>LNFM01002759.1_pt1 | contig 36143 bp, 37 predicted proteins | sample 596031 | NCBI WGS metagenome assembly LNFM01 (sample SAMN04254537, study PRJNA301005) | activated carbon metagenome | isolation source: dual media filters at the Ann Arbor, Michigan drinking water treatment plant | place: USA: Ann Arbor | reverse complement strand
CGGGGGAAGGGGTGTACGCCCTCCCGACTGCGTCGGGAGAAGAGATGTACGTCCCCTCCCCCGGCTTCGCCGGGGGAGGGTCAGGGTGGGGGCAGCGGTCACCACAGCTTCTCAACCCCGAAACATCGCAAGACACTCCACCCCCAGCACCCCACCTTCCAGCGCGATGGGTTCCGCCGTCGCCGCGTTCATCGTCGTCACCGGCACCGGCACTTCCCGTTGCCCGGGAACGATGCTCGCCACTTCGGCCATGGTGCACCCGTACACGATCCGCGAGATGCGTGCGAGCCACGCCGCGGTGAAGCACATGGCGCAAGGTTCCGTCGTCGCGTACAACGTGCATCCGGTGAGGTCCGGCCCCAGCTTCGCGCACGCGGCGCGCACCGCTTCCACCTCGGAATGCCGAGTCATGTCCCGCGAGGTGACCACGGCGTCGTGGGCCCGCGCGACGACGGCACCGGAACGATCGGCCACCACGGCACCGAACGGCGGCTCGCCCTGCGACTGGCCGGCTCGCGCCTCGGCGATCGCGACGCGCATCAGGGTGAAGTCTGCCGCCGAGGCCACGCTGTCAGCGCACCGCTAGTCGCCCACCAACGCCGGGGCGAGCAGGGTCTTCGGATCGATGGGCTTGGTAGTGAGCCCGCGCGACTTCACGAATTCGACCACGCGCGCCATGGATCCATAGGCGGGCCCAGGGCGCTCCTGGTGACCGAACAGGACGCGGTTCTCCCCGAGTCCGTAGATGCGGTCGCCCGCGAGCATGATGTCCACTTCCGCCGGTTTCACCTTGAGCCACTTCGCGATGATGGCCTTCGATTCCGCCGGCTTGTCGCTCAAGTAGCGGTGCCCGGCGTCGATGCCGCGCAGCAGCTTGGCGAGCTGTGGGCCCTTCTTCTGGAAGGTCTCCTTGGTGACGATCACGGCGTCGAGAATCAGGTTGGGCGTGTGCGCGCTGGTGTAGAGCACGTTGCCGCCGTTCGCCCGGGCGCGAGTCACCCACGGTTCCAACGTCACCGCGGCATCAACCTTGCCGGCGAGCAGCGCGGCGCCGGCATCCTTGGCGGACATGTCCACGAGCTGCACGTCCTCGGGATTCAGATTGCCCGCCGCCAGCGCGGCGAGCAGCAGCATGTGGTTCACTGCGTCGATGGTGACTGCGACCTTGCGGCCCTTCAACTGCGCGGTTGCGGTGATCTCCTTGGCCGACACCACGGCGTCTGCGCCGTTCGACGTGTCGAGGAGGTAGATGGCCACGAGGTTGTCCGACCCCTTGCCGGCCATCAGCGCGAGGTTGTGCAGTGTCGAGAACGCCACGTCGAGGTGCCCCGCCACCAGGGGGGCCAGCGTGTCGCCGGGCCCGGATACGGCAACCATCTCGACCGCGAGGTCCTCCTTCGTGAACAGCCCCTTGTCGCGGGCGACGATGGCTGCGCTGTAGCCGATCCATGCATCGTGGCCGATCTTCAGCTTGTCGGCCGCCTGTGCGTTCAGCGAGAACGCGAACAACAACCCCAACAGAATCCTGCGCATGACGCTTTGCTCCTCCGTCAGTGCGCCGCCGTTTGCAGGGGCTTCTTGTCCGAGCCCAGGGAGAATTCCTTGCGTACGGCGGCCGCGATGAGATCAGCCAATTCGCGCGCCATCGCCTCGCCCTTGTCCCTGCTCGCGTTCTTCGCCGACGACAGCACGCCCGAGGGCGGGACCCACTCGGTCCGGGTGGGGTAGATGTCGTAGGGCGGGAAGTCCGCGGGCGGGTCGTCGGGGATGAGATCGAGACGCACGAGATCCGGATGGTAGTGCAGCATCATCGAAGTCTCTAATACTGCCGCGTGTTCCAGCGCATAACCGGGAAAGCCGTCGGGAAAGGCCTTGGCGAGGGTGGCCGGGGTGAAGAAGTCCCAATACTCCAGGCGCATCACCGTGAGCGGCGTTGTCGGCCCCAGCTCGCGCATCGCGAGATCGATGCCCTCGATCAGGAACCACTGGTTCTCGTAGTGGCCATTGACGATCACGAGGCGCGTCACGCCGTGCCGTGCGAACTCCCGAACCGCGTCGCGCATCTGCGCGGCGAGGGTGGCCGCGTCGAGGCTGGTCGTGCCGCAGAAATGCTGGCCGCCGCCGCACTTGGGCTGCGACTTGAAGCCGTAGGAGAAGGCGGGCGCGACGATGCCGCCCACTTGCGCAGCCGCTCCTGCGGCAACGGCTGCGGCGAGCAGTGCGTCGGTGCCCAGCGGCAAGTGGGGGCCGTGCTGTTCGGTGGCGCCGACGGGCAGGAACACCGGGGCTCCTTGCCCTTGCACGCGGTCGCGATAGTCGACCCAGGACAGACGGCTCATCAGGACTTCGCTCATGGTCGGGATTCCTCGACGGTGGGTGAATGGGTGCGCGCTTCGGCCAGCGCTGCGGCGACGATGAGCAGGGCGCCGACCCAGCCCAAGGGATCGAGGCGCTCGCCGGCGATGATCATGGCCGACACGACGGCGGCCACCAGTTCGAAGACCACCAGCACGGCGGCGCGCCCCGCTTCCATGTGCGAAACGCCGTAGATCTGGGTCCACATGGCGGCGATGAGCCAGATCACCGTGAAGGCGCCGAGCTTCGCTGCAAGCGATGCATCGACGGGCGGAAACTCATGTCCGGCCGCGGGCAGCAATGCCGCGGCCACCAGGCCGCAGCCCACGAACGCGACCAGCACCTTCATCGAGATCGATACCTTCGTGGCTGCGCGGGACGCGAGGTTCTGCCCGGCATAGAAGAAGCCGGCGGCGATGGCGACCACGTCCATCCAACGGAAACCACCGGCGAGCGTGCCCGGGCCGCCCAGTACCAGGACGGCCCCGCACAGCGCCATTCCAAGGCAGGTGATGCGCAGCGGCGTGAGCGGCTCGCGGAAGAAGATCCATCCGCCGAGCACGCCCCAGACCGGCGTCAGGTAGAAGAGCAGCATCGCACGAGCGATCTCGCCGAACATGATCGCGGTCACGAACGCGGCGTTCGCGAGGCCGCAAGCGAGCCCGCTCAGGACCATCAATCCCCATTGCGTCGTCCAGCGGTCGCGTTGCAGCCAGAGCCACGGCGCACCGACCACGCCGACGACGCCGTAGGTGCAGAGCGTGAGCGTCAGCCCGGTGAGCTGCTGCGCGGCGAAGTACTTGAGCGGCATCCAGGTGAGGCCCCACAGCAGTCCGCTCGCGAGCAACGCCAGCGTCGCCACCCTGGGCGTCGGGGCGGTCGTCATGGGGAGACTAGACGACGGTAAGGAAAGAGACTGCATGGGCGCCGACGAAAGCGTCTGCACGGTTCGGACCGGAAGCGACTGCACCATAGTCCGCGTCGAGGATGCGACGCAGGCGGTTGCGGTGGAAGGTGCGCAACAGTTCCGGCAACGGCATCAGTTCGCGCGAGCTGTCCGCGAAGAGTTCGGCGTGCAGCGCGGGGAGGCGATACCAGGGTACGGCGGCGCGCTCGTGATGCGCGTTGTGATAGCCGAAATTGAGGGTGAGCGTGTTCAGCCATGGGCGCGTCGTGGAAACGACGTTCGAATAGGTGTTGGCTTGCTCATAGGCGCGATCGCGGCCGTCCAGCGATACCGGCATCTCCGCTTCCGTGTAGATCTGCAGGAACGTGTGGTGAAAGGCATCGAAGAAGTTGAGCGTGGTGAGCAGCAGCCAGTACGCGACGAAGTACAGGATGACAGCCTTGATCGAGACCGTCGCGAGACAGGCGAGAAGCCCGATGCGCAAGATCAGCATGGCGACGACGCGAGGCAGATGCCGGCGCTGCGACGGTACCACGAAGGGGCGCACGATCACCTGCAGGTGCATGATGATCTCGACGGCCGGGACGTAGGCCCACTCGAGCGCGAACACTGCGCGACGCACGCTCGCGTGCTCGTTGAGGAACGTCCGGACGTCGAAGCATGCGATGTCCGCCCGATCACGATGATGCCGCAGGTGCATGTGGCGGATGCGCTCGAAGGATGCGTAGGCGGCGCCGGCGACGAAGGTCACTGTTTCCCCCACGGCGCGGTTGGCGGCCGGAGTCGCGAAGAGCGTGTAGTGCGCGCTCTCGTGGACGAGGTAGGCGGCGATGACCATGGTGTGCCAGCAGAGCACGACACCGAGCGCGTTCCACCACCAGGCGTCGGCAGCCATGAGGGTGAAGCTCGCGAGCCAGCCTGCCACCGCGTAGGCGATGGCGAGCGTGTTGGGGAGTGCGCCTTCGGGTTCGCGCCAGATGGCGGTCCTCGTGGTCAGCACTGCCATGCCCTCGCCGTGCGTCGCGGCCCCCATCCCAACCTTCCCCCGGCCGATGGCCGGGGGAAGGAGCCGTACACCCCTTCCCCCGACTGCGTCGGGGGAAGGTTGGGATGGGGGCAGCCGCCGTACACTTCGGAGAACCGGTTCATGCCATCAACGCACCGCCATTCGGCGACAGCACCTGCCCGTAGTAGAAGCTCGCCAGGTCCGACGCCAGGAACACCGCCGTCCCCGCAATCTCGTCCGGCGTGCCCACCCGTCGCGCGGGGATGTCGCGCTCCTTCTCGATCATCGCTGCGCTCATGTGTTCCAGCGACAACATCGGCGTGTCGATGGGCCCCGGTGCGATCGCGTTCACGCGGATCGCCGGGGCGAACTCGCGCGCGAGCGAGCGTGTCAGTCCGATCACGCCGGCCTTCGCAGCGCAATACGGCGCGTACTGCGCACGACCGAGATATCCCAGCTCGGAAGCGACGTTGATCACGCACCCGCGACGGCGCGCCACCATGCCCGGGAGCACGGCGCGGCAGCAGAGGAACACACCCTTGAGATCGACGCCGACGACGAAATCCCAGTCCGTCTCGGACGTTTCGAGGAACGGCTTCTCCTGGATCACGCCGGCGTTGTTGACGAGGATGTCGATCGGGCCCAGTGCGACTTCCGTGGCGCGCACGACTTCTGCGACTTCTCTCGCATCGGCGACGCTGCCGGCGACCGCGAGCCCCAAGGTGCCGGTCGCGCGGATCGATGTGACGACCGCCTCGGCCCTGGCCGAATCGGCAGGCAAGTGATTCACGGCGACGCGCGCTCCCGCCGCGGCGAGCGCCAGCGCGGTCGCGCGCCCGATGCCGGTGGCGCCGCCGGTCACGAGCGCGGTCTTGTTGGCGAGCTGCAGCGTCAGGGCCATCGGTGCACCATCAATGCATCAACTCGCCGTTGCTCACGACCAGCGCCTGGCCGGTGATCGGGCGGGCGTCGTCGGAGGCGAGGAACAGGTAGGTGCCGGCGATCTCGGCTGGTGTCAGGAATTCGCGGACCGGCTGGTTGGCGAGGATGTCGCCCAGCTCTTCAGCTTCGCTGCGACCGGACGCTCGTGCCATCGCGGTGAGCGAACGCAGCGAGGAGTCGGTGCGGATCCATCCCGGACACACGGCGTTGACGCGAATGCCGCGTGGCGCCAGTTCCCACGCGAGCGCGCGAGTGAGCCCGATGACGGCGTGCTTGCTTGCGACATAGGCCGAGAAATCGGCGATGGCCGACAGGCCCCAGATGGATGACTGGTTGATGATGCTGGCGCCGCCGCGCATGCACGGCAGCAACGCGCGGGTGAGGCGCGCCATGGAAGTCACGTTGTTGTCGAGCAATCCCTGCCAGCGCTTCATGGCGTCCGGCGCCGGATCGTCGAGCGGCGTGGGATATTCGGCGCCCGCGTTGTTCACGAGGACGCGCAGTTCGGGGAACTGCTCGCGGATCGCCTCGCTCAGCACTGCCACCGATTGATCGTTGGCAAGATCGCAGGCGAAAGCACGCGCGGCAGGCAGTTCGTCCGTGGCGACCTTGAGGCGGGCAAGGTCCCGGTCCACCAGTGCCAGTTGTGCCCCCTGCGCCGCGAAGGCACGCGCGAGCCCCAGGCCGATACCGTTCGCCGCGCCCGTGACCATGACCGGGACGCCTTCTAGCCCGTAGCGGATCATGTCAGTACGGTGTGCGACCTCGCGATGGGCCAGCGGCCGGCGTAGCCGGGGCGCACAGGCCCTCTCGCAACAAGCCATGAGGTGGGTGGCGCAGGGCCGTCCCAAGCCGCTGACGCACCCCGGAGGGGCTGAGTCCGGACACGCGACAGTCCTTGCGGACTGTCGCGTGCCTGACGAAGCGGTTGGGCCTGCAGGCCCAACCGTGGACGCGAGACCGCAGGGAGCGTGGGGGCAGTTTCATCCTACACGGCCGTGAGGAACGACACGCCGACTGCGCCGAGAAACCTGTCGGCCTTGCCGGGACCGTCGCCGACCTGGCCGTAGTCGTCCGCGACGATGCGGCGGATGCGATCGCGGTGGTAGCCCTTCAGCAACTCCACCATCGGGATCACCTGGCGGTAGTCGACCGGGAACAACTGCGCATGCAGTTTCGGCAGCTCGTGCCACGGGACGATCGGCCGCTCGTGATGCGCATTGTGGTACGGGAAGTTGAGCATCAGCAGGTTGAGCATGGGGTGCGAGAGCGAAGCGAGGTTCGAGTAGGTGTTGGCCTGTTCGTACTCGCGGTCGCGCACCTTGTCGTTCGGAATGTCGCCGCCTTCCAGCACCGCGAATGCGTCGTAGGTGTGCTGGAACGCGTCAGCGAACCGCAGCACGTGCAGCATGATCATGTAGGCGATCGCGTAGAGCACGAGCGCCTTCGGGGCATGCCATCCGAGCAGCGCAAACAGCGCGCCGCGGACGACGATGGTGGCGATGAGGCGTGGCCGCTCGTTCGCACGATCCGCCTTGAGGAACGGCAGCAGCATCACGTAGCCGTGCATGATGAGTTCCACCGCGGGCACGTGGGCCCATTCGAGCGCGAGCACCAGCCGCTGCGCCCAGCGTGGCGAACGCGCCAGCAACGCCTTGTAGTCCAGCGTCACCACGTCCGCGCGGTCCAGGTGGTGCCGCATGTGCTTGCGGCGCAGCGCAGCGAACGGCGCGTAGCAGCTTCCGGTGATCCAGGTCATCACCGTGCCCCAGCGGTTGTTCGCCTCGGCCGTGCGGAAGATCGACTGATGGGCGAACTCGTGGATGTAGTACGCGGCGTAGACGAGAGCATGTCCGGTGAGGAGCACGCCCAGGAGGTTGAGCCACCAGGGCGGCACGGTGAGCAGCCACACACCCGTGGCGTAGCCGACCAGCGTGTAACTGAGCGCCAGCGTGTTGGGCCACACGCCGGCCGGGGAACGAAACAGCTTCTGCGCCATGCCCGTGCTCCTTCCGGCGCGGCTACTTCGCGCCCATGGACTTGAGGACCGAATCGTCGTAGGTGTCTTCCGTCTTCGGGATGGTCTTGATCTCACCCTTCGACTTCAGGATCTTCGAGATCACCGCGCCGCTGCCGTACAGGGACGTGGTCTTGGTGGACTTCTCGAACACTGCCGGGAACTCGTCGAAGGTCATGTTGTAGACGCCCGTCATCTGCTCCAGCACTTCCTTGTCGGAGATGCCCATCACCTTGCCGATCACCTTGGCGGCTTCGTTGGGGTTCTTCTTCATGTACTCGAGACCGTCGACGTAGCCCTGGATCAGCGCTTTCACGACGCCGGGGTTCTTCGCGATGTATTCCTTCTTGAAGACGAGCACGTCGGTGATGAGCCCGGGTGCGTCCTTCGACGAGAACACCACGTGGAATTTCTTGCCCTCGCCCATACCGACGATCTCGGAGACACTCGGCTCGTAGGTGACGCCGACCTTCACGCCGCCGGAGGCCATGGCGGCCGGAACGCCTTCCGGGCTCATGTTGACCGGCTTCACGTCCTTCTCGGACATGCCGTTGCTCTGCAGCGCGTACGACAGGAGAAAGTCGGAAGGGGACAGCGGGTTGTACGCCACCTTCTGTCCCTTGAACTGCTTGACCGAGGTGATCTCCTTGGTGGAGACGATCGCGTCACCGCCGTTCGAGTAGTCGATGGGGGCGACCACGCGCATGGTCGAACCCTTCGACACCGAGCTGATGACCTGGTCGTAGGTGACCATGCCGCCGTCGACCGATCCGCCGGTGACTGCCGGCGGAATCAGCGCCGGGTCGTTGAACAGTTGCGTCGCAACCTTGATACCCGATTTCTTGTAGAGATCGAGCTGGTCCGCCACGTAGAACGGGCCGTAGCCGATCCAGATCACCGTCCCGATCTTGACTGTCGCCGCGGCGTACGCGCCGAAAGAAAAGAGGGCGCACGCGGCGCCCAGAAAAGAGGAGGAGATGGTGAAACAGAGATGGCGGGCGCGTCGAGAAAGCATGTCGAATCTCCTGGAGGTTGAAACCATGGAGAGCAGTCTCGCTCTCCCGGGCTTTTGTCCCTCCGTGGAGCCTCGACTCGAGGCCGGACCGCTCTCGGACCAGGCATCTCCCCGACTGCGGAAACCGGAACCCTAGCTGTCCTCGACGAAAGTCCTGCATCGCGAGATACAAGACCGCTCACCGTCTGCCGTCCTCATCGCAATCGCGATGCCAGGCTGCCGAATGCGGTGCGTTCACGGCATCCCGGCTCTTGAAAACAGGGGGTTGCAGCAACCTGACGCCCGCCGGGTCATGCCGAGTCCGGACGCGAGCCGCTCCGCGGTGCGAAATGTCCGCACCGTGAGAGGGCGCCAGTTGGCGGCCACGCTCTCAATTGGTGCCGTCCGGGCGGTGTGGTCTCAAGCGCCCTTGGGCTTGCGGTACGAGTATGCCGCCGTGATGTTGGCCACCGTCCACTCGCCCGCGGTGGTCACGGGGTAGCGCGCGGGGCGGTCCGCACTCCGGCAGGTGGGCAGGCAGGTGACCACGGTGTCGTGGTTCGCACCGAAGAAGAACGGCAACGAGTAGCGTTTGGCGCCGGTGCGGTTGATGACTCGATGCACCGTCGACGTGAAGATGTCGTTGGTCCAGCGTTCCATGATGTCGCCGATGTTGATCACGAAGGCACCGGGTATCGGTGGGGCATCGATCCATTCTCCGGCCCGGTTCCGCACCTGCAGGCCTGGTGCGCTGGTGGCAAGGATCGTGAAGCATTCGTAGTCGGTGTGCGCGGAAACGCCGATGTGCCTCGGGTCGATCGGCTCGGGTTGCGGCGGATACTGCACCACGCGCAGCTGGCCCATGGGCTTGTCGATCTTGTCGTCGAAGTAGTCCTCGGGCAGATCGAGCGCGAGCGCGAAGCCGCGGAACAGTCGGCGGCCCACCGTCAGCACCGTCTCGTAGTAGGCGTAGACGATCTCGCGAAACTCGGGCGGCTCGTCGGGCCAGACGTTGGGACCGTACATGATGTTGCCGGCGACATGGTCGGGATCCGTGGCCGGCAATTCGAGGGAAACCTCGTAGGCTTCCTGGAGGTCGAAGGCCGCCTGGTCGTGCGGGTCGGCCGCGAGATCGCCCAGGGCGACGTAGCCGCGATGGCGCTGCAACCGGTTGGAGTCGTAACGCAGCTTGTATTCGCGTGGCAGGTCGAAGAACGCGCTGGCCACGCGGTACACCTCGTCGATCCGGGATTGCGGCACGCCGTGGCCGGTGACATAGAGGAAGCCGACGTTGCGGCAGGCCGCACCGATGGCGTCGGCCACCGTCTGCCGGTCCGCGAGATCCGCGGACCATAGCCCGGCGATGTCGACGATCGGAATCGCATCGAAGTCGATGGTCCGGGCCGACAGGTCGGCGCGGTCGAGGCCGGCGGTGCGCGCTTGCAGGGTCATGCTCGGTGCCCCTCTAGGAAACGACTTCGAAATGCGCTTCGGTGGGCTTGCAGTCGACGCCGTTGATGGGAATGATGTCCTGCGGGCAGGCCGAAAAAGCGATCACCAGATCCATCTCGGCCCGCAGTGTCACGTACGAGCCCACGGTGGAGACGGGCGGTTCGAACGAGACCGAGCCGTTCGGGCCCACGGGAATGTTCATGAAGAGGTTCAGGGGTGAGGGCGTCTCGGGCGGCGTGAGGCCCAGCTGCTTCAAGCCCGCGGCGAGATTGTCCGTGCAGTTCTCGTGATAGGTCTTGCACCCGAGCAGTTCGTAGCGGTAGCGGTCGCAGGCTGCGATCAGTGTGTCGTGGATACCGCCCGAAGTGTCTTCGACGAAGGTGAGGATCGGCCGGCGCCGGTTCGTGTACAGCGTCGAGCCCGTGGTCGGAAACACCGTGAGCGCGTGCGCTCGCGTGTGCTCCATCGACATGAACTCGGTGAGGTCGGCGTGGTTGAAGGCCCACGTGTCGACCACCTGCTTGCCGTGCGTGTTGACGACGCGGACCGACTGGCCACGCTGGACGTAGGCGGCCTTGCCGGCGCGTGCGGGAATGGTGACGAGGCCTGCGGGATGGTCAGCCATGGTTCGTGTTCTCCTCGTGTGGCAGGTTGGTCGGTCGCGCTCTCGGGTGCGCAACACTAGCAAACTGCGATCCCGGTGCCCGCTGAGCCTGGGAGGGTTCCGGCGCCGATCCGACTCCAGGCTTCAAGTTCTCCGCAGCCCGGCCGAAGAACCGGTCGGTACCGCGACGCCCATCGTGGGCCGCCGCCGGCCCCGCCCTGTGGCAAGATGCGGGCGGCACCACCCGAGGATTCACCATGCCCAACACCAAGACCAATGCCGACAACGAAGTGGCCATGCTGCGCGCGCAGCTCGAGGGCCTCATGGCCGAACGCGAGAATCTCCTGCGCACCGTCGGCGCCGCATCTGTCTTCATCGCCAATCTCGACGCCGAGTCGCTGCCGGAAGCGGCGTGGGATGCCGGCGACATTCTCGCCGAGTGCCTGAATGATCTCCCCGAAGATACGCTGCATGACGCCCTGGAGATGGTGCGGCCGCTGGTGGTGAAGGACCTGGAGAACGCGAAGGACTAGGGGAAAGCGGGGCCTCGAAGCCCCCTTTGGTCGGGGTCAGGTCTTGTGAAAGGGGTCAGGTCTTGCATTCAATCATTCCTCACGTATAGGGCGATGTCCCGCCCACTGCGCATCGAACTGTCTGGCGGCCTCTACCACGTGACCTCCCGCGGTGACCGGCGCGAAGACATCTACCTGAACGACGAGGACCGGCTCGCCTGGCTAGACGTTCTCGGAGCCGTCTGCAAGCGCTTCAACTGGGCCTGCCACGCCTGGTGCCAGATGACCAACCACTACCATCTGGTCATCGAAACCCCCGAGGCCAATCTTTCGCAAGGCATGCGCCAGTTGAACGGGGTCTACACCCAGTACGTCAACCGCACCCATGACCGGGTGGGCCACGTCTTCCAGGGTCGTTACAAGGCCATCCTGGTGGAGAAGGATGCCTACCTGCTGGAATTGTCCCGCTACGTCGTCCTGAACCCGGTGCGGGCGGGTATGGTCAAGCGCCCGGAGCAATGGGCTTGGAGTTCCTACCGGGCGACGGTCGGACGCGCCGACCGACCGCACTGGCTGCACACCGATTGGATCCTCGGACACTTCGCTACCCGGCGCAGCCGGGCGGTGGACATGTACATCGACTTCGTGCGGGTCGGCATGGGTCTACCGAGTATCTGGGACAGCCTGCGCAACCAGATCTATCTGGGTAGCGAAGAGTTCGTTAAACGGCTGCAGCGCAAGGCGCCCAAGGAGGCCGATCTGGGCGAGATACCTCGCCTGCAGCGCCGGCCCGTCGCCAAGCCGCTTTCGACGTTCGCGAAAGCAGCGGACGATGATCGGGATCGAGCGATCGCCATGGCCTACGCTTCAGGCGACTACACCATGAAGCAGATCGCCGAGCACTTCGGGGTGCACTATTCGACGGTGAGCCGGGCGGTCAAGACAGACGAACACGGATGAAGACGTGGAAATGATGTCATGCAAGACCTGACCCCTTTCAACGCTGGTGGTGAAGGATCTGGAGAACGCGAAGGACTGAACGGCCTAGGGATTCACGAGCTCTTCCCTTCGAACGCCAAGATCTCATTGGCCTTGATGATCGCGTCCGAGATCTCCTCCGTCGTCACCCGCTTCGCCATCGCCTGTTCGCGGATCAGCCGATACGCTTCCTCCTCGCCGATGGAGCGGGTCAGCATCAGGATCGACTTGGCCTTGCCGAGCTTGCGCAGGCCTTGCAGGCGCTGCTCGAGCTTGGCGACGTAGCGGTCGCGTTCGCGCAGCCGCTCGGATTGCGACAGGGCGACCACCGTCGCGGACAGCAGGCCGAAGGATTTCACCGGCGAGGCGACGATGCCCTGGGCGTTGAGGCGCAGCACGGCCTCGATGATGATCGGGTTTTCGTAGTTCACCACGGCGATCACCGGCGGTATCGGTTCGCGCTTGAGCCAAGGCAGCTCCACCGCCAGCGCATCGGGGCGCACCGCGAAGAAGACGAGGCCGGTGTCGTCCGGCAGCTTGTCGAGCGGCGGCCAGAACGCTCGCACCTGGCAGCCGATGCGGTGCAGTTGGCCGATGAGTTCGTGGCCGTCGGAGTCGTCCGGATGGAACACCACCACCTGGAGCTGGCGCAAGTCCCGCAGCAGCGCGGGCGTCGCACGGACCGTTTTGGGCGGCGCGGCCGGCATGGCTTCGAAGGACCTCAGGCGGTCTGCAGCTTGACGCGCACGCTCCAGTCCTCCAGCGTGTGCGATACCAGATAGGGGTCGGGGCGTACCCAGGAGCGCGCTTCCTCCAGGATTTCGAACTGGCCTTTGCCGTCGCCGCGGCCGATGCGAGGCCTCAGGTAGGTATGATGGTTGTGCTCGTCGACGCGCACCCGGCCTTGCGGCGCTTCGAACTCGGAACCGGGCAGCACGCGCAGCAGCGCTTCGACATCGCCGGGGTCCACCCGGCGCATCGCGTTGGCGAGCAGGTGGGTCTGGAAGTACGCGGCCTCCCAGCACTGGTTCACTACCTTGTCGTCGCCGAAGCGCCGATGAAACGCTTCGACGCACCGGCGGTTGGTGTCATTGTCGATCGACTGGAAGTACGGCGCCGAAGTGATGTGTCCGGCGGCGAACTGCGCACCCATCTGCTGCACCTCGGCCTCGCTGGTGGTGAGGCTCGCGATCGGCATGCGCAGCGGATCGAGCCCGGCTTCGGCGTAGGCCTGGTAGAGCATGGCCGTGCCTTCGCCGACCACGGTCGAGAAAATGAAGTCGGGCTGCAGCGACTTGATGCGCTTCACCACCGCACGGAAATCCTCGCGCTGGGCATCCAGCGGCAGATAGACCTCGCCGACCTTCTCGCCACCTCCCTCGAGGATGAGGTCGCTCATGATCCGGTTCGACTCGTACGGGTAGAGGTAATCCGACCCGATCATGAACACGCGGGAACCGAAGGTGCGCATCATGAATTCCGCGAGCTGCACACTGTTCTGGTTTGGCGCGGCCCCCGTGTACATGACGTGGCGCGAGTATTCGAAGCCCTCGTACAGCGTCGGGTACAGGAGCAGCGCGTTCCAGCGCTCGAGCACCGGCAACACGGCCTTGCGCGTACTCGACATGTAGCAGCCCAGGATCACGCGCACGCCGTCTTCGACGACCAGGCGCTCGGCGAGCTGCCGGTAGGCCGAGGGGCGCGACTGCGGGTCGTAGTGCACCAGTTTCAGCTCGCGGCCATGAATGCCGCTGCTCGCGTTGATCTCGTGCACGGCGAGCAGGGTGCCGAGGCGCTGCGAGGTTTCGATGACCGAGGTGACCCCGGTTTCGGAGAACAGCATGCCCACGCGGAGGGGGGCGGAGGAGTTGTCGGTCATGGAATCCGTGATGCGAGGGAGCCCACCGGCGCTCATCGGGTCGGCGTGGTCGGGTCGCAACGCGGAGGAACGCGTTCGCGACGCGCGCGGGGGCGAGTCATGAAAGGACCGTCATCGTAAGGCATTCGTCGCGACGGCGCGGTGATCGCGAGCACGATGCACCGCAGGAGCGCACCGACCGCGGATTCGTGCACCGGTCCGGAGCGGCGGCGCGCGACGTCTTCGACGCATGCGCGTGGCCTCGAAGGAGGCGGCCGCGCTTTTTCCCGTCGTTTCAGAATGTTCGCGGAAATGACGCAGCGCAACGAACAACGCGTGCGCAGGTGGCCCTGCAATTGCATTGACTTTGTGCCGCTATCGGCGTTACTAATTACTTCCGGATTGCAGGCGCGGCAACAAAGGTGTTGGCGCGCTGCCCAGGCAAAGAAGCCCACTGGATGGAACGCAGGTTCCAGCCGGTGGGTTTTTTTTTGATCCGGCGGGAGAGGGGGGACACGGGAGGTGCCTCGCGTGTTCCGGGTTCCAGGTGCACATCAAATAACGCGGCCCCGATCGGTCCGCGACACAAGGAGAGACCGTGAGCAACTTCAACAGGCGTAAGTTCATCAAGACTTCCTCGGCGATTGCGGCGGCGAGCGCCCTGCCGTTTCCGATGCTCAACATCCGGACCGCGGGCGCCCAGGCGAACACGGTCAAGGTCGGCATCCTGCACTCCCTGACCGGCACCATCGCCATCGCTGAGAAGTCGGTGGTCGATGCGGAGCAGCTCGCGATCGAGGAGATCAACAAGGCCGGCGGTGCCATGGGCCAGAAGATCGAGGCGGTGGTGGAGGATGGTGCCAGCGACTGGCCCACCTTCGCCGAGAAGGCGCGCAAGCTGATCGAGAAGGACAAGGTGGCCGCCGTGTTCGGCTGCTACACCTCGGCCTCCCGCAAGGCGGTGCTGCCGGTGTTCGAGAAGTCCAAGGGCCTGCTCTACTACCCCACGTACTACGAGGGCCTCGAGCAGTCGCCCAACATCATGTACACGGCGCAGGAAGCCTCGCAGTCGGTCATTGCCGCGATGGACTGGCTGATGAAGAACAAGGGCAAGACCTTCTACATGATCGGCTCGGACTACATCTGGCCGCGCACGACCATCAAGATCGCCAAGGCGGTGCTGGCCAAGGGCGGCGGCAAGCTCGTGGGCGAGGATTACTACCCGCTCGGCCACATCGAGTTCTCCTCGGCCATCAACAAGATCAAGGGCGCCAAGCCCGACGTCATCCTGAACTGCGTGGTGGGCGGCAGCAACGTGGCCTTCTTCAAGCAGCTCGCGGCGGCGGGCATCACCGGGAAGAACCAGACGGTACTGTCGCTCGCCGTCTCGGAAGAAGAAGTGTCCGGCATCGGTGCCGACAACACGGCCGATACGCTGACCTGCATGGGTTATTTCCAGAGCCTGAAGAACCCCGCGAACGACAAGTTCGTGAAGGCCTTCAAGGCGAAGTACGGTGCCAACCGCGTCGTGGGCGACACCCTCGAGTGCGGCTACATCGGCGTGTATCTCTGGAAGATGGCGGCCGAGAAGGCCAAGAGCTTCGAGGTCGAGAAGGTCGTGGCGGCCTCGAGCAACCTCGAGATCGACGCGCCCGAGGGCAAGGTGAAGTTCCACGCGAGCAACCATCATCTGTGGAAGCACGCGCGCATCGGTGCCTTCCAGCCTGACGGCCAGGTCAACATGATCTACGAGTCGCCGCTGATCGAGCCGAATCCGTTCCCGAAGCTGTAACGGGGTTGTAGTCGAGTGCGGGCCGGCGCGCGTGCGCCGGTCCTCTCGGTATTCCGTTCGACGACGCGCGTGGAATTCGAAGCATGAACCTTGACATGATGGCGATGCAGGCCTTCACGGGCCTGAGCGTGTTCACGATCCTGACGCTGATGGCGCTCGGGCTCGCGATCGTGTTCGGCCTGATGGGCGTGATCAACATGGCCCACGGCGAGCTCATGGCCATGGGCGCCTACACCACCTACTTCACGTCGCTGTTCTTCGCGAGCTACCTGCCGAGCCTGTTCGGCATCTATTTTCTCGTCGGCATTGTGCTGGCGTTCTTCGTGACCTTCATCTTCGGCTGGGCGCTCGAGCGAGGGTTGATACGCTTCCTGTACAAACGACCGCTCGACACGATGCTCGCGACCTGGGGCCTGTCGCTCATCCTCCAGCAGCTCTTTCGCCAGTTCATCAACGCGAAGGAGGTGGAGGTCACCACCGTGTCGTGGCTGAAGGGCGCCTGGCAGGTGACCGAGAACGTATCGCTGCCCTTGTCCCGCATCTTCATCATCGTGCTTGCGGTGGTGACTGCCGCAGCCGTCTATGCGTTCCTCTACCGCACGCGCTGGGGCCTGCGCATTCGGGCCGTGACGCAGAATCGCGCCATGGCCGGTGCGGCCGGGATCAACACCGAGAAAGTCGATGCGTTCACCTTTGCCCTCGGCTGCGGGCTGGCCGGCATCGCCGGCAGTTCGTTCACGATGCTCGCTTCCACCGGACCGACCACGGGCCAGGCGTACATCGTCGACACCTTCATCGTCGTCGTCTTCGGCGGTGTCGAGAGCCTGCTCGGCACCATCGCGTCGGCCTTCATGATCGGCCAGATGCAGGCGTGGTTCGAGTACTCGATGAGCGGCTCCATGGCGCGCGCCGGCATCCTGTTGCTGGTGATCGTGGTGCTGTACTTCCGGCCCAACGGGCTCTTCGCCACCAAGGTGCGCCGCGCTTGAACACGACGTCGATGGCCACCCCCGCTCCCCAGACCACCGCGTCCGCGCCCCGAGGCAGCAATCTCTGGGGCGTGGGCAGCTTCCTCCTGCTCGCAGCCCTCCTGCTCGTGGTGTTCCCGCTCGCCATGGATGTCTTCCGGCTCGGGCTCGCGGCGAAGTACCTCTCGCTGGCGTTCTGCGCGGTGGGCATCGTCCTGGTGTGGGGTTACGGCGGCATCCTGAGTCTCGGGCAGGGCGTTTTCTTCGGCCTCGGCAGCTACTTCATGGCGATGTTCCTCAAGCTCGAGTCGGCCGGCAACGCCGAGTCGTCCTCGGGAACGGCACTGTCCGCGTTCTTCGGCACGGCCGGATTGCCCGATTTCATGGCCTGGAACAGCGTCGAAGTGCTCCCGTGGTGGTGGGAGCCGTTCCATCACGTGAGCTTCACGATCCTCGCGATCCTGATCGGTCCGCCGCTGGTCGCCTTCGTGCTGGGCTACGCCAACTTCCGCAAGCGCGTCGGCGGTGTCTACTTCTCGATCGTCACGCTGGCGCTGGCGGCGATCATGGCCATCGTGATCATCGGGCAGCAGGGTTACACCGGGGGCGTCAACGGCATCACCGACTTCAAGACCTTCCTCGGCATGGACCTCGACACGGACCGCGCGAAGGTGGTCATGTACTTCATCACCGCGAGCCTGCTGCTCCTGTGCGTGCTGGTCGGTGCGTTCATCCTGCGCAGCCGCCTGGGTCGCGTCCTGGTGGCCATTCGCGATCGCGAGGACCGCGTGCGCTTCTCCGGCTACGACCCCGCGCTGTTCAAGGCCTTCATCTTCGCCGTGGCCGCGCTGTTCTCTGCACTGGGTGGCGCGCTGTTCACGATGCAAGTCGGGCTGGCATCGCCATCGCTGGTGGGCATCGTGCCTTCCGTGGAGATGGTCATTTATGCAGCGGTGGGCGGGCGACTGTCGCTCATCGGTGCGGTCTACGGCGCGTTGCTCGTAGGCTGGGCCAAGACCTTCTTCTCGGAGAACTTCGTCGAATTCTGGCCGTACTTCATCGGCGTGCTGTTCATGGTCGTGGTGATGTTCCTGCCCACGGGGCTCGCCGGGCTGGTCGACAGGCTGCGAGGACGGTTCCTCCGTCGGGAGGGGCACTGAACATGGCCGCACTCATCCTCCAGGTGGACGGCCTCACCGTCTCCTTCGACGGCTTCAAAGCCGTGGACAACCTCAATTTCTATGTGGAACAGGACGAATTGCGCTGCGTGATCGGCCCCAACGGTGCGGGCAAGACCACGCTGCTCGACATGATCTGCGGCAAGACCAAGCCCACTTCGGGCACGATCAAGTTCAAGAACCACCGGTTGAACGAGATGATCGAGTACCAGATCACCCGGGCCGGCGTCGGTCGCAAATTCCAGAACCCGTCGGTGTACGAGGACCTCACGGTCTCGGAGAACCTGGACATTTCATGGCCGAAGCAGCGCAACGTTCTCGGCTCGCTGTTCTTCCGGCGCGACCAGGCGATGGCCGACAAGATCGACACGGTGGCGAGCCAGATCTTCCTGCGCGACCAGCTCGACACCAAGGCGGGGCTCCTGTCTCACGGCCAGAAGCAATGGCTCGAGATCGGGATGTTGCTCATGCAGGATCCGGAACTGCTCCTGCTCGACGAACCGGTCGCCGGCATGAGTGCGCGCGAGCGCGAGCAGACGGCGGAATTGCTCAACGGCATCTCGAAGGGGCGCTCGACCGTGGTGATCGAGCACGACATGGCTTTCGTGCGCATGATCGCGCACAAGGTCACCGTGCTGCATCAGGGCAAGCTCCTGGCCGAAGGCAGCATGGACCAGGTGCAGTCCGATCCGCGCGTGGTCGAAACGTACCTCGGCCATTAGTCCGTCATGTCGATGCTTTCCGTCTCCGGTCTCAACGTCTACTACGGCGACAGCCATGTGGTGCGCGGCGTCTCCTTCGATCTGTCCGCCGGTGAAACCATTGCCATCATGGGTCGCAACGGCATGGGCAAGACCACGCTGCTGAAGTCCCTGATCGGCTTGCTGCCTGCCCGCAGCGGCAAGGTCGTGCTCGACGGTCACGAACTCAATGGCGCGCGCACTTTCCAGCGCGTGGCGCTGGGCATGGGCTTCGTGCCGCAGGGGCGGATGATCTTTCCCTACCTGACGGTGGAGGAGAACGTGCTGACCGGCATGGAGAACGTGCCGGACAAGACCGTCCCGAAATGGATCTACGAGACCTTCCCGGTGCTCGAGGAGATGCGCATGCGCCGGGGCGGCAACCTCTCGGGCGGGCAGCAGCAACAGCTCGCCATCGCACGGGCGCTGGTGTCGAACCCGAAGGTGCTGGTGCTCGACGAACCCACGGAAGGTATCCAGCCTTCCATCATCAAGGACATCGCACGCACGCTGAACCGCCTCAAGGAAGAGCGCGGCTTTGCGCTGCTGGTATCGGAGCAGGTGTTGTCGTTCGCGATGGAAGTGGCCGATCGCTTCCTGATCATCGAGAAGGGGGAGTTCGTCTACGAGGAAAAAAAAGGCGCGGTGGATACCGCGAAGATCCACGCCTATTTGACTGTATGACCGGCGTGAGTTCGGACAGGGGCGTCCGCGCACGCATAGCAAGACGGTGGGTCCCGTGATCCGCCGATCCGATAAACGCTAGCCAGGAAGGAGTATCGAGCCATGATGCACGGAGACATATCCAGCAGTAACGACTGCGTTGGCGTCGCAGTCGTGAATTACAAGATGCCGCGGCTGCACACGAAGGCCGAGGTCCTGGACAACGCGCGCAAGATCGCCGACATGATCGTCGGCATGAAGGTGGGCCTGCCCGGCATGGACCTCGTGATCTTTCCCGAGTACAGCACCCACGGGATCATGTACGACTCGAAGGAGATGTACGACACCGCCTCGACGTGCCCGGGCGAGGAGACCGCGATCTTTGCCGACGCCTGCCGCAAGGCGAAGGTGTGGGGCGTGTTCTCGCTGACCGGCGAGCGCCACGAGGAGCATCCGAACAAGGCGCCCTACAACACGCTGATCCTGATGAACGACAAGGGCGAGATCGTGCAGAAGTACCGCAAGATCATGCCCTGGGTGCCGATCGAAGGCTGGTATCCCGGCAACTGCACGTACGTCTCGGACGGCCCGAAGGGCCTCAAGGTGTCGCTCATCATCTGCGACGACGGCAACTATCCCGAGATCTGGCGCGATTGCGCCATGAAGGGTGCGGAGCTGATAGTGCGCTGCCAGGGCTACATGTACCCGGCCAAGGACCAGCAGGTCATCATGGCGAAGGCGATGGCGTGGGCCAACAACTCCTACGTCGCAGTGGCCAACGCTGCGGGCTTCGACGGCGTGTACTCGTACTTCGGTCATTCGGCGATCATCGGGTTCGACGGCCGTACGCTCGGCGAGTGCGGCGAGGAGGACTACGGCATCCAGTACGCGGCGCTCTCCAAGGGGCTGATCCGCGATGCGCGCAAGAACATGCAGTCGGAGAACCACCTGTTCAAGCTGCTGCACCGCGGGTACACGGGTCTCATCAATTCGCGCGAGGGTGACAAGGGCGTGGCGGCGTGCCCGTACGACTTCTACAAGAAGTGGATCACCGATCCGGACGCCACTCGCGAGATGGTCGAGGCCATGACGCGGACCACGGTCGGCACCGACGAGGCCCCGATCCCGGGGATTCCGAACGCGAAGGATCCGGTCCACAAGTAGCGTCCGGCGTTCCCTCATCCCCGGCCCTTCTCCCTTTGGAAGAAGGGGGGTGTTCCTCCCTCTCCCTCCGGGAGAGGGACCGAGGGTGAGGGATGCTGGTCGCCACGGTCCCTGACTTTGCCAGGAACACGCTGAGCCCCATGCTCCGCCTCACCGAGATCGTCGGCACCGCATCCGAACCGCACATCGCGGAGCGGCTGCATGCCCTTTCGCATCGCGGCGCGGTCGAGTACGTGACGTTGCGCCGCGAGGATACCGCGCGGCGTCGCCTGCACGTCTTCACTGATCGAGGTACCGAGGGGGCCATCATCCTCGATCGCAGCGAGCAGCTCGCCAATGGAGCGGTGCTGCTGCTCGAGGCCGAGCGTGCAGTGGTGGTCCGGCTCGAAGAGGCACCGTGGCTCGCGCTCGAACCGCGCGACGCCGCCGCAGCGCTCGAGCTTGGCTACTTCTGCGGCAACATGCACTGGAAGGTCCGGTTCGTCGGGGAATACCTGCACATCTCGTTGCAGGGCCCGCGTGCGGACTATCTCGAGCGCCTGTCGCATCTGATCGCCGATGGGCGTGTCAGCGTGGTCGGCAATGAATGAAATCGCCACGGTCCTGGCTGCCCTGCAGCTCGGCGACAGCTTCTTTCCAAGCGGCGGGACGTCGTTCTCCTGGGGCCTCGAGACCTTGCGGGCCGACGGACTCGTGCGCACGGCCGCCGACGTCGAAGCGCTGGTGGCGGGGCAGATCGAACATCGCTGGGTCAGTTTCGATCGACCGGCAGTAACCGCGGCCCACGCAGCCGCGGGAGACCTGGACGCCGTTTGCGCCGTCGATCGCGAGGTGGATGCGGCGACCTTGGCGCGCGAGGCACGCGAAGGCGCGCGACGCATCGGAACCTCGGTGCTCAAGGTGCACGAGGGCATGGGCACACCGGGTGCGGCCGAGTACCGGGCGCGCATACGAGCAGGCGATGCTTTCGGCCAGATGGCCGTGGTGCAGGGCTTCGTGGCGTGCGCGAGCGGCCTTGACGTGGATACGGCCTGCGCCATGTCGGCACACCAATTGGTATTGGGCCTGGTGAGTGCAGCTCTGCGGCTCGGCCTGATCGGCCATGTGGATGCGCAGCGCATCTTCCTCGGCCAGCGCGATCGCGTGGGTGCGTTGATGCAGCAGCCATGCCCGAATATCTCCGAACTGCACGCGTACACACCGGCTGCCGAGATCGCGATGATGCGGCACGAGAGCGGCAGCGGGCGGATGTTCGCGAGTTGATGCAGGTCGTGAAGAACAGCAGCCCCCATCCCCGCCTTCCCCCGACGGTGTCGGGGGAAGGAGCGTACGGCGCCCGGCTTTGCCGGGGGAAGAGACGTACACCCCTTCCCCCACCTCCGGTGGGGGAAGGTCGGGATGGGGGCAAGCGTACGCGGGATTGCGTGCATCCCTCTCATTCGATGTTGCCGGTTTTGACAGGATGAAGACGACCCCATGCTCCTGACCCCCACCGAACTCGAACGCCTCACCATCTACACCGCCGCCGAACTCGCCCGCAAACGCCGGGCGAAGGGCTTGAAGCTCAATCACCCCGAGGCCACCGCCATCATCGCGGACGAGATCCTCGAAGGTGCGCGCGAAGGGCGTGGCGTCGCGGAGCTGATCGGTTATGGCTCGACGCTGCTCACCACCGACGACGTGATGCCGGGGGTGGCCGACATGATGCCGATCCTGCAAGTGGAAGCGACGTTCCCGGACGGGACCAAGCTGGTGACGGTGCACGACCCGATCCGCTCCGGGAAGAAGGCACCGGAGAAGGCGGTGACGCCGGGGGAGATCTTTCCGGCGGACGGCGACATCGAGATCAACGCCGGGCGGCGCAAGGCCACGTTGCGAGCCATCAACACCGGCGACCGACCGATCCAGATCGGGAGCCACTACCACTTCTTCGAAGCGAACCGTGCGCTCGAGTTCGATCGCGCGGCGGCGTTCGGGATGCATCTCGACATTCCCGCGGGAACCGCGGTGCGGTTCGAGCCGGGCGAAGCGAAGGAAGTGACGCTGACCACGTTCGGCGGGACGGGCGAGATCCACGGTCTCAACTCCCTCACCAACGGTTCCACGACGAGTGAGCTCAACAAGGAAGCGGCCTTGCGGCTTGCGCGCGAGCGCGGATTCAAGGGAGCTTGAGGGTAGGCGGGAAGCAAATCTTGAAACACGAAGGACACGAAGGACACGAAGGGCCACGAAGGCAAATGCGCCGACGGGCTTTCAAGGATCACTGTGCGACGTGCGTCTTGCCCCCTTTTGAAGTCCTTCGCGTGCCTTCGTGTCCTTCGCGTCCTTCGTGGTGAGAGAGTTTTCCTAGGGAGCAACGCCAGTGGCAAAGATGTCGAGAAAGGAATACGCCCAGCTCTACGGGCCCACCACCGGCGACGGCGTGCGTCTCGGTGACACCTCGCTGATCGCCGTCATCGAGCACGACTACGCGGTGCCGGGAGACGAATGCCTGCACGGCGGCGGCAAGACGCTGCGCGACGGCCTCGGCCTCACGCCCGGCTACGACAGCGCCGCCGGCGCGCTCGACATGCTGATCTCCAACGTGGTGATCATCGATCCGGTGCTCGGCATCGTGAAGGCCGACATCGGCATCAAGGACGGCCGCATCGTCGGCGTGGGCAAGGGCGGCAACCCGGCGGTCATGGACGGCGTGCATCCGGAGCTGATCTGCGGCGCGGCGACCACAGTGCGCGACGGCGAAGGATTGATCGCGACACCCGGCGGCATCGATGTGCACGTGCACTTCGATTCGGCGCAACTGGTGGAGCACGCCATTGCCTCGGGTCTCACCACCATGATCGGGGGGTCGCTTGGCCCCATCACCGTGGGCATCGACTGCGGCGGTGCCTGGAACGTGGGCAAGATGCTGCAGGCCGCGGAACAGTGGCCCATGAACTTCGGCTTTCTCGGGCGCGGCAATTCTTCGAAGCCGCGCTCGCTGCTCGACCAGATCTCCGGTGGTTGCCTCGGCCTCAAGATCCACGAGGACTGGGGTGCCATGCCGGCGGTCATCGACACCTGCCTGTCGGTGGCCGACGATCTGGATTTCCAGGTGCAGTTGCACACCGATACGCTGAACGAGTCCGGGTTCCTCGAAGACACGCTCGCCGCGATCAAGGGCCGCACGATCCACATGTATCACACCGAAGGTGCCGGGGGCGGCCACGCCCCCGACATCATCGCGGTGGCCGGCCGCATGAACTGTCTGCCGTCGTCCACCAACCCGACCAATCCCTACACCGTGAACACGTTCGACGAACACCTCGACATGATCATGGTGTGCCATCACCTGAATCCGGCAGTGCCGGAAGATGTCGCGTTCGCCGAGAGCCGCATCCGCGCGCAGACCATCGCGGCCGAGGACGTGCTGCACGACATGGGTGCGATCTCCATGCTGGGTTCCGACAGCCAGGGCATGGGTCGCATCAATGAAGTGATCTGCCGCACGTGGCAGCTCGCTTCGAAGATGAAGGACCAGTTCGGCCGCTTGCCGCAGGAAAAGACGAAGATCGGCGACAACGAGCGGATCAAGCGCTACGTGGCCAAGTACACCATCAATGCGGCGCGCACCTTCGGCATCGACCAGCACATCGGCTCGCTCGAGAAGGGCAAGCTCGCCGACATCGTGCTGTGGCGGCCCGCGTTCTTCGGCATCAAGCCGGAGCTGACGGTGAAAGGCGGCTTCATCGTCTGGGCGGCGATGGGTGACTCGGCGGCGTCCCTGATGACCTGCGAGCCGCTGCTGATGCGGCCGCAATGGGGTGCGTTCGGCGAAGCGAAGCAACCCTTGTCGGCGTGCTTCGTGAATCCTGCGGCAGTCGACGCCGGCATCGGTGCGTCGCTGGGATTGCGCAAGCAACTGCTGCCCTCGCGCGGGACGCGCAAGCTCAACAAATCGCACATGCTGCACAATACCGCCTGCCCCAACATCACCGTGAACCCGCAGACCTTCGACGTGATGGTGGATGGCAAGGTGCTGACGTGCGATCCGGCGAAGGTGGTGCCTCTGGCGCAGAGGTACATGCTGCGGTGAGGCGGTAGAGCGCAAATCTTGAAACACGAAGGACGCGAAGGACACGAAGGAACACGAAGAAGGGCGAAGGATTCGAAGCGTGTTTTAACGCGTGTTCGTCGGGTTGTTCCTTCGTGCTCCTTCGTGTCCTTCGCGTCCTTCGTGGTGAAAGAGTCTTTCAGAGCCAGAACATGAACAGCATCGTCCCCGGCACCCTCGCACCAGAATCCAAGACCGGCACCACCAGCGCCGCCCGCGTCGGCGTCGGTGGTCCCGTCGGCAGCGGCAAGACCGCGCTGCTCGAGCAATTGATTCCGCGCTTCATCGCCCGCGGCACCAACCTGGCCGTCATCACCAACGACATCGCCACGAAGGAAGACGCCGAGCGCGTCCGCCGCAGCGGTCTCATCGCCCCTGAACGCGTTGCTGCCGTGGAGACCGGTGCGTGCCCGCATTCGGCCATCCGCGAGGATCCGACTCTCAACATGCAGGCCGCCGAGGATCTGGACGCGCAGTTCCCGGGGCTCGAGCTCATTCTCATCGAATCCGGCGGCGACAACCTCGCCTCGTCGTTCTCGCTCGACCTGGTCGACTACTGGATGTTCGTGATCGACGTGGCCGGCGGTGACGACATTCCGCGCAAGCGCGGCTTCGGCGTGCTCACCTGCGATCTGCTGGTGATCAACAAGATCGACCTGGCACCCTACGTGAAGACCGATCTCGAGCGCATGGTGCGCGAGGCGAACGAAGTCCGCGGCGGACGTCCTGTGCTGCTGACCAACTGCGCCACCGGCGAAGGTGTCGACGCGATCGTCGGTCACCTTGCACGCGAGGTGCTCTTCGACCGGTGATGATCCTGCTTCCATGAAGCCCGACGACCTCGTCGACGCGACACCGGCGCAGTTCGAACTGGGTTTCGAGCGGTCACCGGCCGGAGCGACCATCCTGCGGCGGCAGCTCGTGGCCTATCCGTTCCACGTGGGTCGTGTGCTGCACGTGCCGGGCGATCCTGCCGGGTTCGCCACGGTGTACGTGCAGTCGTGTTCGGGCGGACTGTTCCAGGGCGAGCGCTTGCGCCTCGCCGTGACGGCGGAGGCAGGTGCCCAGGTGCATCTCACGACGGCTGCCTCCACCATCGTGCACGCGATGCCCGACGGCGCCGCCGAGCAGAGCCTTACGATCGAGGCACGCGACGGTGCGCTCGTCGAGTACCTTCCGGATCCGCTGATCCTGTTCCCGACGGCGGAACTCCGAACGACTCTGACCATCAGGGCCGCAGTGGATGCCACCGTGCTCGCCGCCGAGAGCTTCCTGCTGCATGATCCGAAGGGCGGTGACGGGGCGTTCGACCTCCTGGGTTCAGAAACCCGGATCGAGGGTGTCGACGGCCGCTTGCTGGCACTCGACCGGTTCCGCATCGACGGCCGCAGTGTCCTGGCGGCCCGGCCGGGAGTGAACGGCACCTTCGGCCTGCAGGGTACGCTGATGCTCGTGCATCGATCGAATCCGGCCGGGGCACTCGAGGCTTTGCAGTCGGCGCTGCCGGAGTCGCCCGGCGTGTTCGCGGGTGCCTCGTTGCTGCCGGGCGATTGCGGCGCGTGGTTGCGGGTGCTTGCGAGTGACGCGATTGCGCTGCGCGCGGTGATGCGCGCGGGCTGGATCGCGGCGCGACGGCTCGTGACGGGATCGGCGCCCGGCCCTCGCAGAAAATAGACAACGACAACCGAACAGTCACGGATCCGCCATGACCGACTTGCACATGCCCGCCGGGCTCATCGAGCAGTACCGCATCCATTCGGAACCCTACTACCGTGCGACTGGCGAGGAGATCGCGTTGTACGAAGCGGCCTACGCGGTGCGGTTGCCGATGATGCTGAAAGGACCGACCGGTTGCGGCAAGACCCGCTTCATCGAGTACATGGCGTGGAAGCTGGGCAAGCCCCTGGTGACACTCGCGTGCAACGAAGACATGACCGCGTCCGACCTGGTGGGCCGGTATCTGCTCGATGCCGAAGGCACGCGGTGGCAGGACGGACCGCTCACACTGGCGGTGCGCTTCGGGGCAATCTGCTACCTGGACGAAGTGGTCGAGGCGCGCCAGGACACCGCGGTGGTGATCCACCCGCTGACCGATGCGCGCCGCAGCCTGCCGCTCGAGAAGAAAAACGAGCTGGTGCAGGCGCACCCCGATTTCCAGTTGGTGATCTCGTACAACCCCGGTTACCAGAGCATCCTGAAGGATCTGAAACAGTCGACCAAGCAACGCTTCGGGGCCCTCGACTTCCACTACCCCGAGCGGCCCATCGAGATCGAGATCGTGGCGCACGAAGCCGGGATTGACGCGGAGCTCGCCGGGAAGCTCGTCTCGATCGGCGAGAAGACGCGGCACCTGAAAGGCCACGGCCTCGAGGAAGGCGTGTCGACCCGCATGCTGATCCACGCGGGACATCTCATCTCGCGGGGGATCGATCCGGTGGCGGCGTGCCGGGTGACTCTGGTGCGGCCGATTACCGATGACCCCGACATGCGCGATGCTCTGGACGCGGTGGTCACGACGTTTTTCTAGAAGCGCCGCTGCCCCCATCCCAACCTTCCCCCAGCAAAGCTGGGGGAAGGAGTCGTACGTCCCCTCCCCCAGCTGTGCCGGGGGAGGGCGGAGGGAGGGGGCAGCGAAGCGCCGGCTGTGCCGGGGGAGGGGACGGGTGGGGGCAAAGAGGTACCGCTATATCTCCGCCGGCACCCAGTGATACGGCCCCCCGGCCGACGACAGCAGTTCGTCGTCGAGTTCTTTAACGGCGTCCGCTTCGACGTCGTCGTTCTCGTCGAACAGCAGAAACTCCTCGATGATTCGTGAGGTCCGCGACTGCATCGTTTCGATCTGCATTTGCATTCTCCTCGTGGCAGTTATGGGGTGCTAGGCGCGGTGTGCGCGTGGGGCGATCGGCAAGGCGGTGCGGTTGCGCTGCAACCACCGCTCGAAATTCATCAGGCCAGGATGCCAGGCCCGGCTGCGCTCGACGGATCGCAACCCGCAAAAGGCTTCGTTGAAGTCGCGCTTGAACTGGAACATGTTGGCGAGTTCGTCGGCGCCGGGGAAGCCGAGTTTCGCGTACTGCTCGGGCGGCATGGCGAAGTGGCGGACCGGCTCGCCGACGGTACGCGCGAGCACATCGGCCATCTCCGCGCCGGTCAGGTGCTCGCCGGCAATGCCGACGTGCGCTCCGATGAGCCCTTCGCCCTCGGCCAGGATGCCGAACGCGCAGACGCCGATGTCCTCGCCGGCGATACCAGGCAGCTTGCGATCATCCATGGGCAGCGTGAACACGAGATTGCCGGCTGCGTCGCGTTGCGGCGCCATGCCGAAGTGGATCAGGTTGTCCCAGTAGAACGACGTGTACAGAAACGTCGTGGGGACGCCGAGCCTCGTGAAGTGCGCGTTGGCCTCGCCCTTTGCATCGAGGTGCGGCACCTTGTACCGGCCTCTCAGCGTCGGCATGCGCGGATCGTCGATGGGCACGAACTGGCGCGTGTCCTCGAGAGTCGACCAGATGACGTGGCGGACTCCGGCGCGCTGCGCCGCTGCTGCGATATTGGCGGCCTGGGCGAGTTCGGTCTCGGGCGAGTGGTGCTCCCAGAAATTGGTCAGAGCGAAGACGCCGTGGGCGCCGGCGAAGGCATCCGCCAGCGACTCGACATCGTCCAGATTGGCACCCCGGAGTTCCACGTCTGCCTTGGCGAGGGCCAGTGCCGGTGGCAAGTACGGACGGCGAGTGAGCGCGCGCGGCTGGAAGCGGCGCAGCGGATCGGCGAGCATCGCACGCACGAGGCCGCCGCCCTGGGCGCCGGTGGCGCCGATCACGGCGATGACGGGTCGGGACATTCCTGGACTCCTCCGGAGGTTGCGCCGGGTGCCACAGCGGCGCCCGTTTCGATGACTGCCAGTCTAGGAAGGTGCCGTGGGTGCCGCTGCTAACTCTTCGCTAAGCACTTCCTAAGATTTTCCTAACGGCGGCTCGCCGCCGGGTGGTGCCGCGTTGACAGGCCTGCGCCTGCTTCCCCATATTCGGGAATGCCGACGCGTTCATGCGAATCCTGTGGGGGTGGGGAATGCCATATCGGATGGTGAGGCTCGCGGGAATCGCGCTGATGGCGTTCGCGGCCGCGCGCCTGGCGCTCGCCCAGGTGCCGGGCAGCGAGCGTTGCGGCGATCAGGCCCTGGTCGGCAAGCTCGAACAGGCGCGGCGAGCGCCAGGTTCTCCACCGGTCCTGTTCGACGGCCGCGCGCCGCTCGCGAAGGCTCCGTCGCGGCAGATCGCGATTCCCGGTCCGGCCACGCCGGCCGCACCGGCGTGCGTCGTGCTGTCGGTCACATTCACGGAACAGGGCGGAGCGCTCTTCGTCGGGCAGAGCGGCTACATCACGGCAGCCGGTCAGGGGATGCAGGTGCGTGGGCGCGGTGCGGTGCTGTACGAAGCCGGCACTCTGGTGCTGCGGGAGATGGTGCAGCAGGAGCTCCTGCCGACGCGGCCGCGGCCGGGCGTGCGCTACCTCGTGGCGATTCCGATTGCCTTCGAGCATCCGCTCTATCGGTTCAATCCGCCGGACGTCGCCGCCAACACCGGCGTCACGCCGGGCAAGTCCGCCACGCCGACGCTACTCGATCACGGCTATCGAGATGCACGGTTCCTCCAGGAAGCCGATGGTACGCAGGTGCATCTCATCGCCGAGCGCAGCGACCACTACTGGTTCGCTCTGGTGCGTCCCATCGGCGCGAACGAGCCGGTGCTCGATTTCGTCGCCGACCCGGCCGCGCCGGGCGCGATGGTTCCGGGCGAGCGCACCACGCAGCGTTTCCACCGGCTGATCGCGCCGCATGTCCGCGACACCGGTGCGTTGCGCGTCGCGATCGAAGTGCGGCACTACGCCACGGGGACGAAGATCGCCCATCAGCCGAACAGTCCGTACGCGTACAACGATGTGCGCCGGCATCCGCTGGTGGAGTATCCGGTGGATGTGCCGGTCGCCGTGGAGTACTGGACCGGGGAGCGTCGCAGTCCGGCCGGACCGTTCACCTGGTCGACCCGCACGGCCCACTCCGATTTCAATACGATTGCCGCAATCCAGGCCACTCAGGAGAAAGCCGCTGCGCAAGCACAGGCCCGCGCGAACGCGCTGGCGGCTCGCAATGCCGAAGAGGCCAGGGAGGTTCGTGCCGCCCGCGCGAGAATGGCGGAGCGCGAGCGGATCAAGCCCGGACGGTACGCGGCGACGGGCCTCACCTTTCAGCCGGCGGGTTACTGGTCGGCGTTCGCGATGGGCCCCGCCCTGCGCAAGGTCCACGATGGCTACTACCCCGACGCGCGCCGCGATTGGGTGTTCGGACGCATCTACTTCCACGCGGTTGCCACGTATGGCGACAAATGCCGCGACTTTCTGCCGCCCGGGTCGGCGAAGCGGACCACCACCTGGTATCGCAACGACGATGTTCTCGGCCGGGTGGAGGGCAAGGTCGAGGAGGTCTACGTGCATCGCGATTTCGTCCCTGTCTTCGAGGCATGGCACGAAGGGCGTTCCGAGGCCCCGTCGCTCTACCCGAACGAAGTGGCACCGGCTGCCGTGCTGAGCAACCCGGGCGCGGCGATGGCAGCCGGTTTCGAGGTGCAGCGGGTCAAGAACGCGTTGCGCGACGACATGCAGAAGCTCTTTGCAGGTGCGGCACCGTGCCGGACCGGAGGTGTCGTCCAGTTCATGGAGAACCTTCGGCGTCTGGGCGACGACAGGCCCACCCTCCAGGCCGAGCGCGTTCCCGACACGCTGAACGATCCGGGCGATGCTCCGACCACCATCGGCGAAGCGTGCGACAAGTACGACCGCGCCAACGGCCGTCGCCGCAACTCGGTCTGGTGCCGGTGCATCGATCGGGTGCTCGCGCCGCGCTATCCGCCCGCGAGCCTGGCTGAGGTCCTGGAGAACTACACGGCGCTCATGGAGCGGGTCAACGTGCCGTCGGGCGACTTTGCCTCGGGCACCGTGCCTCCCGACTTCATTGCGACCGACGCATGCCGGAAGTGATGCGGTCTGCAGGAGGCGGCGCCTGCCTATCAGCAATGTGCGGCTCGGCGTTTCATTCGACGTGCCGCGGCACCTTCAGGGCGCGTCCCGTATCATTCATGCGTCGCGGCGATTGCCGTGCAGTGAGCCGCGGCCCTCGTCCTTTCTCTGTCGGCCCTGACCGTTGAGCGCCCTCGCCGCCATTTCTACCCCAGCATCGTCCGCAGAAGGCGGCGTCGCCTTCGCCGACGTGCGCAAGCGGCTGGTGCTGTACCTGCGTGCGCTCTGGGATCGTGGGACCGAACTGCGGGCTTTTCCCGCCAACCTCGAAGCGGCCCGGCCGTACCTCACGCCGATCGGCATTCACCTGCCGGAAGGATATCGGGCCGCCAGCGGTCAGCGGGGTGTCGAACTCTATCGCGCGGCGACGGCGCATGCGGTGGCGCACCTCGTGTTCTCCCCAGGCAAGCCGATGGCGCGCGGCAGCCTGCGACCGGTTCAGGTGGTGCTGACCGGATTGCTGGAGGATGCGCGGGTCGAGTTGCTCGCCTGTCGTGAACTGCCCGGGTTGCGCCGTCTGTGGCTGATGTTCCACGAAGCTCGCGCCGATGCCGGTGCTGCCACTTTCGCAGGGCTGGCCGTGCGCCTCGCCCGCGCGCTGCTCGACCCCGCCTACGAGGACGACAATCCCTGGGTCGCCAAAGGACGCTCGCTGTTCTTCGACCCGGCCAACGATCTCGAAGACGCGGCGATGCCACGCCGGCTCGGCTCGCTGCTCGGCAACGATATCGGCCAGATGCGCTTGCAGTTCAACGCCAAGACCTGGGTGATCGAGCCCCTGTACCGCGACGACAACAGCCACCTCTGGGAGCCCGATGGCTCCGAGAACGCCATGATGCTCGAGGAGGAAGTGATGCTCGTGCAGCCGGACCTGGTGGAGTCCGAAGGCGGCGATACCCTCGAGGACCCGGACGGCGGCGAGTCGGAGCGGGGCGTCAAGCCGGTGGGCGCGGACGAGCCGGACGAGGAGAGCCCGGAGCTGGTGGAATTCCTGCGCACGGCGAAGTATCCGGAATGGGACTATCTCATCGGCGCGGCGCGGCCGCAGTGGTGCACCGTGCAGGAGCAGCGCCCCGAGCCCGGGGAGGCGCGCTTGATCGACGAGATCCTCGCGCGCAACGACGATCTGCTCTATCGCCTCGACCGGTTGATCCGCGGCAACGAACTGCGCAAGCCGGTGCGGTTGCGCAAGCAAATGGACGGCGATCGTTTCGATCTGGATGCCGTGATCAACGCGATGCTGGACGTCCGCACCCATCGCACGCCCGATCCGCGCTTCCACATCCGCGTGGACCGGCGGGAGCGCGATCTGTCGGTGCTGGTGCTGCTCGACCTGTCGGAGTCCACCAACGACATCGTGCCCGCGTGCAACGCGCCGGTGCTGCACCTAGCGCGCGAGGCCACGGTGCTGCTCGCGCATGCGATGGAAACCATCGGGGATCAGTTCGCCATCCACGGGTTCTGCTCGAATGGCCGACACGAAGTCCGCTATCAGCGCTTCAAGGATTTCGGCTGGCCCTTCGACGACCACGTCAAGGCGCGCCTCGCCGGGATGAGCGGCAGCCTGTCGACGCGCATGGGCGGGGCCATCCGCCATGCGACCGGGTGGCTGAAGGCACGGCACAGTGACCGCAAGCTGATCCTGCTCATCACCGACGGCGAGCCGCACGACATCGACGTGCACGATGCACGTTATCTGGTCTTCGATGCGAAGAAGGCGGTGGACGAAGCGAGCCGCGCCGGCGTGTTCACCTATTGCATGACGGTGGATCCCAAGGCTGACGACTACGTGAGCCGTATCTTCGGTCAGCGCAACTACATGGTGGTGGATCACATCGATCGGCTGCCCGAGAAACTGCCGGGGTTGTATCTGCGGCTGACGCGCTAGCGCGCTCGTGCCGGGGGCTGGTGGGCCCGCCGGCAAGCAGTCCCGCGTCGTGAAACGGAGCCGCGACCACGATCGGTCCGATCCGTAACTCATCGGTAAGGCGTGGAACCCTAGACTGCCTCGGCCGTGGTGGAGGCGGGTCATCCATTGGCGCGCCGGCACGCGGCAGCTCGCTTACGCGAGCCTCCGTTGGAGATTTCCCCGGACCACCCTCGACCTCAAGGAAGCTCTTCCATGAAAACCAAGAAGAACGCGTTTGCAGTGCCGCTGCTCGCGGCGCCGTTGCTGATGTTCGCCGCCGGACAGGCTGCGGCGATCGACCCCATCGACATGGGGCTTGCTGCCGTTGTCGCCGGCGATACACCCGGGGGGGCTGCGCCCTGGGTAAATGCGAAGTTCATCGACCTCGGGTTCCTCGGCGCTCCCGGGGTGGTAGCCGGCTTTGCTGCGTTCCGGAACACCGTGGAACTGCAGATCACCACCACCGGCGAGCGCGAGCCCGCGACCGGGTCACCGTTCACGGCGCAACAACTGGCGGACTTCGGCTTGAGCGCCTACCCGGATCTTGGCGCTGTGCAGGGCAGCGGCAATCTCGCCGCAGGCCAGTATGTCAACCAGATCTATCTCAACTTCAACCCGGCGCTGGATCTCGCCAAGCTGCAGCTCGGCTGGAGCGGCGCGCCGGGGTTCGGATTCCCGGTCCCCGGGGCGGCGCCGGTGTCCTTCGAGACCAGCGAGAATGGATTCAGCGTCGGCGACGCCGGCAAGTTCGACATTCTCATCAGTTTCGCGGCGGGCGCGTTGGGGCCGTCGGGCGAGTTTGGTTCGAAGTTGGTGTTCCACTACGAAGGACCGGTCGGCAGCGACACGAACATCGACCCGAGCGACTTCAACTTCGCATCGGTCGATGCCGCCTCCGGCCAGGGATACACGGCGCTGGGGACGGTCTGGGGCACGACGCCGGGTGGCATCACCGCCATCGCCGCGGTGCCGGAACCCGGCACCTACGCGATGCTCGGTCTCGGCATCCTGCTCCTCGGGTTCGCCGTGCGCCGACAGCAGCGCTGAGCACATCGGTCGGCGCGGACCAGCGGCCTCCTGCGGGAGGCCGCTGGGATTTCCGGAGATCAGTCCGGCGTTACCCGAGTCAACCAGCCCCGATCCTTTCCATCCTCGCCGCGCACCGCGGCGAGATACGCGGATTGCAGTGCGCGCGTCACGGGTCCCGGATTGCCGTTGCCGATGCGCCGGCGATCCAGTTCCACCACCGGCGTGATCTCCGCCGCGGTGCCGGTGAAGAACACTTCATCCGCGATCCACGCTTCGTCCCGCGTGATGCGTTTTCGTTGGATCTCGAACCCCGCCTCCGCAGCGAGCGTGTGCACGGTGCGACGCGTGATGCCGTCGAGCGCGGAGGCGGTGTCGGGCTCGTACAGCCGCCCGTCGCGCACGACGAACACGTTCTCGCCGCTGCCTTCGGAAACGAAGCCGTCGGTGTCGAGCAGCAGCGCTTCGTCGTAGCCGTCGGCGCGCGCCTCGCGACACGCGAGGATCGAGTTGGCGTAGGTCGACACCGATTTCGAGCGGCACATCTGCACGTTCACGTGATGGCGCTGGAACGACGAGGTCTTGACGCGGATGCCGTGCTCGACCGCCTGCGGTCCGAGGTAGCTGCCCCATGTCCACGCAGCGATCGCGACGTGAGCCTGCGCGCCCACCGGATCGATGCCGAGTTTCTCCGGCCCCAGGAAGACCAGTGGCCGCACGTATCCGTCGGTGAGGCCGTTGCGCCGCAAGGCCTCGACCTGGGCTGATTCGAGGCTGGCACCATCGAAGGGAACCTCGATCTGCAGGATGTGAGCGGATTCGATCAATCGCCGCGTGTGATCGTGCAGGCGGAACACGTGAGTGCCGTTCGATCCCGAGTACGCACGCACACCTTCGAACACCCCGAGCCCGTAGTGCAGCGTGTGGGTCATGACGTGGGTCGCGGCTTCACGCCAGGGCAACCAGGCACCGTCGAGCCAGATCCAGCCGTCGCGTTCGGAGGTGATCATGTCGCCTCCGGAATCGCGCGAGGTGTGGGGCGTGTCGAGATGGCGTGCCTTGCCGGCAACCGCTCGACCTCGAGCGTCGCGTCGCTCAGCGCTTCGATGACGACCACGCCATGGGTTCGCACCCGATGGCTGATGCCACGCTCGAGAAAGTAGTCGATGGGATCTCCGGCTTCGGTGAGCCAGAGGTGGCCGTCGTCGCACCGGACCTCGATGCCGTCGGCCCCGCGCAGTTGCGCGGTCGCGCCTTTGATCAGTCTCATGAACGGAACCCTCCGTGACGATGCTCCGAGCGTCCAACGGTAGGGGGATCCGGGCTACCATTACAGATATAGCTGAATGAATTGATATGCAGTACAGATGGAATGAGGGCAATCTGTACTGGTCTTCGGGCAGGGCTTCTGTACCGACTGCGGCGCGGCTCTCGAGAGCAGGATGTAGCCCATGAACACCCCGGATCCCGAGTTCGTATACCTGCAGCTCGCCCAGCGCCTGGCGGATGCCATCGGGACCGGCGCATTTGCGCCCGGGGAACGCCTGCCGTCCGTCAGGATGCTGGCGCAGCGCGAACGCGTGAGCATTGCGACGGCACTCGCGACCTATCGGCACCTGGAGAACCGGCGCCTGGTGGAAGCGCGGCCGAAATCCGGCTACTTCGTGCGCGCGCGGCCGCCGCGCCTGGCCGAGCCCGAAGCGCCTGCAGCGAAGCGCGCGCCGGCGTTCGTCGGCGTGAATCGATTGGTGATGGAGATCCTCGACGCTTCGCAGGATCCGAATGTGGTCGCTCTCGGTGCGGCCTGTCCGAGCAGCTCGCTGTTTCCGAACTCGAAGCTGCAGCGCATGCTCGGCGCGCGTGCGCGCCGGCGCCCCGAGGCCCTCGGCGAATACGGCATGGCTACCGGCGCCGAATCCCTGCGGCACCAGATCGCGCAGCGCGCGTTCGGTTACGGCTGCCGCATCGAGCCCGAGGAAGTGATCGTCACCAACGGTTGCATGGAGGCGCTCAACATCGCGCTGCATGCGGTCGCTGCACCGGGCAGCGTGGTCGCGCTCGAATCACCCACCTACTTCGGCGTGCTCCAGATCGTCGAGAGCCTCGGAATGAAAGCGCTCGAGATTCCGACCAGTCCGCGTACCGGCCTGTCGCTCGATGCGCTCGACCTGGCGACGCGCAAGCCCGGGGCCGTCAGTGCGTTGCTGGTGATGCCCAATTTCAGCAATCCGCTCGGCTGCCTGATGCCCGATGCGAACAAGAAGCGCATGGTGGAATTGATGGCCGAGCGCGGCATTCCCGTGATCGAAGACGACATCTACGGCGATCTGCACTTCGGCGACCGGCGCCCGAAGCCTGCGAAAGCGTGGGACCGCACCGGTAACGTCCTGCTTGCGTCGTCGTTCACCAAGACCGTGGCGCCAGGATTGCGTGTCGGCTGGATCGCACCGGGACGCTGGTTCGCACAGGTGTCGATGCTGAAGTTCATCAGCACCATCTCCACCGCGGAACTGGGGCAGGAAGTGATCGCCGAGTTCATGGCCAACGGCGGTTACGATCATCACCTGCGGCGCTTGCGGCGCGCGTTCCGTGAGCAGGTGGGTCGCATGACCGATGCGATCGAGCGCCACTTTCCGGCGGAGACACGCGTGACCAGGCCCGCCGGGGGCTTCGTGCTGTGGGTGGAACTACCGGCGTCGGTGGATGCGCTGGCCCTGTTCCAGGCTGCGTCAGCGAAAGGCGTGAGCCTCGGCCCGGGCATGATCTTCAGTCCGACCGGGCGCTACACCCATCATCTGCGCCTGAATTGCGGACTGCCGTGGTCGGATCGCCTCGAGACGGCGATGCGCGACGTCGGTCAGGCGGCGCGGCGGTTGGCGAGTCGGCCCCCGCCCCCACCCCCACCCTAACCCT
>LNFM01002757.1_pt1 | contig 36146 bp, 46 predicted proteins | sample 596031 | NCBI WGS metagenome assembly LNFM01 (sample SAMN04254537, study PRJNA301005) | activated carbon metagenome | isolation source: dual media filters at the Ann Arbor, Michigan drinking water treatment plant | place: USA: Ann Arbor | reverse complement strand
GTGACGACCGGGCTGACGGCAAGCGGCGGCACGGCGGAGAAGTATCCCCAGGTGGGCGATCTTCTGACCTGGTCGGGTGAGTTCGATGTGCCGGTGCGCTTCGATGTCGATGAGTTCCCCGTCGTGCTCGAGGATCGGGATGTATTCGGCCTCGAGACGCTTCCCATGATCGAGCTGCGGGTATGAAAAGCCTTTCGGTGAGGCTGGCAGCGCACATCGCGCAGGAGGTCACCACGCTGGCCACGTGCTGGCGCATCGAGCGCCGCGACGGCCAGGTTTTCGGCTTTACCGATCACCTCGAGGCCTTGGTTGTCGATGGGGTGACGTACCAGGCGGCCAGCGGCTACACCGCCAGCGCGATCAAAAGCACGGCGGGTATGAACGTCGACAACCTCGAGGTCAGCGGCGGCCTTGATGCCTCGGCGATCACTGAGGCCGATCTGCTCGCTGGCAAGTGGGACTTCGCAGAGGTGCGGATCTTCCAGGTGAACTACGAGGATCTCACGCAGGGCACCAACAAACTGCGGCGCGGATGGCTCGGCGAAGTGCGCACGGCGGATGGCGCCTTCACCGTCGAGCTCCGCGGCATGATGCAGCTGCTACAGCAGAACATTGGCAGGGTCGTCTCGCCAGCGTGCGACGCTGACCTTGGCGACACTCGATGCAAGGTCAATCTCGGATCGTTCAGCAATGGCACCGTCTCCGGCACGCTCACCAGCGTGACCAGCAATCGTGTGTTTGTGGACAGTTCCCTTGGGCAGGCGACCGGTTGGTTTACCGGGGGCGTGGTCACCTGGACAAGCGGACCGAATGAGGGCCTGCGCATGGAGGTGCGTGAGTTCCAGTCTGGCGGGCAGATCTCGCTTGTGCTGCCGATGCCCTACACCGTGAGCATCGGTGATGGCTACACCATGACGGCCGGCTGCGACAAGCGGCTCAGCACGTGCCGAGACAAATTCGCGAACGTCATCAACTTCCGTGGCTTTCCGCACGTCCCGGGGCTCAACCGCATGTCGAGCGGCACATGATCAGCCGAGCACGTATCGTCGAGGCGGCTCGCAGCTACTTGGGAACGCCGTTCGTGCATCAGGGGCGCGTGCGTGACGTCGGGATCGATTGCGCCGGCCTAGTGATCGAGGTGGCGCGCGAGCTCGAGATCCGCAGTGTAGAGATCACCGGCTACGGGCGTGAGCCAGACGAGGAGCAGTTTCGTCGGCTGTTGCGCCAGTACATGACGCCGATCGGCTGGGACCAGGTCGAGGTCGGGGATGTGCTCACGTTCGCCTTCATCCGTGAGCAGCACCTGGCGATCGTGTCAGAGCGCGAGCCGATGAGCATCGTGCACGCCTACGAAGCGGCCGGTCGCTGCGTCGAGCAGCCGCTCGATCGCACCTGGCTCAATCGCCTGCGCGGTTGTTACCGCTTCCCGGAGGTCTGATCCGTGGCTGTACTGCTTTTCTCCGCTGCGGGTGCTGCAATCGGGTCCACGGCCATCACCGGCACGATACTCGGCATGAGCGGTGCCGCGATCGGATGGACGCTAGGCGGCATCGTCGGCAATGCGCTGTTCCCGCAGAAGATGCCCGACCAGGTGCGGGAAGGCCCACGGATCCAGGATACGCGGATCACCTCGAGCGCTTACGGCCAGGTGGTGCCGATTATCTGGGGCACGTACCCGGTAGCCGGAAACATCATTTGGGCGCGGCCGGTGCGCGAGGTGGCGACGACCACGAGCCAGCGCGTCGGCGGCAAAGGTGGCGGGGGTAGCACGGCCACGCAGACCACGTACAGCTACTTCGCCGATTTCGCCGTTCTGCTGTGCGAAGGCGAGATCGCCGGCATCCGCAAGATCAAGATCAACGGCGAGATCAAGTACGACGTCAGTTCAGGGGCCAGTGCGGCGGCAATCGCTGCATCCGCATTGGCTGCCGCCTCGGTTCGGATCTACACGGGGAGCGAGACGCAGGAGATCGATCCATTGATCGCTGCGGTCGAGGGTGCCGATGCGCCAGCGTATCGCGGGTACGCGATCATGGTGATCGAGGGGATGGATGTGACGCCCTACGGCGGCCGTCCTCCGCAGCAAATCGAGACGGAAGTCGTCAAAGCAGGCGCGACCGCCGATCTGGCTGCGGCGACGGTGCATACGCTCGGTGCTGCCGACGGATCGACGGCTGTCGTGCTCGGACGCGGTGGGAACATATACGCGGGGGCCATGACCAGCGGTGGCGCGGCCAATCGCTGGGGATTCTACGCTGGGGCCAAGCTCGGCAGCTATGTCCCGCCTTCGTTTTCCTACCTGCCTGTCGGTGTAACGACCGCGGGCGAGGCCATCGCGACGGGCAGCTTTTCCGGCGTGCTCGCTGTGCTGCACGAGGATGGCTCGACGACTCGCTACACAGGCGGGTTCGGCAACATGGGCAGCGGGCTGCTCTCCACGTTCTACGCGCCCGGCATCGTCGCCGAGCGCTCCGACGTCTGGTGGTGCCGTGGGGATTCTGGCAGCAGCAGCTCATTCTTCCGGGCTGTGGTCGGCGCGAGCTCGTTGACGACCACGCAGCTGACGGCTGTTTTCTGCTTTGCGCTGGCACGGAATGCGTGCGGGATCGCTGGGCGCTGCTACATGCACGCGGCGACGAGCGGCGCGGGGCAGAAGCACCTGGCGTATGTGGCTACGGGATCGTCGTCGCTTGTGTTGCTGGTCGCGCAGAGCACGACGGGTGGGATTCTGGTCGCGACAGATGGCAGCGTGTGGATGGGGCCGGCCGACAGCGTGGCCGAGCGCAAGACGTTGCGCAAGTACAGCGCCGACGGTTCGCTGCTGATGACCGTGGATATCGACAACACCGAGGCGCTGACGACCGGCTGGTCGCCGTTTGAAGATCCAGGCGGGTTCGTGTGGGCGGTGGGCATCGTCTCTGGGAGCAACCGCCGCGCGTATCAGATCCATCCGACGACCGGGCAGGTCCTCGCTCGCAGCGAGACGTTCATCGGTTCGATGCTGGGCTTCACCGAGGATGGCCGCTCCGTCATCTGGGACAACGTCGGCGGGCAGTACACGCTTAAGGAGATCGAGCGCCTGCCCAGGGTAAGCGTCAGCTCGACCACGCTCGAGGAGGTCGTCGAGGAGATCTGTGATCGGGTCGGCTACGATCCAGCAGATCTGTCGCTGGGCGGTCTTACCGACACCGTGCGTGGCTATGCGATCGGCCGCCGCATGACGGGCCGCAGCGCGATCGATGCGTTGCAGCCGGCGTATCGATTCGACCTGGTCGAGAGCGACGATCTGATCAAGGCGGTCAAGCGCACCGGTACGGTCGTGGCGACGATCGAGGAAGACGATCTCGGTGCCTACATGCACGGGGATTCGCCTGCCGTGGCATTTTCATCGCGGCGCTTGCTCGAGACGGAGTTGCCGCTCGAGATCGTCGTGCAATATCCCGATCCGGACGCGGAGTACGAGCCTGGGGCGCAGTACGCGCGGCGGTTGTCGGGTGCGAGCCGCGATCCGACGACGATCTCGGTTCCGGTCGTGCTCTCGGCCAATGAGGCGCAGCAGCTGGCGGACGTGTTGCTCTATGAGCAGTGGACTCGGCGCATGTCGCACACGCTGAGCCTTCCGCCCAAGTATTCGCGCATCGAGCCGGCCGACGTGATCTCCGTCCCCGTCGATGGCACCACGTACACGCTGCTCGTCGTTGACAAGACCGAAGACGATGGATTGATCACGCTCGAGACGGTTGCGGAAGATGCTGCGGCATACACGGCGCCCGGCGTGGGTGCCTCGGTGCCTGCACCGCCCGCACTGTCTGGGCCGGCCGGGCCGACGGTGATGCATCTGCTGGACATTCCAATCCTTCAAGATGCAGACGACTCGCCCGGGTTCTACGCTGTCGCCGCGGGCTACTATGCCGGCTGGCGAGGTGCCGAGCTGTGGCGCAGCAGCGATGGTGGCACGACCTACGAGCGCACCGAGACATCCTTCCTGCTCGCCGCGCCGGTGGGCGCAGCGCTCACCGTGTTGCCGAATTTCTCCGGCGGTAACGTCATTGACGAGCACAGCACCGTCGAGGTCTATGTGTTCGGCGATGAGCTCAACAGCACGACGAATGACTTGCTGCTTGCTGGTGCGAATGCGGCCTACCTGGGTGGTGAGCTGATCCAGTTCCGGACCGCCACGCTGATCGCAGCGGGAAAGTATCGCTTGAGCGGGTTGCTGCGAGGGCGCAAGGGCACCGAGCAGTTCATGGGCACGCATGCCATCGGTGATCTGTTCGTCGTGCTCGGCGCGGATAGCGCTCGGCGGGTGGCTGTAACGTCTGCTTTGATCGGGGTGGCGCGGCTTTACAAGGGCGTGACGTTTGGGCAGACGCTCGCCGAAACGCCCGCGCAGGAGTTCAGCCTGGCCGGCGTTGGCCTCAAGCCCTTGTCTCCGGTGCGCTTCGGTGGCGGCCGTGATGCATCGGGCAACCTGACCATCACCTGGGTGAGGCGCTCCCGTGTCTCGGCAGAGTGGCGAGACTACGTCGACACGCCGCTGGGTGAGACGGCCGAGTCCTACGAGGTCGATATTTACGATGCCGCCTTTACGGAACCGCCCAAGCGCACGATCACCGGGTTGACGTCGCCGACGACGACCTACAGCGCTGCAAACCAAACCACCGACTTCGGCAGCCCGCAGGCGACCGTGTACGCGCGCATCTACCAGGTCAGCGCGGCGATCGGCCGAGGGTTCGCCTTGCAAGGGAGCATCTGATGGCCGACAGCACCACGAACCTGGATACGATCAGCTCGAGCCAGGCCAGCAAGGAAGTGACAGCGAACGCGATGTTCGACGCATTAAGCCCAGCCAGCTTGTTCGGGCGCAGGGCCTCGACGACCAGCGCGCTGACCTGGGGCTTCTACGGCGGGAAGCTCTCCGTCGATGGTGTCATCACGGCGATCGCCAATGGCACCGTCGCGCTGACCGGCTCGACGACGAACTACGTCGAGGCGACACGGGCTGGCGTCGTCAGCGCGAATACGACCGGATTCACCGCCGGCCGGATTCCGCTCTACACGGTCGTCACGGGAGCCTCGACAGTCACCAGCTACACGGATCAGCGCTTGCCCTGGTCGCCCGTGATGAGTGGCCGCCTGGTCAAGGCAATGTCCGACGCCAATCAAACGCTGACGGCCGCGGAGGCGCGTAACCAGATTCTCGAGTGCACAGGTGCGCTCACGGCGCTGCGAAACCTAGTCGTGCCGCTCGGTGCACAGCAGTGGACCGTGTTCGCCAATGTCACGGGCGGCTTCGGCGTCCAGGTTATCGGTGCGACCGGTACCGGAGTCACGATCGCCGACGGCAAGCGGGCGATCGTGTATGCCGACGGCACGAACGTGGTTCGTGTCACTGCAGACGTCTAAGAGGGGGGCGATGATCGAAGAGGCTAGGGCATCCATCACAGCCGCGATCGACCGGGCCCGTGACCCGACCAGCTATTCATGGTTGACGTACACCTGGGTGATCGTCTGGTCGGTGCTCGGCGGCATGGTGAGCTGGTACGGCAAGATCAAAGCAGGAGTATCGCGCCCGTTCAACTTGGCCGAGCTGTTCGGGGAGATCGCCACCTCGGCGTTCGCTGGCATCACGACGTTCTACATCTGCGAGTGGGGAAACATCGATCCGCTGCTCTCGGCGGTGTTCATTGGCATCGCTGGCCACATGGGAACGAGGTTCGTCTTCTTCATGGAAAAGATGCTCGAGCGGCACCTGGCCGCGAAGTTCGGCGTAAAGGATCCCGACCAATGATCACGCACCAGCAGCTGCGCACCATCATGCCGCACGCAAGGAACCTGGCCTACTTCGTCGACCCGCTCGACGAGACGATGCATCGGTTCGAGATCAACATGCCGGCGCGGATGGCGCCGTTCATCGCGAACCTGGCGCATGAGTCGGGCGAGTTTCGGTACATGGAGGAGCTCGCCGACGGCTCGGCCTACGATCACCGGGCAGATCTCGGCAACACGCATCCGGAGGCGATCCGCATCGCGCGGCTGCAGGGCACGACGCCAGGCCGGTTCTACAAAGGGCACGGGCCGATCCAGATCACCGGCTACTGGAATCACAAGGCGTGCGGCGAGTACCTCGGCATCGACCTGGTGCAATACCCGCAGCTTCTCTGCCAGCCGCACTATGGGTGTCTCTCGGCCGGGTGGTTCTGGCACGTGAACGGCATCAATGCGTTTGCCGATGCCGGTGACTTCGACGGCGTGTGCGACAAGATCAACCGCGGCCGCAAGACCGCGCGTATCGGCGACTCGAACGGCTGGGCGGATCGGGTCCGCTACCACGAGCGCGCCAAAGCGGTGTTCGCGTGCCTCGCCTGACCTACGCCGAGCGCCTGCGCCGTCTGCGCGCTTTGGTGTGCGCTGAAATCCTGACTGTGATCTACGCGCTGATCATCTTCGGCTGGTGCGTCTACATGCTGATCCAGGTCGCGAACGATCTGGTGATCGCCGCGTCGCTGCAGATCATTCGCTGGGGTCGGCCATGATCCTGCGTCCCTCTCTCGGGCAATGGCTGGCCATGGGCGCGTTCATCGTCATGGTGGTCAGCGGCGCGTACCTGCGAACTCAAGCGACCGCAGCACAAGCGGCACTCGAGCGATGCCAGGCATCCTACGCCGTGCTGCTGGCCGCGCACGATCGCCAGGCGGCAGCGGTTGCAGATCTCGAAGCCAAGGCGCAGGAAGCGGCCCGCCGTGGCGCTGTGGCGCGTCGCGAGGCGCAGGGCGCGGTCGACGTAGCCAAGCGGTCGGCGGAGGCGCTCTCGCGCGTGATGGCGGGCGCGAGGCCGGGCGGGGAGTGCCCGACCGCTGAGGCGGCGAGGGTGGTGCGCGAGGATTTGAGTTCAGCCGCGCCGTGACGGAATCACGGCAATCAGATGGAGCGCAAAGATGGAACCAAGCTTGAAGGGTGAACAGCTGGAAAAGGCAATCGAAGTCCTGCAGCACGACAAGGTGACAAAGGCGTCGATCGAGCAGCGCATCGCGAAGGTCGACTACGTGGTCGCGTGGGAGAAGGTGACGATCTGCAACATCACGCTGGTGAACGGGTTCAGTGTTCGCGGCGAGTCGGCCTGTGTGGACCCTCGGAACTTCAATTTTGAGATCGGCAAAAGCCTCGCGTACAAGCAGGCGTTCGACAATCTGTGGCTGCTGGAGGGCTACCTGCTCGCCGAGCGGCTGTATCAACGTTCTGTCGGCAAGATTGCGGCGTAACGTGAGCAATCGGGCCGGTCACGCATTCCGTTCAGTTTGCCAAACTGGCCTGATTGGCATGTTGGCGATCCTCGCCGGTTGCGCGTCCAGCCCGCAGATCCCGCGCGAGGTCCGGGTGCCGATCCCGGTCCCGTGCATCAGCCAGGCGCCCGTCCGGCCGGCGCTGCTCTCGGACCAGGACTTGCTGGCACTCGACGACTACGGCCTGGTGCTCGGCCTGGCGCGCGATCGGCGGCTCAGGCAGGCGTATGAGGCGCAGCTCGAAGCGGCAATCGCCGGATGCACTGGACTCTAGTCGCGCTGGCGTTCATGGTTGGGCTTTGCATCGGGGCTGTGATCGGCGCGTCGATGATGGCGGATCATGCGCTGCGGCTGGTGACGCGGTTGCTGTCAGGGCTTGACCGGCTCGACGTGATCGACCGGGAGATTACGAGGGCGTGGCGGGGTCGGTAAGCTGTGTGCCCAGATCCTGCCCAAACCAGATCGCTGCCGTAGGAGGTTGCATTGCGATAAGTAGCACTGAGCCTGCGCCACAAATCATGCTTAAGTTACTGAATTAATGAAAATGCTGCGGTGCTTCGAAAATACGACTCGAAATCGGATGGTCAGAGTAATCTGGCACGTGGGTTCGAATCCCACCCTCTCCGCCACCTGTTGATTCTGCTGCACTTTCTTGCTGTGCCTTGTCGGATGCGCCCACCAAGTCGGATGGTTGTGCCTTCCCAGAGCCCAAACCTCCGATGCGGTCGGCGTGTTCCGCCAGGTGCTCGGCCGCTAGGTGAGCATACTTCCTCACCATCTCGACCGTCTTCCAGCCTCCCATTTCCTGCAACGCGTACAGCGGCGTACCGGCTTGGACGTGCCAGCTTGCCCACGTGTGCCGGCAGTCGTGGATCCGGAAGTCAACCAGCCCAGCGCGCTCGAGCGCCTTCTTCCATACCGCATGCGTGGGCCTGGCCTGGTTGAACACCGACACCCTGTGCCGCCCCTTGGCCTCGAGCAGCGCTTGTACCGCGTCTTCGTTCAGCGGGACGGCGATCGCCTTCCGGTTCTTCGATTGATCCGGGTGGATCCAGGCGACCCGTCGAGCCAGGTCGACCTGCGGCCAGGTGAGCGCCAGGGCAGAGCCCAAACGCAGCCCGGTGGCGAACAAAAGCTTCACCAGCGGTCGATGCCGAACTGCGATCGCGCCGATCAGCGTCTGCGCTTCCTGGCGAGTCAGGAAGCGTATGCGCCGATCTGCTTCTTCACGCATCCGGAAGGTCGGGGCCTTGTCGATCATGCTCCACTCTCCAGCAGCTCGGTTCATGATCGTTCGCAGGGTGGCCATGTAGCGGTTTGCGTTGCTGTCGCCTAGGTGCGCAACAGCCAGATCCGCCTTCTCGCGTGTGACGTCATCGAGGTAAGCGAAATGCTGTCGCCAAAATGCGATGTGCAGGGCGTCGTTTCTCAGGCTGGCTTTCTGCGTCGCCTCGCGCAGCCATCGTGCGGCAGCGGCAGCGAATGGAACGCGCGGCTTGTGGCCTAGTCGTTCCGCCTTCCAATATTCGGCTTTGAGTTTGTCGTGGTACTCCTGGGCCTCACGCCGATCGTGTGTTGCAACAACTTCTCTAATTCGACGTCCGCTTGGCGTATAGAAATCAACGTACAAGCGGCCATTTCTTCTGCGGATTGACATCTTTGATCCTCCTGATCCGCAGCGCAGGCTCCCGCGGATAATACATCGGGGTGAAAACGGTAGTCGCGGCCGTGTCTAACGTAGGCAACCTTCCCTTCTCGGCACCAGCGGCGAATCGTTTCCGGGTGAACGCTCGCCGCTTCGGCGAACTCGGCGACGGTGATCAGCTTGGCGGTCACGCGATCGCTCATGTCGTTCTCTGCTCTTCGGTCGCCACGCGTACCCCACGCCACCCGTCCAGGCTCCGTCCCTTTGCTCTGTGCCGCCGCTGGATCTCGGCTCGCGTCATGGGCTTGGGCTTGGCCGCATCGTCTCCGCTGCCCCATTGGTACACCCTGGCGCCGATCCGATAGTTGAGCGTGCGAAGATACTCAGCGATATGCACGTTGCCTGCTGCGTAGTTCGCGTGTGTCCATCGGGTCGCGCTGTTCCGCGACACGCCGGCGTATTTCGCCAAAGCGGATATTGTGAACTTGCCGACCTGCATACGGTGGATCATGCGCGCCAAAACCTTGTACGAGTAGCGCTGCTTCGCTGCCTGGCGTCCCTTCAGCAGGATCGCTTGCGAGTTTGGATTCTTGCCGCGTGCGAACGTCATGACTCGCCTCCTAGCTTGTGCTGATGCTCTTTCAGCGCGGCCAATTCGTCCGGGGTAAGCAAGTGAAATTGCAGGGAGTCAACGTCGCTCGTCACAAGCATCGTCCAGCGGGCCGCCGCGAACTGCTCGACGTCTGGCTTGCGGATGGTGAGCGGTCGCCGGCCGCGCGTGGATCTCCATAGAAGCAGGGCAGCGACCTTCTCCCAATCGGTGGTCGCGAACGGCAAGCTCATTTCGCTTTCGCCTTCTTCGCCGGGGCCTTCGTCGCTGCGGCTTTGGGCTTGGTTTTCGCTCTCGTACCATTTTTCGCCGGCGTCGGCTTTTGCTCCTCGATGTCGCCCTTGCGGATCGCGTCGACGTCGATCTTGTAGCGCTTGGCCAGCGCGAGCAGGACTTCGGGATTGCCGTACGAACTGTCGGCTTCCTCGGCCACGTAGCTCAAACGCAGCAGCCGGCCAAGCTCGTCGGGCGCCCACCGTTTGATAGCGTGGTACTTAGCGCCGTAGAGCGGTTCCAGCACCGCTCTGACCTGCCACTCTTCGGCGCGCTCGATGGCGATTGCTGTCACCTCCTCCGGCGTAATCTTCCCGAGTGCCTTCGGAAAAATCGCCTTCAGCAACTGCTTGCGAAACGCGATCTCCTGCCCAGCTTTGGCAATATGTTCTCGGTGTTGCGCTTCACGTTCCTGCGGCGACACGGGCTGCGGCGGTGCCTTAATGACTACCGCGTAGTCCGGCAGGCTAATGCCGATCGCCTTCAGGGCGTCGCGTGCGTTTTCGATCGACATCAGCTCGCGAATCAGCTTGGTCTTCGGGTCTTCGAGCAGGATAGTCGGTAGGCGGGCGGAGCCGATTAGCTCGCGGTAGGTGCGAGGCTTCCACGCGTCGGCCTTCGTTTGCCATGCTGCCAGCTCGATTTTGTAAGCCTCAGTGTCGGCGTACGGCGGCTCGTCGTCGGGGAACTCGTCCATCGGGCAGGGCGTGTCGATGTCGATGTAGCCAACGATCACGCCCTTCTGCGGCACGATCTTCTTCGCTTCCTCGCCCTTCACGATCTCGATGCCCTGGTCCTCGGCTTCCTGCGTCCGGCGTTTCGTGTAGGCCTTGAGCTTGTTCCGATAGCACAGCGGCTGCGTGCACACGTCTGCACTGTCCGACGGGATGTCGGTCATCGCGTTGGCCGTCAGGTGCGGGCACTCCATGCAGGCCGGCGCAGTGCCGTGCAGAAGCGTCGGGTCGGTGAGCTTAAAAGGCGCGCCGGCGAGCGACACGGTCGCGCCCTTCTTGCCGATCTCGGCCAGCAGGTCGCGGTACGAGTACTGCGGGTTGCCGCGCCAGTCCCGCTCGAGGGCCAGCTTGAGCGCGATCGCCTGGTGCTTCTCGTCTGGTATGCGCGCTACCAACAGCGCGCGGGAGGCGTCGAGCTGGCCGTTTTCCACGGCTTCACGACCGGCTGGCCCCAGCTGTAGCAGCTTGAGCCTGGCAAATATCGCGCTGCGTGACTTGCCCACGAGCTCGGCCAGTTCGTCCGCAGTGATTTTCTTGAGCGTCATCAGCTCCCGGTAGCCAGCGGCCTCGGACAGCGGATCGAGATCTTCGCGCTGGATGTTCTCGACCAGTTGCGCCTCGAGGACCTCGGCGTCGCTCAGTTCGCGCACGATCGCGGGGATCTGCGGGAGGCCTGCGAGGCGGCTAGCCACGAAACGACGTTCGCCAGCGACGATCTCGTAGCCGGGGCTCGTTCCCTTCGCCGTGTTGACAATGTTCGCCTCGTGGAACGGCCGAACAAGGATCGGCTGTAGGACGCCGGACTGCTTGATCGAGGCGGCCAGTTCATCAAGGGCCTGCTGGTTAAATCGGCGCCGGCGAGCGGCCTGGACCTGCGTGCTCGACGGGATCAGTTCGTCGGTAGGAATGAGAAAGAAACGGGGGACGATGTCGGTTGGTGCGTTCATGGGTTCCTCAGCGCGCAGCGCGGTAAGTGTCATCGGCCAGCTGCAGCGCGCCGGCATGCGCATCGAGCAAGGCGGTAAGCAGCGAACTTGCTTCCACCGACTCGGCCAAGTACTCGCGCAGTGCCTTGAACGTGGCGTGCGAGTTGGCGACGATGCCGTCGCCGACCTTGTGCACGGCGTCGGCGCGAGAAGTCGGAGCAGGTGATGGCATGTGGATAGCGACAGCCGTCGAAGTGGCTTTGGTCGCCGGCCGGCCTCGGGGCTTCTTCTCCGCTTGCTTGGGGGGGGGCGATACCTGGGCCTGAACTTCGCTATCGGGGATCAGCGTCGCCAGATGCGCGCGGCCTTCATCGGTAAGCTGGTTCTCCGGCGTGAGCAGGCCTTTCTGGCGCAGCGTCCAGAAGCTGATATTGATCGCGCCCGTCGATTTGCCAAGCTTTTCGGCCATGGCAGTTTGCGACAGCGGTTCGCCGGCGACGTGCTTCGCGTTAATCAGCACAAGCACGTGATCGAGCAATGAAAGCGGTTGAGGGTTTGCGGAAGTCATGGCGATTACATCCTTGTGCGAGGTTGGGCGCGTGCGTAGTTGGGTTGCGCGTCGATGGGCCTGGCGACGACATGGCACTCGCGGTAGAACAGCTCGCCGCGGTGGCTCCAGCTGTGCTCGATAATGTCTTGACCGGCATCGCTCTCCGGGCAAGGCTGGATCGTCGAGAGTGTCGGTGCGCCACTGATTGCGGCGGCCTGGTCGGTGCGATGCTCTGAGGCCAGTTCATAGCCTGCCCAGAACGAAAGTACGCACACGGCCAACAGAAGTGCGAGCAGATCCGCTGCTTCGGAACGCTTGTCGTGCTCGGCCCTCGCCAGTTCGAGGGGGTAGGGTCGTGCGTGTTTCCAGTCAGTCATGGCATGAGCTCCAGAGGAGGGCGGGGGCGATCGAAGACGACGTGCCGTGCATACCGGGGCCAGCGATCGACCTGGCGCTGGGTGTTGACAGGCAGCCGATGGCGATCGCGCTTGGCCGCGCTGAACACGCCGCGCATGTAGGCAAGTTCAGCCGCGATCTGCCGGCGCTGCGTTAGGCTGTGCTCGAGCATGTCGATCAGCTGCTCGGCCTCGATGGCTTCGTCAGGAGTAAGGATGAGGCAGGGGGTGTCTCTCATGACGGTTCGCCCACCAACGCGCTTGCGTCGTAGTTCTTATGGACGATGCCCGCACTGGGACTATTGCGCCCAACCATGTGCGGCTGCACCCACCACCACTTGTCTGATCCTTGTCGTCGTTTTATGTGGCCGCGGCGCAAGTGAACTCTGGGAGCTGCATGAGTGCCCCCCATCGAATAAGCATTGGTGCCGTCGGCCGGCGCCAAATCGAGGGTCCAAAAAGAGAATAGCGGCTGCTTTCCCTTTTTCGCGCGAGCTTGGTTTACTTTGGGTGGTGGTGAGTGCTCAACTCGGGTGACGTTGCAGCAGTTCAGCGCTGTAAGGAAGCGCGTGATCCATCGCACGCCTTCTCTCAACGTGTCGGCAGCACTTGGCGGAAATATTTCCTGGCGTAGTCGCGTAGAGCCACCATCTTCCATGCTCCAAGTCACGAGCCCGTGAAGAACGATAGGCCGGTGGTCATTCCAGCTAAATATGAGCGACGCAACCTTGCCGTCCATCTGCTGAAGCATGGCGCCCATGTGCCCCATACGGCTAATCTTCTCGTTGTAGATCGAGCCTTCGATCCAGCAAGTGGGGTAGGGCAGGCGAAGAAGTTCGCCGATGGGGCGCAAGTCCTTTATGTCGTTGATGTCGCCGGCGTGAAAGCAAATGGCATGTTCAGATGCCCGCAAAAACAAACCGACCAGTAAGCGTTCCTCGTGGTCGTTGATCTCCTTTTCGATCATCGACGTTTTCGCGCGGACACCAGCGATCACTTCGTCAAGATGAACTTTCATGACGCCTGCCTTTCCTCGAGCGCGCCCTCCCATGCCGTGCCGGTGACCATGGGCTCGGGTGATTGGCGAGCCGCGTAGGCCCGCTCGATATCGGCTAGTTTGGTGTAAGAGCCGAGGATGTCGCGCAGGCCGAGGTTCGTCGCCATGCAGGCGATCTCGTGCTCGGTCATCGGTTTAAGGCCGGCGGCCTGCATGGCCTGGCGGATCTGGTCGATGGTATCGCCGTGGACCGCGATGGTGATCGAGCGCTTCATGCGTCGAACCTCACGATCTCGCACAGAGACGGGCCAAGACTGGCATAGGCGAGCTCGGCCTCGGCGCGAGTGGGGAAGTGCGTCGCCAGGCCGGGCAGCGTCAGTGTGGTGTCAGGGCGGGCGCTACCGTCATCGGGCGGTGCGGACAGCTGCAGGCAAAAACCAGTGCTGCAGTGCTGAATTGCGTATACAGACTGTTTGAAGCGGGCTCGTAACATGGGGCCTCCGTCGGGGGTGACGAAGGCTAGAATACTCCGAAAGGAGTTATTGTCAACTCCGAAAGGAGTATACGGGGCACGCTCATATCGCGGCGCGCCTAGAAATGACGGCCGCTATTGGCTAGATCGTAGCCTTATTGCAATTGCAGTCCCGCTGCGCGTGTAGCTCTTGGCCCAAGTGAATCGTGGATCTGGCTGATCAACGATCACTAAGGCATTCGCGCCGTGTCTTCGTGCCTCATCAATCGCGGACTGCATTACTGTCTGTTCGGTGGTAAACCCGCCTCCTTCTATGCGAATGGTGCCGCACCGCGTGAAGGTTCCTTCGGGTGGGAGTGAGCGCAATACGCGAACCTCGGCTACGGGTCCGGTGCACACGGAGATAGGCGCGTACGTGGAAGTCGCGCAGGAGGACAACGTCGCAGCGCACAGCAAAACGGCTATGCGTGGTAGACGACCGCTGGTGGTGAGTTTCACTTCCTATCCTGTCGGTCGCGAAGGGTGCTGGCTGCCGTAATCATAGCGATGGCGATCAGGAGGCCGATGGCGATGGCAGTGTCGACGCTCATTTCACCCGCCGAAGGAGCTTTCGCTCCAAGTCTGAGCGTGCGTCGAGGGAGTCAACCTGGTCGTTGGCTGCGTTGGTGAGTCGACTGACGTCCGGTCGCGGCAGATCGGCCATGTTCTGAAAGACGATCATGGAGTTAAAGTCGCGCCCGGCGGCAATGAGGTGCAGAAGTATGATCGTCGCCAGTCGCGCCTTATCCCGGTTCGGGACCCCAAAAAGATAGACGGGGCTCGTCCGTCCCTCGATGAAGTAATCCACCGGATACTCAGATGCCTTCGGTACTCCAGGCACCACATAGTTCTCGTGGATGCGTTCTGGGCCAATAATGTCGCGCAGGGTTTCCCGGAGGTCCTCGTAAAACGTACTTTCCACGCGAAGCCGGTTCAGGAACGTAAGATCGTGCACGCGGGTCATCGCCTGGCCGAACTCGAACAGAGCGCGCCCGATGCCGTCTACCGATGTGTCGACAAAGAACTCGCCGTCGTCTTCTCGCACGTCGGAGTCGGCGATCACCTGGTGAAGGAGGCGCCCGCGGGAGCCTTCGCGCAGCTTGTCGATATCGTTTTCGTAGCTCAGGTGCATCAGCGTCGAGCCGGCATCTGTGATGCGAAACCCGCCCGCCGGGAGAGGGCGGAGATAGACGGTGTAGGCGTCGCCGTCGGGGAAGCGGAACGGCGTTCGCACTTGCCATAGATCCGGCTGCACCTCACTGAGCGACGCTTCGCCGCACAGTGCTCGGCAGACGAGCTGCTTAATTTCTTCTGCCTGCATCACGCACTTTCCCAAAGATCCCGCTGGTCTGGTTCGCTCTCGAGTCCGCTGATATTGGCCAGCTTCATCACGTGATGCAAGGCCCCGCTCAGGGTGCGGTACTCGCTGGACGGCTCGGCAAACGTCTCGACCTTCTTACCCGCCGAAATGTAGCGCTCCGTGGCTTGGTGCACATGCGGCGTGCCCGCGAACCGGTGCTTTTCTAGGGGATTGGCGTGCTCATGGTCGTTACCGTTGCACCGGAGAAGAATGACATCCTCTCCCGAGCGAGATTTCCAGCGCAGGCCGGCGGTATAGCTGCCGGGGATGATCGTGCTTTGGCGAGTAAATAGCACAAACTCATGCCGACCGTCGTCGCTCAAAACCTGGTAATCACGCCGGACGTGCTTCCCCTCGGTTTTTTCCCGCGCGGATGGGTTCTTCACCCGCTTCGTGCAGGCGATCAACTCGATAATTTTTTCGTCGGTCAGACCTTCCAGCGACACGTCGATCTCCCCCAGCAATGGGTACGCTAGTTGTCGCGGTAGTAGCGACTCGCTTTGACGATCCCGGCGACGTAGTGCATGGCTCGAACCTGGCTTTCGTCAATGGTGATCGGACGGTGATCCTCGTTGATGCTCTGTAGTTCGATCATGCCGTCTCGGCGCGGCCCGAGGATCTTCACCATCGAGCGTCCGTCGACCGTTGTCACGATAACTTCCTCGCCAGGGATTACGGCCGAATTCGGCTCTACGAGCAGGAACTCGCCCGGCTTGATTCGGGGGCGCATGGAATCACCCTTTACGCGTAGGGCGTAGGCGTTCGGGTCGCGGCTTGGGTAGCGAATAAATCCGTCCCCGTGTCCAGTGGGGTACTGCAATTCCTCCCAGTATCCTTCGTCGCCCGCCTGCACTGTTCCAACTACGGGTACTTGCCCGATATCGTACGGAAGGCGGTCTTCCGCTACCGTTGGTGCGGGTGAGTCCCTGCCTTCGGTCAGCCAAAGCGCTGTCACCCCAACGGCGCGGGCCAGTTGGGCTACGGACGTCGAGGCGGCTTGGTCTCCGCGTTCGATTTTAGAAATGGTCTTCTGAGACATGCCGGCTGCGCCCGCTAGTTGAGCCTGGGTCAGCCCTTTTCTTTTTCGAGCCTCGCGCAGCCGATCGCCAAAAGTTTTCATACTCCTATCGTAGTTGACTTGGAAACTACTTCGGCGGTACGATGAAATACTACTAAAGGAGTTTTCTGTGAGCATGAAGGAAGCCCTCGAGACGGCGGTGAGTGAGGCGACGAGCCAGTCGGAACTCGCTCGCAGGATTGCGCAGCTCACGAGTCGGCCTATCCGACAGGGCCACGTATGGAAGTGGATCCGCGCAGGTCGTGTGCCACCAGATATGGCGATACCTGTCGAGCGTGCCACCGGCGGCCGGGTGACACGCCATGAGTTACGCCCGGACCTGTACCCGCTTGAACCCACCGCCTCTGTAGGCGGAATGCCGGAAGCCGAGGCGGCTCAAGCGACGGGATGTTCACCGCGGCTGCAGCCGCTGCCGGAACCTGAGGCGACTGGACAGGGGGCTGCGTGATGGCCTGGATTGACGAGGCGAAGGAACTTGCCGCGCACCAGGAAAGCATCAAGCGCGGGCTTGTTAGGTGTTGTCCGTCACCTGCCGCACCCAGGTCTCCATATCGTCGATGGCCTGTATTCGGTCGTCTGCGGCGGTCGTGGCGAGTAGAGCAGTGCGTGCCATCTCGAGGCGTTGCAGCGACATATCGCGAAAGTCTTCGCGAGAGATTGATTGCGCGAGGCCGAGGATGAGTGCTCTGAGCGCGTCGATCTGGCCCTGCACGTACTCCGCGCTCGGCGGTAAGAGCTTTTCCATGGAGGCTCCCTTCGTGTTGGTTCGTTGCTGGGGAGTAACAAATTAGCATGATCGCGAGCCTCCACCCATTCACCTCCACCCGGCTGACCTCCTCCCAGTCGGGACTTCGGCCGCCATGCGCTTCGGTGCATGGTGGCCATTCTCTTTTTTTTGCCCCGGGTAGGTCTTTACCTACCCTTACCTACTTTAGGTAACGCTATGGAATCCCGCCAAGATTCGCTGTTCTACGAACGTATCGAGGATGCGATCGACGAAGTGATCCGCGCATGCGGGGATCGCAAGCGCCTGGCCGTCGAGCTGTGGCCAGCCAAACCGGCGCGAGATGCACATAACCGGCTTGACGCATGCCTCAATCACGAGCGCCCGGAAAAGTTGGCGCCATCCGAATTGATGTTTATTGCTCGCAAGGGGCGTGAGGCGGGATGTCATGCCCTGATTCACTACCTGGCCGACGAGTGCGGTTACGACCGACCGAGGCCGCGAAATCGTGTGCAGGAGAAAGCCTCGCTACAGGAGGAGTTCATCAAGCACGTGCGCGTGATGGAGCGCATTAGCAAGCGGATCGAGTCCTTGGAGCTTGGCGAATGAGCGCTGAATCTCTCCCGGCGTTCCCGCCGCTCGATCCGAATGTTGTCAACGACGTTGATGCCAATCGCGACCGGCAGATCGCGTTTCTGCGAAAGGCATTGGCCGAAGCAAGTCGGCCGTCACGCGCGGCGCTGCTGCGTTACGAGCTAAACCAAGTCGAGGGGCGAATCCAGCTTGAGCGCGAATAGCAGCACATCGCCGCCGGGCGGAACCTTTGGGGTTACGCTCCGTAAGAACGGACAGGTCATCGGGCTCGAGTGCGATGCATCGAGCCTCGACGAGATCTGGCGCCGGGTCGAGGACCAGTTTTGCGCTCGGCTCACGCCTGACGATCATGCGCGCTGGGCAAAGCACGTGAAGCAGCATCCGCCGCCGGAGTCTCGCGCGTAATGGCGACCCTCGACGACGTCATCAACCAGATGCTGGCGGCCGGCATGCCGCCGCTGCCGCCAGACTTCCCGCGGCTGGGCAAGTTCATTCGCTTCGGCCCGAAGAAGCAGGCTTGGTACAAGCTGAGAGAGTACTCGACGAAGACCGGCGTCCGTCTCTACGCTGGTAGCTTCGGAGAGTGGCGCGGCAACGACCAGGGCACAATTAAGATCGAGTTCAACCGAGACGACATCGACCACGGCGAGCTCGAGGCGATTCGAAAGCGGCATGCCGAAGCGGAAGCGCAGGAGGAGGCGCGCAGGATCGAGCGCGCGGGATTCGCTGCGAACCGGGCGATGATGCAGTGGAAGGCTGGTCGAGCCGTTGGCGAATCGCCTTACCTGACTCGAAAAGGCGTCCAGGCCGAGAAGGGTTTGAGGTTCACGTCCGAGGGTGTGCTGCTCGTTCCGATGATCCGCTACGACGCGCCGGAGCAACCGGAGTCGACTGATCCGGGGGCGATGCAGCGCCGTCTCGTCGGCCTGCAGAAGATCCAGCCCGACGGTTCAAAGCTCTTCAACAAGGGCATGGAGAAGCTCGGCGCGGCGTGCCGCCTGGGCAAGGCGCCGAAAGATGGCCAGCCGATCCTGCTGACCGAGGGTGTTGCGACGGCGCTGTCGATCCGAATGGCTACCGGCAAGTCGCATACTGTGTTCGTCGCATTCGATGCCGGCAACTTGCTGCCCGTGGCCAAGATCTTGCGGGCGCTGTATCCGAAGTCACCGATCGTGTTTTGCGCAGACGACGATGCCTACGTCGAGGCGCAGATGAACAAGATGCTGCGCAAGCAGTTTGACGTCGAGCAGCTCGTCGCGGTACCGGCCGGCGATCTGGAGCTCGATACGAAGCGAGGCAAGGTCGTGCTTCGCGCGCAGTTCGAGTTCGATGCCGATGCGATTCAGCTGATCACCGGAGCGGTCACCAGCGGCGATCGCCTGATTCCCTTTGCCATGCTCAACGCTGGGCGAACCAAGGCGTGTGCGGCAGCGCGCGAGGTAGGCAATGCGCGCGTGTGCTGGCCGATCTTCAAGGATCGCGAGTTGCATTGCGATCCGGAAGGATCGAAGTTCACCGACTTCAACGATCTGCACGCGATCGAGGGGCTCGACGCCGTCGAGCGGCAGATCACCGGCTGGCTAAACGGATTGGAGTTCACCCCAACAAAGGCGGCTGCGCCGAAGGACGCAAAGGGCGGCGAGGGCGCGCCACCAGGTGGTGATGGTGTCGACTGGGACCGGTTCTGGCTGCTGGTGAATCGCTTCACGTTCATCTATCCGACGGACACAGCCTACGATCATGAGCTGGGTGACATCGTGAAGATCGAGCACATGCGGCTGATGTTCGGCTCGAAGTACGTGCAGATGTGGCTAGGCAGCGAGAAGCGCCGAGCAGTCAATCTGCAGGATGTCGTATTCGAGCCTGGTGTACCGGAGGTCAAGGGCAAGCTGAACCTGTTTCGCAGTCTCGGTGTCGAGCCGGCCGAGGGTGGATGCGAGAAGCTCCTCGGCTTGCTGTACTTCCTGTGCAACGAGGATGACAAGGTTTTCGACTGGGTGCTCAAGTGGTGTGCGTATCCGCTGCAGCACCTGGGCGCAAAGATGCAGACTGCCGTCGTGATGAGCGGCAAAGAGGGCGCGGGCAAGAATTTGTTCTTCGGTGTGCTCCGACAGATCTACGGCCAGCATGGTGGCGTGATCACACAACGCCAGCTCGAGTCCGACTTCATGGGCTGGCTGTCGGCCAAGCTTTTCATCATCGCGAACGAAGTCGTAAGTCGCGCCGAAATGCGGCATCACGTCGGGTTCCTGCGCAACCTGATCACCGAAGAGGAGATCTGGATCAACCGCAAGAACAAGGACGAACGATGTGAGGCGAATCACTGCAACATCGTGTTCTTCTCCAACGAGCTACAGCCGCTACAGATCAACGCCGACGATCGCCGGTACATGGTCATCAAGACGCCGCCACCCGAAGCGCCGGAGTATTACGCGGCTGTGCGCGATGAGATCGCTGCTGGCGGAGCGCAGGCTCTGCTGCACTACCTGCTCGAGCTCGACCTCGATGACTTCTCGCCGCACACGAAGCCGATCGACACGGTCGCAAAGCGCGATCTGATTGACCTGGGCATGAACGCGCCCCAGCTGCTGTGGCGTGACATACACGAGGGGGAGATCAATCTTCCCTATTGCCCTGCGCTCACCGAGCACGTGTATCGAGTGTTCCTCTCGTGGTGTCGCCGTAACGGCGAGAAGATGCCGGCAAGGATCAACCGCTTCATTCCCGACTTCATGACGCTCAATGGCGTGAGGCGAAAGCGCATGCACGTTCCTGTCATCGAGCGCATGGGCGGTGAGTACCTGGGCCGTGAGGAGCGCCAGTATCGGCAGGTGCTGCTGATGGGTGATCCGAAAGACGGTGAGGACGTCGACGCATGGGTGCGTCGCAGCGTCATCGAGTTCGCCCGAGCGGCGGACGCCTATTGCAAGGAGTCGGGCTCGTGATCTCGACTCGATCCACGTGGCCATCGGTGCGGCGCGGCACCGGTAGAGACTCGCTCGCGTGCGGGTCATGGCGTGTGTTGAACAGGGTGAACAGGGCTGTGGATAACTGCCATGTTCAGCCGAAACGCTCGACGAATCAAAGGCCAGATCAGGGTGAACAGGGCTGACAGGGCTGCCACGCACATGAGCGGGTGCGCGCATGCGTGCCTGCCTGCGTGCGCGGACACGCGTGAGGGCTTGCCGTGCCAGCTCTCTCTTTTACCCCTGTTACCTCTGTTCACCCTGATCAAGGAAAGAGGAATCAACCGCTTATGGATGAACAGGGGGTGATCAGGGTGAACAGGGTAAGCATCAACGATGTCTCGCATCACATGTCGCCAGCAGCCGAGGCTGTTCTGCGTGACTTTGAGGATCGACGCTTGTTCGAGCACCAGCTAGATGCTGCGGTGATCTGGTGCAAAGCTCGAGGGCTCGTGTTGGTCACGGTGGCAGAGGCGGAGGCGCTGAAGAATTCACGGGTCCCTCCTGGCGCCTCTGCATGCGAGGCTAACGACCGCGAAATCTCTCCAGATGTGAAACGTCTATAGGTTGGGTTTGCAATGGGCCAAATCGTCAACAAGCGTGTGCTCGGTGAAATTGTCGGCAAGTCAGATACGGCTCTGACCGAGTGGCAGAACGAAGATCCGCCGATGCCCGTCGTTCGGCGCGGCGGCCCGGGGGTGGCTGGCGAGTATGACACTGAGGCGGTGATCGACTGGATGATCGACCGAGCGATGCGGCGCGCTATGAGAGAGTCGGCAAAGGACAGGCTTGATCGAATTACCGCCGATCTGCGGGAGTTAGAGCTGTACCGGCGTCAAGGACTGCTGGTTGAGACGGCCGGCGTACGCCGTTCGCTTGGCCGCTTGCTCATCGAACTCCGGTCGAGGCTGCTAACGGTCAGCAAGGCTCCGGAGATCCCGGAAAGCGCGCGGGCAGCGGTCGACGAGGGTATTCGGTCGGCGTTGATGGAGATCAGCGAGTATGAACCAAAAGTTCTCGCTTCAGCTTGAATCCCTCTGGGCATGGCTTCTGCCGCTCGTCGCGCCACCGGAGCTAATGTCGCCTGCACAGTGGATCGAGGCGAGTATGCGCTTGCCCGAGACCTCGGCGATCTCCGGTCGCTACTCGCTCAGCGTGACGCCGTACTTGCGCGAGCCGCTCGATGCGCTCAACGATCCGGCTGTGATTGAGGTCTGCGGGATGAAGTCAAGCCAGATCGGGTGGACGATGGGCTTGGTGATGGGCTGGCAAGGCTACACGATCGACCAAGATCCGGCATCGATGATCGTGATGTTCCCCAGGGACAAGACCTGGCGCGACTTCAACCTGGAGAAGTTTGAGCCCGTCGTCGAGGCCTCGCCCGCGCTCTCGGACAAGATCGAGGTCAAGACCCGATCGAAGGACTATCGGCAGGATCACAAGACGTTTCCGGGCGGGTTCATCAAGTTCGTCGGATCGAACAGCACCGGCGGCGTGAAGTCCACCAGTGCGAAGCGGCTGATCGTCGAAGAGCCGGATGACTGCAACGTCAACCTCAAGGGGCAGGGCGACTCGATCGAACTGCTACGCGATCGCGGCAAGACGTACCCGGATGCGAAGATGCTCGTCGGTGGCACGCCGACGATCAAGGGGATCTCGTCGATCGAGGCCGAGATGATGAAGAGCGACCAGCGCTACTGGTACGTGCCGTGCCATCACTGCGGCGAACATGCGCCGCTGGCGTGGGAGCATGTGCGCTGGTCGTCCGATCCCGCGCAGATGCATCCGGTCTACGGGCACGCGCTGCCGGAGACGGCGCGCTATGCCTGTCCGGCGTGCGGCGTGGAGTGGTCGAGCCAAGAGAAAAACGCGAACTGTGCGCGCGGCGAGTGGCGGCCGACGTCGCCGTTCCGCGGTATCAGGGGCTACTACTTCAACGAGTTGATGAGCCCGTTCTCCGCGTCAATGCTCGATCGCCTGGCAGCCCGCTACCTCGAGGCCGTGCACGAGGCCAACACCGGCAACATCGGTCCGTTGATCGCGTTCTGGAATGGCTCGCTCGGGCTGCCCTGGGAGTTCAAGAACGACGTCCCGGAAGAAGACGATCTCAAGCAGCGCGGCAAGGTCTACGCCGAGTTCACCGTGCCGGCCGGCGGGCTGCTGCTGACTGCTGGTATCGACGTGCAGCACGATCGCCTTGCGATCATCATCCGAGCATGGGGCCGCGGCGAGGAGTCTTGGCTGGTGTGGTGGGGGGAGCTCTACGGCAACGTGCTCGAGGGCGAGGTCTGGGAGCAGGCCTGGGCGACGATGTTTGGCCGCACGTTCCGGCACGCCAGCGGTGCCGAGCTGGGCATCCATGCGGCATCGTTTGATGCATCGGACGGCCAGACGGACGATGCGGTTTACAAGAACGTGCGCGAGTTCAACCGCCGGCTGCGGGCTCGGCGCTGCATGGCGGTCAAGGGCGTCGCCACGGATGGCCGGGACATATTCACGAAGCCGCGTGTGATCGAGGTCACCACGCGACACAAGGCGGCGAAGTACGGTCTGCCGATCTACATCGTCGGCACGGCCCGCGCGAAAGATCTGATCTTGGGCGGCGAGGGCGGCGGCCGGATCAAGCTGACCGGCTCTGGGCCTGGTCGGATTCACTGGTACAAGGACGTGAGGCCGGACTACTTCGAGCAGCTGCTCGCCGAGGTCAAAGCGCCTGCGCCAGGCGCGCGCAAAGGCGTCAAGATCTGGCAGAAAAAGGCCGGCAAGCGCAACGAAGCGCTCGATTGCGAGGTCTACGCGCTGCATGGTGCGAGATCGCTGCGGATCGACATCTACTCCGAATCCAAGTGGGCAAGCATCGAGCGGCAGCTGCTGCAGGCGAGCTTGTTCATCGAGCCCGAACAGCCGAGCGAGGATGCGCCTGCAGAGGATGCGACCGAGGACGCCGAGGCCGCGACGACCGCAGCCGAGCCCGATCCAGCTCAAGCAGTGCAGACGCCTGCACCCGGCCCACTTCCCGTGCAACCTAAGCGCCGTGTCCAGATGCCTCGACGCGGCTCGTATTCGATTGGCAACTGGCGATGAGCGAGGTCGAGGAAATGATCAGAGAGCTGACGATTGCCTGCGAGGAAGTGCTCGGCGTCAAGATGACCGACGAGCAGCGCGTCCAGGTGCAGCAGCGGGTCATTCAACACTTCGGCGGCGAGCGGGTCTATGTGCCGAAGCGTGCGCCGTTCGAGATCGGTCGGCTGTCAAGCGTTCGAGATCTCATGGAGCTCGGCATGAGCAGGGCATCGGCATACCGCCGGAGCCGGAAAAAATAGTCTCAGTTTTGCCTTAACTTGAGACGCGCTCGCGGCCAGTATCCTGGTCGTGAGCACCTCGATCCCCACATCAGAGCCGCAAACCCTCCGCGCCGGTGATACCTGGAAATGGCGGCGCGAGGATCTGGCCGCCTACCCGGCGCCGACGTGGGTACTCAAGTATCGATTCAAGAATGCGCAAGGTGGCTTCGAGGTCACCGCTTCTGCTGATGGAGTCAATCATGCGATAACTGTCGCCGCATCCACTACGGCAACCTATGTCGCCGGCACGTACGACTACGTCGCCTGGGTCGCCTACTCCGGCGAGGAATACACGATCGGAAGCGGCCGCATCAAAGTCGAGCCCGATCTTCGAGGCGTCTCTGCAACGGCGGCGCTCGACCTCCGCAGTCCGGCGCGCAAGATCCTCGAGAAGCTCGAAGCAGCCATGCTGGCGCGAGATCCGACGCTGGCTTCCTACTCGATCCAGACTGGCAACGGTTCACGCACGCGCACGTTCTCGACGCTGGCCGAGGTGCGCATCGAGTACGAGCACGTCCGCGCCGAGGTGGCGCGCGAAGATCAGGCTGCATCCATCGCTGCAGGCAAGGGCAACCCGCGCAAGCTGTTCGTGAGGTTCGGGCGTGCCTAACTCGACGATCCGCGCCGATGCTCGCTGGAATGCCAGCGTCGGGCGCTGGGAGCCGAGGCAGCAACGTGCCCAGGCGCCGGCTGCTGCGGCGCCGGTAGCGCCGGTCATAGAAGCGCAGAGATCGGTGCCGACGCCGTCACCCTCGCGCCTGGCGCAACGCATGTACGCAAACGCGCGCATGTCTCGTTTGAACTCGGATTGGAATCCGTCCACATCGTCCGAGGATGCCGAGGTCGCCGCCAGTCTGACCGCGATTCGGAACATGTCGCGCTCACTGGTTCGCGACAATCCCTATGGCCGACGAGCTCGCCGGGTGATCGTGAACAACGTCATCGGCTCTGGCATTGGCTTGCAAGGGCAGGTTATGTCGTCGCGCGGCAATCTTTATGCGGCGGCGAACGACGGTATCGAGAGCGCCTTTCGGCAATGGTCCGAGGCGGAGTTCTGTCACACCGGCGGCAGCCTGCACTTCGCAGACCTCGAGATCCAGGGCATGGGTCAGGTGTTTGAGGCTGGTGAGGTTTTCTTTCGCCAACACTTTCGCCGGTTCGGCCGCTCTCGTGTGCCCTATGCGCTGGAGCTGATCGAGGCCGAGCGAGTCCCGCACGAGTACCAGCCTGACATCTCCCCGCGCGGCGGTGCGATGGTCCGCCTCGGCGTTGAGGTCGATGCCTACCAGCGGCCGATCGCCTACTGGATCCGCAACGGCCATCCCGGCGACATCCGGCCGGCGTACGCATCGACGGCCATGCTCGAGCGCGTCCCTGCCGACGAGATCATTCACCTACGCATCATCAATCGCTGGCCGAGCACGCGCTCGATGCCGTGGATGCACGCGATCATTCAGCGGCTGCGTGACATGGGCGGGTACACCGAGGCCGAGGTCATCGCCGCGCGCGCCGCTGCTTGCTACATGGGTTTTATCGAGTCCGCTGAGCCGCCAGTGGGAGACCACGAAGAGGATGGCCAGCGGCAGATCGAGATCCAGCCCGGCCTGGTCGAGCATTTGAGCCCGGGTGAGAAATTCAATCCCTGGTCGCCGAACCGTCCGAACACCGGCATTGAGGCGTTCATGCGCTTCATGCTGCGCGAGATCGCCGCCGGTGTCGATCTGTCCTACGAGTCCCTGTCCAGGGACTACTCGCAAAGCAACTACAGTAGCTCGCGCCTGGCACTGCTCGATGACCGCGACCTCTGGCGCATGCTCCAGACATGGTTCCTGCGCAACTTTAGGGCGCGCGTGCATCGGATGTGGCTGCAGCAAGCGGTTCTCGCCGGCGCGGTCAGCGGGGTATCGGTGACCGAGTATGCATCGAATCCGGAGAAGTTCGAGCACGCGCGATTCAAAACGCGCGGCTGGTCCTGGGTGGATCCTGCGAAAGAGGTCGCAGCCTACAAAGAGGCGGTCCGCAGCGGCTTCACGACGGTCACCGACACGATCGCGGCGACGGCGGGCGGCCTGGACATCGAGGACATCGTCCAAACCCGCAAGCGCGAGCTCGACATGCTCAAGGACGCCGGCATCACGACGGACACAGATCCGGGCGCGGTCGCCAAATCTCAACCTGCTGCCGCCTCCCCTGGGAAGCCCGATGACGAGGACAAAGAGCCGGACGAAAACGCCGAGCAGAACGAAAACGACGACGAAGCCGATCGCGGCACTCGCGTCGTATCTCTGAACAGAAGGTGACCATGCCAACAAGACGCTTGGAAGACATCAACGAGCTCCTCGCCACCGTGCAGCACCGCGACGCGCAATTCGACCGTGCCAGCGCAAACGAAGAGCAGCGCACGATCGAGGTCGCGTTTTCGTCCGAGGAGCCGGTCGAGCGCTGGTATGGGATGGAGATCCTTTCCCATGCTCGTGACGCCGTCGATCTTTCGCGGCTGTCGTCTGGTCGCGCGAATGTCCTCTTCAACCACAATCGAGACGATTACCTCGGCATCATCGAAACCGCGCGGATCGACAAAGATCGCCGCGGCCGCGCGCTGTTGCGGTTCGGCAGCTCCGATCGTGCGAAGCAGATCTACCGCGATGCCGTCGATGGCATCCTTCCCTCGATCTCGGTCGGCTATCGCGCGCAAGAAGCCAAGCTCACGCGCTCCTCGGAAGAGGATGGTGACGAGTACACCGTCACGCGCTGGCAACCATTCGAAATCTCGTTTGTGACGATCCCCGCTGACGCCAGCGTCGGCGTGGGGCGTTCTGCGAATATCCCCCCGGCGAAAGCCAACAATGTGAAGGAGTTGAAGATGGATCAAGGCAATCAACCGGCGGGGACTGCCGCCGTCGTCACCGACAACAACCCGGCCCATGCCGCTGCAGCTGCTCAACTGAATGCAGCGGGCGCCGCGGCAACGACCGAGCGGATCCTCGCTCTGGACGCCGAGCGCCGGCGCGGCATCGAGAATCTGTGCCGCATGAACAACATCGACGAAAACATGCGCAGCGTCTGGATCTCGTCCGGCGCCAGCATGGCGCAGGTGTCCGACGACATGCTCAAGATTCTCCAGGAGCGGGGCAAGAGCAATCCGCAGTCCGAGGCCAAGCTGGGTCTGTCGGCCCGCGAGGCGGATCGCTACAGCCTTACCCGCGCGATCCTCGCCGTGCACGACGGCAACTGGAATGCGGCCGGCTTCGAAGCGGAGTGCTCGCGCGAGATCGCGAACCGGCTGGGCCGCACGCCCGACCAGCGCAAGTTCTTCGTGCCCTACGAAGTTCAGCAGCGCGCGCTGCCGACGCCGGCCGACCAGATCCCCTACCAGCTCGGCAAGCGCGATCTGACGGTAGCCAGCGCGGCCTCGGCGGGCTACCTGGTGAACACCGCGAACATGGGCTTCATCGAGTTGCTGCGCAATCGCTCGGTGATGTTCAACATGGGCGCGATGCGCTTGTCCGGCCTGCGCGACAGCATCACCATCCCGAAGCAGACCGGCGCGGGCACGGCGATCTGGCTGGCGAACGAAGGCTCGACGATTACCGAGTCGAACCAGACCTTCACGCAGATCGCGGCAACGCCGAAGCACGTCGGCGGCTACACCGAGATCTCGCGCCAGCTGCTGCTGCAGAGCTCGCCCGCGGTCGAGGGCCTGGTCAACCAGGATCTCGCCACCGTCGTCTCGCTCGCGATCGACCTGGCTGGACTGAACGGGTCGGGATCTGGTGGCCAGCCGACTGGCATTTTGAACACGTCCGGCATTGGTGCCGTGACCGGTACGTCGATCGACTACGCCGATATCGTCGAGTTTCAGACCGACGTATTTGCCGGCAACGCCCTGAACGCAGATAGCGGCTATGTGACAACCGGTGCTGTTGCTGGCCTGCTCAAGACCCGGGTCAAGTTCTCCTCGACAGCGTCCCCGATCTGGGATGGTCGCCTCGACATGGCCAACGTCGACGGCCATCGCGGCATGGCATCGAATCAGATGCCTGCGGCCACGATGATCTTCGGCGACTTCGGCCAGGTCGTGGTTTGCGAGTGGGGTGTGCTCGAGGTCGAGGTCAATCCCTTCGCGAACTTTCAGGCCGGCATCATCGGCGTGCGCGCGATTGCGGCGATCGACATCATCGTCCGCTACCCGACCGCGTTCTCGGCGGCCTCTTCGATCACCTAAGCCGGCGGCGGCGCATCACCCTCGCCGGCCCAAGTGGCCGGCGGCTGGTAAACCAACAGGAGCAGTCAGATGAATGGCGTACAAAACATGCAGGGCAACGCGCTGCCGGAGATCATCCGGATGCGCGCGTTGAAAGGGTTTCGCGGACAGGTGGATGGCCAGTGGGGCGTGGTTGCTCCCGGCGATATCGTGGACGTCTCGCGCGAGCTGGCAATGACGCTCCGCTACGGACAGAAGGCCGTGATGGTCGAGCCGAGCACGGAAAAGAAGCGTGCTGCAGGCCCGTGGATTCCGGAGCGGAAGAAACACCCGCAGGCGAACCCTCAAGCAGCACAGGTGGCGGCGCTGACGGATGCCGTGGTGGCGCTGCAGGCCGCAGTGCAGACGCAAAGCAAAGCGCTCGAAGCGCTGCTCGCCGGTAGGAAGTAACCGGCGGCGCCGGGTTCGCTAACGCAAACGTAAAGGGGACTGAAATGCTGGGAAATCAAGGGCAGGCGTGCGAGGTAGTGGCTTTCCTTGCGCCGCAGTCTGCAGCCAACACGGCCGCGGCTACCAGTGCATGGATCGATTGCCGCAAGTACGAAGGCGATCTGTGCTTCACCGTCTACACCGGCGCTGTCGCGGCGGGCTCGATCACGTGGACGTTCGAGCACGCCACCGACAACTCGGGCACAGGCGGCGAGGCCATCGTGCCGACCGGCGGCGCGCTTACGGCGGTGACGACCTCGAATGATCCGCTCGTGCAGAAATGCGTGATCCCGGCCAGCGCGGTGCGGGGCTTCGTTCGCGTTGTCGGCACTGTCGTCACCGGCGCTGCGCTCGTGGCTGTGTCGATGCTGGCTCATCCGAAGTACGTGTAAGCAGGGGCTCCGCTATGACTGTGCGACTACTAAAAGCTGTTCTCGTCGATGGGGTAGAGCAGGCGGCCGGAACCGTTCTCACCAGATCCGCAGGCATCGAGGCGGAATGGGTCTCGTACGGCATAGCGGAATCGCTTTCATATGAGGCGTTCTCTGCGCTCCCGATTGGGCGCGCAGAGTATGCGCTAGATGCTGCGGGCAACATCATAGGCATGATCGGATCGAACGGGCGACCGATCATGCTTGCGGGCGCTTTCGATGTTCGCGCGTTCGGCGCTAAATGTGATGGTCTGGCCGTGTATGACGCGACGGCTACCGACTCGGCCACTTCGACGATCACATCTGCAAGCGCATCGTTCCGAGCTTCGGACATTGGAAAATCGTGCGCAATAGTGCCGTACAACGACACGGGCATGACGTCTCGATGGGGCACGATCACCAACGTTACGAGCGCAACCGTATGCACAACCTCTTTGAGTGGCACGCCTGGCGCAATTACAGGCGCGACCTTCGTGTATGGGACTGACGACTCTGCGGCGATCACTGCAGCGCTAGCGGCGGCAAAAGTCGCGAATGGCACCGTACGATTCCCCGTAGGAATTACTTGCACGACGACTTCACATCGACAGCCAACCGGAACGACTGTCGAGGGGTCAGCGCACTATCCTTCTGGCGGTAAGGCAAAAGATTTTCGGCACCGCGGAAGTTGCTTGGTGTTGATGCGGAACATCACAGCGCAAACGCCATCCTCGATGTGGACTATGGGTGACACCAGCTTCACCAACCCACAAGGCGCAACGCTAAGAAGCATGGTTCTTGACTGTATGAACCTATCAAACAGGAACCTTGACGCTTCCGGCCTACCCGGTGGTTCGCGTACAAACCACGTCTATAACTGCACCATAATTCGTGGACAGGGGGTAGTGTATCAATCCGGGCCAACCGGGGTGGCACAAAACAACTGTTTCATCGGATCAAACCAGAATCATGTGTGCGAACTGGAGGGTGACGTTCGGTTTATTTCAAACATCGTGACAGGAGCCGGAAACGGGTTCTTTGGTGTGAGAACAAACAGTAGCGATGACACGCTCATTATGGGCAACCACATATGGAAGGACGCCACCGCGTCCACCATGCTAGGTGGTGCCATATTGATTTCGCAATCTTTGGCTGCGGTTGCGGGCTCTGTAGCGGTTATCGGAAACAAAATGGACGTGAGTTATGGGCCGCACATTCGAGTGGCAGTGACCGGCACGTCGATTCTACGCGGACTGAACATTGTCGGGAATATCGGCTTTCAGAACGACTCTGTGCCCGATGACACCTACCCGTACATTGACATTGATGTGGCGGCTGGTGCGTCCATACGTGGCTTGGTGATCCAGGGAAACATTGGGCGAGGTAGTTGGAGCGACCCTACGCAAGCGGAGTACACCTACTTCATCGACGGTGCTGGCATCGCTGGAAACGTATACGGCGCTATTGTCGGGGGCAACTTTATCGACAACTGCGGCGGAATGTTTTTGTCATTCACGCCTGACCACGATCACGGCAACATCACGATGGCAGGCGTCGGCACCACGCAAGTAAAAAGCACGACGACCTAATGCCAAACGACCTCACCGCCTTCTTCAACTCCGCCGACGACTTCACCGTTGAAGCGTCCCTCAACGGCGGCACGCCCTTCCCGGTGCTGTTCGATGCGCCGTTCGCGGATTCTTTGGGGGTGGCGAGTGTATTGCCGTCGGCGACTTGTCGCAGTGCAGACGTCGCGACTGCCACGTTGACCTCGACGATGCTCATCAACTCGGTGACATACCGGGTAGCAGCGATCGAGCCCGATGGCAGCGGCGTTACTGTGCTGCGGCTGCACCGGACTTGATGCCATGGCCGCGCATATCGCAAAGCAGGTCATCGACGCGATCGGGGCTGCGATCGTGGCCGGAGCGACGGCAGCGGGATCTCGTGTGTACGTGGGTCGGATCACACCCGTGCCGCAAGCGGATCTGCCCGCGGTCACTGTCAACGGCGGGGATGAGCAGATCGAGCAGCTCACCGCTCGAGCGCCGCATCAGCAGCATCGCGTCATCCAAATAGACGTCGCCGTGCACGTGAAAGCGCTGGATGCCTACGACACCAATGCCTATCTGCTGCTGCAACAAGTCGAGCACGTCATCGCCGCAATCCCGACGGCCGGCGGCAAGGCGAGAAACCTGCGCCTGACCGAAGTCAGCTGGGAGCGTGTCGCGGACGCGGAGCAGCCGATTGTGCGGGCCACGCTCGGCCTGTCGGCCGATGTTTACGTAATGAATAACGCGGTCGATGTGCCGCTCGCTTAAGGAGATCTGATCATGCCCGCACCGATTCTCATGCTCGACACGACTGTCGAGATTCAAAAAACGCTGGGAAGCGCGATCACCATTACCGGGATCACGAAGGCGTCTCCCGGTGTTGCCACGGCAACAGCCCACGGCTTGAGCAACGGCGCCGTCGGCATTCTGTCCGTGACGGGGATGATCGAGCTCAACCAGCGGATGGTACGAATCGCATCCGTGGCCACCAATACGTTCGCGCTCGAGGGCATCGACACCACGAACTTCACCACATTCGTTTCGGGCACATTCACGCCGATTACGGCGTTCGATACGTTCGCCAACGTGACCGGGATCTCGATCCCTGAGCCGCAGCCGAATCGCAAGGACGCGACCACGGTCAATCTCACGTTCAAAAAGGAAATCTTCGGCCTCGACGACGCGCTGGTAGCCACACTCAATGTGCAGTCCGATCCGAAAGATGTCGCGATCGTCAACGTGCGTGCGGCATCCAAGGCCAAGGCGACGCGCGGATTCCGAATCACGCTGCAGGATGACACGATCCTGTTGATGAACTGCTACGTCGCTGGCGGTCGGGGCCTCGATGGCCAGGTGGGCGCGATTGCCACCGGCCAGGTGAACCTCACCTTGGCAGCCGAAGAGCAGTACCTGTGAGCGACGCGAGCAGCCTGGTCGAGCGCATCCGTCAGCAGCGCTCGATCAAAGTGCCGGTGGGTCGGTGGATGTTTCACGCCCGCCGGCCGACCGACATCGAGGCGGGAGAGCTGTATCGCGAGCGCGCCACGTCCGGCGCAATGGCGATTCGATTCGTCTCGGGATGGGAAGGCCTTCGCATGCTCGACCTGGTCGGCGGCGAAGACGAGACGCCCGTCGAGTTCGATCGCGCAGTGTGGGAGGAGTGGGTGGTCGATCAGCCGGACGTCTACAAGGCGATCGGCGACAAGATCATGGAAGCCTATCTCGAGCACGCTGATCGGCAGAAGACCGACCGAAAAAACTGATGGTCTGGCTTGAGCGCAGTGCGTTGCGAGCGCGCGCCAAGAATCTCAAGCCAGCCACGCTCAATGCGTCCAATGAGCTCGCGATGAGGATATGGGGTGTCACAGGCGGTATCGATTGGACAGCGCTTCCGCTGCTCGTCGAGTTTCATGGTGTCACCGATGTCGAGCGCTTGCTCGATGCCCTACTGGCCCGGCACGAATACGAGATCAGGAGATCGCAGCAGTGATCACGGTCGACCTCCGCGGTGACTTGAGCGTAGCTCTGCGCGCCGTCGACAGCCTGGACGCGGCGGTGAAGGGTCGAGCGACTGCAAGGGCGCTCAATCGCGCGGCGACGACGGTGCGCGCGGATGCTCGCAAGGAGATCCGAAAGCGCTGGAATGTCGCGGCGTCGCGCGTGAACAAGATCATCCAGATACGGCAGGCCTCGTCAGGCAGGCTCGAGGCGCTCGTGTACGCCAAGGATCGCCGCTTGGCTCTGTCTGCGTTCGGGGCGAACAAGGGCAAGAAGGGAAATGTGACGGTAAAGGTGTTGCGAGGCGGGGCGCGCAGGCAGGTGAAGGGAAACCCGAATCTGCCGGGAAAGCCGTTCGTCGCGGAGCTGCGCACAGGGCATGTCGGCATATTTCAAAGGACGTCGGCAAATCGTCCCTATGGCCGGCCGACCATGAAAGAGCTGTTCTCCGTGTCTATCCCTAGCGGGCTGGTCAACCGCAAGATAAGCGAGATCTTGCGCCGAGTGGCTGCTCGGCGGTTCAACGAAGAGCTGGCGCGCGAGTTGAGATTCCGCGCAGGGAGATCATCGGGTGGCTGAGACCGTCGAAACCAGGTTCCTCCTCACTGCTCAGAACCGCGCCAGTGCGGCAATCGGTGCGGTGCGTGACGATATAGATCGTGCCTCGCGTTCGGTAGTGGCCTTCCGTGGTGCGCTTGCTACTCTGGGCGTTGGTGCCTCTGCGGCAATCTTCTCGGCACAGGCGAAGGGTGCGATCGACCTGGCCGACCAGCTGGACGATCTGGCGCAGCGTACCGGTATCGCGGTCGATAGCCTGTCGGTGTTGCGGTTCGCTGCCCAGTTCGCCGGCGTCAGTTTCGACGAGCTGCAGACATCCTTGCGGTTCTACAACTCGCGCGTGGCGGATGCGGCGGGCGGCAACAAAGAGGCGCTTTCTTCGTTCGAGCGGCTCGGGCTGAGCCAGCAAGATGTGCAAGCCGGGCTGAGCGACAGCGAAGGGCTGCTGCGAAAGGTCTTCGACCAGTTCGAGAAGTACGCCGAGGGTGCAGGCCGATCCGCATTGGCGTCCGACATTTTCGGCTCTCGCAACGAGAAGATGGCGCAGCTGCTCGCGATCGGTAGTCGGGGGCTAGCCGATCAGCGCAAGGAGCTTGAGGAGTACGGCGCGCTGATCGGGCCGGAGTTCGCGGCGCGTGCAGCTGAGTTCAATGACAACCTGGATCGCCTGGCGACACTGAGCGGGGCTGCCGGCATTGCTTTGGCCGAGCGTCTTCTCCCGCAGTTGAATAAGGTGGTGGACGCTTTTATCAAAGCGAAGCGTGAAGGGGAAGGATTGCCAGGCGCGCTTCAGCGCGCAATCCAGGTCGGTACGGTTGGCACGGATCAACAGATCTCCGATCGACGGCTAGTGGGCCTTACGGATGACTTGCTGAAGCAAGAGCGAATCGTCGCTGAAGCAAGAGCAAATGCGGAGCGGCCGAACCAGCAGGCTCGCTCTTTGATGCAGCGGAGATATCAGCTGGAGGTCGTCGAGCTTAAGAGGCTGCAGGCAGAGATTCAAACGACGCTCACGTTCCGCAAGCAGCTCGATGGAGAAGCGCAGGCGGCTGCGGCTGGCTCGGCGCGGCCGCCTGGTGTGCAGCCGCCTTCCAAGCCTACAGCGGGCGCCGGCGGGGCCGACCAGGGCCAGGCCTTTCTCGAGACTCTACGCAAGCGGCTGACGGCGATCGAGCAAGACGAGTTCGCGGTGCTGCGGCTGGAGGCGGCGCAGAAGAAGGTCGCCGCTTCGGCGGAGCCATTGATCCGGCAGCTGCAGACCGAAACGGAATTCCGCAAGGAACTGGCGGAGGCGCGGCAGCGCGATGAGCAAGCCGGCCTGGCCGAGATCGAGCGTCGTCGTGGGCTGGTGCTCGGAGTGGCCGACTATGTTCAAGAGCTCGATCAAGAGACGCGGCTTATGCGCCTCTCGAACGAGGAGCGCTTGATTCAGATCCAGCTCCTGCGGCTGGAAGCGGCCGGTGTGGAGCGCAGCAGCGCGGCCTTCGCGGCGGCATCCGAGACGATCACGCGCTCGGTCAACGTCAATGCGGCGGCCAAGATCTTCGAAGAGACGCGCACGCCGGTGGAGCGGTTCAAGACCGAGTTCGAGCGACTCGGCGAGCTGCTGCAGTCTGGTTCCCTGGACTGGGACACCTACGGGCGGGCAGTCGACCAGGCTCGCGAACGGCTGCAGAGCACGCAGAAGGCGACTGGCGATACAAAGTCTGCGGCCGAGGAGCTTGGGCTGACATTCGCCAGCGCTGCCGAGGATGCGCTGGTCAAGTGGGAAGGGTTTGGCAACTTCTTCAAGGGCCTCGAGCAGGATTTGATTCGCATCGGCACGCGCAAGCTGCTCACAGAGCCGTTGACGAATGCGCTCGGCGGATTGTTCAAGGGCGGTGGTAGCGGGGGCGGGATAGTGGATGGCTTCCTAAAGTTCATCGGCGCGCGGGCTATGGGCGGGGCAGTCGGCGCGGGTATGCCGTACCTCGTTGGTGAAAGTGGTCCTGAGCTCTTCGTGCCTGGCGCAAGCGGCTCGGTGGTCCCGAATAACAGGCTGGGTCGGGGAGCGCCTTCGGTGGTGATCAATCAACACTTTGCGCAAGGCACATCACGCGAGACGGTAATGCAGGCCGCGTTGCAGGCCGGCCGCGCTGTGCAAACGGCAATGAGGCGTAACGGATGAGCTTCGTCGAATCGCCGCGTTTCCCTGATGGCATCGGATACCGCACGGTCGGCGGGCCTGGGTTCCGCACGACCGTGATCCCGACACAAAGCGGCCGCGAGTACCGCAACAAAAAGTGGTCGCAGGCGCGGCGGCGCTACGACGTCACGCATGCAGCCAAGCTGCGTGAGGAGATCGAGGAGCTCTATGCGTTCTTCTACGCCGTAGGTGAGGGGCGCGCGAACGGCTTTCGGTTCCGTGATGTGTCCGACTTCGATGCCACGGCCAGTGAAGGCGTGCTCGGCGCGGGATTCGGCAGCGGTGTGCCGACCTATCAGCTGAAGAAGCGCTACACGGCTGGGGCGCTGGTCCACGATCGAGATATCAGCAAGCCGGTCTCCGGCAGTGTAGTCGTGTACCGCAATGCCTCGCCGGTAACCGTGGGCGCTGGAGCAGGGCAGATCTCGATCGCCACGGCGACCGGCATCATCACTTTCGTGGCGGATGTTTCCCGGGCGATCAGCGGCCATACGCCAGGCGCCTCACACGTGTTCACGACGGCTTCCGACATCACCGGGCTGATCATCGGCAGCCGCGTGTACCTCTCGGGCATCACAGGCACCGCAGCGGCCACGCTGAACGGCGCATCACACGAGATCACCGGCAAGAGCGGCGCGGGTCCCTACACCTGGACGATCGCCGCGGTGACGACCGGGCTGACGGCAAGCGGCGGCACGGCGGAGAAGTATCCCCAGGTGGGCGATCTTCTGACCTGGTCGGGTGAGTTCGATGTGCCGG
>LNFM01003033.1_pt1 | contig 36151 bp, 46 predicted proteins | sample 596031 | NCBI WGS metagenome assembly LNFM01 (sample SAMN04254537, study PRJNA301005) | activated carbon metagenome | isolation source: dual media filters at the Ann Arbor, Michigan drinking water treatment plant | place: USA: Ann Arbor | reverse complement strand
CCAATGCCCATGCGCGACGCTAGCTGGATCGACGCTGTAGACGTCCACTCGATACATGCTCGAAAAGTCCCTCACGAACGGAAGCTGAGCAATGCGCGGAATGTCCGTTCTCGGCGAATAGCGGACACCACAGAAAATCAGCGCGCCACCCATTCCCGGGGCTTCGCGTAGCGAAGAGCCCGGGACCCATAACCCCAACTGTCCGCGCACACCCGCACGGCAATCCCGAGCATAGATTTCAGAGCATTCGTGTTTATGGTCCCCGGACTCGCAGCTTTGCTGCGCTCCGGGGATGGGTTTGGGTGGATAGATGCGATCGAATCCTACCCAGTTCAAATGCCAGTACAATGCACGCATCATCTTCGCAGGAGGGCAGTTGGCCAGCTGTTTCGAACAACGCGAGGATGTGTGATCGAGCGTGATGCGTCGTTGCTTCTCTCACGAGAAGGCGAAGCACGAGATGGACAGACCCCTTGGACGTTGTCGTGTTTCGTATCGCAGCGGCCGCAGAAGCCACTGGAGTAGCAACCATGTGGAGCAAGCACCGGGGATTTGTGGATCGAACACCACGAACCCGCACGCCGTCGGCCGCGCCGCCTCCTGGAGTGAAACACCTCCAGCGACGGCGCCGATGAAGCCGATCACGGAGACGCGGGCTTCCGTGTCATAAGCGCGGAACCAACCGCGCCAAAAATCTCTGACGCGAAACCCCGCGTCTCCGCCCTCCATCTTGCTTTCATGCTGAAAGCGGGAAACGCACCGATATGCCGTTAGGCGGGCGCGCTCAGGCGTGTTACAGTGCCGCTTCGCAAGCGCTGCCGGTCTCCGCCCCATTCGCCCCGCGCGCTCCAGGCTCTTTATTTCACTTCCTGGTCACCATCTCACGGCGCCTGGCGCCGTCTTCGGCCCACGGAAGCGATCAGAGCTATGCAGACGAATCCATCGACCCTCGAAATCACCTACCGCCGCAGCATTTGGCGCCTGACGCTCGATGGCGCCTTCTATGGCGATTACCGCTCGCGCCGGCATGCAACCGATAGCGCTGACGCTGCCGCCCGCGGCCTGCGCGCCGAAGGCCGCGTCGTCACCATCGTAACGCCGGCGCCCGTTCAATGACCGATTTAGGAGACCTTCCCTTGGCGATACCTGGCGACATGTTGAAAGAAGGCTGGGGCGTCGTGCGCGAGCGGCCGTGGCATTTGGCCGGCGTGTTCGCCTCCAGCATCGACGCCGAGGCCTTGGCCGAAAAACTGGGCCCCACCTACACCGTCAAATATGGCGAGCACGATGTCGGCTCACCCGACTTCGTCTCGAAAACAACCAACGCATAAGCGGAGCTTCGTCGTGGCTTTCATCGTGAATTCGTCGCCCGGCGCGGGCTTGCGCTTCGAACCGAGCGCAACCCTGCCCACGGCGAAAGCCGCACTCGATTGGGCCGGCGGCCTCAGCACGCGCGGCATGCGCCTCATCCGCATCCGCGATACCGACACCGGCCAAGTGTTCGACGAGAAGGCGCTGCGCACGGAAGTGGCGCGGCTGAAGAGCGCGTCATGAGCAAGCTCAGGCTGCATCAGGATTCCGCCGCCGCCGATCGCGCATGGATGGCCGAAGTGGTCGCGCAATTCGGCGAACGCGAAGCCGGCATGGCGCGGTTCCAAGGCCTCGCGATGGGCGAGCCAGGCACCCGATTACGCGAATTGTACAACGCGTACGTGGCCGCGCGCGACGCTTACGCCTCGCAATAAGCCCGAACTGCCTTGTTTTTCGGGCATTTCGCACCATCTTTACCGTTACACGCTTGTGGCTCGCGTCTCGCGCCACTCCCCCCGCCCAAGGATCAAGCGGCATGTCGCAAACAAAATTCGGCGCAGGGCAACGCGTCTCCATTCTGCGTTCGGGCGCATTTTCAGCGCCCAGCGGAACTTATCGCATCGTTCGTCCGCTGCCCTTGGAGCGCGGTCCGCAGCAATATCGCGTGAAGAATGATCTCGAAACCTTCGACCGTATTCTCGACGAAAGCCGACTTGAGGCCGCCAACTATGACTGATCCACACCGCTCACGCACATTCGCACCGCTGCAGCCGCCGCAGGTGGTGCCGCGCACGCTGAAATATCGGGAACAGCAGGAACATTTGCTGCGCCGGCTCGGCAGCGCCTTAGTGCTGCAATGGGACGCCCTGCCCGACGAGTTGCAGGATCTGATCATCGATCAGGCCGCCCTCGTGGACGATCGCGATGACGCTCCGCATGACGCCGGCGAAATCGGCTCTTTCATCCGAAACGCCAAAACGGGTGCAATCGCCAAGCCCGCGGCGGCGGATTAACAAACTTAGCGGTCGCTTTTCACCTGAAACGCCCTATATAGACCGTGTCGATCCTCGTCGCGTCACGCTTTGATCCCTCGCGCTCGCGCCGGATATCTGCTGTTTCCCTCGAAATCGGCGCCTGCCGTGGAAGGTCCACGTAGGCGACAACACAAAAGGAGACGGCAATGGCTGTCGGCACTGTAAAGTTTTTCAATTCCCAAAAAGGCTTCGGCTTCATCGCTCCGGACGGCGGCGGCAAGGATGTGTTCGTTCACATTTCTTCCGTTGAGCGCTCGGGCCTCTCCGGCCTCAATGACGGCCAGAAGGTGTCCTTCGATCTTGAGAAAGATCGTCAAGGCCGCGATTCCGCGACCAATTTGAAGGCGGTCTGATCTCATGGAGATCGGTCAGCGCATACCTGATCTCTCCGACAAAGAGCTGGAGAACCTCCAGGCGAACGCGCTTCGCTTGGCGGAAGCCGGCACGATCAAGCAGAAGGAGCAGGCCGAAAGCCTGCTCCCGATGCTCGCTTCGGCCATGGAAGAACGCCGCGCCGCTAAGACCGCCGCGCAGCAAGAGACCAAGCGCGTCAACGCTGAAAAGCGCAGCGCCACCGCGAAAGCCGCCAAGGCCGCGAAAGACGCGTCCGCCTAAGCGGCACGCGGTCACACCGCTGACACTTGAGCGCATTGCTCCACGCGCTAGCTGGTGACGCTCACAATTCGTGGAGCATCCAATGAAACTCTATTACGCCACCGGCGCCTGCTCGCTCGGGCCGCACATCATTATTCGTGAAGCCGGCCTCGACGCCGAACTCGATAAGGTCACGTTCGGCGCCGAGCGCACCACCGAGAGCGGCAAGGATTTCTACACCATCAACCCGCAAGGCGCGGTGCCGGTGCTCGAAACCGGAAACGGCGAAACCCTCACCGAAGCGCAAGTGCTGCTCCAATATCTGGCCTCGCTGGCGCCGGCCAAGAATCTGATGCCGACCGAAGGTTTCGCCAAATGGCGCGCGCTGGAGACGCTGAACTTCATCGCCACCGAACTCCACAAAGGCGCCAGCCCCCTCTTCCGCAAACCCAACGACGAAGCCCGCGACGCCGCGCACGAGCTGCTGCAAAATCGCTGGGGCCTGTTCGCGCAAAAGCTCGGCGACAAGGATTACGTCGTCGGCGAGTTCTCAGTGGCCGACGCCTACGCCTTCACGGTCCTGCGCTGGGCCAGGCAGTTCAAAGTCGATCTCTCCGCGCTACCCACGCTCGAAGCCTATTTCCAACGCGTGCAAGCGCGCCCGGCTGTGCAGCAAGCGCTGACGGAAGAAGGCTTGCCAACGTCGTAAACGGCGCGGAAAGGTTGGGCGCCTTAACGGCGCTCAACCATCCTTGCTCACGGCATTTTCATGCAAATCGGCGATGTTCCCGGTTCAAGGCGCCTGCTGCTGGTGGCGGCGGCCGCCTTGTTCGATTCAACCGGACGCGTGCTGATCACGCAGCGGCCGCAACACAAGCAGCTTGGCGGGCTGTGGGAATTTCCTGGCGGAAAGGTCGAGCCCGGCGAAGCGCCGGAAGAGGCTCTTTGCCGGGAATTGAAGGAGGAACTGGATTTGACCGTCGAGCCTGACGCTCTCGATCCGTTCGCGTTCGCTTCGCACGCCTACCCGGATTTTCATCTGCTGATGCCGCTCTACGTCGCCACCAAATTCGGCGGCGTGATCAAGCTTGAGCCCAATTCAGCGCAAGACGCGCGCTGGGTGAAACCGGCAGAATTGCCCGCGATCGATATGCCGCCCGCCGATGTCGTGCTGGTGAAGCGCCTGATCGAACGGAGCGCCGCATGATGACGCGCTTCCTCCACGACGAAAACGGCGCCACCGCCATCGAGTACGCGCTGATCGGCGCGCTGATCTCGGTCGCCATTATCGCCGCCATGCAGCTGCTTGGCACGGCTTTGAACGACTCGTTCACCAACACCGCGACCAAAGTCGGCGACGCGGTCTAACATTTCAGCATTGTTGCAACGGCGACGAACGCCCGCAACGAAGGCCGCTTAAGACGCGCCCCATCGCAATCGGGGAACGTCATGTCACTCGCCCAATCCTTGGCCATCGCCGCGGCCGCCCTGGTCATGAGCCAGTCCGGCGCGCCATCGCACGACCTGATCAGCGCCAGCATGCAGCGCGCCGCGACAGTGCTGGAGCGCGCCGAAACCGCCGCCGAGCGCCTCGCCATACGCCTGAGCCGCGCCTGCGCGGACACGCTTCCCGGCTAAGCGTCCAGCTCCACGTCCCAGTAGAGATAGTCCATCCAGCTGTCGTGCATGTGATGGGGCGGGAAGCGGCGGCCGACATGCTGCAGCTCGTGCATGGTGGGCCGGCGCGGTTTGCGGCGCGGGCGCATCTGGGCGTGGTGGGCGTACTTGCCGCCCTTGCGCAAATTGCACGGCGCGCACGCCGCCACGATATTCTCCCAGGTCGTGCGCCCACCCTTGGAGCGCGGCAACACGTGATCGAAGGTGAGATCGTCCGGCGTGCCGCAATACTGGCAGGCAAAGCCGTCGCGCAGGAAAACGTTGAACCGCGTGAACGCCGGCGGGCGATCCTGGTGCACATAGTCCCTGAGCGAGATGACGCTAGGCAGCTTCATCTCGAACGAGGGCGAGTGCACCACCTGATCGTAGTGCGCGACCACGTCGACGCGCTCCAGGAAGACGGCCTTCACCGCTTCCTGCCAGGGCCACAAGCTCAAGGGATAATACGATAGCGGACGGAAATCGGCATTGAGAACCAGCGCCGGCCAGCCCGCCAGGGGAGCGCTGGAAACGTTCATCGGCAGCCCATCCACTGGTGCTGCTGAACAGTTCGGGGGAGAGAGCGGCTACTCTTGAAGACCCGGGCTCCTTATGCGTCTGGAGTATAGCACATCGGCTCATCCAGGCGTGAAGCCCGTATATCTGATTTGGCGCGACAGGTTCGTGACACCGCCGCAACGCCGCTGAAAAAGTTCAGCGCCCAGCCACGATCCCTTGCGTTTTCAACTGCATGGCGAGAAACGCCCCGCCCAGATCGAGCCCGTCTGGACCGATCGAATGGGGCACGCCGTAGGAGATGTGCCACTGCGCGCCATGATCGGCGGCGGCCAGCTGTTCAGCTGAGTCGAACATGGCCGGGATAGGGATGGTGGGGTCGCGGTCCCCATGGATAAGCAAAACCGGCGGCTTCGAGCGCATTTCGTCCTTCAGTTTGCGCCCACCGACCAGCACGCCCGAATAGCCCAGGATGCCGGCAATCTGCTTCTCGCGCCGCAGGCCGACATGCAGCGCCATCATCGTGCCCTGGCTAAACCCGACCAGCGCCAGCCGCTCCGGCGGCAGGCCGTACTTCTCCAGTTCGCGGTCCAGAAAGCGATCCACCGACTGCGCCGCCCCGCGCGCGCCGCTCTCCATCAAGTGCGGATCGAGATTTGAGATTGGAAACCACTGATAGCCGCCCGCATAGCCCGGCACCGGCTCGATCGCGTTCGGCGACACGAACACAGCACCCGGCAAGAGCTTGGCGAAAAACGGCGCGAGGCTGATGAGATCGGCCCCGTTCGAGCCATAGCCGTGCAGCAGCACAATCAAGGCGTCCGGCTTGCCGCCACGCGCAGGCGGCAGCCGCGGTCCGTCGATGAAAACTGTCATGGGGGCTAGGTAGCGCCTGCGCGCGATGGCGCAAGCGGCGAAAATCTATCCCACAGCGCCGTCGCGGCCTTAAACTCCGCGCCATGAGTTTCGTCACGCGCTTCGCCCCCTCGCCCACCGGGTATCTGCACCTGGGCCACGCGCTTTCCGCCCTCACCGCGTTCGACGCGGCGCGCGAAGCAGACGGCCGCTTCACCCTGCGCATCGAAGACATCGACCAAGGCCGCGCCCGGCCGGAGTTCGAAGCGGCGATTTTGGAGGATCTCGCTTGGCTCGGCATCAGCTGGGAAGAGCAGGTGCGGCGGCAATCGGCGCATCTGGCGGATTACGAAGCCGCGCTGCAAAACCTGATCGCGCGCAATCTCGTCTATCGCTGTTTCCGCACGCGCAAGGAAGTCGCCGAAGCGATCGCCAACGCGCCGCACGGCGAAGCCGAAGAGATGTTTCGCGGCGAGGCGCTGCCGCCGGACGAGGAAGCGGCCAAGCTAGCGGCGGGCGAACCGTTCGCTTGGCGTCTCTCGCTCAAAAAAGCACGCGCCGCACTTGGCCCCGCCTACTTCGCGCTAGTGTTCGAAGATGAGAACGGCCCTGTCCGCGCCGAGCCGGAAAAGCATGGCGACGTCATTCTTGCGCGCAAGGATTTTCCCGCCAGCTATCACCTCGCCTCGGTCTGGGACGACGCGCTGCAAGGCGTCACCCACGTGATCCGCGGCGAAGATCTGCGCGACGCTGCGCATCTGCACGTGCTGCTGCAAAAGCTGCTCGAGCTGCCGCAACCGGTTTATCGCCATCATCGCCTGGTGCTCGGCGACGATGGCAAACGCCTCGCCAAACGTGATGCTGCGGCGACGCTACGCGCACTGCGCGAAAGCGGCAAAACGCCGGAAGACGTGCGCGCGATGCTCGGCCTCGAAGCGTAGCTAACGCTTATTCACCACGCGCCGCCGCGACAACGACAGCTGCGAGAAACACTGCGCCGCCACAAACACTGAACGGAATCCTAACCACAATGAGCGACACTAGCGTCGCAAGGAAGCGATCGCCGCAAAACGCGGCCGCGTAAAAGTTATGCAGTGGGTTGATCAGGACAGCTATTTCGGAACCGACCGTCGGCGAAAATCGGGCGGCCTGCGGGTCCGCGAGCGTCGTCGTTACGATTATGTCGGCCTGCCGCCCTCTGTCACGATTGCCCTACGCCAGCTGCGCATGCGCGTGATCGATGCGCATGGTCCGGGCGCTGCTCGCTTCGCAGAACGCGTGCGCGCTGTCGCGTTGTTGGCGCAGATGCAGCAGGAATACGATGCATCGCAGGCCCTAGCTGCGCTGGCGTTGATCGCGGCGCGAGGCACTGTTCACGACGTGCGCCCTGAACTCTATGACGGCCTCGCCCGCGTACATACGCGGCTGCGCACCCCGCACTAGTCCGGATAGTGCCGATCGCCCGGCCAGCCTTCGATAGCTTCGATCGTCTCGTGCGCGGATTCGAGTTTGTGATCCGGCACGTTTGAAATCCGCGCCGCTTCGATCCATGCCTTGATCGCCGTCGGCGCCAGACGGTCGCGCCCGCACAGCAGGAAGAACGGCTCGTCCTTGGCTAACGCCGAGAGCGAGCCATGCTCAAGGTTCGCGGCGAGATAGGCAAAGCCTGCGTCACGCAACAGCTTCGCGGCCTGCAGTTTCGCTTCCCGGCCATCTTCAGCGGACATCGCTACCTCCTGGCTTGCACCACCGGGCGATCGCCGAACGCGCCGATCAGCTGCGTCGCCCAATCGCCCAGCGCATCCCACGCTTCGCCGCCGCCGTCAAAGCGCCCGAGCCGCACCATGACCAAATCCTTTGACGGAACGACGACAATGATCTGCCCTTCATGCCCCTGCGCTGAAAATGCGTCGGCCATGGACGCATCGGTGATCAGCGACCGCGACGGGATGCCGGGGCCATGCGCTGGCGTCAGCCACCAGTGGGCGCCGTAAGTATCGGTATTGCGCGCCGGGCCCGGCGTGCGGCCGAAATCGACCCAGCCTTCGGGCAGCACACGCTGCCCATCCCAGACGCCATCGCGCAGATAGAGATAGCCGAACTTCGCGAAATCCCGCGCCGTCGCGTAGATGAGCGAGCTGCCATAGAAGACGCCCTCAGGATCGTATTCGACCAGCGGGCGCATGCCGATGCGATCGAACAGCGATGCGTTCATCCAGGCCCGCATCCGCGCCCGCCGATCCGCAACATCGCGCGGCTCGGGCACGATCACACGCGTCAGCGCATCCGAGATCAGCAGCGTGCCGGCTGAGCTGTAATTCCACTGCGTGCCGGGATCGTGAATGATCGGCAGCGCAGAGGCCCAGCGCGACACGCTCCGCCGCCCCTCGCCAAACAGCATGCGCGCATTACCAGAGTGCGACACGTCCTCGGCGCTTTCGAGATAGTCGAGCCCATCGACCATTTGCAGCCATTGACGCCAACTGATCGACGCGCGCCGATCGCCCGCTTCCCAGTTCGGATGCCCCATCGGCGCATCGACCGAGAGCCGCCCTTGCAGCACCGCCACGCCGACCAGCGCATGCGTCACCGATTTGGCCATCGACCACGACACCAGCCGCGTGTCGCGCGTGTAGCCATCCATGTAGCGCTCGAACACGATGCGCCCGCCTTGGATGACGATCACTGCGCGCGTCTCGCCCATCAGGTCGTGCACGCCGCCGAAGGCTTCCGTCACCGCCAGATCGAACGCCGGCGCGTCGACATCGGCCGGCAGCGGCGCGGTCGTCCAATCCTGCGTCGGCCACGCCACGCCCGCCGGTTGCGGCGGCAGCGGGTAGAGCGCCTGCGCGCTCGCCGCCCCTGCCGCCGCGAAAACCATAAACAATGCCGCTAAAGCGCCGCGCAGCATGACGCATCCCCTCGTCTTCGCTATGCTTGCTGGAACATAGGGGGAGGCGGCGGTGTCGCGCAAACGCTGGTTTATCGTGGGCGGGCTTGCCCTTGCGGCGATCGTGCTCTCCAGCGTCGCCTGGACGCTGCGCGACGATCTCGCCTACGCCAAGCTCGCCACTGGCTACGCCGCCAAGCAAACCTGCTCATGCCTGCACGTCAGCGGCCGCACGCTCGATTCATGCTTGGCCGAATTTCCCGACGATGCGCGCGCCATGCTCTCGATCACGGAAGATGCGAACACCGTGCGCGCCAGCGTGCTGTTCGGCGCGATCAGCGCGGAAGCTGTGTACGAAGATGAGTACGGCTGTTCGTTCGTTGACTAGACCAGCCAGCCACGCGGATTGAATGTCGGCCGGCGCATGCCAGCGAGAACCAATCCGACAAGCGCGCGGATGCCGGCCCATATCGCCACGATAATGCCGCCCCAAAAATAGATCGGCAGGTACACGCTCTGAATCTCGGTGGCGCTGCGGGGGATGACGAGACTGGGCAGGCTCAGCAGTGTCGTCGCTACGAACGCAATCAGGATGGTGCGCAACGCCTGCTCATGGTGCGTCGCCGCCCACGGCATCGCGTCTGGCCGGCTGGTGTAAGCAATCACCACCGCGGCGATGCCGAGCCCCAAGGCGAGAAAACGTATCAACTGGCCGCCGCCGACCAGGAACGGCAGCGCAAAGCATGCCAGCGTCAGCGCGTGCACCAGCAACGCCTTGCCGCGATGCGTCTTGAAGCCCCAGCCGCCCTGCTGTTGCGGGCGCACCGGCTTAGGCGGCGGGCGGCGAAACGGCGTGACGTTGTCGTGGCTCATGGCACCGGTTTACGGCGCTCCGGCCGCGCGCGGCAAGGCTATCGTGCGGACGAAACGTCGCCGCCGCTACTTGCGAGACGATGTAATCCGCACTTCGACGCGCCGATTACGGGCGCGGCCCCATTCGGTGTCGTTGCCTGCGACTGGAACCCACTCGCCGCGGCCGCTCGCCTCGATGCGATTGAACGCAACGCCGAGGTCCACCAGCCGCGCGCCGACCGCCTGCGCGCGGCGTTCGGAGAGCACTTGGTTGTATTGGTCAGAACCTATCGCGTCGGCATGACCGATGATCTCGATGCCCATGCCACGATGGGCGTTGAGCGTCCTCGCCAGATCGGCGACGCGTGGCATGAACTCGCGGCGCACGTCGGCGCGGTTGAAATCGAAGGTGATGTCGGACGGCATCGAGACGCGGATTTCGTCCAGCGCGACACGCTCGACCGTGACACCCGAGGGCGCCATGTCGCGCCGCAGCGCGGATTCGGCCGCGTCCATTTCCGTCTGTTGCGCAAAGGCGGGCGCGGCGAAAAGCAGAAAGGCGGCGGCGAGGATGGCGCGGCGCATGGGCGGACTCCGAGTTAACCGCCGCCGCACCTGCGCCGCCTCTATGGCGAATCTGCGGCTCGTGTGCGCGTCAAAGCACAGTGTGTCCGCTGGGACGCGACAAGGTCGCGAACCAGATGATGAGGACGAAGATCGGCTGAAACAGCAGCCGCGCCCACAGCGCCGGTGCGCCAATCGCGTGGCGCTCCGCGTTGAGCAGCATATCCACATGCACCGGCGTCACGCACACCGTGAGCACGATCAAACCTATGCCAGCGAATGGACGCAAGCGCTGCACAAGCAAACCCAACGCGCCGGCGATCTCGAACACGCCGGTCGCCAGCACCATTTCGCGGGGATACGGCACGTAAGGCGGGACAACGCTGGTGAAAGCGTCCGTCAGGAAAAAGTGGCCGAGCCCACCGGCGGCGAACCACACGAACACCAGAGCAAGAGCCGCCCTGCGCCAGCTCACAGATTCAACAAATGCGGATCGCCGCCTTGCGCCGCGATGTTGACGCTGATCGCGCGCTCTTCGGCGAAACGCGGCAGGTAGTTCGGCCCGCCTGCTTTCGGCCCAGTGCCCGAGAGCCCCGCACCGCCGAACGGCTGCACGCCGACAACAGCGCCGACGATGGTGCGGTTCACATACACATTGCCCGCGGGCACCGCCTTCTTCACCGCTTCGGCAAAGCTCTCGAGTCGCGAGTGCACGCCAAGCGTCAGGCCATAGCCCTTCGCCGCCAGTTGCGCGCCAACCTTGGCGATGTTGGATGGATCGTACCGGACTACGTGCAGCACAGGCCCGAACACTTCCTTGTCGATCTGGTCGAGCGACTTGAGTTCGATCACAGCCGGCCCGAAGAAATTGCCGCCGAGCTTCGACACATCGATCTGCTTCAACAGCTTCGCTTCGCTCTTCATGCGCGCGATATGCTTATCGAGATTGGCCTTCGCTTCTCCATCGATGATCGGGCCGATATCGGTGAACGGATCGGCTGGATCGCCGATGACGAGCGTATCCATCGCGCCGAGTAATGTTTCCAGCACGCCCTCGGCCGTGTCGTGCGGCAGAAACAGAATGCGCAAGCTGGAGCAGCGCTGGCCGGCGCTATTGAAGGCCGAGACGATGACGTCATCAACCACCTGCTCCTTCAGCGCCGTCGTATCGACGAAGAGCCCGTTCAAACCGCCCGTCTCCGCGATCAGCGGCACGATCGGGCCGTCCTTGGCGGCGAGCGTGCGATTGATGATGCGCGCGACTTCGGTCGAGCCAGTGAACGCAACGCCGGCAATGCGCGCATCGGCGACAAGCTTGCCGCCCACCGCGCCGTCGCCGATCACCAGCTGCAATGCATCTTCCGGCAATCCAGCCTGATAGAAGAGCTTCACAGCGGCGCGCGCGATGCGCGGCGTTTGTTCGGCCGGCTTGGCGACGACCGTGTTGCCTGCCGCGAGCGCGGCGGCGAGTTGGCCAGTGAAAATCGCTAGCGGGAAATTCCAAGGGCTGATGCAGACGAACACACCGCGCCCATGCATTTCGAGATGATCGGTCTCGCCCGCGGGCGATGGCAATTGCACCGGCCCGGCGAACAAACGCTCGGCCTCGACAGCGTAGTAGCGGCAAAAATCGACCGCCTCGCGCACTTCGTCGATCGCATCCTGCAAGCCGCGCCCAGCTTCGTGCGCGATCAACTGCACCAGAGGATCGTGATGCTCCTGCAGCGCGTCCGCCATCGCACGCAGCACCCGCCCGCGCTCAGCCCCGCCACGCGCGTTCCAGGCTTCGAAGCCGGTATGGGCAAAGGCGATCGCTTCGCTTGGATCGCGGACCTTCAGGTCCGCAGGCACGTCTGAAGACGCGCGGTCCTTTGTCAGCGCCTCGCGATCCGCCTTGATCGAGAGATCGCGTCCGGTCGAGTTGCGGCGGCTAGCGCCATAGAGGCGCGGCGGCGGCGGCAAGCGCGGGTGCCGATGCGGCTTTGCTTCCAAAGTCGTCATCGGATCGGCGGCGACGATTTCGGGCGAGACATCGTCATCCAAGAACGAGTGCACGAACGATGTGTTGGCGCCGTTCTCCAACAGGCGCCGCACCAGATACGGCAACAAGTCCTCATGCCCGCCCACCGGCGCATAAACGCGCACCGGCATAGGCGGATCAATCGACGCGTAAAGCGCTTCGCCCATGCCGTGCAGTCGTTGAAACTCGAAATCCTCGCGCCCCGCGCTCGCGGCTAAGCGGCGGACCGCAGCGACCGTGTGCGCGTTGTGGGTAGCGAATTGTGGGAAGATCGAGCGCACGGCCAAGAGATCGCGTGCGCAAGCGAGATAGTGCACGTCGGTCGCGGCCTTGGTGGTCCAAGTCGGGAAATCCACGCGGCCCATCACTTGCGCCCGCTTCACTTCGCCATCCCAGTACGCGCCCTTCACCAGCCGCGTCTGGATCGGCGTGCCGCGCTTGCGTGACAGCGAGGCCAGGCGCTCAATCAAAGCGCGCGTGCGCTTCTGATACGCCTGAATGACGATGCCGAGCCCTTCCCAGCCCTTCAGCGAAGGCTCGAGCGCCAGCTTCTCGAACAGGCGCAGCGACATCACCAACCGATCGGCTTCCTCGGCGTCAATGGCCAAGCCGATATCGTATTTTTTCGCAGCCTCCGCGAGTTTTAGCATGCGCGGATAAAGCTCGCGCTGCACGCGCCCTTCCTGGCGCGCCTCGTAGCGCGGGTGCAGCGCCGAGAGCTTCACCGACACGCCGTTGGAGGTGAGCGGCCCCTGCCCGTTCGCGGCCTTGCCGACAGCGTCAATCGCGTTGGCGTAGGCGACGAGATAGCGCTCGGCGTCGGCATTGGTGCGCGCGCCCTCGCCCAGCATGTCGAATGAATAGCGGCTGGCGAGACCAGAGCGGATCATGCCGGCGCCACGCTTCAACGCTGCATCAATGTTGCGCCCAAGCACGAATTGTTCGCCCAAGATACGCATCGCCTGCATGGCGCCAGCGCGCACCACCGGCTCGCCCATGCGCTTGACCAAGCGGCCAAACACTTCGCTCGCCTCGCCCTTGAGGTCGTCCGGCAGATTGACGACGCGGCCGGTGAGCATCAGGCCAAACGTGCCGGCATTGACCAACCAATGGTCCGACTTGCCCAAATGCTCGGCCCAGTGGCCGGTCGAAATCTTCTCAGCGATCAGCTTGTCGGCCGTTTCTTCATCTGGCACCCGCAGCAAGGCTTCGGCCAAGCACATCAGCGCCAAGCCCTCGGCGTTAGAGAGCCCGAACTCTTCGAGAAAACTCTCCATCACGCCCTTGCGGCGCTTCAAGCTCCGCGCCTTCGTGACCAGCGCCCGCGCCTCGGCAGCCGCACTCGCCCGCGCCGCCGGATCAAGCGGCGGATCGGCCAGCAGAGCGGCGACCGCCGCATCCTCGTCCTGATATTTCAGCGCATCGAGCGCGTCCCAATCGATGGCGGCGGACGGGTGCGGGGCCGGTGCAGTTTGCATGGGCGGTTTTTGCGCGCCTCCGGCCCTTAGGGCAAGCGCGGCGGCGCGGCCTCTTGCGTCGCAGGGGCCCCCGTGGTCAGAGACGCCCCGTGAGTACCGAAGCCCCCGCCGCCGCCGCGACCGCGGAGAGCGCCGAAGCGCCCCCGCTCGCCACCAAGATCATGCTGGTCACCGACGCCTGGGAGCCGCAGGTCAACGGCGTCGTCCGCACGCTCGCCAACACGATGCGCGAATTGAAGGCCTTGGGCTGTGAGATCGAGGTGATCTCACCGGCCGACTACAAGTTCACCTTCCCGCTAATCACCTATTCCGAAATCCGGCTCGCGCCTGGAAATCGCGGCGACATAGACGACCGCTTCCTCTCCTTCGCGCCCGACGCGGTGCACATCGCAACCGAGGGCCCGCTGGGTTGGGACGCGCGCGCGATTTGCCTGAAGCACAAGTTTCCGTTCACGACGAGCTATCACACGCAGTTTCCCGAGTACGTGCACGCGCGCTTCTGGTGGATCCCGCTCTGGGCCGGCTATCGCTACATGCACGCCTTCCACGACCGCTCCGGGCGCATGATGGTGGCGACGCCGACCATGCAGGATCAATTGCGCCTGCAGGGCTTCCGCAACACGGCGCTGTGGAGTCGCGGCGTCGACGTGGAGATGTTCCACCCAAACAAGCGCGACGTAGACGGCGGCGTCTACAAAGACTTGCCGCGTCCAGTGTTTGCTTATGTCGGGCGCGTTGCGGTCGAGAAAAATATCGAGGCGTTTCTCGAACTCGACCTGCCGGGCTCTAAGGTCGTCGTCGGCGACGGCCCCGCGCGGGCCGAGCTGATGGCGAAATATCCGAACGCCGTCTTCCCAGGCTCGAAGTTCGGCGACGAGTTAGCGCGCTATTTCGCCGACGCGGATGTGTTCGTGTTTCCGAGCTTCACCGATACGTTCGGCCTCGTCATCCTCGAGGCGGCCGCGTGCGGTACGCCGGTCGCGGGCTTCGTGGCGCCAGGGCCAAAAGATATCCTGCCGGGCACAGGCGCAGGCGTCGTCGATGACGATCTGAAAAAGGCGTGCCTGGAGGCCTTGAAGCTCAAGCGCGAAGACGCGAGAGCGTTAGCCGAGAAGTATTCTTGGCGCGCCTGCGCTGAGGAATTTCGCCGCAACCTCGAGCCGTTGCCGAAAGAGCGCGGTCGCCGCTTCTGGCACAAGCTGCGCGACCTACGCGCGCGCGCAAAAGAACGCCGACGCATTGCGAAGGAACGCCGGGCGCAAGAGCGCGCGTCCAGAGGCTAGCCGGATCGCGGGCCGCTAGGCCCAGCCACTACCACTTGATCGACCTGCGCAACCGGTAGCGCAGATAGATCGCGGTGCCGTTCATCAGCAGCGTGATCACGAGCAGCACCAAGCCGGCCGCGGCGGCGATCTCCAGGAACTCGGCTTGCGGGCGCGAGGTCCAGTTGAACATCTGGATCGGCATGACCGTGAACTCAGAGCCCAGCCAATGGCCCGGCGACCAGCTGGCGATCGCATCGCCCCAGCTGGCAACAGACTGAACCGTAGAGCCGTGCGGCAGATCATAAGTCTGCCCTGCTTCGACAGGCATTTCGGAAAAGTCGGGCAACACGACCACGCCATCACTGTCGATGCGGATAGATTCGGTGGCGCCTGGCGTGACCGGCCCACCATATTCATCGACAGCGCCTATGACCTCGAACGCGGCATCGCCGGGCCGCGTGATCGGCAAGAACGCCACGAAGGTGAGGCCGCCGATCATGATCAGCGGCGCGGTTTCACCCAGAGCGCGCGAAATGCCGATGATGACGCCGGTGACGACGCCTGGCAGTGCGTACGGCAAAACGTGATGCTGCGTCGTCTGCCACTTCGAAGCCCCAACCGCGAGCGCGCCTTGACGCATTTCCTGCGGCACGCTGCGCACCGCTTCGCGCGTGGCGACGATGATGACAGGCAAGATTAGCAACGCCAATGTAATGCCAGCGGTGAGGATCGATTGACCGAACATGTCAGCGGCAGCATTGCGGAAACCTGCGGGCAGGAAGCCGAACCACCGCTCGGGGTTGCCCAGAATCTGAACGAAAATGCCAAGTGACATCAAGCCGAACAGAATCGACGGCACGCCGGCCAGATTGTTGACGGCGATTTCAATCGCGGTCGTGATCGGATTCTTGGGCGCGTATTCCTCCAAGTAGATGCCGGCCAAGATGCCTATTGGGATCGCGAACAAAGCCGTGGTGATGATCACCAGAAGCGAGCCCACCCAGGCCGAAAGAATGCCGGCCATGGCCGGGTCGGACGATGGGTAGCTCGTGAAAAACGCCATCGTCAGGCGGTGGCCTCCGTCGTTGACGAGTTCACTCACCAGCGCGACGAGTGTTCCAAGGCCGATAATGGTGGCGATAATGCCCCAGACGATGAAGACGGAATCCTTGAACCGCCGCGTCGCCAGTCCAGGCGGATGCGCGGTGATATCGCTCGGGTTTGGGGCGTCAGCCGCAACGGTCATCAGTAGATCTCCCGATAGCGGCGCTGCAGCCAGAACGCGATGAAGTTGAAGAGCAGCGTCAGCACCAGAAGCGCCAAGCCGGCTGCGAAGATCGAGTTGTACTCAAGCGTGCCCCAGGCGATGTCGCCCAGCGCCACTTGCGCCATGAAGGCGGTGACCGTCGCGCCTTGCATGGTGGGGCTCGTCACCATCTGCACCTGGGTGCCGCCGGCGACAGCCACGATCATCGTTTCACCGATGGCGCGCGACATGCCGAGAATGACCGCACCGACGATGCCGGAGACGGCTGCCGGCACAACGACGCGAAACGCGGTTTCAAGCCGTGTCGCGCCCATGGCGTAAGAGCCTTCGCGCATTGAGCGCGGCACGGCGCGCATGGCGTCTTCGGAAAGCGAAGCAATGTAGGGGATGATCATCAAACCCATCACAATGCCGGCGGACAGCAAATTGAAGCCGGGCAACTCAATGCCGAGCGGCCGCAACCAACTCTGCAGAATTGGCGTCACGAACAGTAGAGCGAAATAGCCGTAAACGACCGTCGGCACCGCAGCGAGCAATTCGAGCGCGGGCTTCAGCGTCTCGCGCGTACGTGCGCCGGCAAACTCACTGAGATAGATGGCGATGAGAAATCCAAGCGGCACCGCCACAGAAAGCGCCACGAGCGTCGCCATGAAGGTTCCGGTCAGCAATGGCGCGATGCCGTACTCCGGGTTCTCGAACAGCGGAGTCCAGGTCGTCGAGGTCAAAAACTCGATCGCCGACACCTGGGCGAAGAATTTGGCGGATTCCGAAACCACGACGTAGATGATGCCAACGACGATCAGGACGCCGATGAGCGCGGCCACGAACAGCAGGCCTTCCATGGCCTGCTCGCCCAAGCGCAGCTTTTTTTTGGTGAAATCCCGCTCCACGGGGCCCCTCGCCTTCTGCACGCCAGACGCGCCGGTTCCGGCGCGTCGATTCCGCGATGATCTCTAGCCTGAAAGCATGCCCGGCGGGAACGGGTTATCCCCATCCCCGCCGGGTTTCACTTATGCCTTATTGCTGCACCGGCTCAACGATGAGCGGACGCGAGAGCAGCTCTTCGATGGTGATGCCGATGGCTTGGCGGCCACCGAACGCCGTGCCTTGGGTACGGGCCTGAGCGCGCTGCAGGTAGACTTGGTAGGCGTTAGCCGGCAGCGGGATGTATCCAACCTGAGCCGACAGACGCGCGCCGTTGTTGACGAAGTACTGCACGAATTGCTGCACCTGCGGACGACGGAGCGCAGCGGCGTTCACATAGATGAACATCGGACGCGACAGCGGCGCGTAGCTGCCGTTGGCAGCGTTGGCGACGCTCGGTTCCACGGGGCCGGCGCCGTTATCAACCGCGAGAGCGCGCAGACGCGAGCGGTTCTCTTCGTAATAGGCCAGACCGAAATAGCCCATGCCGCCAGTGTTGGAGGCAACGCCTTGAACGATAACGTTATCATCTTCCGACGGCGTGTAGTCCGTGCGCGAGGCGCGCGAGCGGCCGTTCACGGCTTCGGTGAAGTAGTCGAACGTGCCCGAGGCCGAGCCCGGTCCGAACAGCGCCAGCGGCATGTCCGGCCATTGCGGGTTCACTTGGCGCCAGTTGGTCACTTGGCCTTGCGCTTCCGGGCGCCAGATCTGACGCAGCTGGTCGACCGTGATCGAACGCAGAGGATTCGACGGGTGCACAACGACAGTGAGCGCATCGAACGCCACCGGGATTTCAACGTACTGGATGCCGGCCGCGCGGCAGGCAGCCATTTCGCTGGCCGAGATCGGACGCGAAGCGTTCGAGATGTGGGTTTCACCGCGGCAGAACTTGCGGAAACCGCCGCCCGTGCCGGATTCACCGACGGTGACGCGGACGCGACCAGACGTTTGTTGCTGGAAGCCTTCCGCCACCGCTTCAGCGAGCGGAAACACGGTCGACGAACCGTCGATCTGGATCGTAAAGGCTTGTTGCCCCAGCGCCGACCCTGCGGTCAGCGCGAGCGCCGCCACAGCGGCGACCGCCGTCTTGAGAATTTTCATGGTGGTATGCTCCATTTGCTCATGTCCCTCGAAAGCGGTGGAGTGACGGCAAAGCCGCCTCTCCACCGAAGTTCGCGGGGCCTAGAAGTCGAACTGCGTGCGCAGCGAGATGGTCTGCGCGTCGCCATCGGCGCCATCGCCCGGGTTGGCGTAGTCAATCTCGCTCTGGGCGTAGTTCAGCTTGAAGCGGACGTGATCGATCGGGATCCAATCGAGACCGATGCCGTACGAGGTTTGCTCGCCCAGCACGTCCGTCGCGATGCCGATGCCGGCGTCTGACATGTCGATGTAGTCATAGCGGGCCGAGAGCGAGAAGTGGCCGAGGCCGCCATCGACGCCAAACGGGGTGCGCGGCACGATCGGGCCGAACGAGCCCTGGTTGCCACGATAGCCGCGGCTCTCGCCGGTCAGCGACCAATACGCGTCGACGTAATAGCCTTCATAAGTGAAGTCTTCGCCGCTGGTGCTGGTTTCGCCGTCGAGCGTCGCGTACTCGGCTTGGAAGCCGAACGGGCCCCACTGGCCGGCGAGTTCGACCGCGTACGTCGTGTCGGTTTCACCGCCATCGCCCACGCCGCTCACGTTGATCGGGCTTGAGCCGCGGCCGTTGAACGGACGCACCGAGTAGCCGAACGCTTGCGTGTCGCCGGCGTTACGCTGACGGGCCGAGACGCCGAGGTGCAGCAGCTGCGTGCCTTCCGGCGTTGTCGAGAAGATCGGCGCGAAGGTGAAGCGGCCCGAGACGTTGAGCTCTTCGTTGTTGGCGCTGCCGGTTTCGGTCGAGTTCATCGAGTCGCCTTGAACGGCGACAGCGGCGGACCAATTGGCGCCGCCGGTGATGAAGCCCAGGCCGGCGCGACGGCCGAAGCCGAACGCGTTGATGACGCTGGAGCGCTCGTTGAACGGAATGTCGAGCGAGGAGATGCGATCTTCGAGCGGCGAGGTGATGTTGTGCTCGCCGATCACGATCGACCAATCATCGGCGACGTATTCGAGGAACGCGTCATCGACTTGGATCGTGGAAGAGGACGGCGCGAGCACGAAGTCGACCTTATAGCGCCAGTTCTCGGTGAAGCGGCCCTGCACGCCCAAGAAGGCGCGGCGGGTGTAGGAGCGGGTGCCGTCTTCAAGCGCGCCGCCGAGGCCGCCGAAGTCGAGTTCGTTGGACGCGATGTCCCACTGCAGACGGCCGCGCATCTTGAAGCGGGCGTCGCCGAAGCGGTCTTCACCGACCGTGCCGGTCCAGCTGGTGGAATGAGTCGGCGCGGGCGCCGATTGAGCGTGCGCGGCGGAAACGCCGGCGGCAGTGGCCAGCGCGGCGATGGCCGCGGTGGTGATGACATTCGTCTTCATGAAGACCCCCTGATAAAATCGAGACCCGGAGGCGGCGGTTAGACTCGCCGTTTCGTCCCTCGAGCGAGGCGGGGGTTAAGCTCCGTCCGTGACGCGTGCGCGAATGTTCAAAGAAGGCTTCGTGACGCCACGATTGCAGTTTTGTGACGTAGCGCCGGCGCCTCGGCGCGCGGGCCAGCAAAATGGCGGAGTCAGCGTTCAGCAGCGCGGAGCGTGCGGAATCCGCAGCCCAGCCATGCGTGTCACAAAACCAACGTTGCGGCTGCGCATCGTTTTGACTGCGCAAGGGAATTAACCATCAATCGCTCTTTACATTGGGGAACGCACACCATATCTCGCATCGTTACCGGCGGACCTGGAAACAGCGTCCACTAACGCCCCCTCGGCCCAGAAGCAGGATGCTTCCTAGGCGATCCTCCGGCGCAAGCTCCCAAGGGCGGACCTGACATTAAAGCATGTCCGACTAACGCCGGCCTGGGAATGAAACTGAACCGCCGAAAAGCGGTTACAAGTTTGGGAGCTGCCGGATGGACTCTGTCCTCTCGCCTCTTGACCTGACTGCGCGCGAAGCGCCGGACGGTCCTGTGGCTATTGCTCGTCCGCACCGCGTCGCCGCGGCTGCGACTTGGTTCCGTGAAAATTTCCCGGGCGACGTGTTTTACGCCGTCAAGGCGAACCCCTCGCCATGGGTGCTCGACGCGCTGTGGGCCGCGGGCATCAAGAACTTCGACGTCGCATCCGACAACGAAGCGGCGCTGATCCACGGCCGCTTTCCCGGCGCCCAGATCGCCTTCATGCACCCGGTGAAGAGCCGCCGCGCCATCGCGCGCGCCTTCCACGATTTCGGCGTGAAGACGTTTGCGCTCGATAGCGAAGACGAACTCGAAAAAATTCTGGCTGAGACCAATGGCGCCAAGGACCTGACCTTGGTCGTGCGCTTCGCTGTCTCCGGCGACGGCGCCGCTTACCCGCTCGCCCGCAAGTTCGGCGTCACCGCCGAGGAAGCGCCAGCGCTGCTGCGCCGCGTGCGCCAGGCGAGCGAGGAGATGCTGGGCGTCTCGTTCCACGTCGGCTCGCAGTGCATGCGCCCCGACGCTTATCGCTCCGCCATGGACGGCGTGAACCGCGCCATCGTCAAAGCCGGCGTCGTGGTCGACATCGTCGATATCGGCGGCGGTTTTCCGGCCATCTATCCGGGCATGAGCCCGCCGCCAATGATCGAGTACGTCAACGCGATCAAAGCCGGCTTCGAGGAAATGTTTGTCGCCCAGAACGCCAAGCTCTGGGCCGAACCCGGCCGCGCGCTCGTGGCGGAAGCCGGCTCGACGGTGACGCGCGTCGAACTCCGCAAAGGCGACGCGCTCTATCTGAACGACGGCGCCTTCGGCACGCTGTTCGACGCCACGCACTTGAACTGGGCCTTCCCGGCCAAGCTGCTGCGCCAAGAGCCCAGCCGCGCCAAGCTCGCGCCGTTCCGTCTTTACGGCCCGACCTGCGACAGCATGGACGCCGCCGCTGGCCCCTTCATGCTGCCGGCCGACATCCGCGAAGGCGATCTGATCGAGATTGGCTCGCTCGGCGCCTACGGCACCGCCATGGGCACGCGCTTCAACGGCTTCGGCGAAACCGTGACGATTGCGTCCAGTGATGCGCCATGGCCAACCATGTACGCCGAACCCGCTGCCGTGGTCGCGCTCCCCAAACGCAAACGCGCGCCAAAGAAGCAACCGACGCAAGCTTAAACAAAGCAGCGGCTAAGGGCGCCTACGCGCCTTCAGCGGCTGCAGCGCGGACACGTTCACGATCGAACTCCAGCGGCAAAGCGTGCTCAGCGCGTGCAAGCGCGATCGCCCCTTGCTGGCTGGCACACACCGCGAGCCCGCCGCTGCGCTTGGCGGAGAGCGCGCGTAGCGCTTCTTGCACTTTCACTGCGACCGCCACGTCACCCGCGCCATAGCGGCCCACCTCGCCAATCGATTGCGCAATCAGCGCACAACCGTCGAGGTCGTACGCGCGGATGCGATCGCAAGCGCAGTCCTCGGCGGAGTCGCCCTCCTCCGTCTCGATGATCCATTCCTCCAGCACGCGGAACGCGGAGTCCACGACCAGGATCGCCGTGCCCGGATCATTGATCCCCGGCGACAGCGCCCGCGCCGCAACCTCACTCAAGATTTGCATCGCATAGAGCGGATCCTGCTCGATCGTGCGGGCATGACGGAAGCTGAAAGCTCCACACGCAGCAGCGCGGTCTTCATCGCTCAACTTTGCGCCGACGACGTTCAACACCGGCGCGCCGCGAACGACAAAGTCGCCTGGCGAGGCGAGCACTTCGATGATCGCATCAGCGCGAACCGCGATCTCTTGCAACTTCGTTGGATCGATGTTGGCGACATAACCGGTTTCCGTTGAAACCACCGCATCACCGCCAGCACTCGGCGTCTCCAGCCGCTTGCCACCGAGAAAACGGCGGCCGTGCCGCGCCTTCATCGCCGCGCGCGCCGCCTCCTCGATCTGCAAGAGAATGTGGCCATGTTGCGCCAGCCGCGACACGCGATCGATCCAGACCACCAAGCGCACAGCGACCAGAACGATCATGACGAGCGTCGCGAGGAACAGGATCGTGCGCCCCTCTTCGCCGTAATAGTTCGCGCCCAACGCGACCAAAGCGACGATCGTAAAGAGGAATGCACCGACAAACGTGGCGAGCGCGCCCTGCGTGGCGCTGTCATCCGTCACGAACGAGGCCGCGCGTGGCGTCATCTGTGCGGCGGCCGCTGTATAAGCGACGACCATGGCGCTCAGCGAAAACGTGGCGACGGCGAGCATGCTGGAGGCAAGCGCGGTGAGCACGCCCTCCACCGCCTCGCCGCCTAACCGCTCAGCGAGTTCCCGCGGCACCAAAGGTGCAAACCAAACAGCCGCCAAAGCAGCCAACACCGCAAAGGCGGCATAAAAGCTCGCGCGCACCAACAATCGGCGCGAAAACCGCACCAGCCAAAACCACGAGCCACTCATTCGTGTGAGCTAGCACCTCACGGCAAAGGCCGCAAAGTTCAAGCCGCCGTCATGCCGCCATCGACGACGAGTTCCGAGCCGGTCATGAACGCGGCTTTGCTCGACGCGAGGAACGCCACCGCGTTGGCGATGTCGACATCACGCCCCAAGCGCCCCATCGGATGGAACGAGGCGAAGCGTTCCATCGTATCGTTGACGCCGCTCGCGCCCGCGATCGCCTCGGCGGCGTCAGTCATCATTTGTGTTTCGATGATGCCCGGATGCACCGAGTTCACGCGCACCTTCTGCCCCGCACGCGCGCATTCGAGCGCGGCCGACTTTGTCATCAACCGCACCGCGCCTTTGGAGGCGTTGTAGGCGAGCGTCATCGGTGAGCCGATAATGCCGGCGACGGACGAGAGATTGATGATCGAGCCGCCGCCATCCCATTTCGCGCCGCGCTCGGCGATGGCGGGGATGGCGTGCTTCAGGCCGAGGAAGACGCCTTCGACATTGACCTGCTGCATTTTGCGAAAGGCTTGGAGCGTCTCCAGCGCAATCGGCTTCATCCAGAAGATGCCGGCATTGTTGACGAGAATGTCGAGCCCGCCGAAGCGCTCCTTGGCGAACGCGATGGCGGCGATCCATTGCTCTTCGCTGGTGACATCGTGCTGCACACAAGCGCCGCCGATCGCCGCCGCAATCGCGCTCCCGTCGGCAACATCACTCACCACGACTTTAGCGCCATCCGCTGCCAACGCCTTGGCCGCCGCCGCGCCAAGGCCACGCGCGCCGCCCGTCACCAAGGCGACGCGTCCTGCAAGTACGTTCATCGTTTCCTCCGTTGGCGGTAGCGTGGCACGCCATCGAGCCGCATGCTACTGGTGCAGCGAGGGGAGCTTTCATGGACATCTTCGCATTGCTGCTGACCATCGCGCAGGTCGCGGTTGCCTTTGCTGGCTTCGGCGCGATCGCGAGCGGCATCAGCCGGCGCACAGAAGAAGACAGCGTCGATGCTGGCAGACTCATATTGGCGCTGCTCCCTTGCGCCTTGGCGCTTTTCGCGCTGCCCGAGGATTGGGTATGGCGCGCGTCGGCCATTGTCGCTTTGATCACATTCATTTCGTTCGCGCCCGGCGTCGTCAGCCGCGTTAAGCGCATGACCAACATGGCTGGCTTTCATCGCCGCGCGACCTACACGAGCTACGCGCTGCCCGCCCTGGCCATACTTCTGCTCATGTCATGCGCGTTGGGCTTCCCGTCGGGAGATTTCGACGCAGCGTACAGTACGGCGCTGCTCGCACTCCTGACGGCCACCGCAATCCTATTTTTCCGTATGGTGTTCTCGCTGTTGCGCGAAGTCCGCCCCGATTAACGCGCAAATCCCTTGCATTCCGGCGCGATTGCCCTATCTCCCGCCGCTGATCGCGTGTCGGCGGAGCGTCCGCGCGGTTGTTGTTTCTGACGCCGCCCATAGGAGCACCTCCCGTGGCTGACAAAATCGACACCAACCGCAAAGCGGAACTTCTCTCTTCGCCGGTCGAGCACATCGACATCGCGTCGTTCGACGCACGCCCGATCATCGACGCGTGGGGCAAGATGAGCTTCACCAGCCGCGACGCCGCGCGCGCCGCCGGCATCCTCAACATGGCGCTCGAAGATGAGAAGTGCTCGACCTGGCTGATCATGGCCGGCTCGACCGGCGCGGGCGGCTGCCTCCACGTTTGGCGCGACATGGTCGAGTACAACATGGCCGACGCCATCGTCGCCACCGGCGCCTGCATCATCGACATGGATTTCCTCGAAGCGCTCGGCTTCAAGCATTACCAAGCCAAGGAGATCCCGGACGACAACACCCTGCGCTCGCTCTACATCGACCGCATCTACGATACCTATATCGACGAAGAAGAGCTGCAGAACGTCGATGGCACGATCTACGAGATCTGCGAAATGCTCGAGCCGCGCCCGTACACGTCGCGCGAGTTCATCTATGAGCTTGGCAAGTGGCTCGCCGCCGGCAACGCCAAGAAGAAGGATTCTCTGATCCAGCGCGCCTACGAAAAAGGCGTGCCAATCTTCGTGCCGGCGTTCTCCGATTGCTCGGCCGGCTTCGGCATCGTCAAGCATCAGGTCGAGCGCCGCAAAGCCGGCAAGCCCTATCTCACCATCGATAGCGGCGGCGACTTCCGCGAACTCACCGAGATCAAACTCGCGGCGGGCACCACGGCGCTCTTCATGGTCGGCGGCGGCGTGCCGAAGAATTTCGCGCAAGACACCGTCGTCTGCGCCGAAATCCTCGGCCACCACGACGTCGAGGTGCACAAATACGCCGTGCAGATCACCGTGGCGGATGTCCGCGACGGCGCCTGCTCCTCCTCAACGCTGCAAGAAGCGGCGAGCTGGGGCAAGGTCAGCACCGTGCACGAGCAAATGGTGTTCGCCGAAGCGACGAGTGTGGCGCCGATCATCGTCAGCGACGCGTATCACCGCGGCGGCTGGCGCAAACGCGAAGCCCGGAATTGGGCGAAGCTGTTTAAGTAAGCGAACAGCTCGCCCTTGATGGGCGAGCTGTCAGCGCGCGCAAGCGCGATGACTGAGTGGGTGGCTGCTCGATCCTGCAGGCACTAGCGCTGTCACCCACTCCGTCCGCTTCGCGGCCACCTCGCCCATCAAGGGCGAGGATAAGCCGCGCACAAACACGAAGGCCGCTCCGAAAGGAGCGGCCTTCGTTGAAATCTATCCGCCTCCCCACGCAGCGCGTTAGACTAAGTGCAATCGGCTCCTCTCCGCCCTTCTTAGCAGGAAGAGGTCACGGGAAGTTTCGGCGCCTCCGCCCAAACCAAGCAAACACAATCGCGCCACCCACAATCACCAGCGCCCCCGCCGCAAACAAAATCAAAATCCCGCGCGCATCGAACAGCGCGATCGTATCCAGCCCGACGCGTCCCGACTGCCAGTACGTCCATTCCCCACCGATCTCGTGTGCGAGCCTTGTGCGGCCCGTTGTGAAAACCACGATGCCGTCACCCGTCGCGGGATCGATGCGTGCGGTTGTGCTGATGGCGGGAAAGTTGGCGCCGTCGTGGCCTAGGATGAAGCTGCCGGCGCCGTTCGGTACGTAGAGCGCCTCGCCCAAACCCCAAACAGGCACACCCAAAAGCTGCGCGTGCGGCGCGCGCATCTCGGCGAGCGTTGCCGGACTGAGGACGCCGCGTCCGAGCGAAGCGCCGTCTGGCCCGCTGACTTGCGCTTGCAAAAAGCGCGTCATGTCGTCGGCGGAGGTGTAGAGAGAAGCCGCACCCGTCGCGGTGAACCTGTAGTGGATAGCTGGCGACCCATCCACTGCGTAGAAATCCACGAGGCGATCGGGATCAGGATCGGCGAACGTGGAGGCGCTCATCCCAAGCGGCGCGAACACGGCGCTGCGCATGTAGTCGTTGAACGATTGGCCCGTCACTTCCTCGATGAGCAACTGCAGAATGAGATAACCGCCGCCGGAATAGCGCCACGTCGAGCCCGGCCGCGCGCCGACGCGCACGATTCCATCGGCGCTCGTCATCGCATCCGTCGCCTCCGTGAGCTCCTGCTCGATTGTCGGAAGCGTTTGATCCGGCGTGAACCCCAAGAAGCCCAGACCGTCGGTCAGGCCGGCGCTGTGGCTCAACACCCGGCGCACCGTGACCTCATCATTGTCAAAGTCGCTGGGCGGCAACTGCCAGCGTGTGAAGTAGCGAGAGACGGGTGCGTCGAGATCGATGCGCCCCTGCTCCACCAGCGTCATCACGCCCCACGCCGTCAGCCACTTGCTGATCGAAGCGACCTGGAAGAGCGAGTCGCCATCGACCGCGCGACCGTGCGAGGCGAAATAGGTTTGCGCAACCTCGCCATCATCCAACAGCACGATGGCGATGTTGCCATGCGACTCGGCTGCGTAGCGACCCTCGGCCCACCGCAGAAAGCCCGCAGTGTCGCCCTGCGCCGCAACCATCGGCCGCCACCAGCCTTCGCGCGCGCCAACAACGACGACCGTCGCCCAGAGCCCCAGCGCAACGATCGCGGCGAGAGTGATGCGAAAAAACCTACCCATGCAGCCCCGCTACTTCATCGCGAAAAGAAGTCGAGATCACGTTTAGGCCGGCGCATACGTCAGCCGCAACGCATGCTCGCCAATCCGATCGCTCGCCACCAGCCGCAAGGATGGCTGAACGCCGGCGAAGAACGGCGCGCCGCTGCCCAGGACGACCGGGTGAAGAAAGAGATGATACTCGTCGATCAACCCAAGCTTGCTCAGACTCGCCGCAAGCTTTGGTCCGCCAACTTCGATCTCGCCATCGATCTCGGCCTTCAGCTTGCGCACCGCAGTCTCGACATCATCACCGATCAGCGTCGCGTTCGGACCGACATCCTTCAGCGAGCATGATGCGACCCATTTCGGCATCCGTCGCCATGCCTCCGCGAACGCGCGCAGATCGCCTTGCTCGGGACCGTGTTGATCCCACTCATCGCCATCCCAATAGCGCATCAAGTCGTAGAGGCCGCGCCCGTAAATGCTGCCCGCCGTATTGCGCGTCTGCTCGATGAAATACTTGAACAACACCGGATCGGGCGCGAACTTGTCGTGATCGACGTAGCCGTCTAGCGACACGTTCATTCCGAAGACGAGTTTCGCCATCCAATCGGCCTCCGCATCTTGCCGCGTACAAAATAATCTATCCGCCTCACCGCGAGCTAAGCTACGCTGATGCGATGAGCCAAACAGAAAATACCACGTCAGATGCGCCCGCGGAGGCGACTACAGCCGCCGCAGAGCGTCTAAGCGATCGCATCGCCCGCTGGCTCACGCTCGGCGCCAATATCGGCGTCGTGCTCGGCCTCGTTATTCTCATTGTGGAAATCCGCCAGAACGAAGCGCTGACGCGCGTTGCCACAGAAGGTGCGCTGAACGAACTCATGGTCAACACGGAGCTGCATCTGGCGCAGCCCGAGCAATCGGCGGCGTGGGTAAGAAGCTACATGGCGCCCGAGACCATGACGGACGTCGACATCAGGATGAATGAAGCGGTGCTGGTTTCATTGCTTATGCAGTGGGACAATGCGTTTCAGATGGAGCGCTCCGGCCTGCGTACACGAGCAGAAGTCGAACGCCTCATCCGCAACACGGCGCCGTTCTATTTCGGCACCAGCTTCGGCAAAAGATGGTTCGAGGCGCAAGCGCCTGGTTGGCAGGGCACTGACATGATGGACGTCGCCGGTCCGATCGTCACCGGCCTCGATGAAAACTTCATGCGCGATTACTACATCAGCCTGCGCATGGCGCCTGAAGCGAACGCGCCCTAGGTCGCAGCAGCTTCCCACACCGCTCGCTGCGCCGCGAACGCGCGCTGGTAGGCCGGCCGCGCTTCAGCGCGGGCTATGTAAGCGGCGAGATTAGGGTAATCTTCCAGCAGGCCTGAACCTTCCAGCCGGCGCAGCGCATGCACCATGATAATATCCGCCGCGCTGAAGGCGCCGTCGAGCCAATCGGCATCACCAAGGCGCCTCGAGAGCTCACTCAAGCGCACGCGGATGCGCTCGTTGACCATCGCTCTGCGCTCGCCCTGCCAACTCTTGCCGCGCTCGGCGTAGGAGACGATGTCGGCATCGACGATCGGCGGCTCCACCGTGGAGAGCGCCGCAAACATCCACTGAACCGCGCGCGCCCGCGCATTTGCCTCTGTCGGCAGCAGGCCCGGAAAGCGTTCAGCGATGTGAAACACGATCGCGCCGGATTCGAACAGCGCCAGATCGCCTTCCTCATAAGTCGGGATTTGTCCGAAGGGATTGAGCGCCAAATGCGCCGGCTGCTTCATCGCCGGGAACGAAACGAGACGCACGTCGCACGGCTGCCCCACCTCTTCCAATGCCCAGCGCACGCGCATGTCCCGCGCCAGCCCGCGGCCGCGATCCGGCGAGCTTTCAAAGGCGGTGATGGTGATGGTCATGGGGCTTGTCTCCGTGATCGCCCAAGGACGCTTTTGCAGTGCGTTTTCCGACAATGCCATCCGGACGCGATATCGGCTGTGCGCGCGCAGCGAAACGGCTAAGATGCGACCATGTTCAGATCACTCATCGCCGCTGCCTTCATCGCGTGCGCAACGCCCGTCGCCGCACAGCAAACGCCAACCCCTCCACCGCTTATCGACGGCCCCGCGCTTGCCGGCCCACCACCCGCTGCGGGCTCGCCACGCGCAGCCGCCGACCGGCTCTCGATGCGCCCAGCCGTCAGCGACGAGCGCTTGGCGCAAGCACGCACGGACCTCGCCTTCGAGCCGTTCGCGATCTTCCGCCCGGTGCTCGGCGAAGAGTTCACACGCGAGCGCTTTCCGCAGACCGCCGCTCTGCTCACCGCCACCGTGCAAGGCGTAAACCCCGCCATCAACGCCGCCAAGCGCGCCTATGAGCGCGAGCGGCCCTATGTCGAAGATCGCACGCTCCTGCGTTGCGACAATCCGGAAAGCCCGTCGACCAACGATTCGTATCCGACCGGGCATGGCGCCGGTGGCTGGGCCCTAGCGCTCGTGCTGGCGGAAGTGTTGCCGGCCCGCGCTGACGCCCTGCTCCAACGCGGCCGCGACTTCGGCGAGAGCCGCATTATTTGTGGCTATCACTTCCCGAGCGACGTCGATGCGAGCCGCCTCGTCGCCGCCGGCGGCGTCGCGCGCCTGCACGGCGAATCCAGCTTCCGCCGCCAACTCGACGCTGCACGGCGTGAACTTGCACGCGCCTATCGCGACTAGGAGGAGCACATGGACTTCAAAGGCCTGGTCGACAAAGCCGCAAGCGCCGCCAACGCCGCCGCCGCCAAAGCGTCCGAAGCGGCCACCGCGCTTTCAGAACAAGCGCGCGCCGCTACAACGCCAACACCGCCTGTCAGCGAAGAAGTGTCGCCCGCCGAGCAAGCGCTCATCGCCGCCGATCCGGAAAGCGCGCTGCCGGCGCCGGCGCAAGGCAAAGCTGTGTCTTTCTTCAACACCGATAAGCTCGCTGAACTGCAAGCGGTCGGCGCCGAGAAGGTGCAGCAGCTGATCACCTCGTTTCAACAGGCGCTGCCGGCGCTGAAGTCAGCTGGCTATGAGCTGACTGAGTTCGAAGTGGAGATCGGCGTTACGCCCAAGCTCATCCCGCACTTCCGCCACGCTGCGCAGAGCGAAGAGAATGTCGGCGCCGCGCGCGAAATGCTGAAGGACAACAAGCTCGGCCAGATGCTGTTGGGGGCGCTGTTGAAGGCTGGCGAGATTCATAAGCAAATCAAGGTCGCCGGCTTCGGCTTCTCGCACATTGAGATCGAAATGGGTCTCATCCCGTCTGTGCGTCTGCAATACAAGAACGACGCCGCGCTCTAGCGCGTCGCTACGCGCATGCGCCGCCAGTTCGTGGCGCGAACTGGCGGCATGCCGCGCTACTGGTTCATCTCGATTAGCGGGCGCACTTCGATCGAGCCGGTGCGCGCGCCCGGGCATTTCTCGGCCCAGGCCAAGGCGGCGTCGAGATTTTCGACATCAATCAAATAGAAGCCGCCGAGCTGCTCCTTGATGTCGGCGTACGGACCGTCGGTCACCTGCCGCGCGCCGCCGCGCACGCGCACGGTCGTCGCTGCACGTGGCGGTGTGAGGCCCGCGCCGCCGGTGAATACGCCGGCCGCCTGCAACGCGCCGAAATAGGCGCCGTGCCCATCCCAGTAATCCTTGGCGCGCGCGTCTTCGCGGGCGGCGAAGTCGTCATTGGTTTCATAGACCAGAACTGCGTACTTCATGTCGTGCTCCATCCCGGTTCAGACGCGACCGGCGTGGCGTAGACGTTCAGCCTTGCGCACTTTCGACATTCAGAGCGCATCCCTCCGCGCCTTGAGAAACGCGACCACCGCCCCGTCCTGCTCGCGCGCCATCGCCTCGTCGTACGCTACCCGCGCCGCTTCCTTACGGCCGAGCTTGGCGCAGAGATCGGCCAGCAGCGCCCAATAGGGCTGATAATCGCGCAGCACAGGGAAACGCGCGCTCGCGGCTTCGGCGGCCTCATAGCCAGCCTCAGCGCCGTCCCGCTGCGCAATCGCGGCGGCGGCGTTCAGAAGCGCCACTGGCGAACCAGTCAGCTCGGTCAGCGCCTGATAGAGCAGCACGATCGCGTCCCAATCGGGACTGCCGCGCCAGGCGCGAGACGCATGCGCCGACTGGATCGCGGCCTCCAATTGGTAGCGGCCTGGTTCACCAAGCTGGCTGGCGCGGCGCAACGTCTCCTCCGCCTCTTCGATCAAGTCACGCCGCCACATCGCTACGTCCTGCTGATCCAGCGGCACGAAGCGGCCATCCGCGTCGCGCCGCGCCGGACGGCGCGCATCGAGATGCAGCATCAGCGCCAGTAGCCCGAGGCCTTCCGCCACTTGCGGCGCTTGTGAGACGAGCACGCGGCCGAGCCAGATCGCTTCTTCGGTCAAGCCACGCCGTTCGGGATCGCCGCCCATCGGATCGCTCCAGCCCGACGCGAACGCGGCATAGACCGCATCGAGCACGGCATTCATTCGCGTCGGCCACGCTTCTGGCCCCGGCACATCGAAGCCGACGCCGGCTTCCTTGATCTTCTTCTTCGCCCGCACGAGCCGTTGCCCCATCGCCTTGGGCTCAACCAGAAACGCAGCCGCAATCCGCTCCGCCGAAAAACCCAGCACCGCTTGCAGCATCAGCGGCGTGCGCAAGCTTTCCTCGATCGCCGGATGCGCGCAGGCGAACATCAGGCCCAAGCGTCGATCGGGGATGTCGCGCGACGCCATTTCTTCTTCGATTTCCTCCATGCCGCGCACGATTTCGGCTTCGCTTTGAACAGCCGTCTGCGCGCGGCGCGCGGCGTCGATGAGTTTGCGTTTCGCCGCCGCGAACAGCCATGCTTCGGGATTGTCGGGTGCGCCAGCCCGCGGCCACGCCGTCAGTGCAGCGGCGAACGCTTCCGCCAACGCATCTTCAGCGGCAGCGACATCGCGCGTGCGCGCGGCGAGCAGAGCGAGCAAGCGCCCATAACTCTCGCGCGCAACGCGCTCGGCCAGCCGGCTCGCGCTCACCGCACCATGACGGGCCGGAGCTCGACGCCGCCGCCATGCAGCATGGTCGGCGCCTGCTTGGCCCAGTTGAGCGCTTCCGCTTCGGAGGCGCACTCGATCAGATAGTAGCCGCCAAGCGATTCCTTGGTGTCGACGAACGGGCCATCGACGACCTGCGTACCGCCCATGCCGCGCACGCTCTTGGCGGTCGCGATCGCATCGAGTTCGTCGCCCGCCACGAACACGCCGGCCGCCTGCAGTTTTTCAGTATAGGCGCCGTACGCGCCCATGATCTCGACTGCGCGCTCGGGCGACAGGTCAGCCCAGGCGGATTCAGCGCCGTAAATCAGAATCAGGTATTTCATGTCGAACGCTCCATCACGGCACGCGCCGTCACCCCCACGACGCGCGGCTCACCGCCATTTCGACAGTCACGCCGCGTTTTTCTGCGCGTCCTTCAACAGCCCAAGCCGGATCAGGCTTTCCGCGGTCGCCACCAAGCATTCCTCGTTCGAGCGCGGCTGCCAGCCCAGCACGCGGCGCGCTTTAGCGTTGCTGCCATTCTTGCGCTTGCCGAGTTCCGGCAAAATCTGCTGCACCGCCGGATCGCGCATCGCCGCAAGCCGCACCAGGAAGTCCGGCAGCTCCATCGTCGGCACGCGCTTGGCCGCAGCGCCAAGGCGCGTCTTCAGGATGCGTGCGATCTGCGCGATCGAGATGAAGTCGCCCGCCACCGCCAGGAAGCGCTCGCCCTTGGCGCCTGGGTGCGTCATGCAGGTGATGTGCATCGAAGCAACATCGCGCACATCGACCGCGCCAAAATACAAACGCGGACAACCCGGCATGGCGCCGTCCATCAAACGCTGCACCAACAGGATCGACGTCGAATAGTCAGGCCCCAGCACCGGCCCGAACACGCCGACCGGATTGACCACTGAAAGCTCCAGCGACCCGCCCTCGCGTTCGATGAAATCCCACGCCGCTTTTTCGGCGAGAGTCTTCGATTTCACGTAAGCGCGGACATCATCGCCATTCGGATCGGTCCAATCCGTTTCATTGAAGGCGCGGCCTCTCGGCTTCTGCCCGTAGCCTATGGCCGCAAACGAAGACGTCAGCACCACGCGCTTTACGCCCGCATCCCGCGCCGCCCGCAGCACACGAAGCGCACCTTCGCGTGCGGGGATGATCAGATCGTCTTCATGCGCCGGTATCGCTGGCGGAAACGGCGAAGCCACGTGCAGCACATAAGCGCAACCAGCCACTGCTTCGGCCCAGCCCGCATCGTTGGTCAGATCGGCGGCGGCAAATGTGAGCCGGTCGCCCGCCTCGGCGCCGCCGACACGCAACATCGCACGCACCTCGTTCTCGCGCGACAGCGAACGCACCGTGGTGCGCACCTGGTAGCCGGCTTCGAGCAATTGCAGAATGCAGTGCGCGGCGATGAAGCCGCTGCCGCCGGTGACGAGTACCAATTCTCCGGCCATGGCGGCCTCCTATGATTGAGTGCGGCTAAGCGTGCGCGGGCATGACGCGCGCGGTGAGCGCGTCGAACGCGTCCCAGAACTGGGCGCGGATCGGATCGACTTCCATCAGGATTTCGTGCTTGGCGCCGGCGATGGTGATGTGGGTCGCATCCGGTAGCGCGCCTATCACGACGTCATGGCTTTCATTATCGACCAATTGCTCTTCCGCCGCCGTCGCCACCAGGATCGGGATGCGGATGTTGGCCAGCGCGCCTGGCTGCCGGAACGACTCGATGGCGTCCGCCGCAGCCGACACCCAGCCGATCGTTGGCCCTGCCAACGCCAAACGCGGCTCTTCGCTGATCAGGCCCTGGCAGCGCGCGTGGCGCTCTTTGTCGTGCGTGACTGGATTACGCTTAAAGTTCTCGCGCTTCCACTTCGTCTCGACGCTCGGCGCGAACGTACCGCCGAGGCCAAGCGACACCATGAAGCGCGCGTACTTCTTCTGAAGATCCTTCAGCCCGGCAATGCCCCACATCGGCGCCGAGAACGCCGCCGCATCGAGTTCGACGCGGCGCGTCTGCAGCGCGCGCAACAGAATGGCGCCGCCCATCGAATGCGCGAGCCCAATATGCGGACGCGGCAACTTGTTCGAGAGCAAACGCAAAGCTGTCGAAAGATCGTTCACCGGATCGTCGAAAGTGACGAAGTGGCCTTTGAGGCCATTCTCAACTTCGCGGCCCGACAAACCCTGCCCACGCCAATCGATGCAGAACACCGCAAAGCCGCGCGCTTGCAGTTCGCGGATCACTTCGAAGTATTTTTCGATGAACTCGGTGCGCCCCGGCGCAACGATCACGGAGCCGCGGACCGCGCCGCGTGCCGGTGCGGTCAACACACGCACCTTCACGCCGCCGCGGCCTTCGAGCCAATGCTCTTCCGCGCCCTCGGGAATGTCGTTGCCTGGGACGCGTACGAACGTCATCGGCTTGTCTGGCCTCAGCCCCGAAGCTTGGCCATCACGCCTTGCAGCTGCATGGCCACGCCCATGTCGCCCTCGACGCGGAGCTTGCCCTGCATGAAGGCGGCGGTCGGATCGAGCGAGCCTTGCGCCATGGCGACGAAGTCTTCGAGCTTCACCTTGATGGTGGTGTCGGCGGCGGCGTCATCGGCGGAGACGGTGTTGGCGCCGCCATCGAGGAAGATCTTGCCGGCGTCGCCGAAGTCGAACTTCACCTTCTTGCCCGGTACGACGACGGAGCCTTCTTTGAAGCGGTTCAGGATTTCATCATAGGTCATGGACTTGCCTCCGGACGTGATCTCGTTGCCGCCCCTTACACACCAGTGCGGGGAAGGCCGCAAGAGTGACGGCGGCGTCAGGGAGCAGATTCGGGGATCGGCGCCCTGGCGGCAGCCCCGGAAGGCTTGCGAAATTTCAGTGTCATGCGGTCGCTTTCGCCGATCGCTTCGTACGGCGCGGTGTCGAAGCTCGGATCGTCGGGGCGCCCTAACGGCGAGGTGCGGTATGTGGGCGGCAGCGTCCAGACGCCGAACGGGTGGTCGCGCGTATCACGCGGATTGGCGTTGACGTCGCTGGCGGCGACGAACTCGAAGCCCGCCTCCTGCGCCAGAGCGCGCACGTACGCTTCCTGCACATACCCCGTGCCGGCCAGCGGATCCTGCAAACCGGTCGACGCGGCGCGGTGTTGCTCGACGCCGAACGCGCCGCCGGGCTTTAACGCGGCGAGCACATCCCGGAACACGCGCTCGGCAATGCCGCCAGCCATCAGCGTGTGCACGCTGTTGGCGATGATAGCGAGATCGACGCTGTTCGCCGGCGCCAACGGCGCCCCGCCGCGTTCGCGCACCGCAGTCTGCTGGATATCGCCATAGAGTTCGCGGTCGTGACTGAAGCGTGCTTGCCATGCGGCAAGCGTTTCGCGCTGCGCCAGCGAGCTTGCATCGGGATCGAAGCCCGCCGCGATCAAACGTCCGCCATTGGCGGCGAGATAGGGCGCGAGGATCGATGTGTACCAGCCGAGGCCCGGCAACACTTCGAGCACCGTCATGTCGCCTTCGAGGCCCCAGAACAAAAGCGTCTGCAGCGGATGGCGCCACTCGTCGCGCGCCGGAGCGATGCGCCATTCGCCGCCAATGGCCCAGCCGAGCGACCCTGTCGGCGCGGTGTCGGCGGCGTTGGGACGGCTGCCGCGCCCGCACGCGGCGAGGCCGGCGGCGGCGATCCCAAGGGCGGCGTGGCGGCGGGTAATCATGGCGATGAGCGCTACGCGGGAAGGGCTAACATTGTCAAAACGACGGCCCTTGAACACCGCTTTGGCCTCCTTATCTGGACGTTGTGGCGCTCAAACGAGGCCACAGCGCGGGAGCCGCCGTCGCCTTCGGGGTCGGGACCTTCCGCATCAACCAAGCGCTTCCCCGCCAGGGCGCGCGTGTCGCTTTTTAGGAGGACAAGACATGGCCACGAACGAACTCAACCCACTTTACCGCACCCTCGTCGGCTTCGACCGTATTGCGTCGCTGATGGACCAAGCCGCGCGTCTGGACGCTGCGCCTGGCTATCCGCCCTTTAACGTCGAACAGGTCGACGAAGACTCGTTCCGCATCGAACTCGCCGTCGCTGGCTTTGGCCAGGACGACATCAATATCGAGTTCAAACAAAATTCGCTGCTCGTCACCGGCACCCGCAAGCCGCCTGAAACGCAGCGCAATTTCCTGCACCGCGGCATCGCCGAACGCAGCTTTGAGCGACACTTCGGTCTGGCCGATCACGTCCGCGTCTCCGGCGCCAAGTTGGAGAACGGTCTCCTGACCATCGAACTCGTGCGCGAGCTGCCTGAGATCATGAAGCCGCGCAAAATCGAGATCGGCACTGCAACCGCGGCCAAGTCCAAACCGAAAGTCGTGGACGCGGCCAACGACGAAACCG
>LNFM01002755.1_pt1 | contig 36162 bp, 37 predicted proteins | sample 596031 | NCBI WGS metagenome assembly LNFM01 (sample SAMN04254537, study PRJNA301005) | activated carbon metagenome | isolation source: dual media filters at the Ann Arbor, Michigan drinking water treatment plant | place: USA: Ann Arbor | reverse complement strand
AATTACTGCCCTTGCCGATTGCCTTGGGCCATAGGTATTAAAAGGTCGAACTATTGTAACCGGTGAATTAAAGCTCCGATAGAACGAATCTGCCATCGCATCTGCACCAATCTTAGTCGCTGAATAGGGTGATTGTCCTTGACGAGGATGCTTCTCGTCTATAGGCACGTAGATCGCAGTACCATATACCTCAGAAGTAGAAGTAACCAAGGTTCTTTTGACAGAAAAATCCTTTGCTGCCTGAAGAATGTTTAATGTCCCTTTAACATTAGTATCAACATAGCTTTCAGGTGAGTAGTAACTATAAGGAATTGCTATCAAGGCAGCTAAGTGAAAAATCACTTCCGTGCTTTCCACTGCTTTTCTAACACTACCAGCATCGCGCACGTCACCCAATATAATCTCAACCCTCTCTAGCTTTTCCTTTGAAAGTGTGTCAAGCCAGCCCCATGAATTGAATGAGTTGTAATAACACATAGCCTTCACCTTCGCTCCTTCATCAAGCAATCTCTCAACCAAATGGCTACCGATAAAGCCATCAGCACCTGTCACCAATACACTTTTGTTTTTTAAATCCATACTTATCAATTATACTTTTATTACTCTAATTTGGAGTTTCAGAATTATTCGAAGAAATTCTCAGCTCAAACGAAAGTCTTCGGAGTCTGAGCATAAACTAATAGTCTAATCAAAATAAAAACATCACTTCCAATCAATTCAAAATCTTAGCCAGATACTTGATAGCGATCCAAAATAATCCTTAAAAGGTACTGACCATACTGACTTTTTGCGAGCGGTTTGGCCAGTCTCTCTACATCTGCTTTTGAAATATAACCCTTTCTAAAAGCGATTTCTTCAATGCAAGCGATTTTTAAACCTTGTCTTTCCTCAATTGACTCCACAAAATTAGATGCCTGCAGCATTGATTGATGAGTCCCTGTATCAAGCCATGCCATGCCTCTTCCTAACAGTTTTACGGTCAGGCTACCTTCTTCAAGATATAATCTATTTAGATCCGTAATTTCAAGTTCTCCTCGTTTCGAGGGTTTAATTGTTTTTGCTTTCTCAACAACCGTATTGTCATAAAAATACAAACCTGTAATTGCATAGTTGGATTTTGGTATCTGAGGCTTCTCTTCAAGAGACATCACCTTACCCTTTACATCAAACTCCACTACACCATATCGTTCAGGATCATTCACGTAATATCCAAATACTACAGCTCCATTATTTACGCCACTAGAATCCTCTAACATAGAGGAAAAGTTATAGCCATAAAAAATATTATCTCCCAACACAAGGCAACAAGAATCATTACCAATAAACTCTTCTCCAATTAAAAAAGCCTGAGCAAGACCATCTGGTGATGGTTGCACCTTGTAGCTAAGTCTCAGTCCCAGATCAGATCCGTCTCCCAACAATGCTTGAAATAGTCCAATATCCGTTGGGGTCGATATTATCAGGATATCACGAATATCCGCCAACATCAATACCGACAAGGGGTAATAGATCATGGGTTTATCATATACAGGCAAAATCTGCTTTGAAACAGCTTTGGTCAACGGATAGAGTCTAGTGCCTGATCCACCAGCTAAAATAATGCCCTTCATCTTGCAAAGATAGTTTGTTTATATAATTAGTAAGGTCTTTCGAAAAAGTTCATGCGTGCTTCAATATACCCTCGCCTAAAACTTGGTTCTTATTTGGTGGACCACTTCAATAGAAGGACGCGCCTCCTGAAGTCCAAAACCATTGCCCAATAAAATTTGCTCATAGCTGCGGGTATGCAAATCTGTAAATCCATCGCTAAATTCTATTTCTTCTCCTTCCATCAATAAGGACCTATACGTTCTCTTCCCTTTCGCTCTAAACTCTTCAGGGACATGTTCATAATTAATGCTTAGCGTCCATTGTACTCTGGCTCTGTCCAACTCAAGATAACCAGCTGCCGTGTCGTGATCGAGTTGGGATACTTCCAGTGTTCTTACTTTACCAAAAACCCAGAGAAGCATATCAAAAAAGTGGATACCAATATTAGTTGCAATACCTCCTGACTTGGATACATCCCCTTTCCAGCTGGTATGGTACCAGTGACCTCGGGAGGTCACGTAATTCAACTTAACATCATAAACCTTTTCTGCTGGTCCATGCAAAACACGATCCCGCAGCGCTATAATGGCAGGGTGAAGTCTCAGCTGAAGTATGGTGTTAACTTTTTTACCTGTTTCTCTCTCGATTTCTTGTAAGGCATCTACATTCCATGGATTAAGAACCAAGGGCTTTTCACAAATAGTATCTGCACCATTGCGCAAGGCAAATCGAATATGAGAATCATGCAGGTAATTTGGTGAGCAAATACTTACATAATCAACACCTTTACCCTGCCTTCTAAGCTTATCCAAATGACGATCGAAGCGTTCAAACTCGGTGAAGAAATCAGCCTCTGGGAAGTATGAGTCCATAATGCCTACTGTATCCGATTTGTCGAGTGCTGCTACCAATACATTTTTCGTGTCGCGAATGGCCTGAAGGTGTCTAGGGGCTATATAGCCCGCAGCTCCTATTAATGCAAAATTCTTCATGGCGTAAGTTTACTTACTTTATTATTCTCTAATCGATATAGCTCTTTTGATTCTTCACACCTAGCTTCTCCATTTTTATCGAACACAAGGCGGCTTCCAAATTCACTCATCCAACCAATTTGTTTTGCTGGGTTACCTACTACTAAGGCGTAATCCGGAACATGCTTCGTTACCACAGCACCCGCTCCAATAAATGCAAAGCGGCCTATGTCATGGCCACACACAATGGTAGCATTTGCTCCAATAGAGGCTCCCTCTTTTACTATTGTTTTAGCATACTGCCCTCTTCGGTTCACCGCACTTCGTGGGTTAATTACATTGGTGAATACCATAGAAGGACCAAGAAAAACATTGTTCTCGCAAATTACTCCGGTATAGATGGATACGTTATTCTGTACCTTTACATTATTACCAAGTATAACCTCCGGAGAAATCACAACGTTTTGCCCGATATTACAATTCTCACCGATTTTACAGTTTGGCATAATATGAGAGAAGTACCAAATCTTTGTACCATCCCCTATTTCACAGCCTTCATCAATTATGGCTGTTGGGTGTGCTGAAAATTTCTCCTTTGCCATTAGTTAAAAAATTCTTTGATTGAATTTGCAATGAAAAGTAATTGATCTTCACTCATCTCTGTGTGGATAGGCAAAGAAATAACTTCTGCTGAAAGTGTCTCTGTTATCGGGAACGCTCCCTCCTCAACTCCCTTTCTACGATAGGCCTTCTGTAAGTGCAGGGGTACGGGGTAATATATCATGGAAGGTATCTCGCGTTTTTCCAAAAAGGTTTTTAGTTCATCTCGCCTGTTGTTGGAAATTCTTAGTGTGTACTGATGGAAGACATGAGTTGATTGCCGGGATCGTTGTGGTCTCTGCAACCCCTCAATGCTACTCAACTTTTGATCATAAAAATTGGCCACTGCATTTCGAGCCGAGATGTACTCGTCCAGGTAGTTGAGTTTTACTCTTAGAATTGCTGCCTGCAGGGTATCTAAGCGACTGTTAATCCCGATAATGTCATGATGATATTTTATACGTTGCCCATGATTGGCAATCATCTTAAGTTTCTCAGCCAGTTTTGAATCTCTTGTTAGTAACGCCCCTCCGTCCCCATAGCAGCCAAGATTTTTAGACGGGAAAAAAGAAGTTGTCCCGATAGTACCCATAGTCCCTGCCCGCATTTTTCTACCATCTGAGAAGGTGTAGATCGCTCCTAGTGCTTGGGCAGTGTCTTCAATTACATCCAGATTATTTCTCTTGGCTATTGCCAAGATTGCTTCCATGTCAGCGCATTGCCCATACAAGTGTACTGGCACAATAGCTCTTGTACAAGGGGTGATTTTCTCTTGAATCTGATTAGGATCAATATTAAAGGTATCAGGATCAACCTCTGTAAAAACTGGCGTGAGACCTAGCAAAGCAATCACTTCTGCGGTGGCCACATAGGTATGCACTGGTAAAACAATCTCATCTCCAGGTTTGTATTCCAATGCCATCATAGCAATTTGGAGAGCATCTGTCCCGTTTGCACACGGTATGACAAAGTCTACATCGTTGTAGGTTGCTAAGGCCTCCGCAAATTGTTGAACCTGGGGACCTTGAATAAAGGCAGAGGTATTTAGAACCTGCTGTATGGCCTCATCAATTTCACCCTTAATACGCTGGTATTGCGTGTGAAGGTCGACCATCACAATCTTATCCATTTGCAGTATTGATTAATGCCAGAGTTATCAACCTAATCATTCCAATTATTAGTATCTTATCAAGAATATGATTGAAGAGAGGCGTTGCTTTTACTGTTCAATCTTTCTAAAGTTCTTTTCCCATTGCCAGGCATGTTGCAAAGCTTCTTTCATACTAAACTTTGGGCGCCACATTAAGCTTTTAAATGCTTTGCTCGGATCTGCAAACACTTTCTCAATATCCCCTGGTCTTTTAGGCCCAAAGGAATAGTTCAGCTTTACTTTATTTACCTCCTCAAATTCTTTCACCACCTCCAACACAGTAACCCCACGTCCCGTTCCTACATTAAATACGTGGAAGCCTGAGGCTTCCTCTTGTTGTCTGATAAAATCAAATGCCCTCACATGTGCATCTGCCAAATCTACCACATGTATGTAATCTCGTATACAGGTGCCATCTGGGGTTTGGTAATCGTTTCCAAAAATGGTCAAACTACCCCTAACGCCAGCAGCCGATTGCGTGATAAAAGGAACTAAATTATTGGGAACTCCAATTGGCAATTCACCTAATAAACCAGACGGATGCGCTCCGATTGGATTAAAATAGCGAAGCGAAACAGCTTGAATACCATAGACTTTAGCATCTTCCAAAATTCGCTCGCACATTTGCTTAGTAGCTCCATACGGAGAATTTGCCAATTTAATGGGTGACTGCTCTGTTACCGGCACCATATCGGGCTCGCCATAAACTGTACAGGAGGAGGAAAAAATCAAACTCCTCACAGCGTGCTTATTCATTACCCTTAGTAAAGTAGTAAGTGATAAAATATTATTCTCGTAATAATCAAGTGGCATGGATACAGATTCACCAACAGCCTTGTAGGCCGCAAAGTGAATAACCGCATCAAAACTGTTTTCTAAAAAAACCTTATCTAGCGCCTTGGGGTCGGTACAGTCCACCTCATAAAAAGGGACTGTTGTTTTTGTTATTCTTGAAATCCCATCCAGCATGGTTCTGTCACTCCTAGAGAGGTTATCAATGATGACTACCTCATAGCCAGCCTCCACCAATTGAACTACCGTGTGGGATCCAATAAAACCTGCACCTCCTGTTACCGCTATTGTTGGCTTTTTGCTCATTACAATCTTCCCGCTACGTTTTTACTATTCCAAACACCCTTTACATCAAAAAGTATTGCTTCCTCGTGCTTAATTAAATTCAGGTCAATTGATAGAAACTCCTGATGGGCAACAGCCAGTACAATTGCATGATATTTCTTAAGTGGCCTTAGGGTGAGGTCGATTCCATACTCGTGCTTCACTTCTGCGGCATCCGCTTGTGGATCGTAAACATCTACGTTAGTCCCGAAACTTTTTAGTTCATTTATCACATCGACCACCTTGCTGTTGCGTATGTCAGGGCAGTTTTCTTTAAAGGTAATACCCAATACTAACACTTCTGCACCATGAATTGGCAGTTGGTGTTGCGCCATTAACTTTATAACTCTCGAGGCGATGTGCGCCCCCATGTTATCGTTGATTCTTCTCCCAGCTAAAATCACATCAGGGTGATACCCTAGACTTTCGGCTTTATAAGTGAGGTAATAAGGATCCACCCCAATACAATGCCCCCCCACTAGTCCAGGCTTAAAGGGAAGGAAATTCCACTTGGTGCCTGCCGCTTCTAATACTTCATTGGTGTCAATCCCGATGCGCTCAAAAATCATCGATAATTCATTGACAAATGCAATGTTGATATCGCGCTGCGAGTTCTCAATCACTTTTGCCGCTTCCGCAACTTTAATGGAGGAGGCTTTATGTGTGCCCGCCACAATAATCTTTCTATACAAGGCATCCACCTCATCTGCTATCGCAGGCGTACTTCCACTAGTAACCTTCTTAATGGTAGTAACTCTGTGCAATTTATCTCCAGGGTTAATACGCTCAGGGGAGTATCCACAGAAAAAGTCAATATTAAATTTTAGTCCGCTGATTTGTTCTAACACAGGCACACAGACTTCCTCCGTGCAACCTGGGTAAACGGTAGATTCATAAATTACAATATCACCCTTCTTTAAAGCAGCGCCAACTGTCCTACTGGCACTGACTAAGGGTGATAAATCAGGCTTTTTGTATTCATCCACAGGTGTGGGTACGGTTACAATAAAATACCCAACAGATTTCAGGTCCTCAGCATTTGCTGAAAATTGAAGTTTCGAAGATTTCTTCATTTCTTCTGATTCAACTTCCAGCGTCCTATCATGACCTCCCTGCAGTTCCTTAATGCGATGCTGATTAATGTCGAATCCTATGGTGTCTATAACTTTACCAAACTCTACCGCCAGTGGCAGCCCCACATATCCCAATCCTATTACACCAATTTTTTTCACGCCAGCTTATTTAATTTTATAGTATTCCTTATACCAATCTATGAACTTATCAATGCCCTCCTTTATACTTGTAGAGGGCTTGAAATCTATTGCTTTCATCAATTCTTCTACATCTGCATACGTCTCCGGTACATCACCATCCTGGAGAGGTAAGAGATTCTTAATTGCTTTAACCCCCAATTTATTTTCAATTGCCTCCACGAATTCCATCAACTGTACGGGTTGATTATTGCCAATATTAAAAATCCTATAAGGGGCAAAGCTCGAGGCAGGGTCAGGGTTTAAGCCTGTCCATTGTTCATTAGGAGTGGGTATGGTGGGGATTAACCTGGTTATTCCTTCCACAATATCATCTACAAAAGTAAAATCTCTTTTCATTTTACCATAGTTGTAAATATCAATGGACTTACCTTCTAAGATTGCTTTTGTAAAAATAAACAGGGCCATATCCGGCCTTCCGTACGGGCCATAAACGGTAAAAAAGCGCAACCCTGTTGTGGGTAGGTTATAAAGGGCTGAATAGGTATGTGCCATCAACTCATTGGACTTCTTAGAGGCGGCATACAACGAAAGTGGATGATCTACATTTTGATGCACAGAAAAGGGCATCTTCTTATTCGCCCCATAGACGGAGCTGGATGATGCGTACACCAAGTGCTTAACACCGTTGTGTCGGCATGCTTCCAATATGTTTAAAAAGCCATGTAAGTTGCTTTCCAAATAAGCATGAGGATTGGTTATGGAGTACCGAACACCTGCCTGAGCCGCAAGATTCACAACATACTCAATAGAGTTATTTTTGAAGAGATCGTTGATGGCTTTTCTGTCGGTGAGATCATCCTGTACAAGCTCGAAAGAATCCTGACCTTGAAGAAGAGCCAAACGACTTTTCTTGAGCGTAACATCGTAGTAATTGTTAAGGTTGTCGTAGCCCAAAACACTATATCCTAAGGCGCACAACTTTTTGCTTAAATGAAACCCAATAAAGCCGGCAGCACCCGTTACCAATACTTTCCTGTTCAATACCATGTTTATAATTGGGCGAAATTATCAAATATCATTGATTTTAACCTGAGATTCTTGCTTAGATTTGCATCAAAATTATTTAGGATGGAAGACAATAAGGTAAAGTCAACAAATTCAGATGAAATCGACCTCTCTCAACTGTTCCGATGGATAGGAAACGGTTTCAAAAATTTTGGCCAAGGTATACTTAACTTCTTGGCTGGGCTACGGTTTACTTTCTTTTCGAACAAATTATTTTTTGGAATAATTATTATAGGTGGACTAACTCTGGGAGCATTTTACTCGGAACTAATCAGTAAAAAGCTTTATAAATCATCAATGATTATTAGTTGCGACTACCTGAATAATAGAATTCTTGATAATACTGTTGAAAAATTAAATTTATTGTGTGGAGAAAAAGAAAGGACTGGCCTAGCCAATGAGTTAAAAATCGACATCGCCACAGCCTTGAATATTCAAGAGTTTAGTGCTAGGGCCTTTGTTTCTGAAAAGGATTTGGTTGAAATAGAAGTATTAAAAGAGCAGCTTAATAATGTGGCTGAAGAGAAAAAAGATCTTGTCAACAAAATCATTTCAAAAATTGAAATCGAGAATAAAAACGCCTTCCTAATTGAAGTAAAGGTTTTAGATCCTGCGATTATTAAGAATCTGGAAGCCTCTCTTGTTAGTTATATCAGAAATAATACGTTTGTTCAAAATAGAATAATAGCAAATTCTAAAGCATTGCTGGAAAGAAAATCCAAACTTCAAAGAGAGTCTAGGAAATTAGATAGTTTGAAAGCTGTTCTTTTTGCTAACTATGCTTCCATGGCAAAAGAGAATAATCGTCCTGGTTCCAATAATGTCATTCTTAGTGATAAGTACCTTACCAATCCGTTGGATGTTTTTAAGCAAGACTTAGATATACATCAACAAATTCAGGGTATAGACTACCAATTATCAGTAAAACCCGATTTCGAAGTAGTAGATGGTTTTACTTCTTTCAAAGAGCCTGACAGCGTAAGCTTACCCAAAGTTCTTGTCATCTCATTCTTTGCCTCTTGGGTACTGGGCTATCTAATTCTAGGTCTTTTCAAATTTGATCGCTACCTGGCCTCGCTTAGCAAAGCCAACGAATGATTCTTACTCTCTTAAAGAAAGAACTAACACTCGAACTAAGAAGAAAGTCCGTTATCGCTGGTATCGGACTTTATCTTTTTAGCCTGGTGTTTATCTCCTATCTCACTTTTAGCCTCCGGCATAATTCGATTAATGCAGCCACTTGGTCGGCCTTGTTTTGGCTTACCATTCTCTTTTCGGTTGTTAACAGCATTGCCAAAAGCTTTATTGGTGAAAAGAAGGGTTTATCGATCTACTATTACTCGGTCGCCAGTCCACAAGCCATCATCCTTTCTAAGATTCTATACAATTCCTTATTAGCAGTTATTCTATCTCTGGCTGGGTACCTCTTGTTTACCGTTTTTATTGGCAATCCAATTCAGGATGAAGCCCTCTTCATAACAACCCTCGTTCTTTCAGGTATTGGATTCTCTAGTTCCTTAAGCCTCATTTCAGGCATCGCCTCTAAGGCCAACAACAGCAATATTCTCATGGCGGTATTGAGTTTTCCGGTACTGATTTCTATTCTCCTCATGTCCATTCGCATTACTAAAAACGCTTTGGACGGCATCGATCGTGCCGCCAGCTATGACGAGTTGCTGAACTTACTGGCAATAAATTGCATCGCAACGGCCCTCGCCTATCTACTCTTCCCGTATATTTGGCGCAGCTAATCAATTGCCAATTTTGACTCAAGAATTGACAATTGCTCCTCTATGAAAAATCTCTATAAATACATTTCTGTGGCCCTTTTGGTCTACATCCACCTGGGGGGACTTCTGTTAGAAGCACCTCGCCTGAACATTCTGAATGAAACCGTTAGGGCACTTTATTTTCACGTACCCATGTGGTTTGGCATGGTGTTGCTCTACTCCATTTCGGTATACTACGCCATCAAGTTTTTGCGCAATCCCCTATCGGATTTTGATCTTAAGTCGGTGGAATATGCCAACGTGGGTACTGCCTTCGGAATACTCGGTATCCTAACCGGCATGCTCTGGGCCAATTATACCTGGGGCTCGCCCTGGCATGGAGACCCTAAACAAAATGGTGCAGCCATAGCGCTGCTGGTTTACTTAGCCTACTTCGTGCTTCGCGGTTCTGTTGACAATGAAGAACAAAAGGCACGCTTAAGTGCGGTGTACAACATCTTCGCCTTTGCGGCCATGATCCCCTTAATCTTTATCATCCCCCGACTTACTGATTCCATGCATCCCGGCAATGGCGGCAATCCTGGTTTTAATGCTTACGACCTCGACAGCCGGATGCGGCTCATCTTTTACCCAGCAGTTATTGCCTGGTTTTTAATAGGCGTATGGATTGTTTCCTTGCGTGTTCGGTATCGCCTTCTGCAAAATCAACTATCTGAAAATTAGATATGAAAAAAATATTAACAACCCTTCTTTTTAGCTTCATCACATTTCTTGGTTTTTCACAAGCAGCCGAAGTGGAGATGGCTGACACGATGCGTGCCAATGGAAAAATCTATGTAGTGGTCGGTATTATCCTGATTGTTTTAATCGGCTTTATCCTCTACCTGTTTGCCTTGGATCGCAAAATCAGTCGTTTGGAAAAATTGGTAAAGAAATAATCAGTCATTGCCTGTTAAAATTTGTTAAGACAGGTGAAACTGCGTGATAAAAATCACCATGGACCTTAGCATTTTGACGTACTTTTGACCTTTACTGATTCGCATGAAAAAGTCTCACATCTTCATAATTCTGATCATTGCCGTGGCCATCGCCATCGTGATCAGTACCGGAAATGATGCCAGTACCTATGTTAGCTTTTCGGATGCCTACCAAATGGCCTCCACCGGAAACACCTCCAGCATACACGTAGTGGGTGAATTGAAAAAAGATGCCTTGGGTAACGTGGTCGGTATCTATGAAGGAGCCGACAAAGTATCCTTCACCTTTGTGATGATCGATGATCAACAAAAAGAACAAGTGGTACAATACAATCAACCCATGCCGGCCGATTTCACCAAGTCAGAAAAAGTGGTGGTAGTGGGACATTACAGTGGGGACAACTTCATCGCTGAAAAAATTCTTTTAAAGTGCCCTTCTAAATATCAGGAAGAGACAGTTACGGTTTAATTCCGGCACTCTCCACTAAGCTTTCATTCATAACTAGCAAAATAAAAGATGCATTACTTTATTGGTAACCTGGGGCACTTCTTCGTTATCCTTGCTTTCATTTCCTCGCTGGCGGCTTTCTTCTCGTACTTTAAAGCAACCGGCAAAGAGAATATTACTAAAAAAGAATCCTGGTTACTCAATGGAAAAATCAGTTTCTACGTGCACGCATTGGCTGTGCTCGGCATATCCATAAGTCTCTTTGTCATTCTGGCTAATCATTATTTCGAATATCATTACGCCTACAGCTACTCTGATAAAAAGCTTCCGACACACTATCTTATCTCAACCTTTTGGAATGGACAAGAAGGAAGCTTTCTGCTCTGGATGTTTTGGCAAGCGGTGCTTGGAATCATACTCATTCACACCAACAAATTCTGGCAAGCGCCTGTCATGACCATCTTCGCCCTCGTGCAGGCATTTCTCGCTTCCATGATCCTGGGTATTGTTTTGCCGGTGATCGATTTTAAAATTGGAAGCTCGCCTTTCATTTTGTTGCGGGAGTCTATGGCCGATGCCCCTATATTTAAAATGCAACCTGACTTTATTCCTAAAGATGGCAACGGGTTAAATCCTCTTCTCCAAAACTATTGGATGGTGATTCACCCTCCCACACTCTTCCTCGGTTTTGCCACCACACTCATTCCTTTCTCTTTCTGCATGGCTGGTTTGTGGTTAAAGAAATACCGCGATTGGGTTAGACCAGCCTTGCCCTGGGCTTTGTTCTCTGGTGCGATTTTAGGCCTTGGAATTTTAATGGGTGGATATTGGGCCTACGAAACCCTAAACTTTGGTGGATACTGGAATTGGGACCCTGTGGAAAATGCTGTCTATGTGCCATGGTTGATTTTAGTGGCTTCTATTCACACCATGATCACCTACAAAAACAGTGAGACCGCCCTGAAGGCTTCGATCATTTTAGTGACAGCCACTTTTGTTCTTATTCTCTATTCAACCTTCTTAACACGAAGCGGTGTGTTGGGTGATGCCTCTGTGCATTCCTTTACGGATCTCGGTTTATCAGGACAATTATTAGTTTATCTCTTTGTGTTCCTGCTTGGCGCAGTTGTATTGTCAGCTTGGCGTTGGAAAGAAATTCCTTCCAGTGAAAAAGAAGCCTCTGCTTATTCGCGCGAGTTTTGGATTTTTATTGGCGCTACTACGTTGTGTTTGATGGGTTTTCAAGTCTTGTTACCCACGTCTATTCCGGTTTGGAATAAAATTGTTTCGCTATTCGGTGGTAGTTCTAACATGGCACCTCCGGCTGATCAGATTGGCTTCTACTCAAAATTTCAATTGTGGTTCGCCATTGCCATTGGTTTACTCTCTGCTGTTGGTCAATTCTTTTGGTGGAAGAAAATTGATAAAGCAGAACTCAAAAAAGAACTACAACCACCTGCACTTATTGCTTTGTTGGTGTTTGCCCTCATCATCACGATCGGACAGGTAACGGAGCCAGCGTACATCTTACTAACCTTTGCCAGTGTATTTACCATTGTAGCCAACAGTAAAATACTTTTCTCTGTTTTCAAAAACAGTCCAGGTTTGTCGGGAGGAGCAGTGGCACACATTGGTATGGGTATGATGTTGTTGGGTATTCTGTTCTCTTCCGGTTACTCCAAGGTGGTGTCTATCAACAATACAGGTTTATTGTATTCTCGCGATGCGGGAGAAGAATTTAATCGCGATAACCTCCTCTTGTTTTTGCACGAGCCCAGAACCATGGCTGGTTATGAGATTGAATACATCAATCAAAAACTAGAACTCAGAAACGGTAACGGTTTCATCAATCAATATGATGTACAGCTTACGGCAGATCCCGATAAGGTAATTGCAATAAAAGACAAGGATGGTTTCAAAGCCAAAGACACGATTGAAGTCTATGGTGAGAATACGTATTATCAAATTGAGTTTAGGAAAGACGGTAATACGTATACGCTTTATCCACGCGCTCAGATAAATCCTGACATGGGGGGCATTCTGTCATCTCCGGACATTCATCGCACACTCAAAGCCGATTTCTATACCTATACTTCTTCCATTATGAAACCGGATGAAGAAAAGGAATGGAGTGACATGGAAGAATTGCGTACCAGTATCAACAAGGAATTTTTTGCCAACGATTATGTGAGCACCGTAGCAGCCGTTACACGTGTAACAGAAGTTCCTGGAACCATTTTGACAGCAGAAGATGTAGCGGTGAAAGCCACCATTACCGTGAAGGGTTCACGCGAAGAATATACGGTAGAGCCTTACTTCCTCATTCGTGATAAATTAGTGGGTCGCATCAGCGCAGAAATCCCACAGTTAGGGATCCTTTTCACCTTAGTAAACATTCATCCTGAAACGAATGAATTTACGATTGGCATCAACACCCGTCAAAAAGATTGGGTGGTGATCAAATCACTAGAGAAACCGCTCATCAATGTGCTCTGGATGGGCACCCTGGTGCTCATGGCTGGCTTTAGCATAGCAATGGTGCGAAGATTCCGCGAGTTCCGCTTGATGAAAGAAAAGGGCTTGGAATAAGCCTTTCTCTTTTATTCCTTACCTTGAAGAAGTATTAATTTTTTTCAAGTGAGAGAATTTCAAGTAGTGCTTTATGGATCGTATGGGTACACGGGTGAACTCATTGCGCAGGAATGTAAACTCAGTAATCTCACTGTACTCTTAGCGGGACGCAACGAAGAGAAACTCAAACAGCAGGCTACCAAGTATACTTTCCCGTATCAGGTTGCTGATGTCAGCGGTCATAAAACCTTAGTCACTGTTCTTCGAAGAGCCTCTCTGCTCATTCATTGTGCCGGGCCTTTTCAATACACTGCGCATCAACTGGTAAAAGCTTGCCTCGAAGCAGGAACGCATTACACAGATATTAGCGGTGAGTTTGAAGTATTTGAATCACTGACCCGGTATTCGGATGAAGCACAAGCCAAACAACTTGTCATCATGCCAGGCGTTGGCTTTGATGTAGTGCCCTCCGATTGCCTGGCGCTTCATTTGAAAAATCGTTTGCCCTCTGCCACGCATTTGCAACTTGCTTTTACTATGGGCAAGGGCGGACTCTCACGCGGCACTTCTAAAACCATGATTGAAGGCATGGGCAACGGCAGTTGCATTCGTGAAAATGGAAAAATCAAATCCATTGCACTGGGTGAAAAAATAATGACTGTAGACTTTGACTCCTTTAGACGCACCACCCTCTGCATTCCGTGGGGCGATATTTCAACTGCCTGGCGCAGTACCGGTATTCCCAACATTGAAGTGTACAGTGGCGTATCATCTTCTGCCATTCGGGGAGCTAAGCTGAGTAATTATTTAGGGTGGTTGTTAAGAAGCCGTTGGGTTAAAAATTATTTACAAAAGCAGGTGGATAAAAAGCCTGCAGGCCCGAGCGAACAAAGACGAAACGAAGGAAGAAGTTATTTATGGGGTAAGGTGTGGAATGAAAAAGGGGAAGAATGCACCACACGCTTAGAGACCATCAACGGCTATTCTTTAACCGCTAAAACAGCTGTACTCATTGCTGTTAAAATTCTAAACGCTACAATTAAAGCAGGATACTCAACACCAGCTGAATACTTTGGTGCTGATCTCATTCTTGAAATAGAAACGACCACCCGCACAGATGTTAATTAACTTTTTGATATGAAAACAATCACGTTATTATTTCTCCTCTTGCTGAACATTACAGTTATCGCGCAAACACGCGTATTTCCTGTTATCAAAAACTATGGTGGCATTTTCGAAGTGCCAGATGCTGTTGAAAAACCTGCAGCTGATTTTCCGTACAACATCATGATTGAATTAGTGACGGGCGCGGACGAGCCAAAACAATTAAACAACTCGCTCAACAACATTGCGCGTCTTATTAATCTTCACGCCATTGGCGGTGTGCCCCCAGAAAATCTTTCGGTGGTGGTGGCCATTCACGGAGAGGCTGCTTACAGTATTTTAGATAACCAACAATACCGGGAGAAGTATAAAACCGATAATCCGAATCTGGCTTTGTACGCAGCATTAAGTGAGGCGGGTGTGAAACTTTTTGTCTGCGGACAATCGCTAGTGGCCCGAAACATTGATCGAAAAAGAATGGCGCCTGAAATTGCTATTGCCACCTCCATGCTTACGGTGGTCACCACCCATCAACTAAAAGGGTATGCCTATTTAAAGTTTTGATTTCTTAACGACTAGTCGTGTTGACTTCTTCTTTCTAGCAAAACTTTCATCCAACATCTCGGCCTCAAAAAGGAGGGAGCGTATAAGTGCCTCATCAATCTCTTTGAGGGATTTAAAATACATACAATACACTTGTTTGCGCCCCTCACTTAGCAATACACCGCTCTCATTACTCATAAGGTTTCCGTAACAAAAACCAAAACTCACACCCTTATCATGATGCTTCCCTGGTTTCTGCTTTGGGCTCCAATAAAGAGAAGGGGGCCAAATAAAACAGATCATTCTGTTACGAGTATAAAAAGGCGCTCCATAGGAAAGTTTCTCGGTGGCCTTTGGTAAACATTCCAGCACAAGGGAGCGAAGTTTTTTTACAATGACTTGCTCCTCTCTAGGAAGTTCCAGGATCAATTCGTTCAACGATTTGCTCATACTCCAATCAAAACTACCTAAATGTAAAAGGCAGTACTGACAACCCTATGGCAGCAGACCAAAAAAGGTTTTCTGTCTAGCTCAGAATTGTTCCGCTTTCTGCAAACTCTTTCACGGTATCTATACTCAGGCGATCATTTAGGCCTTGAGAATAATGCACCTTTTTTACAATCAATCCCTTATCAAGGAGAAACTCTGCAGGAATAGTATTGATTGACTCACCATCGGCCATCATGTGTATAGGTACCCCTGCCATGCGGGCTCTAAAGGCCGTCTGAACAAAAGAAGTCAAATGGCTCTTGGCTGAAATGGCGGCTGAAGGCTCCAAGCCATACGCTGCGTATTGCAACTTTTGAGGATCAGAGATAAGGGGAATGGGAGAAACCTCTTTATGAAAAATACTTCTCAGCAATACTTCTTTCTTTGACTCAAAGAAGAAGATCATTTCCATGCCTTTAGCTTGTAGCTCCCGATGAATTTTAGTTAAGGCATGGACTCGCAAATTGCAAAAAGGGCAGCCCGCATGGCGAAAGAAGCCAATAAACACCCTTTTATCCTTATAAAGGCTTAGATCAATTTCCCGATCATAAATGTCAATCAATTTAAAAACAGGGGCTGTTACGTTGGTCTCTAGTTTCATTCTTTTATAAAGTTACGACAACTTACGCAGCTAAGACACTTTCGGATTTAGGTGCCACAATCTTTTCAGGTTTCTTTCTTCGACCGTATTTTCACCTTACTTTTCTATTGTCTAATTGTACTTTATGAAAACCACCCGCAGACATTTTCTAAAAGTAGGAGGAGCGCTGGCTTCTGCCTTCTCTCTGGCACCTTATTTTAGTAAAGCGGCCACACCAGCCACCAAACCCTTGGTAATCTCTACCTGGAATTTTGGTAAAGCCGCGAATGTTGAGGCCTGGAAGGTGCTTTCGACCAATGGACGAGCACTGGATGCTGTAGAGTTAGGCGTGCATGTACCCGAAGGAGATCCTACTGAAACGTCTGTCGGATTAGGAGGTTTACCCGATCGCGATGGTCGTGTTACACTTGATGCCTGCATCATGGATGAATTCTCCAATTGCGGCTCCGTGGCTTGTCTTGAACACATTGTTCATCCTATTTCTGTTGCGCGAAAAGTAATGGAGAAAACGCCTCACGTGATGCTCGTGGGCGATGGAGCACTACAGTTTGCTTTGGCCAATGGTTTCAAGAAAGAAAATTTATTAACAGCCGAATCAGAAAAAGCGTGGAAGGAGTGGATAAAGAAATCAGAATACAAACCGATTGCCAATATTGAAAACCATGACACCATCGGTATGTTGGCCTTGGATATGAAACAGAATCTCTCTGGAGCGTGCACCACCAGTGGCATGGCCTATAAAATGCACGGCCGTGTAGGCGACTCGCCCATTATTGGTGCCGGCTTATTTGTCGATAATGAAATTGGTGCAGCCACTTCTTCTGGTTTAGGAGAAGAAGTGATTCGTATTGTTGGCTCCCATTTAGTAGTAGAACTAATGCGTCAAGGTAACAGTCCGCAACAAGCCTGCGAGATAGCGGTAAAGCGCGTGGTGAAGAATCAACCAGAAAAATCAAAGAGTATACAAGTTGGCTTTTTAGCCATTAATAAAAATGGAGAGTATGGTGCCTATGCCTTACAAAAAGGATTTACCTATGCACTGTATTCCAACGAAATACCCAACAAGGTGTTTGAAGCTAACAGCTATTACAAATGATCTTAGAAGTTGTTGTTTATAACATTGAGTCTGCGGTGCAAGCACAACTTGGTGGAGCAGATCGCATCGAGCTCTGTGACAATCCGGGAGAGGGAGGCACCACTCCTTCCTTCGGAACCGTTGAGGTGGTGCGGAAAAAATTATCCATTGACATATTTGTGATGATTCGCCCCAGAGGTGGTGACTTTCATTATTCTGCAGAGGAATTTGAAAGCATGAAGACAGATATTGAGCAGTGCAAAAAATTAAAAGTCGATGGTGTGGTTTTCGGTATACTACATACAGATGGAACCATCGACAAAAAGCGTTGCAAAGAATTGATTGATCTGGCTCGCCCAATGAAAGTAACTTGTCATCGGGCTTTTGACATGACGAAGGACTCATTTCAAGCACTGGAGGATTGTATTGAAGTGGGATTCGATCGGATTCTTACTTCTGGCCGGCATACCAAAGCCATCGAGGGAATTGAGGTGCTTACTGAACTCGTGCGCAAAGCAAACGCTAGAATTACCATCATGCCGGGGTCTGGAGTGAATGAGCAAAATGCCGCTATGCTTACTGCTACGACAGGAGCACAAGAACTTCACTTTTCAGCGATGACTCACAAAGAAAGCCCCATGCAGTTCAAAAACGAATTACTAACTGTCATGGGAAGTAATGAAGGAACAGAGTTTAAACTGCGCACCGTAGACCCTGTTGTGGTACGTGCTATTCGCAGTGCCACCGAGGTTGTTAAGCCTGGCAATTCATAGTTTTTCCTCTCTCAATTAATCATTTTTGTGCACCTTTGCGAACAAGAATCTAAGCGTATGTTAAAAGCTACCGTTAACAAAAAAGAATTTTCCATCGTGCCTTCTGAAGAAGGCTTAGTCCTCAACGGGTCTCCACTTTCCTGGGATTTCGTGAAGATTAAAGAAGGTCACTTTCATATACTTTATCAAAATAAAAGTTACCACGCTGAGGTAGTGAAGGTGGACTTTACTACAAAATCGGTTAGCCTTAAAATCAACAATAACCGCTACACGGTTGATGTAAAAGATAAATTTGATCTCTTGCTGGAGAAAATGGGCATCAGCTCAGCCAATGCCGGTAAGGTAAATAATATCAAGGCACCCATGCCTGGTCTTATCATCAATTTAAAGGTGGCCGAAGGCGACACTGTAAAAACCGGAGATCAACTCCTCATCTTAGAAGCCATGAAGATGGAGAACATCTTAAAATCACCCGGTGATGGGGTGGTAAAAAAGATAAAAGTGAAAAAAGGTGACAGCGTAGAGAAGAATCAAATTCTCATAGAGTTTTAGTCCAGCCCATTAAATTCAATAAATCTATTTCTTCTTGTAAGAAATCAGCCAGTTCTGTTACCAATTGCATACAGTTAAACTTTGTATGACGAAATCTCCTAAACAGAACCTGGTAAAGGTTGTTTTACTGCTAGTGTCATTTCTGGGAATTATTCTCTCAGGATCAAGCTTCTAAACATCCTAAACTAAAAAGGCATGGACAGTAATCGAGAAAAGGAATTCACCGATTTGATCCAACAATCGAGAGGAATTATTTTCAAGGTCATACGCTTATATGTAAACCATCCGGAAGATGAGCAGGATTTATATCAGGAAATTCTTTTCCAAGCCTGGAAATCATTTCCTCGGTTTGAGGGGAGGTCAAAATTCTCCACCTGGCTATACCGCATTGGATTAAATACTGTTCTTACATTTAAGAGAAGGCCGGCATTGGTAGAGTCGCAAAACGACCTCTCTCGCTTACAAGTAGCGGTTGGAACACCACCCGATGAAAGCGAGGCCTTGTACATCGCTATTAAGTCTCTACCGGAAATTGATAGAGTAATTATTACACTTCATTTAGATGGATATGGCAACGAAGAGATTGCAGACATTACCGGACTTTCTAAAAACAATACGGCTGTGAAGTTGCACCGTATTCGCGAAACACTCACTACTAAAGTAAAAAACCTCTGCGCATGAATCTTCAGGAAACCTGGAACAAATTAGATAGAGAGAAGCTGGGCACTCCAGGCAACTCACTATTGCCTGCGTTTAAGAAGCACTCTCGTCATCCAGTTCAAAAACTAATCAGAGCCTTTCAGATTACGCTAGGTTTTACGATCGTTTTCGGCCTTTTTTTTATAGCACTCCTCTTTGTGTTTGATCCATGGATAATACGCTTGTTCTTAGGATTATTGATTGCTGCCTATTCTTTCTTTTTTATCTATAATCTTAAAACCTACAAAAAACTTCAAGTCGAATGGGTGAATCCTTTTGACAGTCCCCTTAAAGAGGCTTTCCATAAAATTTACCACATAGCGCATTCTTCGATTCGCTTTCAGGAAAAAGCAGCACTCTACATGTATCCTATCTCCATAACAGGAGGATACTTAATGGGTCTTTTTACCGGTAACAGTACACAGTTTGAAAGAAATTTAACAAACCTTCATGTACTCATCATCCTGTGGATTTGTATGATCATCTTCACCCCTGTGTGCTATTATTTGGCTAAATGGATGTACAAAGTATCGTACGACAAATACTTGCAACAACTCCAATCTCTTTTGAAGGAAATGCAGCCAGAGGAATGATCTGGGTACTTCAAAAGTAAATGACTATCTTCATTTATGCGAAAGATTCAGTTCCACATCCTTTCCATTGCTGTTGTCCTTTGGTGTAGTGCCTGTACAGAGGTTATTTTCCCCACTCATCAACCAAAAGGAATAAAGCCCTTAGCTGAAATGCCGAAAGAGCTTCGCGGTAAGTATATAATTCCAGAAGGCGATAGTGTGGATAGAATGGACACACTAATCATTGATGCCACGAGTTATCGTTTTACCAGCAGCGCTAAAAAAGCAGACCACAGTTGGTTAGACAATGCACAGCTCAGCGTCTCCTTAGTCGTGAAGAGATACAAAGGCTATTATTTTTTCAACTTCAAAGAGAACGACCAATGGTTATTGCGCGTAGTGAAAATAGAAAGCGGAGGTAATTTGAGCTTTCGCATGTTTGCCATTGACGGAGCCGGCAAGGACAAATTGCTTTGGGAGCTTGAGCAAGAAATAGCTGTGGAAATAATACAAATTGATAGTAATGAGAAGTATTATAAAATAGATCCTTCACCAAAAAAATTACTTCAGCTAGTGAAGAAGAAAAAATACTGGGAAGAATCGAAACTGAAGCGAGTAAAATAAAAAAGGAGAAGCTTACTGCCTCTCCCTTTTCAGATTATAAATCAATAAAGACTAGTACAAGTAGCCAAGAGCTGTTTTGTCGTTGTTGTTAAACGGACGATTCGTAGAAGCGCTCAAACAAGCCAACATCCAAGAACCTGGATCCGCAACGGTAGGAGTACCAGGGATATGAATAGCACCTACTGTAGAAGCACCTTCGTTAGCAGTAGAACCTCCACAGCTATAGCTGCGGTCCATGTAGTCTGTATGACGGAAACCGATGCAATGACCGATCTCGTGCGCCACAACGGTTGTCATGAAACCATCGCTGTACGTAGTGTATGTCTTCGCATACTTAATTTCATTGTAAGGATTGCCACCGCTCGGGAAACCGGCAGAAGCAATGTACTGTCTGGTGTTCACAATACGGATATTGATGTTTCCACCACTAGCCACACGTGTGAAGGTAAGACCCAAGTTCTCTGCATTGTAACGCGCCAGGGCATTGTTTACCGCTGTAGAGAAAGCAGCAGGAACAGTACCACTAACACTTACTGTAATTGTTCTAGGAGCAGAAACAAGGTTTGTAGTTCGGTATTGCTCAACATTGGCTGCGTTCAAGTGTGTTCTGGTTCTTGCATTTTCCAGATCATGGTCGTGCAGCATGATGTCACCTTCTACCAGGTATCCATCCTCCGCTAATTGAACATCTTGTGTGTTGAATCCAAGGGCAGAAATTTTATCAAGCGTAGCTTGAGAAATTTCCTTGGAGGTAAAACTTTCGTCCTGCTGGCAGGACACCATAACAACCACTGCTGCGAGGGCTGCCATAGATAGTACTTTTTTCATCATAGGTTTAGGTTTGTATTAGGTTAACAGGGCTCAAAATAGCAATTCAAACCAATAATCTACCGCCTATACCCTATAAATAGTGTATAAATTTTTAATTGCATCAATCTTTCGGAATTATATTTTGTATCCTAAAATGTGACACCCTCCAAACGACCGTTAGCAGCCACTTTTATTTTTAGAAGCAGCAGATAATTTGTTTAACGTTTTCCCTTCTCTCCAGCCATATCAGAAAAGAGACTGTTGAATAAGGAAAGGATGAGGCTAAAAAGGAGCGCCCACCAAAAACCATCCACAAAAAAGCCGTCAATAAAGTAGTCGGTCAATAGGATCATCAAGGCATTAATCACCAGCAAGAAAAGCCCAAGCGTGATGAACGTAAGCGGAATGGTGAGCAGTATTAAGAAAGGCTTCACAAAGATATTTACCAAACTGAGCACTAAGGCCACCAACAAGGCGGTCCAATAATCATGGACATCCACCCCTGGGAGCAAATAAGAAGTGAGCACAACGGCTACACCACTTAATAAAAACCGTACGATCCAATTCATTAATAAATATGTCTTATTTATTCATCAGGAACAACGACCAGTATAATTGCATCCTATAAATTAGCACCATGTATGCGATTGTGGATATTGAGACTACCGGGGGCTATGCAGAGAACCATCGCATTACAGAAATTGCCATTGTGCACCACGATGGCATTCAGACTGGAGAGACTTTTAAAACACTGATTAACCCAGGAAGACCGATTCCGTCTTATATCACTGGTCTCACAGGTATCACCAACGAAATGGTGTTGAGTGCTCCTCGCTTCGAAGAGGTGGCTTCCGATATTTTTGAATTTCTAAACGGAAAAATTTTTGTTGCTCACAATGCACATTTCGATTATTCTTTTCTAAAAAAAGAATTCGAACAAGCCGGTATTGTTTGGCAAACCAAAAAACTATGCACGGTTCGTTTAAGTCGCAAAATCATTCCGGGCTTGCGTTCTTACAGTTTAGGAAGCATTGCTGAAAGTCTGGGGATTCCAATAACCAACCGCCATCGTGCCAGCGGAGATGCTGAAGCAACGGTACGCGTTTTCAATTTGTTATTGAATCGCGATCGCGAAGGACATATTCTAAAAGCGCTAAAGCGCAACAGTGGAGAAACCATTCTGCCACCCAACTTACCGAAAGAAGATTTTGATTCGCTGCCTGCCAAGCCAGGCGTTTACTATTTCTTAAATGCCCGCGGCAGTGTGATTTATGTTGGCAAAGCCGCCAATATCAAAAAGAGAATTGCCGGACATTTTTCTGGAGATGCACGTGAATGGAGTCGACAAAACATTCGCAACGAAATTCATCGCATTCGGTATGAACTGACCGGTAATGAAATGATAGCCCTCATTTTTGAGTCGCAGGAGATCAGACGCTTGTGGCCCAAGTACAATCAGGCACAAAAACACCGTGTAGAAGAGTGGGGTATCTATACCTACGAAGACAGAAATGGATACGTACGCTTTTCTGTGAATACAGTGATGAAGGGATCTCAACCCCTGGTGCGCCTGAGCAGTAAAGGAGATGCCTGGAATTTTTTATGGGAGAAAGTTCATGCTTTTGAATTATGTCCAAAGCTCTGCGGCTTACAGGCAGCCAAAGGCTTGTGCTTTCAACATCAAACCGGTGAATGCCATGGGGCATGCCAAGGAATTGAAAGCACTAAAAAATATAACAAACGCATTACTAAGATGCTGGACACGCTCAAGCAAAAGGGGGATAAACTAGCCATTGTGGGAAAGGGAAGAACTCAAGCCGAGCAATCGCTTATCCTGATAAAAGAAGGAAGTTATATTGGGCACGGATTTACTGACAGAAAAATTTCCTTCAATAGTTTTGAAGAAGCGCAGCGTGTGATCAGAACCGGTGTGGAGACACCCACTGTGCACAACCTGATAAGCTCGTATTTGGCGAACATGAATGAAGATGAAGTGGTGATCTTCTAATACCCTGAAAAGCAAATCGGCCTGTATTTCTACAAGCCGATTTCTTATTGTGTGATAGATTCTCGAAAATCTCTATTTATTATCAATCAAACCTCTTCCACTCTTCTTAAAGGTGCCGTTGTCTAGCATGGCCTTGGCAATCACATCCAAAATACCATTTACAAACTGACGGCTCTTGGGTGTACTATATCCCTTTGCTAATTCAATATATTCGTTGATCGTAACTTTTACCGGAATACCAGGGAAAGTAATCAACTCAGCAATGGCCATTTCTAAAATAACACGATCGGTTAATGGGAGACGTTCTACTTCCCAATTGCGTGTATTGTCAGCAATCAATTTCTTTTGGTCTTCCGGAAGATCTGATGCGTAGTTGTACAACTTCTCAATGAAGTTCTTATCATCGTTCCAGTCCATCGACAAGGTCATCAATCCCAATTGATCACTCTTTTCAGGATTGTAACTCTTAATGGTTTTTTCCACCATGCCTTTTACTATCTCTTTGTCCTCCGCCCAATGCAATACTTCCTCTTCAAAGAAATCGTTGATGATGGTCTTGCCAAGAATAAGTTTCTTGTAAATATGACTGACTACTTTTCGTTGATCTTCTAAAGGAGGATTTCTCCTGTCAAGAGATTCCAAATACAAATCATCCGGACGAATAACATCTCTGAACCACACGCGCACACGGTCCATCTTATCGTTCCAGTGCCGATTCAATTTCAATGAATCTTTCTTTAAGGCTTCACTGTTTTGAAGGCCCTTGACCCAGGCATTATTCAAAAACCCCGTATGGCTTACTTTTTTATCTGCAGCTGCAGCCTCAGCAATAGCAACCCCTAAGCTTAAAACAAAAATGTAGTAATCGTAAATATGTTCCGCATCCGACACTAAGTTCTTGCGTTGGTTTTCAACATCGCGTTTTGTCTGCTTAGCATAATATTCCAATGCTTCGTTCACTACCTTCTCAATTTTAGGTTCCTCGTGTTTGGTAGACTGAGCACCTGCTTGAAATTCTTTTTCGAAAAGTTTAAATGCAAGTTGACGTTGATCTTTCAGGAGCTCTTTATCCTGAAACTCCATAGAGTTGAGATCGGGCGCAAAACGTTGGGTAATGAGTGTGAGGCAGAGCCCGTGATTGGCTTCTTTGCACTGATGTAGAGCGAAGAGGCTCTGCATGGTTTTTATGCGTAGACTGTGGCGATTAAGCATGTGGTAAGAACGACTTTGTAAGAACTAGGATACAAAAGTAAGCTAAAAAACATCAATTCATTCGTTTTTCGGCCTTTTAGAAAGACAAAAGCGAGAAATCTCTAACCCATGTCAGAAATTTCTCGCTTTGATTGAAATACTAATCTTGTTTTCTGCCTTCATCAGGCTCCCTCTGTAAGAGAACTCGGAGGACAGATCAAGAAGAATCTTATCTTGGAATTCTTACTCTTCCCACTTCTTCAATGCGCTTCTCAGCCAAACGGATTGCCGCTTCCTGCGTGCTGATTTTTTCATTTTCAGCAAGGGTAAGAATGTTCATGTTGGTTGTGTAGATTTTCTCTGCTTGTTCTAACGCACGCTTTTGGTTGTAGTTACCCAAGTATTCGTTGTACACATTAATCAAACCACCGGCATTGATCAAGAAGTCAGGAGCATACGTAATGCTTCTGTCCTTCAACATATAGCCGTTCTTCACTTCATCCTTCAACTGGTTGTTGGCAGCACCTGCAACAATCGCACACTTTAGACGAGGAATGGTGTTATCATTTAATGTTGCACCCAGCGCACACGGTGCATAGATATCCATGTCTAAGTCGAAAATAGCATCAGCACTTACCGTAGCTACACCAAATTTATCGACCAACATTTTTACTTTCTCTTCAGAAATATCATTAATGGTAACCTTCGCGCCTTCTTTCACTAAATGCTCTACTAAGTGCATACCAACCTGGCCAACACCTTGTACCGCTACTTTCTTCCCCACTAATGAATCGCTTCCGTATACCTTTTTAGCTGTGGACTTCATACCCAAGTACACGCCATAGGCTGTAACCGGTGAAGGATCGCCACTACCCCCCATGCTCTCCGGTAAACCGGTAACGTGTTTGGTTTCCATGCCGATGTATTCCATGTCTTGTGTCTTCATGTTTACATCTTCGGCCGTAATATATTTTCCGTTCAGGCTGTTTACGAACTTACCAAAACGTCTCATGAAGGCTTCTGTCTTCAATGTTTTTGCATCTCCAATCACAACCGCTTTTCCACCACCCAAATTCAAACCGCTGATGGCTGCTTTGAAGGTCATGCCACGGGAAAGACGCAATACATCTGTAATTGCTTCTTGCTCTGTCGCATAATTCCACATGCGCGTACCGCCTAAGGCAGGACCGAGTACCGTGTTGTGGATACCGATAATTGCTTTGAGGCCCGTTGCTTCATCATTACAAAACACCACTTGTTCATGACCCATTTGTGAAACTGAGCCGAAGATACCGGCTGCTTCCACCTTTTCAAGTTCTTTTACCTGCATGGAATTTTTGCGTTTGTTTTATACTTAGTTTTACACCTTTCGCAGTGCCGAAGCACCCTGAAAAGTAAGGCAAAGGTAGGCCATTTCAAACGTTTGCGAGAACATTAAAAACAATATTTCGTTGTAGTGAGGAGCCCCCGAATATTCTTACAGAAAACAGAGTATTCGCAGCTTTTTTGGCTTGGTAAAGAATAAAATGCGAAGGCTGGTTTTGAGCCTTTTAGATTGAAAAGAAAGCGATGAAAGAACTTAAGTATCTCAATAAATACCTCCTCAAATACAAGTGGCATATGGTGCTCGGCACCCTCTTTGTCATCATCTCCAACTTGTTTCAAATTGTACCCGCACAGTTGGTGCGCAGTGCGCTTGACCTGGTGGTCGAAAACATTCGGGTTTATAAATCCATGAATGGTGTGTCTACTCAAGATAGCTTCTTTCAAGTTTTCGCATATGGTATTATGATCTATGCAGGGCTTATTGTACTGATGGCTTTGTTGCGCGGAGTCTTTTTGTATTTCGTGCGTCAGACGTTGATTGTGATGTCGCGCTTGATTGAGTACGATTTGAAAAATGAAATTTATAAACACTACCAATCACTCCCGCTGAGTTTCTATCGTAGAAACAACACAGGCGACTTGATGAACCGCATCAGCGAAGACGTAAGCCGGGTGCGGATGTACCTGGGTCCGGCCATTATGTATGGCTTGCAATTGGTGACACTTTTCGTGATGCTGATTCCCATCATGTTCAGCATTAGCAGCACCCTTACCTGGTATGCACTAAGTCCCTTGCCTATTTTATCGATCAGTATTTTTTTAGTGAATAATAAAATTGAACGCAGGTCAGAACAAATTCAAAAACATCAATCGAAACTCTCCACCTTTGTGCAGGAAGCCTTTAGTGGTATTCGTGTATTGAAATCCTTCAATCGCGAAGATGAGTCCATGCAGAACTTTGCGAAGGAGAGCGATCACTACAAACATCAATCGTTGAAGCTCACGAAAGTGCAATCACTTTTCTATCCACTTATCATGGGCTTGATTGGTTTAAGCACCTTGCTTACAGTGTATGGCGGAAGTGTTGAAGTGATTAATGGCAATCTCACCTTTGGTAATATTGCTGAGTTTATCATTTATGTAAACTTACTTACCTGGCCGGTTACCTCCCTCGGCTGGACGACCAGTTTAGTACAGCGGGCAGAAGCATCACAAAAGCGCATCAATGAATTCTTAAAAACAACCAACAGCATTATCTCTGAAAAGAATGTAGTGCGTGAATTACAGGGAAAAATTGAATTCAAGAATGTAAGCTTCACGTATCCGGATACAGGCATTAAAGCTTTGCGCGACATTTCCTTCACAGTTAATCCGGGTGAGTCCCTTGCCATCATTGGCACTACCGGTTCTGGGAAAAGTACGGTTTCAAATTTGGTGTCGCGTATGTATGATGCCCGCGGGGGAGAGATACTGATTGACGGCATTCCCATTGTTGATTATGATCTCAACAGTTTGCGCAGTCAGATCGGGTATGTGCCACAAGATGTTTTTCTTTTCAGCGACACCATTTATAACAATATTGGTTTTGGCTTGGATGATTTGGTAGAAGAAAAAATAATGCAAGCGGCCAAAGATGCTGATGTCTATGATAACATCTTGGCCTTCCCCAATGGTTTTCAAACCCGTGTGGGGGAAAGAGGCATTACGCTTTCGGGCGGACAAAAACAACGGGTGTCCATTGCACGAGCCATCGTTCGTGAACCAAAAATATTAATGTTGGATGATGCGTTGAGTGCGGTAGATACCAACACGGAGAACAACATCCTTAACAGCTTGAAACGCATCATGAAGGGTCGTACTACCTTGATTATTTCTCACCGTGTATCTTCTGCGAAGTTGGCCAATAAGATTGTTGTGCTAGTAGATGGTGCAATCGTGGAAGAAGGTTCGCATGAATCCTTGCTGGAGAAAAATGGTTTGTATCGCGACTTATACGAGAAGCAAACGCAGACTGAAGAGGTGGAATAGTGATGCTCGAGCACTGGAAAATCCCGAATGGATGATATATTTATAATAACCTTACCCTCGGTCTGTGTCCTCACAGACCGAAAGCTGAACGTGATTACGTGTGGTCTGTGAAGACACATAACACGGTGAGGGATAGAAGAGAAAGGATAAAATTATTTACGCTCCACTTCCCGATTCCACTCGTACACCTTATCGGCAATCGCGGTAAGCAAGGCTGGATCTTTTTCGAGTGCATTGCCAATCACAATGGTATCGGCACCAGCCTCCAAGGCAGCAAAGGCTTTGTGAGCAGTATTGATGCCGCCCCCCACGAGCAGAGGAGCACTCACGGCTTTGCGCACTGCCGTAATCATGCGCGGAGAAATGGGATTTTCAGCACCACTTCCTGCATCCAAATACATAAGTTTTAAGCCAAGCATTTCACCTGCCATAGCCGTACACGCTGCCAATGAATATTTATCCTCGGGAATAGGAGTTGTATTGCTCATGTAGGCAACAGAAGTTATGCGCCCAGAGTTAATGAGAATGTATCCCGTGGGGAGCACCTCCAATTTGGTGTTGCGAATAATGGGGGCCGCGATTACATGTTGTCCGATCAACAGGTCCGGGTTGCGGCCTGAAATGAGTGATAAAAAAAGGAGTGCATCGGCATCACCAGATAGTTGAATGTTGTTCCCCGGAAAGAGGACTACCGGAATGGTGACGCTTTCTTTAATTTGTTTGATAACATCCGAAAGATTACTGGTCGTAACCAGGCTCCCCCCCACAAAGAAGTAGTCTACTAAATTTTCGGTAGCCAGATTGATAAGATGCTGAAGCTTGGCTCCTTCATCAATCTTATCCGGATCAATCAGAACGGCAATGGATTTTTTTCCAGAGCGTTGTTTTTCTACGAAGGAATCAAAGATTGTTGGCATCTTTCTTCTCAGCTCTGTTCTCTAAATACTCTCCAATTTTTTCTTTGGCCATGGACAATAAAAATACAGAAGCCTGACTTGCCAACACGGTTCCAATTTTTGAAAGTACTCCTGCCATCACAGAATCCTTGCTGTCCTCCTCTTCCATATCCTCTGCTGGTGCTGCATTGATTACCTTCACTTTCTTCCTTTTCTTTTTGGAACCGCCATCCGACAGAAGTCGATAAAGCACATAGGTGGCTGCCAACGCTCCGCCTACAATTAAGGCTGTCTTAATTACCTTTTCAGTTTTATCAGAAAGGACTTTTACTTCATTGTTTAGCGCTTCCTTCTGTTGGTTTGCTTTGCGCAGCAATTGTGCTTTGGGGTCGTCTGACTCTAACAATTCCATATTATTGCTCTCCAATTTTCTCTAATAACTTTTTTTCAAGTGCTTCACTTACGCTGCTACGCAATGCCACAAAGATGATGGCGAGTAGCAAATAAAAACCCGCTACAATAGCAAAGCCTTCAAAAAAGCCGAGATACTCGCCAATTAATAAGGCAATGGAAACACTAAAAAATAAAATGAATAATGATACCACCGCCAAGACCGCAACAAGCACGGTAAGTCGCGCTACCGCTTTTGCAATGTCTTCCTTAATCTCAAGCTTCACCAACTCAACCCGTGTTTCAATGTATCCGGTAAGGTTACCTACGAGACCATCAAGTTTTAACAGTTTTAAAATTGATTCCTTCCACATAGGTGCAAGATAGGAAAAAGTGCTTTGAATTTATGGCTGAGGAAAGTCAGACATAAGCCAATATCTACTCAGGAAAGTACCCAGCTTTCAATAGTTTTAGGGTAATGTTGATGCTCTAGCGCCTGAACTTTCGCAGCAATATCAACCACCGAATCGGATGGAGAAATAGGGCAGGTTACCTGTAACAAGGGCTTGCCTTCGTCAAAGTGTTCGTTTACTAAATGAATGGTAATGCCCGTCTCTTTATCTCCAGAATTTCGAACGGTTTCGTGCACACGTGCTCCATACATGCCTTTACCCCCAAATTTCGGGAGCAGTGCGGGGTGAATATTAATAATCTTGTTTGGATAACGAGTAATGAGAAAGGAAGGCACTAGCCACAGAAAGCCAGCCAAAATAATATGTGTAATCTTTTTCTCCTGAAGGGCAGTGTCCACACTGCCTCCCTCAACAAACTCCTTCTTACTAAACGTGATGGATTCAATCCCTAACTCCTGCGCTTTTTGCAACACACCGGCTTGTTCATTATTGCTTACGATGAGCGCTACCTCAATTTGGGCATGCCTGGAAAAATACTTGCAAATAGCTACTGCATTGCTGCCGCTACCAGAGGCGAAGATGGCAAGACGAAAAGGCTTCATGTGGCAGCAAAGAACGTTACAAAAGTGCCATGCTCAAAATACCGAACAGCATTATCATCTTACAAAAGGAGCTGAGTCGATTAAAATCTCTCACCGTGTCTGCGTTATAGAGACGCACTACTAACCAGAGCAATGGCGCAAATAAAAATATACTCAAATACACACCGGGTAAGACCTTATAGATGAGATCTGCCAGTATCACTGCAACCGCAAAGAGTAGTATGACCAGATACAAAAATTGCTTTGTCTTGCGAAAGCCCCAAACAATAGGAAGTGTTTTGCACCCAAACGTAATGTCTCCCTTCAAATCCTCCATGTCCTTTATCACTTCGCGAACCAGCGTCATGAAAAAAGCAAAAAGTGAATAGACAACAATAAGCGATGCATCGGAGGTGTAAAGAAGTGCTACAATAAAAATAGAAAGGCCGGTTAAAAAACCGATGGAGAAATTTCCTACGAAGGGCAAGCGCTTCAAATTATTGGAATACCACCAAAGCAAAAAAGCAGATAGGAAATTAATGACTCCAATGCGCCAGCCTAAGTAAAAGCCGATGGCTGTACCGCTTAACGAAAGCACTGTATGAAAAAGAATCGCGAACCTGCGAGGTATGGCCTTGCCAATAACAACGCGATCGGGCTTATTGATGTAGTCAATCTTAATGTCGTAATAGTCATTGATGATATAACCACCGGCCGCAATGAATATCGTAGAGGTAGTAAGTAAAAACAATTGAAGATCACTCAAAATGTGAGCATCCGCTAAAAAATAAGCTGTAAAGTATTGAGCTAAGCCAATAATTAGCAAGTTGCCAAAGCGAGTAAGTCGAAGAAGGGATTCAAGAAAAGAAACCATTCTTCAAAGATAGTAGAACCAACCAGATCAGGTGCATGAAAAATCAGTAGACATTCTCAAACGCCTGATCCGGTTATCAGCCTAAATTTTGATGGCGAGCATGCCTAAGAAGTTAGTGCCTGCTTGTGGATAAAAGTAGTTTTCGCGGAACGCGGCACCCCCGCCCTGATAACCCCAGGTATAGCCATTTGATTCATACTCAACATTCAAAATATTGTTTATCAAAAGACTAAAAGTAATCTCCTTCACAAAAGAAGGTGTCCATACATAACTCATGCGGATATCGTTGATCAGATAATCCTCCATGCTTCTTTGCTCGTTGGCAGTATTGTCCAAGTATTGCTTGCCTACGTATTTAGTTAGCAAAGAAATTTCAGTCTTGGTGAATGGTCTGTACGAGAAAACTGATCCGGCAATTATGTTGGGAGAAAAAGAAATATTCGTGTCTTTATAAGCGTTCTTTACCTCATTGTATTCATCCCAATTAACTCCATAATCATAAATCACCTCCGTAAAATTTCGAATCTTATTCTGGCTTAACGTCAGGTTCGCGCTCCAGTTAAATCTGGCAGAAAGTTGAAAGGTTCCTTCTAGTTCAATACCTGATCGGTAACTTCTATCAACGTTGGTTCGGATGTTCGCGCCCACATCATTCAACGCACCCGTTAATACGAGCTGATTAAAATAATCCATATAGTAGAGATTCGCATTCAACAAGATCTTGTCAGTCGTCTTGCGATAGCCAACTTCAACGTTCGTCATGGATTCGTGCTTAGGAGTTGCCCCAGGATTGTCTACAAAATCATCACGCACTGGCTCCCGATTCGCGAAAGCTACAGAAGCATAGAATTGATTTCCCTCTACCAGATCATAGGTAAAACCTGCTTTCGGATTGAAGAAGTTAAACGTTTCATCTACTAAAAAGTCGAATTGCTTGTTTTCCTTACCACTTGCCTTGTAGCTAATGCCTCTGTACTGCAAATCCAAGTAGGCATTGAGTCGCGTGCTTACCTGATAGTTTGCTTTTATATAGGAGTTGAAGTCATGTTTGTCACCCACATTAAAATAATACTGGTACCCTGCTGGAGCATTTGGCACAGTTGACCATAGTACCTGCCCAAAGTGATCGCCTAAATACCGGTTCCAAGCGCCACCTACTACAAGGTTCAACTCATTCTTGTCATAGGAAAGTGAATAGGTGGTCCCGTAAAAATCGTTATCCAACCAACGTCTGCGAATGATGTCTGAGGATTCAACAGGCATTCCATCAATCACAGGATTACTCAAGCCATAGTTTTCAAAATCATCATCGTAGCGATATTCCTCGTAAAAGCCTTTTCCTTTTGTATAGTGCAATGCTGCATTAGCCGTGAGGTTAGGAGAAAACTGTTGCGATACATGGAGTTGATAATGGTATTGTCCATAATCATCGACCTGATTTTCGTAAGTATAAGGATTGAACGTTCTGCTGTTGGAATTAAGTAGATTTTGGCGTTGTTCCTCATTCCATCCCTCATTGCTTACAGTTTGCTCCATTGCCTCTATGTCATTGTTCAAACGCGACTCCGGAACTCCATACCAACTCTGATAGGTACGTTCCTTCCCTCCAAAGGCCAACGCTTTTACAATCATACTCTTACCGTAATACGCTGCGGAAGCAAAATAAGAACGAAGATCGGAGGAGGCGCGATCGATGAATCCATCGGAAGCAATTTGAGACAAGCGGCCATCAAGGGTGAATTTATTTTTTATCAACCCTGTACCAAAACCGAGTGTATGTCTTCGTGTTCCAAACGATCCAAAGGAATTAACCAGTTCAGCATGCGCTTTCTCATTTTTAGTATTGGTTTGTAGATTGATAGATCCACCAAACGAACTGCCACCGTTGGTAGATGTCCCTACCCCACGTTGAATTTGTATGCTTTGTACTGAAGAAGTAATGTCTGGCATGTTCACCCAAAAGGTTCCTTGCGATTCGCTGTCGTTATAGGGAATGCCATTGATAGTAACATTTACTCTTGTGGCATCGCTTCCGCGTATGCGCACTCCAGTGTATCCTATGCCTGTGCCAGCATCCGAAGTGGTGACGAGTGATGGAGTCCAGTTCAAGACAAAGGGCAAATCTTGTCCATAGTTTTGCTTCTCCAGAGTTTTCTTATCAAGATTGAAGTAGGTGGTCGGAGACTTTTCGTCCGCACGCGTGGAGCGTATCACGACTTCATCGGTGAGTATAAAACCCTCCTTCAGTTCAATGTTGAGTTCGGTAGTTTGATCACCCTCAATAGTTAATCGCTGCATTTCGTAACCCAAAAATTTAACGACTAAAGTTTGCCTCCCTTTCTCCAGTGTGGGCAGGGTGAAAAATCCCTGCTCGTTTGTGACGGCTACGATACGCGTGTTTTCAACCTGCACCGTTGCTCCGGTGAGTACCTGCTTACTTGCTGCATCGCGAACGTTGCCGCGAATGCCTTGCGCCATTGCGCTGGTGGTTAGCATGATGCATGCTGCCACTTTCATAAATTGTAACATGTTTTTAAATGGGTTAAACCTGCAAATGCATCGGGGAATGCACTCTTGCGTACGTTTAACATTGCCTCTCCCTTCGTCCGCATTACCGGCATCAGGTTCATTGGGTATAATCTCAGCCCGTTATTATGTGGCACCCCTTGTCTTTCGACAGAACAAAGGTATGCACGGATTTTTTAAAAAAGCAAATTGTATCTTCGCCCCGATGCTCAACCTCACTGAATTTCTACAACTGCGCCAACACCTACCGGTTATTGACGTGCGCTCGGAATCCGAGTTTGAGCAGGGGCATGTACCGCAAGCCATTAATCTTCCCATTCTCAATAATGAAGAAAGAAAAATAGTCGGTACTCTTTATAAGCAACAGGGGCCCAAACAAGCTATTAAAGAAGGGGTGCGCTTAGTCGGGCCGCGTTTATCAGAAATTTTAGCACAAGCTGAACAAATCGCTAACGGAAAAGAAGTATTGGTGCATTGCTGGCGTGGCGGCATGCGGTCCAACAATTTTTGTTGGTTGATAGAACGGCTCGGCATCAAATCACAGGCCCTTCAGGGCGGATACAAGGCCTATCGCACGAAAGTATTAGAATCGTTCACACAACCCTTTCAACTGATTGTTTTATCGGGGAGCACCGGCAGTGGTAAAACTGAAATCTTACAAGAACTTAAAAAACAAGGAGAGCAAATTATTTGTTTGGAAACCTTAGCCAATCATAAAGGCTCTGCTTTTGGAGGGTTGGGCTTAGGTGAGCAACCTACTACCGAGCAATTTCAAAACAACTTGTTTGAAGAAATCCTTCAGCTTGATTTAAACAAACGCATTTGGATTGAAGATGAATCCATTGCCGTAGGGAAAATATTTGTGCCGGAGCCCTTGTGGAAAAATTTACGCACTAGTCCGATTGTAAAAGTTGATGTGCCCAGAGAAGTGCGGGTACAGCGCCTGGTCGAAGATTATGGCAAAGTAGATAAAGAGTTGCTATTGGATGCCATGAAGAAGATCACTAAAAAATTAGGCGGCCAGCATTTTAACACAGCGAAGGAAAAACTATTGGAAAATGATCTCGCTACCACTGCTGATATATTACTGACGTACTATGACAAAGCATATACCAAAAGTCTGGAAAATCGAGAATCTAGAATAATTTCAGAAATCTCTTGGGATGGCACTCATATCGCTGACTTTGTAAAAGAAAAATTAAACCACATAGACACATAGAGCACATAGGCATAGATCTATTAAAACTATGTCTCCTATGTGGTAAAAAATATGAACGAAATTAAACTCACCCACTACTCACATGGCTCCGGCTGTGGTTGCAAAATTGCTCCGGCAGTGCTCGATAAAATTTTACACTCGAATGCGCCCAAGGCGCTATTTCCTACTCTCTTAGTTGGGAACGAATCAAAAGACGATGCTGCAGTAATGGATCTAGGCAATGGCACTTGTCTGGTCAGTACCACTGATTTCTTTATGCCTATTGTAGATGATGCCTACACCTTTGGATCTATTGCTTCTGTGAATGCGATTAGTGACGTGTATGCGATGGGAGGTAAACCAGTGATGGCACTGGCTATTTTAGGATGGCCTGTAGAAAAATTATCTCCTGAATTGGCCCAACAAGTTTTAGACGGCAGTCGTGCCATCTGTGCGAAGGCGGGAATTCCTTTGGCAGGTGGTCACAGCATTGATAGCCCCGAACCTATTTTTGGTTTAGCCGTAACGGGGCTTGTCGAGAAACAAAATCTGAAACAAAACAATACGGCCAAAGAAGGCGACTTACTCTACCTTACCAAACCCATTGGTGTGGGAATGATCAGTGCTGCTCATAAGCGGGATCTCGCAAAAGTAGATGATTTTGAAGAAGCCGTACAGGTAATGTTGCAACTCAATTCCATTGGCGTTGAGTTCGGTCAACTTGATTACATCCATGCCATGACAGACATCACAGGTTTTGGTTTGCTTGGGCATTTAGTAGAAGTATGTGAGGGCAGTGGCCTCTCAGCAGAAATAGACTATACGAAGGTTCCGCTGCTAAAGAACATTTCACACTATGCTTCACAAATGATCTACCCAGATATCACTACACGGAATTGGAATAGTTATCAGAATAAAATTGAAGGCATTGGCGCTGAATCTTTTCTCACCTTATGTGATCCACAGACAAGTGGTGGCCTATTGGTTTGTGTAGATCCAATTGCTCGTGAGGTATTTGAAAAATTTTGTCATACAAAAGGATTGGACTTACAAGCTTTTGGTGTACTGAAAGCGAAATCCGAAAAAACTATAAAGATCACACATTGAAATACTGGTTCACGATAAGTATAACGCTGCTCATCCTGATTACTGTACTCCTTCCTGGCTCAGCCGTTCCAGATGTCGGAAATTTTGGGCTTGACAAAATAGTACACTTCTTTCTTTTCTTTGTGTGGGCTGTTGCCATTCGATTTGATTTTTCTTCTCTAAACAAAATTCTTGTCTTCGTTATCGGTATAGTATTTAGCTGCTTAACAGAAGTACTTCAACTTTTTACAGAAGACAGAAGTTTTGATTTTTTTGACATGCTGGCAGATGCGGTTGGCCTGACGACAGGCCTGATCTTGAGCCACTTAGTTATACGCATTCTTTCTTCCGCATTGAAAAAATTACCTGGT
>LNFM01002754.1_pt1 | contig 36175 bp, 26 predicted proteins | sample 596031 | NCBI WGS metagenome assembly LNFM01 (sample SAMN04254537, study PRJNA301005) | activated carbon metagenome | isolation source: dual media filters at the Ann Arbor, Michigan drinking water treatment plant | place: USA: Ann Arbor | reverse complement strand
GCTTGAATCCTTCGGTGTGAGAGCCTGGATTCTACCGGTGGCTGACTCTCTGACTATCGTTTCAAACGTTGCACTTATTCTATGAATTCAGGCGCCGTTATATGTCGCTTGATCTGCACTGGATTGACCGCGAAGGCGCGCTAGTTCGCAGTGTTGTTATTCAGGACGCGTTCAGGCTCAACACTGGCCTATATGACATGCACGTTCCCATAGGTATAGCGACAGATGGTGAGACTGCCGTAGTTGTTTTATTCACATCGGTATTTACAAACCAGCCATCTGCTTTGGATATCGCTGTAGCAAATGATGACGGCGCATCTGTTGCGTTAAGCCTAATTGTCCCGTTTTACCCATGCCTCGGTGCAACACCTGTATCGCGTATGACAACTGGTCGCGATGACAACTCCGAGTGGGGTGGTGCAGGAGCCGGCGGAAACCAAGTGTGTTACATCGGCAACGGTAAGTACCTGTTCTATGTGAGCTCAGTCGTCTCGTTCGTATTCCCAAGCGGCGGCAACTGGGCGGCAGCGATTTACGACGCGGCCGAGAACACCGTCGAACTTGCCGGCGTTATCAATGGCACCGTCCAGACAACCTCACTGCGTATGACGCTTGGCACACCTGACTGCGTTCGACAGGAGCAGGTAGACCCTGACACTGGCGAAATACTGAACAAGGCAACCATCATTGCAACCCGGGGCGGTTTCGCGCAGCTCGCTGGTTATGCCGGTACCGAGTTTGGTGAGACCTGGATCAGCTACGACTCGGGTGAGTCCTGGGAACTGCTTGCCAGCCAGGGATCGCCTGCAGGCGCTTTCTATTGCGGCAACATCATCCAGCCACGCGCTGCAGCAACTTGAGGTAGGGCTTCATGGCCACGATCGACACAATTATCAGCAGTCAGCGCGACCTGATCACCAACGTGCTTGGCACGGCATCAAGCCTTGCGAATCGGATCGCCACAGGCGGGCAGCCGTCTATCTCAAACCCCACACTGAGCTATGCGTTCTCGAAGCCAAACCTGGCTGCGCCGCCGACGTTTGGTGAGCTGCTGCCGGGGGATACCAGCGGTTCGACCATCCAGTTTCTCGAATCAAACATCGATCGCATGACGGCTCAGTATTTCCCTGAACTGAACGGAGTGCTACGCGATACTCCAGAGCGCTGGGCATGCGGCATCCTGACGGGTGAACAGCCGCTTGGCCTGAGCCAGGAGGCGTTTGATTTGGCCTGGCATCAAAGCAGAGACCGCGAATATCGCACCCGTGAAACAGAAGTGCGCCAGATCACCAGCCGCTTTTCTGCTGCCGGATTCAGCATGCCCATTGGCCCGATGGCGAGTGCGATCATCCAAGCAGAGCAGCGCGCAAGCGGCGCCATTGGCGATGTGAACCGTGCGCAGACGATTCGTGATACCGAACTGAAGTACGACATGCTGCGGTTCGCGTCGGAGCAAGCATTTCAGTACAAGACCGGGATGATGCGGCTCATCGCTGACCTCTACCGGTTCTTCTTGGAAGTGCCCAACCGCGATGTCGACCTGTTCCGTGCAAAGGCGCAGGCATATGCCGCATCGCAGGATGCGCTGTCGAGCTACTACCGTGTGGAGCTGGGTTTCGAAGAACTACGCCTGCGGGCGGCTGAGGCAAAAGCGGGTACCAGCCTGAACGTCGATCGCAACCGCATTGCAGCGGCCGAGACTGGAAACTCGGCCAGCGCGCTGGCGCAGGCCAGCCGAGGCTTTACAGACACCGCCAGCGCCGCGGCAAACGCCCAGTCCGCTCTTATTGCCGACTTGAGTGGGGGTGCTTAATGGCCTGGACGAATGTTTTAGAAATACCGGGAGTACAGGTAGATGTTTATACCGACGATATGGTGTTGGCCCCTGGCTTAGTGACTTGGGAAGATGGCGTCTTTTCGCTAGGTACACCATTCGCCACTGCCGGTGCGGTATCGACCACCCACTTGATTATCTCAGGGCTTACAGATGATCCAGAGTTTTTCGGTCAGAACTACCGCTTAGAAGTCGATGAAGTAACTATTGACCCTGCTGCGACTTTTCAGCAATCAAGGGTTTTGACCTTTGCAATGATTCTGCCGAAAGCTTTCGTTGTTTATCCGGGTAGTGATGCTGTTGTTTACAGCCGCAGAGAGAATACATCGGGGGCTTCCCCGAGTCAGGGTTTTACAGCCGCCCAACGACGGACAAGTCTAGGTGCCCCTTTCCCTAGTGGGGACTTCGGCCTCTACATATCTAAAGGCGGTCTATCCATCGCCAACGGGATATACACAGCAAAATTTCGCATATTGGTAGACGGCTGGCTGCCGCCTGAGCTGCCGCCGTTCTGGGGTGATTTCCAATACGCGACGGAAAAACTGTAGCCCCCTGTGGGGTTTTGTACTGATCGCTGGTCAGTGGAAGATCATCGAAACACCAGAGGGTTCCTGTATGTACGGCGTTTCGTTTCTCAAAGAGCGCGGCAAACCTATCGAAGGTGCTGGCGATGGGACTTCTGACTCGATCAAGAAGCAGGTTCCGGCTGGCAGCTTCATCATGCCTGCTGACTCGTCGGGCGCTTTGGGCCTGAGCAAGCCGGGAGCTGCAACCCCTCAGCAGGGTGATTCCGGCGCACCTGGTTATCAGGGTGAGCAGGTGCCGGTGAACGTGAGCAATGGCGAGTTCGAGATTCCCCCGGAGCAGGTCCACGCCCTGGGCGTTCAGTTCCTGAACAAGGCGAAGAACGCCACTCACACCCCGGTACCGGAAAAGCGCCAGGGCGGCGAGCTGTTCTTTGCTAATGGAGGGGTGGTTGAAGACCCTGAAAAGCGCAAAGGCTTTGGCGTGGCGCCGATCATGAATCGCGGCCAGCAGGCGGCACAACCGCAGCAGTCTGCACCTGGCATTGCCTCTGGCGTAGTCGGTGGCGTCAAAACCATATTGGGCGGTTTGGCATTGCCGAGCGCTGCAATTGCCGATGGTGTGCGCTCGGGAGCTGCACGCTTGACGGGTGGTGACCCTGCTACGCTTGAGGGTGGGGCGACCAAGTATCGTGATATGGCGCTCGGCACCGCAGCGGAAGGTATCGCGCAATCGAGTGCTGCTGCTGAAGGGCTGCGCGAGAAAGGGCGTGCAGCGCTTGGTGTTCAGCCGTTCATGGGTTCGTCCGCTACTTCAAGTGATCAGGCCCGCGCCGAACAGCCGGTACAGTCTGCAAGTACTGCAGCGCCTATGCCCGATGCTGCTTCGCCAGGCGAGCCAGGTAGCTCTCAGAGTCCGGGGCTTGGTGTTACTCCATGGATGGATACCGGCATCGGCGCCGATCGGCAGGGCGGGCAGATCGTTGCTCGAGCAGGTGCAGACGGTACCGCTGAGTTTACCAATGCGACGGCCAGCCCTGATGCTGTGAGCGGCGCCAGTCCAATGCCGACCAGCGGTCTTGGCGTTGCTCCGATCACGAACCGTAACCAGCAGCAATCTGAACCTGGTCTAGGCGTGGGGTTCGCTCGGCGCGGATCGGCCCAGAATTTAGGCGATGGTGTGGGCACCTTTTCCCAAGCCGAAGCTGGCGATGCGGAGTTGGCCATGGGGCGATTTGACCGTGCCAACCAGATCCGGAGCCAGACCATTCAAGAGTCGCGGCGCGGCCAGATCGGTGAGGGTGGCGGACGGGTTAGCGTGGTGGCTGACAGTTCTCGCGCGCCAACCGTTCCTGAGCTGATGCGCGCACGTCAAGAAGAGCGGCAGGCACAGGTAGAGGCGCTGCGATCGCAGACCCAGCAGGGTGGGCAACTCGCCACTCAGCGCATGGCCACAGAGCAGTTGAGCCAGCAACGCCTGCAGCAGCAGATCGATGAAGGCCAGGTATCGGCGCAGGACCGTCAGCGGCTGGATGACCTGCGAGCACAGATAGCCAACACCTCGCTTAGCGAGGAACAGCGTGCCGAGGCTCGCCAGTCCTACAACGCCCTCTCTACGCCGGCGAAGGATCGATACATTGCCCAGGATGTGGTGATGGGCGTTGACGACACCAATCGTCCTATTCTGGGTCGGCAGATCATCGACGTATCGACTGGACAGCCAGTTTCTACCACTCAGGCCCAGGCTGCGCGCAGGCAGGTCACCCGGGCAGAAGTTGAGCAAACCGCGCGTGACGAGGGGCTGGCATTCGATGAAGTTGAAAAGCTGCTCAGGGCGCGGGGGATTACGGTCCAGGGCTAAGCTGGCTCAATTTGAGCATTGAGTGATAGCCTTAAACCACCATCACGGAGGACAAGCCTATGAAACGCCTTTTTGCTGCGCTGGCGATTGTTTTTTCAGCATCAGCCAACGCTCAGATCTTCAAGTGCGTGGCCCCGGATGGGTCTGTTGCGTTCTCCCAGGTTCCTTGCGTCGCTGCCGGTGAGTCGCAGTACTTGGGTGAGGTCCAGCGGACTACCCAACCCGAAAGCAGTCAGGACGTGGTTCAGCGTAACCTAAGAGCCGCCGAGATTATGCAGGGCGGGTCGGGTTCTCAAGGTGCTGGCGGGCCAAAAGTCACCGTAGTCCGTGACAGCAGCAAGTCCCCGACGATAGGCGAAATCATGCGCGACCGTGCGGCTAACCCATCAATTCAGTCCGCGCCCAAGCAAACGGTAAGAACACACTGCACCGATAGCGGGAAGTTCACCTACTGCTACGGTAGCGATGGGAGCCGTTCTACCACGCTCAGATCAGGAAACAACACATTCACGAACGCCCAGCAGTAGAAGGGCAACCCCCTGTAAGGTTAGGCGCACGCCCCACCAACTCTGAAACTCCCGCTACGGCGGGATTTCTTTTTTGGAGAGTGGGATGGCAAATCTTCTTGATGAGTTTGGGTTGCGCGAAGCGCCGGCACAGGCATCGGCGCAGAGCACTCCGGCCAAGAAGCCAAACCTTCTGGATGAGTTCGACCTTCGCGCTGTGCAGGAGCAGGCGCCGAAGCAGAACACGTCGCTTATGGGCGACCTGGGAACTGACATCAAGCGCGGCGTCCAGCAGTTGCCTGGTGTGCTCACCGGCCTGGCCGATATCGGTGCTGCTGGCCTGACCGGCCGGCGCTATGTCGATGATGTTGCCGACCAGTTAGGCGAAGCCACAGGCTTTCAGCCAGACAAATGGCAGGAAGAGGCTCGCCAGGAATACAGCCCAGCTCGCCAGCAGGGTACCGCCGAGATTGATCAGGCCTGGGAAGATGGCAGCGCTATGGATGTTGCCGGGGCCTATGCCAGTAACCCTGGCAACGTGGCCGGTATGGTCGCGGAGTCGCTGCCTCAAATGCTCGCCGGCGGTGTAATTGGCCGCGGCGCCCTGGTCGGGGCGCGTGCCACTGGCCTGATCGCCAACCCAGCAACCGCAGGCCAGGCCGCCCGTCAGGCTGTTGTGGCCGGCGCAGGCGGTGAAGGTGCTGTTATCGCCGGCGGCACCATGGATCAGATTGATCGCGAGGTTGATCCGCGGCGCGCCGCTGCAGCGGCTGCTGGTGCAGGTGTTATCGGTGGGGCGCTGAGCGGGTTTGGCGCCAGGCTGGCGCAGCGTGCGGGCCTTATCGACGTGGAAAGTGCGCTTGCCGGTGGTGTTGGTCAGGTCGCCGGCCAGGCGCCAGGCCTTGGCCGCCGTGTGGCCGGTGGCGCACTTACCGAGGGTGTGCTTGAGGAACTGCCGCAATCCATTCAGGAACAGATGCTGCAGAACTGGGCAGAGCAAAAGCCCCTGATGGAGGGCGTGCCGCGCGCGGCCGTTGAAGGAACCCTGGCGGGCTCGGCGATCGGCGGCGCAGTGAACGTTGCCCGTCGACCATCCGAGCAGATGGGTATTGACCCTGCAGCCGGGCCGCTTTCGTCGGCCGCGGCGACTGCAGTAGACGGTACCGCCACGCCGGTGCGCGATGCCACCCGTGCCGCGCTGTTGAATGGCGCTCCTGAGCAGAGTGCGGGTGCTCGGTACCAGCCTATCGACCAGCAGATGGCCATTGCACAAGAGCTGTTCCCGACTGACCTTGATGCCGAAGGCAATCTGCACTTCTACCGCTACGATCGCGACCTGCAGGTGATGGTTGAGGTGCCTGAGGCACAGGCCCTGGCCGCTGCGCGCGAGCAGTTGGCCCAGGCTGAGCGCATGGGCTTTGACCCCCAGGACACGCGTGGCCTTGATGAGTTGGTTCCTCAAGTGGAAGAGCTGCCGGCGCAGCCACCGTTGGCCACGGTAACTTCAGACTCTGGTCCTCAGGCGGTTGAGCAGATCAATCAGCCGCTGCCTCTGGCCACCGTGGAAATGGATACCGGCCCTCAGCCTGTCGAGCAGGTGCAGGGCGTTCCGACCGCAGATGACCCGGGCTATGAACTGCGCCTGCAGAAGAATGGGCGCCCGTTCCGTGGGCAGAACGATGTGCGCCTGCGCAAGCTGTTCACAGACCTTGAGGCCGCCGGCGAGTCGCCAGTGGTCGTGCAGCATGAGGGTGGGTGGGCTGTTGCCGTGCCACGCCAGCCGGTAGAGCCGCCGGCGCCGCTCGGCCTTCCGGCGCCCAGCACCATGGTGGTGGACAGTCAGGGTAATGCTCAGCGTGGCGCTGTGGCGCCGTTTGTTGAGCCAGGCGCCCAGGTTCGGCCTATCGGTGGGCCAGGTATGGAGCGACAGGCGCTGCCGCGTCGCGAAAGTGGTCGCAGCCAAACTCAGGAGGCGCAACGTGCTGATAACCGGGCAGGGGCTGCTGATGAGCGAGCCGCAAGCAATCTACCTGTTGCACCAGCTTCGGCGGATAACGTGGCGGGAGTGCCAGTTGTGGCTGAGCGGCCAGCCGCTGCCGGGGGAGAGGCAGGATCTGGTCGACCTGATCTTCCTGCTGCAGTTCAAGGGGCCAACGGACAGCGTGCACTGACTGCAGGGCGAGACCCGCGCAGGATCGTGAACCGTGATCGTGATTCGGTTGTACAGGCCGCAATCCGGCTTGGCGGGATCACGACCCAGTGGCGTCAGGATACGACCGGTGAGGCCAAGGGTAATAAATTTATCCCTGGCGTCGGCGCCCTGTGGACGGATAAGACCGGCACAAGCCTGGATGACATGGCTTCCCTGCTTGACCAGAACGGCTATGTGCCTGCCGGTGAAATGAGCCGCGATGGTGGCGTGGGCTGGTTACAGCAGGCTCTACGCGATGAGATTTCAGGCCAGCGGACAAGCTACGCCCCGGGCTCAGCCCGCCAGGAAGCCGACCTGATTAAGCGCGAGGCCGAGCGATTCGGCTTTACTGATGATGCCGACTGGCAGGAGGTCGAGGCAAAGCTCGACGCCGCCTTTGATCTGACCGAAGATATTGCAGAGCTGGAAGCACGGCGCGCCGCCCATGAGGCGAGAGTCGCAGAGCTTGATAGCCTTTTGGGAGATACGAATGAACGCACAACAGAAGAAGCAGGAATTGTCGCAGAGAGCGGACAGGCTGGTCTCGAACCTGGCAGTCAGCAAGGCCGACCTGCAGAAGAGCGTCAACGGCCTCGAGGCGCAGATCGAGGCGAAGGAAGCGGAGCTGCAACGCCGGGGGATTCCTTTACCCTCGAGCAGCAAACCGAGCAAAGCCTAAACGAACTCGCCGCCAATCAGCAGGCGGCAGAGCAGGCAGAAGCCGAGGCGCAACGCCAGGCCGAGCAGCGCACGCAGGCAGACCGCGACCGCGCCGACTTTACCCTCAGTGGATCTGATCGACCCTCCGATGTTGCTGCTTCGCGCGGCCAGAACGATATGTTTGCGCCGCCGACCCGCGGCCAGGCTAAGGCCGAATGGGTCACCTTCCCTGCCAACTCAGGCACCCTCAACATTCCCCGGGCAGAAATGCCGCAGATCAAGGCCGAGCACCGCGGTGCGATGGTCAACTTTCTCAATGCGCGCGGCGTGGCGCATGCCGAGGACACCATTGCGGCCGACCAGCTGAAGCCGACCCAGGCTGAGTACTCAACCAAGAAGGTGGAAGCGGCCAAGGCCTTCGAAGGGGGCGATCGCTCCATTCTGATTTCCAGTGATGGGCATGTGTTGGACGGCCACCACCAGTGGTTGGCCAAGCGTGATGCCGGCGCCGATGTGAAGGTGATCCGCCTGGACGCACCTATTCGCGATCTGCTGGATACGGTCGCCGAGTTTCCCAGCGCTACCGTCGACACAACCAGTGCGCAGGTCGCCAGCAGTGCGCCGAAAGCTCAGCCAGCCAAGGTTGAGGACTTCGGCGAGAAGATCGGCGGTGCGAGAAAAGACACCGCTACCCCAGGCAAGAAAAAGGCAGCGAAGGAAAAAGACAGCCGCCCGGCCTGGCAGCGCCGCTACGAAGTCACTCAGGTGCTCACCAGTACAGTACCTGGCGAGGCCGGTCGCTGGGTAATCAGTGACACGCGCAAACTCGACTGGAAGAAACAGCCGAAGCAACTGCGCGGGAACTACGCGACCGAAGAAGAGGCCATGCAAATGCTGCCGGTAATTGCGGTGGCGCAGAAGCATCGTGTTCTGTCTGTTCGCGACGGTGATGGTACCGGCTTTGAAATCTGGCGGGATGTTACTGACCGCAAGCGCGTGAAGGTTGTCGACCAGGTGTTCCCATCCAGAGAGGCAGGGATGGAGTACATGGCCAGGAACGCCGAGGCAATCATCGAAACCAACACCACGTTCGGTGAGGCTGACTTGCCGCGGCCTAATAGCACTGCCCGCAAGGGTGCTGAGCGCCGCACCGGCCCGGTGAGGGACAGCTCATTTACTGAAGCTTTTGGGTTCCGTGGTGTGGAGTTCGGTAATTGGAACAACCAGGAAGAGCGTCAGCAGCTTCTGGATGATGCCTACGATGGCCTGATGGATCTGGCTGAAGTGATGGGTATCCCGCCGCGTGCAATCAGCTTGAATGGTGACTTGGCGCTGGCGTTCGGCGCACGGGGTCAGGGTTTGAGCGGTGCCCGGGCGCACTACGAACCCGGCAAGGTGGTTATCAACCTGACCAAGCTGAACGGCGCCGGCTCGTTAGCGCATGAATGGTTCCATGCGCTCGATCACTACTTTGCTCGTCAGGATGGAAAGTCATCGTCCGCGTGGGCGGTTGATAAGGACGGCACACGGTCGCTGAAGATTACGAGCAACTTCGAGAACGATGCGGCCAGTTCGGGCTTTCGGCGTAATAACTCTGGTGTGCGCGAAGAGCTTCGCGATGCGTACACCGATTTGATGAAAACCATGTTCAGCAAGGGTGAAACCTATGTTGAGGACACTGCCCGCGTTGATGAGTTTGTGGGGCGCGCTCGTAAAGAATTAACCGATCGCCTTGATGAAATCCGCCGTGACCTGGCCGAGCAGAAGGACCCAAAGTACTGGAAGCGGAACAATAAACCGGCCAGCGCTGAGCAGCTTGCCGAGTTCGACACGGTTGCTCAGTTGGTGCGGGATGGCACTGCGCTGAGTACCGAGCTGCGTCCTACACCTGGCAAGTCACGCTCTGTTCTAACCAGCATGCGTTGGACTAACGACGCTTTGGAGAAGATGAGCGAAATCTACAAGGCGGTGCGTGGCCGTACCGGGTTTAACGCAGAAACCAACGGTGTATTCGACCGGCTGCGCCAGACCATGGGTGCGTATTCGTCTCGTCTCAAGATGCTTGCCGACGCTCAGAGCGGCGAGGAAAAGGTCAAGAAAGTGCCTACCCGGTTCGCCATGGACGCCAAAGAGCTGGATCAGGGGCGAGGCACTGACTACTGGACCACTCCGCATGAAATGGCGGCGCGTGCTTTCCAGGGGTATGTGGAAGATAAAGTCGCTGAGCGTGGTGGTCAGAGCCCGTTCCTGAACTTTGGCCCCGAGAACGTGGGAATTCTCACACCGTGGGGTTGGAAGCGACCCTTCCCGGCAGGTGCAGAGCGGCAGTCGATCAATCGCGCCTTCGACAAGCTGATAGATGTCATCCAAACCCGCGAGACTGAGGGCGGCAATGTGGCGCTCTACTCCCGTGCCAGCTACCGCCAGGGCCAGCCTGTGCAGCAGGGCGCGCGTGCAGTGCAGTTGCGCATGCAGCTCGCGCGGTTGACTGGTGGTTGGCAGAACGCGCCCAAGGTGAAGGTGGTTCAGTCGGTCAAGGATCTGCCGGATGCTCAGCGCCGCCAGGTTGAGCGTGATGGTGCGTTCGACGTGGAAGGTATGTTTGCCGATGGCCAGGTTTACCTGGTGGCCGATAACCTCCGCGACGTGAAGCATGCGGCGTTTGTGCTGCAGCACGAAGTACTTGGCCATGCCGGTCTGCAGGGCGCCTACGGCCAGCGCCTGACGCCGCTGCTGATGAGCCTGTACAACGGTAATGCCGAGCTGAAGGCCCAGGGCGATGCCCTGGTGCAGCGCTACGGTTACACGCCGTCCGTGGCCATGGAGGAAGTACTTGCGGACATGGCCGGCGCCGGCACCATCCAGCAGCAGCCGTTCTGGCAGCGCCTGATCACCGCCATGCGTAACGCGCTGCGCTCGATCGGCGTGGGCGTGAACTGGAACGAAAGCGATATTCAGGGGTTGCTGGCGAATGCCCGCGCTTACATCGTGAGTGGCCGGCGCCGCCCGGGTGCGCGTGATGCGTTCTCCCGTGATGGGCGATCAGGCCGTGGGGCAGAAATCACTGACGAGCAAGGCCGACTGCTGGCGCCGAACGGCAAGCCGTCCAAGCTGAGCCAGAAACAGTGGCATCAAGCGCGCAGCAGCAACTTTAAGGGCTGGTTCGGCAACTGGCAGGGGCTGGCTGTTGGTGAGCGACTGTCTGCAATGGCGGCAGTCAAGCTTCAGATTCCTGAGGGCTGGCGCAGTTTGAGCATTGGCGAGCTGCGTAAGCGCGCCCGTGAAGCGCTGAGCAATATCGTGAGGAGCGGTGAGCCGCTGGTCAATGATGAGCTTGGTGAGGTGCTGCTCAGCAGGAACAAGGGTGTGAGCAAGTTCATCAGCGAGAGTGCTGACCCGGCAAAACTGCTGATGGCTGCCGACATTCGCAGTGCTTTTCGGCGGGCCGTGCACGCCTCATCGCGGGCGCCGCGCGAGCCTTTAGCCGAGCCAAACATCCAGTCCTATGAGCGACTGCTGGCTAAGGTGAGCCTTGACGGGAGCGAGCTGGTGGTGGTGTTCACCGTGCAGCGCATGAAGGATGGAAAGCTGCATTTCTACAATGCGGTGTTTGCCGACGACCAGGCAAACGACGGGCAAAAAGAAACCCCAGCAGTCTCTCCGAGGGATACCCCCATTGCTGGGGAACGCGCCACATCGGCCTATGCTGGGGTTCCAGTCTCGGTAGGATCTCTGAGGGATACCCCCATTGCTGGGGAACGCGCCACATCAGCCAGTACCGAGATTGCTGCATTCTCACGCCGAGCGCTCGAAAGAGTCAACCCAGATGCCGTATCCAAGGTGACGGACGGTAACGGCGAACCGCTGGTGATTTACCACGGTACCGCCGAGCAATTCACCGTCTTCGATCAGGCACGCGCCGGGCAAAGCACCGGGCATGCCACGGCGCCGCTGGGCATCTTCCTAACGTCTGATAAGGGGATGGCCAGTGCCTATGCCGAGAAGGCGACTGACGGTATGCCAGGGCTGGCAAACGTGATGCCCCTGTTCGGCTCGATCAAGACGCCTTACAGCATGTCGATGGCCGAGTCCCAGGCGTTGGATACGCCAGAAAAGGCGATCGCCTTTCGGCGGCAACTGGAGCGCGAGGGCTATGACGGCATTCAGCTCAATGGTTCGCCGGTCTGGGTGGCGTTCTACAACAATCAGGTCAAATCCGCGACGAACAACACCGGGGCCTTTGATCAGGTTGATCCGGACATTCGCTATTCGCGCGCCGGCCAGCGCGACACTGAAGCGTTGCGCAAGCTGGGCCTTGCCGGCAGTGATGCCCAAAACCTCCTAGACCAGGTGCGCAACCTGACCCTTGGCAGCGTGCAGGCGAAGATCAGCGAATGGTCGACGCGGTCAGAAGAAGGGGTCTTTGATGGCCTGGCTGGCATTCGTCGCGCTGAAGAAGCCGCAGGCGTCACGGATGTGAATCAGCAGGGCTACGTGTCCGCGCGGATGGCCAGCGGTATCGCCGACGTGATGCACGGCGTGCTGCACTACGCGGCGCCTGAGTGGCGCGACGGTATTGTTTCGGGCAAAGCAAACACCCGTGGCGTGTTGGAGATTCTGGGTGACCTCGGCCAGGACAACCTGACCCCTTGGCTTGCCTGGCTGGGCGGCAAGCGCGCTCAACTGCTCAAGGCGCAGGGCCGCGAGAACAACCTGAGCGATACCGATATCGCCGAGCTGCTGGCCATGGGGCAGGGCAAGGAAGCACTGTTCGAAAAGGTCTATCGCGAATACGCCCAGGTGAACGAGGCGGTTCTGGATCTGGCGCAGGGTGCGGGCCTGATTGATCAGGCCGCCAGGGCCGGCTGGCTCACCGACTACTACGTGCCGTTCTACCGCCAGGACGAGTCGGAGGGCATCTTTACGGCGCCGCGGAGCAAGCGAGGGCTGTCGCACCAGTCGGCGGCTATCAAGGCATTGAAGGGCGGCACGCTGCCCACCAATGACCTGTTATCGAACATGCTGGCCGGCTGGACCAAGCGCATTGACGCGTCGATGAAGAACAAGGCGCTGCTCGAGGTGGTGGATAACCTGCAGGGTAGTGAGTTTCTGGTGGACGAAAGCCCGCGCTACCAGCAGGTGCTGATTTCGCGCAGCCAGATTGCGCAGCAGATCCGCAATGACCGCAAGGCACTGGCCATGGCCGCCGACCTGCTGGACCTGCCGGCCGGATCGAACGTCATCAAGGTGGTAAACCAACTGATGAAGCCGGAAAGCGAGGGCTTCGAGAAGTTGTGGACCCGCGTTGCCCCGACCGACCCCGACATCATCCGCGTGCAGCGCGACGGCAAGAACGAGTACTACCGTGTGACCGACGAAAGCCTGCTGCGCGGGCTGAAGTTCATCGAAGGCAGCGTGTTCAATGACCCGATCACCAAGATCGGTCGAGCGTTCAAGCGCCTGCTCACCACTGGGGTGACAGCCTCGCCTGACTTCATCCTGCGCAACTTCATCCGCGATGCGGCGCATGCGTGGCTGATCAACAAGGACGGCTTTACCCTCGGCAAGGACTCGATCAAGGGTATGCGTGATGCCTTGCGCGAAGATCAGGATTACCGCGACCTGATGTTTGCCGGCGGCAGCTTCCAGGGCGGGTATGTGCACGGCACAGATCCAGAGGCCTCGGCGCAGATCATCCGCCGGGCCCTGGAGAAGAAGGGCTTCACCAGCCGGCAGCAGGAGGCGTACCTGGGCAGTTTGGTAAACACCCCGGCCAAGGCAGCCGCCATGCTTGGCCAGGGCTGGCAGAAGTACCGCACCCTAGGCGACAAGGTGGAAAACGCTAACCGACTGAGCACATACAAGGCTGCCCTTGATGCTGGCAAAAGCCGGCGCCAGGCCGCGTATGAGGCAAAAGACCTGATGGACTACAGCCTGCGCGGTAACTTCGCCGCGGCGCAGTGGTTCACCGACGTGGTGCCGTTCCTGAATGCTCGCCTGCAGGGTCTGTACAAGCTCGGCCGCGCGGTGAAGGGCGACAAAACCCTGCTGGCCAAGGAAGTGGCCATGAAAGGCGGGTACATCGCGCTGTTCTCCCTGATGCTGGCCGGTCTTAATGACGATGATGAGCGTTACCAAGCGCTGATGGACTGGGACAAGGACATGCACTGGCATATCTTCCTGGGCGATCAGCACTTCCGCATTCCCAAGCCATTCGAGCTGGGGCTTGTGTTCGGTACCGTGCCCGAGCGGATCTTGCACGCCATGACCGGCACGCAGGATGGTGGCGACCTGGCCAAGGCAGTATCCAACGGCGTGTTCCAGACCCTGGCATTCAACCCGGTACCGCAGTTCTATCAGCCGATCCGCGAGCTGCAGGCCAACCGCAATTTCTTTCGCGATTCGCCGATCGAGGATATGAGCGACGAAGGCAAGATGCCTGAAGCCCGCTATGACGAGCGGACCAGTGCGATAGGCCGTGCGCTTGGCCAGGTCACCGGGCCGACCCTTGGCCTGTCACCGAAGCAGCTCGATCACCTGGTGCAGGGTTACACCGGCACCCTGGGACAGTACGTGCTGAGCATGTCGACGCTGTTGGCCGGCGCCTTCGATGACGCTGCCAGCCCGTCTGCCCGCGGCGGCGACATCCCAATTCTGAAGGTGCTGTATCAGGGTGATGCGCCCCGCTCGACCAAGTACCAGAGCGAGTTCTACGACATGATGCGCGAGGCTGACCAGCTGAGCCGAACCATCAAGTCATACCGCGAGGAAGGTCGAGTCGAGGCGGCTGAACGCCTGATGGAAGAAAGCCGCGCGAAGTTGGCCAATCGGCCGGCGCTGGGCCTGGCACGCAAGCAACTGGGCACCATCCGCAACCAGATGGATGCGGTATATCGCGATACCGTGATGAGCGCTGAGGCGAAACGTGCCCGATTGGACGAGTTGCAGCGGCGTGCCAATCAGATTGCCGAGCGCGTGGTGCGCCAGGCGGGAGGGGACTTCTAGAACAGGCTGATGATCGCCACCAGCCCCACGATAGCGCCGCATAGCAGAGCGAACCCCCAAAAGGTGGACTCTGCGCCGGCGCGCGTGGCTTTGCTGGTGTTGGCATAAAGGGCGTAGCCGATGGCGATAAGGATGCCGCCGGCGACCGGATTTCCCAGCAACGCAACCATGCCGAGAACAATCAGGATGCCGCTGATGTAAACCTGAACCATGGGGTATCTCCCAATAACTGTCGTACCAGTTTAGGGAAAGGGGAGTGCCCGGGGCGAGGGCCTATTCAGGCCCTGTTGTTTGTCCCGTTGGCCAGGGCATCCAGATGATCGGCGTACCACTGCATCATGGTGCGGCGCTGCTCCAAGTACTTCGCCTTGTTGTAGACGCCGGCGACACCAGATTTCGCATGCGACAGCTGCGCCTCGATGTGATTCTCGTCGAAGCCGTTTTCGTTCAGCAGCGTGCTGGCGATGTGGCGGAACCCGTGGCCAGTCTGCTGGCCTTGGTAGCCCATCCGGCGCAGAGCCATGTTGAAGACCATATTGCTCAGTGGTTTGGTGCGATCGTTGCGCCCTGGGAAGAGCAAGTCGTGGCCACCGGACAGCATCTGCAGTTCTCTCAACAGGTTGAGCGACTGGGTGGACAGCGGCACGATGTGCTCGCGGCGCTTTTTCATGCGCTCAGCGGGTATTTCCCAGATGGCTTTGTCCAGATCGAACTCTTTCCAGCGCGCCTCGCGTACCTCGCTGGGGCGCAGGCCATTCAGGATCAGCAGGCGCAAGCCGATGCGCACGACGCGATTGGTGTAGGTGTTGATCGCCTGCAGCAGGCGGGGCAGTTCGGCCTGTTCGACGTGGGCATAGTTCTCGGATTGCTTCTTCTGCAAGAACTTGTCGAGCCCGTCGACCGGGTTGGTTATGGCGCGGCCGGTTACCCTGGCCAAGTCGTAAATCTCTTTGCAGAAGCGCCGCACGTTCCCGGCCTGATCGATGATGCCCTTTTTCTCCATCCCCCTGAAAAACTCCATCCACTCCATCGGGGTGATGTCGACATAGACGCGCTTCCCTAATTTAGGGAAAACGTGCAGCTCCAGAGCGCCGATCACGCGCTTGGCATACCCTTCGCCCCAGTTTGCTACCCTGCTGGCATACCACTCGCGTGCCAGGGGCTCGAAAGTACTTTCGGCTTTGGCCTGGGCCTGCGCTATGTCGGCCTTGCGCTGAGTCGATGGGTCGATGCCTTGGGCAATCAGCGTGCGTGCAGCCTGCGCCTTCTCGCGCGCCTGGGCGCCGCTAATGCTGGGGTAGGGGCCGAGGCCGAGCCAAGTCCGGTCTTTCGTGCCCGGTTTCGAGTACCGTAGTTCCCACAGCTTCTGGCCCGTGGGTTTCACGCGGAAATACAAGCCCTGACCGTCGTGCTCACGGTAGGTTTTAGCCTCAGGCTCAAGGGTGGCGAGGGTGGTGTCGGCCATCGGCCGGCGCTTGATATCCGCTCTTTTCATGGCGTTTTGGTATGCCGCGTTCTAATGGCCGGGCAGCATACCAACAGGCATACCAAACTGTCAGCGTTAAGCTGACGCATATAGATTTATGCTGGAAAAGAAAAACCGGCCACAGGGGCCGGTTTGTCTGGGTTTCGAGTCATGCTGACGCATGCTGAAACAAGTGATTGGTCGGAGAGACAGGATTCGAACCTGCGACCTTCTCGTCCCGAACGAGACGCGCTACCAAGCTGCGCTACACTCCGATGGCTCGAGATTGTACTGAAAAAGTTTTGCTGTACAAGGGGTTAGCACGAATTTTTTCAAACTCGCCAGGCCATCGCAAGAACCGTACGTGACCTAGGGTGGTTGGGCGCAGCGAGCGCACCGGCCTTACAGCTGATGTGCCGCTGTCGCCCAACCCAGCGCAGGAGTGGGGGCCCTGCGCTGATTACAACTCTTTGACAGTCCGTACCTGGTCCTTGTTGACCTGGGAACGTTTGCCGTCGAGTTGTTCGAACTCGTAGAAGCCGGATTCCTCATCGTAGTCAGGGGTGTCTACGGCCTGAATCTCACGGCCATCGTTGAGGGTAATCACGGTAGGCGACGCACAACCGGCGAGCGCGACGATACCGAGTGCCAGCAAGCATGCCGGGATGATCCGTTGAGTCATGACAGTTCTCCTTGGTTGACAGTGGTTACCTGCCTCAGACGTGCAAGCCTTGCGCAAGTTCCCGAACGTTAGCAGCTCGATTGTCCATTTTCCTCCCTCAGTACCTCAGGGCTGTTGAAGTTGGCCAGGCGCGGGTCACCGGTTGGACAGATCAGGGCCCGCGGGTTGAGCGGCTTCAGCCAGCGCTGGGCGCTGCGCTCACCGCTTTGCCAGGCTCGCTCAAGATCCTCTAGCAGCGCCCGTGGTAGCACGCTAAAAAGGGGTTCCCAAAACGCGCCTTGGCGCACCATGACCGGCTCGTTGCCGGCGAGGGCAAGCAGGTCGTCGAGCAGGGCTCGGTCGACGCGCGGCGCGTCACAGGGCAGTACCAGTACGTGCTCATGGCGCGCCACGCGCAGCCCTGCAAGGATGCCTGCCAACGGACCCTCGTAATGAGGGTTCGCGTCGGCGACCAGGCGATCAGTGTAGGCGGCGTACTGTGCGCTGTTACGGTTGCAGGAAATCAGCAAATCATCCGTCAACGGCCTGACCTGCTCGGTCAGCCAGGCAATCATGGGTTTACCTTGCCAGGCTACCAAACCCTTGTCCTGGCCGCCCATGCGTTGGCCGCGGCCCCCTGCCAACAGCAGGACTGACAGGGCGGGGTATGCGGGAGCGTTGGGCATGGTGAAACCTCATGATTGGGGGCTGTGATATAACAGCGCCCACCGTGAACGACAACTGGAACCCTGCCATGAATCACAAGGCCGAGGCGGTATTTGTGCCGCTCAATATTGCTGTTCTGACCGTAAGCGATACCCGCACCGAGGCGACCGACACCTCGGGTCAGCTGTTTGTCGATCGTCTGCAGGCTGCTGGGCATCAGTTGGCCGCCCGGGTATTGCTCAAGGATGACCTGTATCGCATTCGTGCGCAGGTCGCGACCTGGATTGCCGATGATCAGGTCCAGGTGGTGCTGGTCACCGGCGGCACAGGCTTCACCGGGCGTGACAGCACGCCGGAAGCCGTGGCCTGCCTGCTGGACAAGCAAGTCGACGGCTTTGGTGAGCTGTTCCGCCAGATTTCCATTGCCGATATCGGCACCTCGACCATCCAGTCGCGTGCCCTGGCAGGTCTGGCCAATGGCACCTTGGTCTGCTGCCTGCCGGGGTCGACCAACGCCTGCCGCACTGGCTGGGATGGCATCCTGGCCTATCAGCTGGATGCTCGTCACCGCCCCTGCAACTTCGTGGCACACCTCAAGCAGGTCGATGCCTGCGAGAGCCGTGGATGAGCGGGGCTGCTAAGCCCGGCTTGATGCCGGTTGAGGAAGCCCTGCAGCGGTTGCTTGAACGCGCGGACGCCACGCCCATAGCAGGGCGTGAACGTGTCGCGTTGGCGGACGCTGACGGGCGTGTGCTGGCTGAGCCGCTCGTTGCTACGCTCGATCTACCGCCTTGGGATAACAGCGCCATGGATGGCTATGCACTGTGCCTGGCCGACTGGCAGGGCACGCCGCTGGTCGTTAGTCAGCGCGTGCAGGCCGGTGAGGCGCCTGGCGCCTTGCAGCCGGGCACCTGTGCGCGGATTTTTACCGGCGCGCCGGTGCCCGCCGGTGCTGATACCGTCGAAATGCAAGAGAACGTTGCCGTCGAAGAGGATGGCCGGGTGCGCTTTACCGCGCCCCTGCGTATTGGGCAAAACATTCGTCCGCAAGGGCAGGAAACCCGCGTGGGTGAGTGCGTGCTGCCGGCCGGCACGCGCCTTGGACCTATCGAGCTGGGGCTGGCCGCCTCACTTGGGCAGGCCACGCTGACTGTCAGCAAACGTGCGCGTGTCGCGGTGCTGTCGACAGGGGATGAGTTGGTCGAGCCGGGGCAGCCGCTTGCTGCGGGGCAGATTTACAACAGCAATCGGCGTCTGCTGATCGCCTGGTTAAAGCGCCTGGGCTGCGACGTGGTCGATGCGGGCATCCTTGCCGATGACATGGCCCAGACCCGTGCCGCGCTGGCGGCACTCAGCGATGTCGATCTGATCCTGTCGACGGGCGGCGTGTCGGTAGGTGAGGCTGATTTCTTGGGCGTGGCGCTGCGTGAAGCCGGCGAGCTGACGCTCTGGAAGCTGGCCATAAAGCCGGGTAAACCGCTGACCTTCGGCCAGTTTCGCGGCGTGCCGGTCATCGGCTTGCCGGGCAACCCGGCCTCGACCTTGGTGACCTTTGGTTTACTGGCGCGGCCTTATTTGCTGCGGCGGATGGGCGTGCAACGTGTGGCGCCGTTGGCTGTCGACCTACCGGCCGGTTTTGCCTGGCGCAAGGCGGGGTTACGCCGCGAGTACCTGCGCGCGCGTCTGGAAGACGGGCGTGTGGTGCCTTATGCCAACCAAAGCTCGGGTGTGCTGCGCAGCGCGGCCTGGGCCGAAGGCCTGGCAGAGGTGCGCGAAGGCACCACGCTGGAAGAGGGGGATCGCTTGCGCTTTATTCCGCTGAGTGAGTTGCTGAATTAGACACCGCCATGTCGGGGGCAGGCGCTCCCGCCGTGGTGCCGCGCCGGGCTTCACGAAATTCGCCCGGCGTGTGCCCGGTCCAGCTTTTGAAGCTGCGATGAAACGAGCGTGGCTCGGTGAAGCCCAGATAAGCGGCGATGGCCTGAACGGTCAGGTCGCTGCGTTGCAGGTAGTGTTCGGCCAGTTCGCAGCGCAGGTCGTCGAGAATCTGCTGGTAGCTGGTGCCGGCGGCTTGCAGGTGGCGCTGCAGCGTACGCTCGGTCATCGCAAACTTTTCCGCGACGCGCTCCTTGCGCGGCAAGCCGTCTTTGAGCAACTGGCGTAGCGCGTTTCTAACCCGCTGCGGTAGCGGCTCGTCCTGATCGAGGCCAGCCATGACAGCCAGAGCGTGCTCCTCCAGCGCGCGCAGCAGATTGGCATCGGCCTGGCGCAGGGGCAGGGCGAGGTCATCCAGATTGACGATCAGGGCGTTGCACGGGCGCGCGAAGTACACAGGGCAGCCGAACACCGTCTGGTAAGCCGCCAGGTCGACTCCAGGTGGCGCTGCATGCTCGAACCAGACCTCGCGCGGCGAGCGCTGCATATCCGCGATCCAGCGGGCATAGAGCAGCCAGGATGCCAGCACGTTCTCCACCAGATGCCGACGAATCTCCGCCGTCTCATGCCGGCAGCGCCACACCAGTCGGATCGCATCGCCAGCAGGTTGCAGCTCGCTGGTGCCCATGTCTCCGACCAGTTTTTCATAGGGCACGATACGGCTCATCGCCTCGCCGAGCGTGGCGCAGTTCATCGCGATGTACCCCAGTACGCTCCAGGAGCCCGGCTGTACGAAGCGGGCTGCGTGCAGGCCAAACAGCGGGTCGGCGCTGGCCTGCAACAGCGCGCTGAGCAAGCGCTCATGTGCGCTGCCGGGTAGGCGTTTGGCAGTGTCGACCAGGTCATCAGCGTTCAGGCCGGCCGCAGCGAGCGCGGGTTCGGTGTCCACCGCCAGGTGCTCGGCATAGCGCAGGTATTTGAGCAGGACCGCCGCGCAGGTGTAGCCGAGTGCATCCATGAAAAAGCCTGATTGAATGGGGCCGTTGGGTTGCCAGTGTTTTGGCACGATTGGCGACAGCGCCTGGCGCGATCCGACAGTGACGCCGGGGCGCGCCTGGCTAGTATAGGCAGCCAAGGTACATCGGATTAATCGGGAGGGGCAGATGCGGCGTTGGAATGGCTGGGGCGACGAGGCAACCACGGTACCGTTACCGGCGCAGGGCGCGGCGTTTCTCGGCGCGTTGATCGGCCCAGGGCAGCCGTTGCCGGATGCCAGCCTGGAGCAGGTGCTGGCGAAGGTGCCGCTGTCTCGCTTGGCCGAGCACCCGCTGGTTTGTCGGGAAGCCGAGGCGCGGGTGCGCCACGCCCGTGGCCAAAGCCTGCCGGACTGGCTGGCCATGCGGGCCGGTGCTTTCGGCGTATTCCCCGACGGGGTGGCGTTCCCTGAGAGTGCGCAGGAAGTGCGCGAGCTGCTGGCCTGGGCGGCGACCCAGGACCTGACGTTGATCACCTACGGCGGCGGCACTTCGGTGGCTGGGCATATCAACCCGCAGCAGGGCGCGCGGCCGGTGTTGACCGTATCGCTGGCGCGCATGAGCGCGTTACTCGAACTGGACGAAGCCAGCCAGATCGCCACGTTTGGCCCTGGCGCCAATGGCCCGCAAGTTGAAAGTCAGCTGCGCGCCCGGGGTTTTACCCTCGGCCATTTTCCCCAGTCCTGGGAGTTGTCGACCCTCGGCGGCTGGGTCGCCAGCCGCTCCAGCGGCCAGCAGTCGCTGCGTTACGGGCGAATCGAGCAGCTGTTCGCCGGCGGAACCCTGGAAACGTTCGCCGGCCCACTGGAGATTCCGACGTTTCCGGCTTCTGCCGCCGGACCGGACCTGCGTGAGCTGGTGCTGGGCTCGGAAGGCCGCTTTGGCATCATCTCCCAGGTCAAGGTGCGGGTTACCCGGTTGGCTGAGCAGGAGCGTTTCTACGCCGTCTTTCTGCCCAGTTGGGCGCAGGCGCAGGCCGCTGCGCGCGAGCTGGTACAGGAGCGGGTGCCGCTGTCCATGCTGCGGCTGTCCAATGCGGTCGAAACACGCACGCAGTTGGCGCTGGCCGGTCATCCACAAGCGATTGAATGGTTGGAGAAGTACCTGGCATTGCGCGGCGCCGGTGAGGGCAAGTGCATGCTCATGTTCGGCGTGACGGGCAACCGCGTGCAGAACGCCGCCTCGTTGCGCCAGGCCCGGCGTCTGCTCAAAGCCGCTGGCGGCGTGTCGACCGGCACGGCGCTGGGGCGCAAGTGGGCGGCGGGACGCTTTCGCTTTCCCTACCTACGCCATGCGCTGTGGGAGGCGGGTTATGTGGTCGACACTCTGGAAACCGCCACCGACTGGAGCAATGTCGACAACCTGCTGAACAAGGTCGAGCAGGCGTTGAGCACTGCACTGCAGGATGAGGGGGAGGCGGTGCATGTGTTCACTCACCTCTCGCACGTTTACGGCCAAGGCTCCAGCCTCTACACCACCTACGTCTACCGCCCTGGCAGTAGCTATGCCACGGCGCTGTCGCGCTGGCAGCGTCTCAAGCAGGCGGCCAGTCAAGCCATCACGCAGAACCGCGGCACCATCAGTCATCAACACGGCGTGGGCCGTGATCATGCGCCCTACCTAGCGGCAGAGAAGGGCGAGCGCGGTATGGCCACGTTGCAGGCCCTGGCCCAGCACTTCGACCCGGAGCAGCGCCTGGCCCCCGGCGTGTTGCTGACACCATGAGCCAGCGCCCCTGGAATGCTGCCTGGCGGGCCCAGGCGCTGCCTGAGCTCGCCACGCGTGAGTGGGACTTGATTGTCATTGGCGGCGGTATCAGTGGCGCTGGCATTTTGCGTGAGGCCGCGCGCCAAGGCTGGTTATGCCTGCTGCTGGAGCAGCGCGACTTCGCTTGGGGCACCTCCAGCCGCTCCTCGAAAATGGTCCACGGCGGGTTGCGCTACATCGCCAAGGGGCAGCTGCGCCTGACCCGCGACTCGGTGCGCGAACGCGAGCGCCTGCTCAGTGACGCCGCCGGCCTGGTCGAGCCGCTGAGTTTTCTGCTGCCGCATTACCGTGGCCGCTTTCCCGGGCCACGGGTGTTTGGCAGCCTGCTGGCGGTGTATGACGCCCTGGCAGGCAAGCGCAACCACCTGTACCACCCGCTGCAGCAGCTGGCGTACCAGGCGCCTGGCCTCGCCAGCGAGGGACTGCTGGGCGCCAGCCAGTTTTTTGATGCCGTGACCGACGATGCGCGCCTGGTGCTGCGGGTGCTCGGTGAAGCCCGCAATGCCGGCGCTGAAGCGCTCAACGGTATGCGCGTGATCGAATTGTTGCGCGAGGCGGGCAGGGTGGTGGGTGTTCGGGCTGAGGACACGCAAAGCGGTGAGTGTTTCGAGTTTCGCAGCCGTGCGGTGGCCCGGGCCGTGGGTGCCTGGACCGGGCGGCCCGCGCGCGGCAGCTTGCGGCCTCTGCGCGGCAGTCACTTGCTGCTGCCCGCCTGGCGCCTGCCAGTGGCCCATGCCATCAGTTTTATGCACGCCGCCGATAAGCGTCCGGTGTTCGTGTTCCCGTGGGAAGGCGCCACGGTGGTGGGTACCACTGATCTGGATCATCAGGCCAGCCTCGATGATGAGGCCGTCATCAGTCAGGCCGAGCTGGATTACCTGCTGGCGGCCTGCGCACAGGCCTTTCCCTCTGCGCGGGTGCAGGCCCAGGACGTGCGCTCGACCTGGGCTGGCGTGCGGCCGGTGATCAGCCAAGGCGACGGCCAGCGCAACCCATCGGATGAGCCCCGCGAGCATGCGCTGTGGAGCGAGCCCGGCTGCGTCACCCTGGCGGGTGGCAAGCTAACGACCTTTCGCCTGCTGGCGCTGGATGTTTTGCGTGCCTGTGCCGGCTTTGTCGGGCGAGCAGTGGAGGCGCGCGGCGAGCAGGTATTCAGTGCGCACGCCATCCCAGCCATGCCCGGCTTCAGTCCAGCCCAGCAGCGGCGCCTGGTGGGCCGTTATGGCGGTCGGCTTACTAATCTGCTGCAGCGGGTCGAGGTCGTGGGCAGCGAGCGGATTGAAGGGACGGACACGCTCTGGGCTGAGTTGGCCTGGGCCGCTGAGCAGGAGCTGGTGTTGCACCTGGATGATCTGTTACTGCGCCGCACACGGCTGGGCCTGTTGCTGGCGAACGGTGGGCAGGCCGAGCTGCCGAGGGTGCGTGACCTGTGTCAGGCGCGCCTGGGCTGGGATGACGCACGCTGGGAGCAGGAAGTGACTGACTATCTGGCGCTCTGGCGTGCCCGCTACAGCCTGCCAGCCGCATGACGGTGCCCGGGGTGTACGCCCCGCGATGAGTACAACGCGATGGAGGTCGCCTTGAGCGAACAGAATTACCTGCTGGCCATCGACAACGGCACCCAAAGTGTCCGCGCGCTGCTGTTCGACCTGCAAGGCAAGTTGCTGGGCAAGGGTAAGGTCGATTTGCAGCCCTACGTATCGCCCTGTCCCGGTTGGGCCGAGCAGGACCCTGACTATTATTGGGCCTGTGTGGGGGAGGCGTGTCAGCGACTATGGGCGCAGACGGCGATTGATCGGCAGCTAATTCGTGGGGTGTCGCTGACGACTCAGCGCGGCACGGTGGTCCATGTCGACGCCGAGTGCCGGCCGCTGCGCCCGGCCATTCTGTGGCTCGATCAGCGTCAGGCAGAGGTGCGTCAACGACTAAAAGGGCCGTGGGGCTGGCTGTTTCGGCTGCTGCGCCTGGAGGCCACGGTCGATTACTTCCGTGCCCAGGCGGAGGTCAACTGGGTGGCGCAGCATCAGCCAGAGGTGTGGGCGCGCACCGACAAGGTGCTGCTGTTGTCAGGCTTTCTCAGCCATCGCTTGTGCGGGCGTTTCGTCGATTCAGTGGCGTGCTGTGTTGGTTACCTGCCGTTCGACTATCGCCGCTTGCGTTGGGCGGCGCCGCGGGACTGGAAGTGGCGCGCGATGCCCGTTCAGCCCCGGCATTTACCACAGCTGTACAAGCCCGGCGAGCAACTGGGGCGCATCAGTGCTGCAGCCAGTGCGCATACCGGTATTCCTGCGGGGCTGCCATTGATTGCCGCAGGGGCTGATAAGGCCTGTGAGGTGCTGGGCGCTGGCGGTGTGGATGCGCAGACCGCGTGCCTGTCGTATGGCACCACGGCCACGATCAACACCACCCGCCGCCACTACCTGGAAACCGTGCGCCTGCTGCCGCCTTATCCGGCCGCGATCCCGGACCATTACAACACCGAGGTCATGATTTATCGCGGGTTCTGGATGGTCAGCTGGTTCAAGCAGCAGTTCGGTCTGCAGGAGCTGCAGCGCGCGGCTGATCTTGGGGTGGAGCCGGAAACCCTGTTCGACGAGTTGGTCAACGCTGTGCCGCCAGGCTCCATGGGGCTGATGCTGCAGCCCTATTGGTCGCCCGGCATGCGCGACCCTGGGCTGGAAGCCAAGGGCGCGATCATCGGCTTCGGTGACGTGCACACCCGTGCGCACATGTACCGGGCGATTCTTGAAGGGTTGGCCTATGCGCTGCGTCAGGGTAAGGAGCGCATCGAACGCCGTGCAGGCACACGCATTACCCGCTTACGTGTGTCCGGTGGTGGCTCGCAGAGCGATGCGGCGATGCAGCTGACAGCGGATATTTTCGGATTACCGGCCGAACGTCCGCAAGTCTATGAAACCAGCGGGCTGGGCGCGGCCATTAATTGTGCGGTGGGCTTGGGGCTGCATGCCGACTACCCGACGGCGATTGCGGCCATGACGCGTGTGGGTCAGGTGTTCACCCCTGACCCGGCTGCGCAGCAGGTTTATCAGCAGCTGTACCAGCAGGTCTACCTGGCCATGTACCGCCAACTCAAACCCCTGTACCAGCGCATCCGCACGATCACCGGTTATCCGGCCTAACAGCGGCTAGCTGCAAATCAGGGTAACTGCAGAGCAGAACAAAAAAGCGCCAGAAGAGGGCTCTCCTGGCGCTTTACAGGTGCTTCTAGTTGCCGCTTAACGTGACCAGCTTGCGACTGTGGTTAAGCCACATCGACCAAGACGATTTCGCTGTCTTCCAGCGCCTCGATGCGGATCACTGTCTCATCCGCGATGGCCACGCCGTCACGCGCCTTGGCTGCTACGCCGTTGACGGTGAAGCGACCCGTCGCGCCTACCAGGTAAGCCTTGCGCCCAGGCTGCAGGGCGTACTCCGCATGCTGGCCAGCCTGCACAGTGGCGGCTGCCAGACGCGCCTCAGTGCGGATGTGCAAGGCGTCGACGTCTTCTTCGAAGCCACTGGCCAGGGTGACGAATACACCTGCGCGCTCACCTTTGGGGAACGGCTTGGCACCCCAGGAGGGCGGCAGGCCAACCTGATTGGGCTGGATCCATATCTGGAAAATTTCTGTGCTTTGATCTTCCAGGTTGTACTCGCTGTGCGCGATACCGGTACCAGCACTCATGACCTGAACGTCACCGGCCTCGGTGCGGCCACGGTTGCCCAGGTTGTCTTCGTGGGTGATGGCGCCTTTGCGCACGTACGTGATGATTTCCATGTCGCGGTGTGGGTGTGGCGCAAAGCCCGATTGCGCAGCGATTTCGTCATCATTCCAGACCCGCAGCTGGCCCCAATTCATGCGAGCAGGGTCATGGTACTGGGCAAAGGAAAAATGATGGCGTGCATTCAGCCAGCCGTGTTGAGCGCCGCCAAGGGCTTCGAAGGCACGAATATCGATCATGGTGATAGCCTCTTGAGTAGACGGTCCGCTACGGGAGCGACCTGGATGGCAGGCATGATCCATCAGATTCAGTTCGATAAAAATGGCAAATATTGCGGCTTTCCAATCGATTAATTGGATGGGTTCGCGGTGCGTTACAACAGGGACAATTGCCGGTACACGCTGTCTGCATTAACAGCGTGTCGTGTCATGGTGAACGACAGATGAGCGTGGGTTGGGCGGGGGAGACGATATGCACGAGCGCAAGGCCTTATTGATTTTGCACGGCAAGCAGGCGCTGAACGAGGCCGTACGTGAGGCCGTACTGGCGCAACGCGAGGCGGGCTGGGAGTTGGCGGTCAGGCTGACCTGGGAGGGCGGCGATGCTGCCCGGCTGGTGCAGGACGCGCTGCAGGAGGGCTACCCGCTGGTGATCGCTGGCGGTGGCGATGGCACATTGCGTGATGTTGCCGAAGCGCTATCGCGCAGTGGTGCTAAGGCCAGTCTCGCCTTGTTGCCCCTGGGGACCGCCAATGACTTTGCCCGTGCGGCCGGTATTGCAGTAGAGCCGATGGAAGCGCTGGCGCTGATCAATCAGCCGGCGCAATCGATTGATCTGGGTGAGGTTGGTGGGCAGGTGTTCCTGAACATGGCCACCGGTGGCTTTGGCTCAACGGTCACGGCCAACACCTCTGAGGAGCTCAAGCGGGTGCTGGGAGGCGCAGCGTACTTGCTGACCGGATTGACGCGGTTCGCCGAGGTTAAATCCTCTTTCGCGCGGTTTACCGGACCAAACTTCCACTGGGAAGGCGACGTACTGGCGCTGGGCATCGGCAACGGACGCCAGGCAGGCGGTGGGCATGTGCTCTGCCCGCATGCCACGGTCAATGACGGCCTGCTCGACATCTGCATCATCCCGGCGGCGCAAGATGTGGTGGGTACTTTAGGGACGTTGGTGTCGGGCGGTCTCAAGGGGGTCGACAGCGTAGCCATCAGCGCGCGTTTGCCGTGGTTGGAGGTCGAAGCACCTGAAGGGCTCGACCTGAACCTGGATGGCGAGCCGATGCAGGCCCGGCAACTGCGTTTTACCTGTCATCCGTCTGCTTTGCGCGTGCATCTACCCGCAGGATCGCCTTTACTTGAAGCGAATGCCCCAGGCTTTGGCCTCACTGGTGGCGCGCCAGCGCCTGAGGCATGATGGCACTTCAGTAATGCCAGACGCGGCCGATAGCGTGGCATAGCTAGATCGATCCCTCTTTGGAGCCTCCCATGGCCGGTATTCTCGACTCGGTTGACCAACGCACCCAGCTGGTGGGTGAGAACCGCCTGGAAATTCTTATGTTTCGCCTGGCAGGGCGACAGCTGTTCGCGATCAACGTGTTCAAGGTGCAGGAAGTCCTGCAGATGCCCAAGCTCACGCTGATGCCGCACCGGCACCGGTTTGTCTGTGGTGTGGTCAACCTGCGCGGCCAGACGCTGCCGGTGATTGACCTGTCCCAGGCGATCGGCATGCGTCCGATCGTACCGGATGAGCGCAGCACCATCATCGTGACCGAGTACAACCGCTCGATTCAGGCGTTTCTGGTGGGTGGGGTCGACCGCATTCTCAACCTCAACTGGGAGTCGATTCTGCCGCCCCCGGGCGGAGCAGGACGCCAGCATTACCTGACGGCGATCACCAAGGTCGAAGACCAGTTGGTGGAAATCATCGACGTCGAAAAAGTGCTCGCGGAGATCGTGCCCTATAACGTGAAGATTTCCGGTGACCGGCTCGCCGACCCATTGCTTGAGCATGCCAGGGGCCGCGAGGTGCTGCTGGTCGATGACTCCAGCGTGGCGCTGATGCAGCTGCGTGACACCCTGTCTCAGCTGGGGCTGAAACTGCATGTGACGACTGATGGCCTCAAAGCGCTGAACCAACTGAAAAAGTGGGCGGACAGCGGTGAGGTCATGACCGACAAACTGTTGATGGTCATCACTGATGCGGAAATGCCCGAGATGGACGGCTACCGCCTCACCACTGAAATTCGCCAGGACCCGCGTCTTAAAGACCTCTACGTGGTCCTGCATACCTCCCTCTCCGGCAGCTTCAACGAAGCCATGGTGAAGAAAGTGGGCTGCGACAACTTCCTCTCCAAGTTTCAGCCCGACAAGCTGGTCGACATGGTTCGCCAGCGTCTGCGCCTCGATTACCCCGAGTGATCTTCTGCCTGCGCCAGCTCCTGGCGCAGGGCCTCTATGCGTTCACGGTTCACGCCCAGGTCTGAATAACCCAGGCGTGAGGCGGAGCGTACGTGTACGGCATCAGTGCCGATCAGCAACTCGACATCGTCCACGAAGCGCAGCACGCGGCTGCTGTACTCGGCGCGCAGGTAGCCGGGTGTGTCCGTGACCAGTTTGACCCGAGGGGTTTGCACCAGCAGCTGGTGCAGTAGTGCCTGCGTCTGTTCAGGTGTGCCTCGCAATGTCAGGGGGGCAATCTGATGGGTCGCGCCCTCGGCCTGGCTGCTGACGCAGTTGGGTGAGTCAGGGCAAGGGCTGAGGGTGCCGTCGTGCACACCCAGGTGCTCTGGCGGGTTGCCACCACAGGCACTTAGCATCAATGCGACGGCAACCCACAGTGCGGGCTTGTAGGGCTGGGTGCGGCGCCGTATAAGGGCGTTTTGCCAATTGAAAGGCTGAGCCATGCTGCGTCTCTCCGGGTTGTACCGTTATCCATTGAAGTCTGCCCGTGGTGAGGCGCTGGCGAGCGCGCAGCTCGATGCCCTGGGCGTGGTCGGCGACCGTCGCTGGATGGTAGTCGATACCGAGAGTGGTCGCTTCCTCACGCAGCGGCTGTTACCGCAAATGACCCAGCTTGGCGCGCTGTGGGTCGATGCACAGCACCTGCGCTTGCAGGCGCCTGGCATGCCCTCGCTACAAGTCGCACGCCCTGACGACCATGCCCCGCGTCGTGGTGTGATCATCTGGCGGGAAAGCGTGCGCGTCCCCGACGCAGGCGACGCCGCTGCAGCCTGGCTCAGTGAATGGTTGGAGCGGCCCTGTCGTCTGGTGTACATGCCGGCTGATGAAGGGATTCAGGTCGATACCGGCTATGCGCAGGCAGGTGAGCGTGTGGCGTTCAGTGATGGTTTCCCCCTGCTGCTGCTCAACCAGGGTTCGCTGGACGACCTGTCGGCACGCGTCGGTCAGGCGCTACCGGTCGAGCGTTTTCGCCCCAACCTGCTGGTCAGTGGGGCCGAGGCCTACGCCGAAGACAGCTGGCAGCGTATTCGTATCGGCACCCTGGAGTTCCGCGTGGTCAAGCCGTGCTCGCGCTGCATCATCACCACGCTTGACCCGCAAAGCGGCGAGCGCCATTCCGCTCGCGAGCCCCTTGCCACGCTCAAAGGCTACCGTGAGCGAGAAGGGCAGGTGTACTTTGGGCAAAACCTGATCGCCTGTGGCAGCGGGGAGATTGAGGTAGGGGCGCCGGTAGACGTGCTGGTCTGAGGGCGTTCAACCCTCAGGCACGCTGTTACTGGCCGTCGAAATAGCGCTCGTGCCAGCCCACCAGCGGTTGCGGCGTATTTAGCTTATCCCCGTAGATGACTGCGTAAGACAGCACGTTCTGCACGTACTGGCGGGTTTCGTCGAAGGGAATGTTTTCCACCCAGACATCGTACGGCAGGTGGTCGGCGCCACGCAGCCATTGGCGTACACGCCCCGGACCTGCGTTATAGGCCGCCGAGGCGAGCACACGGTTGCCATTGAACTGGCCGTAGATCTGGCTGAGGTAAGCCGTGCCGAGCTGGATGTTGACGCTGGGCAGTAGGGTGTTATTTGGGTTGCTGAAGGGGATGTCGAAGCGTTTGGCGGTTTCCTTGGCGGTTGCCGGCATCAGCTGCATCAGACCGGTTGCGCCCACGTGGGAGCGCGCATCGGCCATGAAGGCGCTTTCCTGACGGGTGATGGCGAACACCCAGCTGGAGGTCAGGCCACGTTTTTTCGCTTCGCTGGTCAGCGGTTCGCGATACGCCATGGGGAAGCGGACTTCGAGGTCGTCCCAGTACTTGGCCTGGCTGATGGTACGAATCGCCGGGAAGTACCACTGCATGTCGTAGGCCAGGCGCGCCTGGGCAACCAGCTCGTCGCGGTCGAAGTGCCGGCTGGCGTGATACCACTCGCGACGCGCATCGACGACCTGGCCACGGTCATGAAACTCCATGGCTCGGCGAATACCCGGCGCAGCGCGCACGCGCTGTGTGATTTTCGGGTCCAGGGCCAGTGGCTGGTTCTTCAGGTAATAGGGCGCCTTGACCTGATCGGCCGCCATAAAGCCATAGAAATCGCGCTCGCGTGCCAGGTCGCGGTACAGCGCCTGGGCGGCAGTGCTGCCGGGTTGCGCGAGTTGCAGGCTGCGTGCCTGCCAGTAGCGCCAGCGGTTGGTTTGGCCCAACTCGGCGGGCATGCGCTGGGTCAGTTGATAGGCTTCATCCCAGCGACCCAGGCGCAGCAGCAAGCGGGCGCGCCATTCGCTGACAGTGTTGTCGCGCAGTTGAGGGTCGTACTTGGCCATGATCGGCAGGGCGCGCTCATCAAAACGCCGTGCCAGGGTCAGGCCGACTTCGCGGGCAATGGCTACCTGCTCGTCACTGGAAAAATGCAAGCGCGTGGCATAGGTGTCGAGCAGGCTCAACGCCTTTTCCGGGTCCTGGCGGGCCAGGCGACGCAAGCCAAGGCTGACCACGTCGCCCATGGCTTCATCGGCTGGCGCAAAGCGCGCGGTTTGCGATAGCAGGGCCGGCTTTTGCGCCACTTCGAGCAGCAGGCTGGCGCGCGGGCCAAGGCTGTTCAGGCCTTTTGCCAGGTGGGTCGCCAAACCATAGTTGCGTGCCTCGGCGGCGAGCTTGATGCGCTGCCAGCGGCGGTTTTCGGTCAGTTGCCCTTCGGCGGCCCACTGGTCGAACAGGCGATCGCAGGCATTGGGTTGCGACTTGCCTACCAGCCAGAGTTTTTCTGCGACGGCGAATCCCTCTGCGGTTTTGCCGTGCCCCAGCAGATATTGGCCATTGAGGCAGTCGAGTTCGGTGAAGTTCAGGCTCGGGTCGTAGTAGCGCGCGAAGGGTGCCCAGTCGCCGCGCTCCGCCAACCAGCGCAGCCAGCGCAGCTTCATCCAGTTGGCTTGGGGCAGATCGCCGTGTTGAGCAAGGAAGGTTTCGATTTCTTCATTGCTGGCCCACTTTAGGCGTGCTGTCAGCTCGTCATACGCCAGGTGCGGTGTCAGAGGGTAATCACGCAGAGCATCGGCGTAGCGCAGGTACGGGCTTTTGTCGCCTTTGGCCAGGGCTGCCTTGGCCTCGTCGTAGTACTGACGTTGCTGGGTGAGGCTGGCCGCATGGGCGGTAGCCGCGGTGGCGGTGAGGAGCAAGCAGGACAACAGGCTGAGCAGACGACCGCGCATGACACTTCCGTTTTGAGCGAATGGCACGCCGATAACACTGGCGCTTCAGAGCCCTAGCTTAGCCTTTTGCAACGCACCCTTGGAACCCGCGATAGGGCCGAGGGGTGTTAAGGCGTGTTGCAACGGCGGCCTACGGTCGGGTGAGCACAAGGCGGGTCGCTGTGTGGCGATGGGTGGCGCTCGGCGGGCTTTAAAATTGCCGCAATCGCCAGGCTCAACTCGGTTAGAATGCGCGCCCAGTTTTTTGCCTCGCATACGCGCTGGCAAAACCGTTTTTTTGCAGCCTGTGCGTGCCCTGACCCGCTTGGTCGGTGCTCTGCCTAGCCCGCTGCCGTAATGTCGAGGCGTATCAATGACCCTGCTCAAGTTCACCGAAGTTTCCCTGGCGTACGGCGCCATGCCGCTGCTGGACAAGGTGTCCTGGCAGATCGCCCGGGGCGAGCGGGTGTGCATCATCGGGCGCAACGGCACCGGCAAGTCGAGCATGCTCAAGCTGGTCAAGGGCGACCAGAAGCCCGATGACGGTTCGGTTTGGCGTGCGCCGGGGCTGAAAATCGGTGAATTGCCCCAGGAACTGCCAGTGGCCGATGGGCGCACGGTGTTCGACGTGGTGGCCCAGGGCCTCGATGGCGTCGGCGAGTTGCTCGCGCAGTATCACCACCTGGCACAGAACTGCGTCACCGAAGACGACCTTAACAAGCTGATGCATGTGCAGCAGGACCTCGAAGCCCGTGATGGCTGGCGCCTGCAGCAACTGGTCGAAAGCACCCTGAGCCGCTTGCAGTTGCCGGCCGATAAAACCCTGGCAGAGCTGTCCGGTGGCTGGCGTCGGCGCGTGCTGCTGGCGCAGGCGCTGGTCTCCGAGCCGGATTTGCTGCTGCTCGACGAGCCGACCAACCACTTGGACATCGGTGCCATCGCCTGGTTGGAAGAAGCGCTGGTCGACTTTCAGGGCGCCGTGCTGTTTATCACCCACGACCGTTCCTTTCTGCAGAACCTGGCCACCCGTATTCTCGAGCTGGATCGCGGCGGCCTGATCGATTGGAACGGCGACTACGCCAGTTTCCTGGTGCACAAGGAAGCCACCCTGGCGGCTGAAGAAACAGCCAATGCGCTGTTCGATAAAAAGCTCGCGCAGGAAGAGGTGTGGATCCGCCAGGGTATCAAAGCCCGGCGTACCCGCAACGAGGGCCGCGTACGCGCCCTCAAAGCGCTGCGCGTGGAGCGCAGCGAGCGTCGCGAGCGCACAGGCAAGGCGAATATCCAGCTCGACACCGCCGAGAAGTCCGGCAAGCAGGTCATGGTGCTGGAGAACGTGAGCTTTGCGCACCCGAGCGGCCCGTTCCTGATCAAGGACTTTTCCATGGTGCTGCAGCGCGGCGACCGCATCGGTCTGCTGGGCGCCAACGGCACCGGTAAAACCACCTTGCTCAAGCTGATGCTCGGTGGTTTGCAGCCTACCAGCGGTGAAGTGGCCGAGGGTACGCGCATCGACGTGGCCTATTTCGATCAGCTGCGCCACCAGCTGGATCTGGAAAAGACCGTGATCGATAACGTGGCCGAGGGCCGCGACTTTATTGAGATCGATGGCCAGAACCGTCATGTGCTCAGCTACCTGGGCGATTTCCTGTTCAGCCCCCAGCGGGCGCGTACGCCGGTCAAGGCCCTGTCGGGCGGTGAGCGCGCACGTCTGTTGCTGGCTAAGCTGTTCAGCAAGCCGGCTAACCTGCTGGTGCTCGATGAACCGACCAACGACCTGGATGTGGAAACCCTCGAGCTGCTTGAAGAGGTGCTGCTGACCTTCCAGGGCACCGTGCTGATGGTCAGCCATGACCGGGCATTCCTCGACAACGTGGTGACCAGTACCCTGGTGTTTGAGGGCGAAGGCCGTGTGCGTGAGTACGTCGGTGGCTATCAGGACTGGTTGCGCCAGGGCGGTTCGCCGCGCCTGTTGGGTGTGGGTGAAACCAAGTCGGGCAAGGCTGAGCTTGGCTCTGCAGTGGTTGAAGCACCGGTCGTTGAAACGACGGTCGAGCCGACGCCAGCCCCTGCGGCGAAGAAAAAACTCAGCTACAAGCTGCAGCGCGAGCTCGAAGCCATGCCGGGTGAGATTGATGCGCTGGAGCAGTCGATTGCCCGGTTGCAGGCGCAGATTGCCGAGCCCGCGTTTTATCAGCAGGCTGCTGAGCAGAGTGCGGCGGTACTGGCGGAACTCGAATCGCAGCAGGCGCAGCTCGATCAACTGGTCGAACGCTGGGCGGAATTGGAAGGTTAATAGCGGCGCGTGCTGTACGCGTATCAACGAGGTCTGGCAACGCGACCATGGCAATCGATTACCGCATCACTCTGGATGACGAACATGCCTTCGACTACCGCATTCAGCTCGATCGTACCTACGATGCTGAGGTGGCCCAGGCTGCGCCGGCCTGGACGCGCCTGGCTTACCAGCAGTGCAGCAACTGCCCGCTGAGCCAGGCCGAGCACAGCCATTGCCCCGCTGCGGTTGACCTGCATCGGGTGATTGAGGATTTTCGTGGGTTGCCAGCGTTCACTCGTGCCTGGGTGCGCGTACGCACCCCGGAGCGCGAATACACCAAACACGTTGGGCTGGAAGAAGGGCTGCGGGCACTGCTCGGGGTGATTATGGCCACCAGCGGCTGCCCGGTATTGCGCACGCTCAAGCCCATGGCCCAGCAGCACCTGCCATTTGCCACCAACCAGGAGTTTATCCTGCGGGCATTTTCGCTTTACCTGGCGCGCCAGTACTTCAATGCCCGCGAGGGCCGGCATGCTGATTGGGAGCTCAAGGGGCTGGTGCGCATGTTTGCGCAGTTGCAATTGGTCAATCAGGCATTCTGGCAGCGTATTCACGCCACCTGCGAGGGTGATTCCAACCTGAAGGCATTTCTGACCTTCTTTTCCATGGCGTCGAGCATGACCTATTCGCTGGAAACCCAGCTGCAGAAGATTCGCCCGCTGGTCATGAGCGCGGGCGACGACAGCCTGGTGTAAGCCCTGGCTGTCGTCGGCGCGGGCTTACTCGGGTTTGCGCAGCCGCACAGCCAGCACGTCGCAGGGTGCACCATGCAGCACGTCGTTGGCGGTGGAGCCGAGCAGCAGCGCCAAGCCATGGCGGCCATGGCTGCCCACGATGATCAGGTCGCACTGCTGTTCGCCGGCCAGGCGGTGGATTTCCTGACGCGGCTGGCCGTAGGCCAGGTGGCGCTGCTCGGCGGTCAGGTAGGGGTACTTGATGGCAAACGCATCAAGCCGCTCACGAGCCTGCTCGAACTGCTGCTGTTGCAGCATGGACAAGTCCATCGGCACGTCACCGCCAAACGCCATGGCCATGGGCTCGACGATATGCACGACTGATAGCTTGGCGTTGCTGCTGGTCGCCAGCACATGGGCGCGTTTCATCACGGGGTCGCATTCTTCGGTAAGGTCGACTGCAACCAGAATGTGTTGGTAGGGCATGGTGTGCTCCTTCTGGGGCTAAGCAATGGGCGTTAAGTAAAACCTTTAAGCCTGCTGTCGCAGAGGCATTCGATGATGAGCGAACGCGATGAATCTATGGCTTGTATTATTACTCGTTGGCGTGGTGATCAGTCCATTGTCCTGGCTGGTGCCGTCGCGTCACCAGCGTGGCCGCTCGGATATTCGTGTCGAGGCGCGTCGTCTTGGGCTGGCCATGCAGCTGTCCAGGCAGGAGTGGCCATTCTGGTTGGAGCAGCCCGCGCCGTCGATGTGTGCACAGTACCTGCGTGAGCGGCGTCGGGGGGAGGTTCGCACGGATTGGTGTTTCTGGCAGATGCGCCCCGGGGTTTGGGTCGATCGCTGGCGCGACCCCTGCACGGATGAGCAGTTAGCTGCACAATTGGCTGCGTTGCCCGAGGATGTCTACAAAGCCGAGGCTACGGCCAGCACAGTATCGGTGTGCTGGGGTGAGCGAAATGGCCTGGAGGCGTTGCAGCGCGTCGACGTTTTTCTCCTGGCCCAGGCCTGAAGTAAAACGCGATCTCCCGTCAGGGTTTGTTCCCGTTTCGTTCGTGGCTGCGCTGGAGCCAGCGTTCGCGAAAGGCAATGCACCAGGTGCTGCACGGTTTTTGCGGCATCGCCAAATAAAAACCCGGCGCAAGCACCGGGTGGAGACGGCCAGGCAGGCCGGAAAGCAGGCGCTGACTCTTGCAGCGGACATGTTGCAAGTGTAGCCGAGCCGCGCGCGTTCAACACGCTGGCGGCTGCCTGATCTAAGGGCGATGCCCGAGCGAATTCCTTTGCGCCGTCACTCAACAGTCAGATGTCAGCGGCCATACTGCACCGGTTAATCCTGTCTTGCCCGGCAATCGCGCCTACCCCGAGAGAGGGCTGAATCTGTCCGCCCTTGCCGTTGTCTTTTTCCATGAGGCTGCTGCCATTTCGGTTGCAGCCGCGCCGCAGCGTGATCAGCAAAATGCTCGGCGTCCTGCACTGCAGGCGAGCAATTGACAATTCGCGGCTTTTCCGTGAAGGTGTGCTCACCCAAATCAAACGGGCGTATGAATTGAGCGTTTGGCCGGCAAGGCGCGCTCGCAACGTCCCGCATATCGCGTCGGTGGGTGTGCCAGGCTGATAAGGGCTATTCTCGACAACGGTGTCGTGGAGTGGCCTGCTGGTTGGCTCCGATGTGTACTGTTCAGCTTCCATACCGTGGAGATCAGTTGATGATTTACGAAGGTAAAGCCATCACGGTTAAGGCTCTTG
>LNFM01004981.1_pt1 | contig 36176 bp, 26 predicted proteins | sample 596031 | NCBI WGS metagenome assembly LNFM01 (sample SAMN04254537, study PRJNA301005) | activated carbon metagenome | isolation source: dual media filters at the Ann Arbor, Michigan drinking water treatment plant | place: USA: Ann Arbor | reverse complement strand
TGTTCGTCGAGATGGAAGCCGTAGGCAGGCACACGCCCGGTGAGTCCGGCGGCCAGCGCGGCGGGGCCGGCTTCGAAATTGGAACGCGCGCCGAAGACCGAGTTGGCGTAGATCACGGTACCGGTGTCGCCCCAGGCGACATGTTCACCGAGATGCGGCTGGTACAGCGTCTGGTAATTGATGCAGGTGTCGGCGGTAATGACATCCATCCGCCGCAGGCAGGCGATCAGTTCCTTTTCCTTGCGCGCCTCGTCCTTGTCCTGCTTCAGGTTCTCGACGTGGGCAAAGTCAATGCAGCGCGCATTGGTGGTCGTCGGCTGCCGGCATTTCGCACCGGACTGCGCGGCCCTTTCAAGAAAGGACTTGCCGGCGTCGCCCATGACCTCGATGTCACCCATCATGTGCACGTTCGACACCGGCACGAAACATTTCGCGCCAAAGAAGCGGCCAACTTCGAGCTGCAGCTGCAACGCTTCCTGCACTGCGCGGCCCTGCTCGCCGCGCAGCATTTTTTTCTCCTCTGCGGTCAGACGCATCGGATAATTTAACTATTTGTTTTTATTGACTATTTTAACGTCTTGCCGCTGTGCGCCGGGCACTTTTCTTTTTTGCCGCCTTGGCCGCCGGGCCGAAACCCTTCTCGTAATGCGGCCCGGTCATGGTGCCGTCCACTGCCATGCCGATGATGCCCTGCGACAGGTCCTTGATGGCGAGGAAGATGACGTCTTCATCCTTGGTCGAGGCCACCAGGTTATGCGGGGCATTGGCCGGGATGTAGACCATGGTGCCGGCAGGGGCCTTGACCCGTTTGCCGTTCACCGATCCCACCAGCGTGCCGCGCAACACATAGTTCAGCTGCTCGTTCTTGTGCGAGTGCATGCGTGAACCCGTGCCGCGCGGCTTGTGGATATAGCCGACGAGGATGCGTTCGCCCTCGACGACTCCGCCGTGCGAAGTCGAATAGCCGGTGCCCGCGGGCACTTTCTTCAGCTTCGCCATGCGGAACTGGTACTGACCGTTTCCGGCGCGGATGGCGCCTGCGGTCTTGGTTTTTGATGATGCTTTTTTTGCTGCCTTCTTCTTTGCTGCTGCCATGCTCAACCTCCTCAATCATTCAGTAATTAAGTGATTAGGTGATTCAGTGATTGCACGGTGACATTTCCCGGGTTTAATCACCTAATCACTGACTCGCCTACAGGTAATCGATCTTCTTCCAGTCACGCGGCGTGGCACTGACCACGCTTTTGTTGTGCCCGGGACGGCGGTCGGCATAGACGCGGCCTTCCTTCATCACGATCTGGATGTTCTTCTTTTCCTGGAATACGCGGATGTCCTTCGACGGATCGCCCTTGACGGCGATGATGTCGGCCAGCTTGCCGGCCTCGATGGTGCCCAGCTCGCGCTCCATCTTGATCGCGCGCGCGGCATTGCGGGTGGCGGTCAGGATGGCTTCCATGTTGGTCATGCCGAGCTTGACGTAGATTTCCATCTCGCGGGCATTGGTGCCCATCTCGGGATCGAAACCCATGTCGGTGCCGAGCGCGATGTTGACCCCGGCCTTGTGCATTTTCTGGAAAGTCTCGAAGCAGTACGGCTGCAGCGCCTTCATCTTGTTCAGAACGAACTGCGAAGTGCCCTGGTCCTTGCGCGTCTCGATCGCGTGGTCGGTGCGGTGGAGCAGCGTCGGCGTCATCCAGGTGCCGGCCTCGGCGATCATGTCGATGGTCTCTTCCTCATGGAACACCATGTGTTCGATGGTGTCTGCACCGGCTTCGAGCGCCATGCGCTGGCCGTTGGGCGTGAAGCAGTGCACCGCGGCGACCTTGTGGAAGGCGTGCGCCTCGTCGACGATGGCGTTGATCTCCTCCTGCGTCATGTTGCGGATGTCCGGCTCTTCCTTGTCGGTGCCGCCGCCGCCGGTGGCGCAGGTCTTGACGATGTCGCAGCCGGCCAGCAGGTTGGTCCGCGCGAGCTTCCTCAACTCCCAGGGGCCGTCGGCGGTCTGGAAGCCGTAACGCTGCGCCGCGCGCGGCTGGATCAGGTCGAGGTGTGAACCGGTGATCGTCGTGAAGCCGCCGATCAGCATGCGCGGGCCTTCCAGCACGCCGGCATTGATCGAATCGCGGATCGCGCAGAGATGGGCGGTCAGCAGCCCGCGACCGGAATTGAGGCCGAGGTCGCGCAGCGTGGTGAAACCCATGTCAAAGCAGAGCTGGGCGTGGAACAGACCGTACATCTGCTGCAGCTCGGGGGTGATTTCCCACTGCGCGACACGGTAGTTGTGGAAGGTCAGGCAGTTGAACATCATCGTGTGCAGATGGATGTCCATCAGGCCCGGCATCAGCGTTGCCGTGCCGCAGTCGATGATTTCCGCTCGCGCCGGGATCTTGACCTTGCCCTTGACGCCGACCTGCTTGATGCGCCGGCCTTCGAGCACGATGACCGGATCCTTGACCGGCTTGCCGCCATTGCCGTCGATCAGCAGGCCACCCTTGAGAACCTTGACTGCGCCCCGGGCTTCCGGGGGTTTGAATTCGAACATCAGGAACACTCCTCCGCGTTGCTATGGACTGCAATTGCAGCAGCGAGACTGCAAAATTTGCAGAATGCAAGCGTTTGCAGCGAAGCTTGGAAACTAAATAATCACCCTGCCCTTGTCAAGGCAAAGTCCGGGTTGAATCAATGCATCTTGGTCATTGCCGCGAGGAATCGCGCGTAGGCCTGGGGATCGGGCTTCGGAACCACGGTGCTCGGGACGTCCGATTGCCAGCCGAGCACGTCCAGCGTGCTCTCGACGGCTTCGCGCGTCATGTTGCGGGTGATGAACACCAGCCGCGAACGGCGCTCGGCATCAGGCCAGCATTCCAGGATCACCGGTTCGTGGATCAGCGTCTGCACGGCATGCACGGCCACGGGTTCGCCCTCGACATTGAGCAGGCCTTTCACCCGCAGCAGTTCGGCGCCGCGCAATGAGGCGAGCGCGGTCAGCCATGCCGTCAGGCCGGCTCGGGTCACCGGCGCATCGAGCATCAGGCTGTAGGAACGGATGCCGGCATCGTGCGCCCCGGGCGCGGGAGTGTACTGCCGGCTTTCGACGCGGCGATATTCGTCCTCGCGCAGCCAGCGCGCCACATCGGCTTCGCGCGACTGCGGCGCAATCGAGGCGCCGAACAGCAGCGCGGGCGGCACTTCGCCGCGGCTGGCGGTGCTCACTTCGGCCGCGGGATTCAGCGTGGCCAGCCGTTCCCTCAACGCGGCCACAACGGCAGGATCGGCGATGTCGGTCTTGGTGATCAGCAAGCGGTCGGCCACCGCGGCCTGTTTGCGCGACTCGGGCTGCTGGTCGAGCTGGGCCGCGCCGTTGACGGCATCAACCAGCGTGATCACGCTGTCGAGCTGGTACTGCGGCGCAAGTTTTTCGTCGATGACCACCGTCTGCACGATCGGCACCGGATCGGCCAGCCCGGTGGTCTCGATCAGCACGCGGTCGAAAGGCGGCAGGTCGCCCTGGCGGCGCTGTTTGTCGAGGTCGCGCAGCGTGTTGACCAGATCGCCGCGCACCGTGCAGCAGATGCAACCGCTTGCCAGCAGCACGGTGTTTTCATTGGGGGTGGCGATCAGCAGGTGGTCGAGCCCGATTTCACCGAACTCGTTGATGATCACCGCGGCACCGGCCATTGCAGGATCCTGCAGCAGCCGGTTGAGCAGCGTGGTTTTGCCGCTGCCCAGGAATCCAGTGATGATCGAGACCGGCAGCCGCATTTGAGGGTAAGTGCTAACTTTTTGTATTTAAGTTATTGATTTTATTGATATTTTTATCAATCAGCCTTTACGCTCGAGATCCGCCGAATAACGCCCCAAGGCCGCCAGACCGTTCATTTTCGAACGGTGCGCCAGTGCCGCCTGCGCAGCCGGCACGTTCGCCGCCTGGCCTTTCCAGGCCTTCAGCGACGGCTGCTGCAGGGCGCGGCCATAGGAGAAGGACAGCGGCCAGGGCAGGTTGCCCTTGAACTGGACGTTCATCGAGTTGAGGTGGGCGGTGGCGACTTCATCGCTCTGGCCGCCGGACAGGAACACGATGCCGGCGACGGCCGCCGGCACCGTGCGCTTGAGCGTGCGCACGGTGCGGGCGGCGACTTCATCCACCGGCGCCTGTTTCGTGCATTTCTTGCCGGAGATCACCATCGAGGGCTTGAGCACGCTGTGCTCGAGCACGACGCGGTGCAGGTAGAGCGCCTCATAAACGGCATTCAGCGTCCACTCGGTGACTTCCTCGCAGCGGTCGATCGTGTGGTCACCATCCATCAGCACTTCGGGTTCAACAATGGGCACCAGGCCGGCTTCCTGGCAGATCGCGGCATAACGCGCCAGCGCATGGGCATTGGCGGCAATGCTGGTCGAGGTCGGAATGTCGCGGCCGATGTCGATCACCGCGCGCCATTTGGCGAACTTCGCGCCCAGCTTGACGTACTCGGCGCAGCGTTTCGGCAGGTTGTCGAGGCCTTCGGTGACGGTTTCGCCGGGGCAGAAGGCCAGCGGCTTGGCGCCGGCATCGACCTTGATGCCGGGCAGCACGCCGGCCTTGTTCAGCACATCGACGAAGGGGCTGCCGTCGGCGGCTTTCTGGCGCAGCGTTTCGTCGTAGAGAATGACGCCGCTGATGTGTTCACCGATGCCCTTGGTCGCGAACAGCATGTCGCGGTACGCACGGCGGTTTTCCTCGACGTTCTCGACACCGATGCTGTCGAAACGTTTGCCGATGGTGCCGGTGCTCTCGTCGGCGGCAAGGATGCCCTTTCCGGGGGCGACCATGGCCTGGGCAATGGCGGCGAGGTTGTTTGCGGACATGTCACGACTCCTGTGTTCTGGGGTTGCTGAAACGAATGGGGCGGTATTCTACACGCGCTGTTCAGGCCTTCCGGTGCTCCCCGACCTTGACGATTTTCAGGGTGTTGGTACCGCCGGCCCGGCCAAAAGGCTCGCCGATGGTCAGCACGATCAGGTCGCCGCGCTGGACGACGCCGCGCTTGATCAGTTCGTCCTCCGCCATGTGCAGCGCTTTTTCCGGGTTGCGCGCGCCCTTGAAACGCACGGGATGCACACCGCGGAACAGCGTGACGCGGCGGCGGGTTTCGATGACGGAACTCATGGCGTAAATCGGCACCGCGATCGCCATCCGCGACATCAGCAGCGCCGTGCGCCCGCTCTGCGTCAGGGCGGCCACCGCCTTGATCGGCAGGCCGGCGGCGGTGAACGCGGTCGCCCGGGCAATCGCATTTTCGACATCCGCCTGGCCGGGGCCGCCGCGCCTTTCCTGCTGCAGCTGGTCTTCCTTTTCAACCTCCACGCAGACACGCACCATGGCGGCGATGGTTTCCGCGGGATATTTGCCGGCGGCGGTTTCCGCGGACGTCATCACGGCATCGGTGCCGTCAAGCACCGCATTGGCGACATCCGACACCTCGGCCCGGGTGGGGATCGGGCTCGAGATCATCGACTCCATCATCTGGGTCGCGGTGATCGTCAGCTTCTGCTTGTCGCGCGCCATGCGGATCATGCGTTTCTGCAGCGCCGGCACGGCGGCATCGCCGACTTCGACCGCGAGGTCGCCGCGGGCGACCATGATCGCGTCGGAGGCGTCGAGAATCTCCTCCAGTGCGGGAATCGCCTCGGCGCGCTCGATCTTGGACACGATCAGGCCGTGGCCGCCGGCCTTGACGAACAGGTCGCGCGCCCAGCGCACGTCCTCACCGGAGCGCGGAAAGGAGACCGCAAGGAAGTCGGCCTTCAGCTCGGCGGCGAGCCTGATGTCCTGCTTGTCCTTGTCGGTCAGCGCCGGCGCCGTCAGGCCGCCACCCTTGCGGTTGATGCCCTTGTTGTTCGACAGCGGTCCGCCCTGTTCCACGACGGTGGTGATCTTGGGACCCCGCACATTGGTCACGCCGAGCACGATGCGCCCGTCGTCGAGCAGCAGCGTGTCGCCGGGGCGCACGTCGTTCGGCAGGTTCTTGTAATCAAGGCCGACAACATGCTGGTCACCCAGCTTGCATTCGGCATCGAGCACGAACTTCGCGCCGGGTTCAAGCTGGATTTTGCCGTCCTTGAAGCGGCCTACGCGGATCTTCGGGCCCTGCAGGTCGACCAGCACGCCCACGGCACGGCCGCATTTGCGTGCAAGCTGGCGCACCAGGTTGACCCTTGCGCGGTGTTCATCCGGCGTGCCGTGCGAGAAGTTGATGCGGACCACATCGAGGCCGGCCTCGATCATGCGGGCCAGCGTTTTGGCATCGCTGGATGCGGGGCCGAGAGTGGCGACGACTTTGGTTCTGCGGATCATGCGCTACCTCTTCGTTTTAATGAGGGTTTTTCGTGCAGAAACGATTACCGTTTTCCCTCATCCCCGACCCCTCTCCCCGAGGGAGAGGGGAGGTATCTGTTGAAATGATCTTCGACCATTTACAGATAAGTTGTATCGAGGCTGGCCGCGCGCCCCGGTCATGCCGCGCGCTGCTCGAGCACCTCGACCGCCGGCAGTTTCTTGCCCTCGAGAAATTCGAGGAACGCACCGCCGCCGGTGGAAATATAGGACACCTTGTCTGCTATCTTGTACTTCGCCACGGCAGCCAGCGTGTCGCCGCCGCCGGCAATCGAAAATGCCTTCGAGGCGGCGATGGCCTGCGCGATGGCCTTGGTGCCGCCGGCAAACTGGTCGTATTCGAACACCCCGACCGGCCCGTTCCAGACGATGGTGCCGGCCCCGGCGATCAGGTCGGCGAAAATCTTCGCCGTTTTTGCGCCAACATCGAGGATCAGGTCGTCGGAACGCACGGCGGACGCCTGGATCGGATTGGCGCGCGCCAGGGCCGACAGTTCATCGGCCACCACCACGTCCACCGGCAGCGGCACCTGGGCGCCCCGCGATTTCATGATGTCGATGATCGCCTGCGCTTCGCCGACGAGATCGGGCTCGGCCAGCGATTTGCCGATGCGCATGCCTGACGCCAGCATGAAGGTGTTGGCGATGCCGCCGCCGACGATCAGCTGGTCGACTTTCCCGGCCAGTGATTTGAGGATCGTCAGTTTGGTCGAAACCTTGGAGCCGGCGACGATGGCCAGCAGCGGCCGCGCCGGCTTTTCCAGCGCCTTGCCCAGCGCGTCGAGCTCCGCCGCCATCAGCGGACCGGCGCAGGCCACCGGCGCGAATTTCGCGATGCCGTGGGTGGTGGCTTCGGCGCGGTGGGCGGTGCCGAAGGCATCATTGACGTAGACGTCGCACAGCGCCGCCATTTTTTTGGCCAGCACCTCGTCGTTTTTCTTTTCACCCTTGTTGACGCGGCAGTTCTCCAGCAGCACCACTTCGCCGGGCTTGACCTCGAAACCGCCGTCGATCCAGTCCTGCAGCAGCCGCACCGGCTGGCCGAGCATTTCCGACAGCCGCTGCGCAATCGGCGCCAGCGTGTCGCCGGGCTGCAGCGAGCCCTCGGTGGGGCGGCCCAGATGCGAAGTCACCATCACCGCGGCACCGGCGTCAACAGCATGACGGATGCCGGGAATCGTCGCGCGGATGCGCGTGTCCTCGGTGATGTTGCCGGCGTCGTCCTGCGGCACATTGAGATCGGCGCGGATGAACACGCGCTTGCCTTTGAGCGGAAGATCGGTGAGACGGAGAAATTTCACTTCAAAACCTTTTTAGCCACAGAGGACACAGAGTGCACAGAGAAAACCAAACCATTATCTCCGCAGTTTTTTGCCGTTCTCTGTGTCCTCTGTGCTCTCTGTGGCTAGTTTTTGACTTTGATCATTTCTTCGCAACGACGCGGACCATTTCCAGCACCTTGCTGGAATAGCCCCATTCGTTGTCGTACCAGGACACGACCTTGACGAAGGTCGGGTCGAGCGCGATGCCGGCTTCGGCATCAAACACCGAGGTGCAGGTTTCGTCGCGGAAGTCGGTCGACACCACCTTGTCTTCGGTGTAGCCGAGCACGCCCTTCAGCGCGCCGGTCGACTGCGCCTTCATCTCGGCGCAGATTTCGGCATAGGTCGCCGGCTTGTTCAGCTCGACCGTCAGGTCAACCACCGAGACGTCGGAGGTCGGCACGCGGAAGGCCATGCCGGTGAGTTTCTTGTTCAGTTCCGGAATCACCACGCCGACGGCCTTGGCGGCACCGGTCGAGGACGGGATGATGTTCTCGAGGATGCCGCGGCCGCCGCGCCAGTCCTTGTTCGACGGGCCGTCCACCGTCTTCTGGGTCGCCGTGGCGGCATGCACCGTGGTCATCAGGCCGCGCTTGATGCCCCACTTGTCGTTCAGCACCTTGGCCACCGGTGCCAGGCAATTGGTGGTGCAGGAAGCGTTGGAGATGATGTCCTGGCCGGCATAGGTCTTGTCGTTGACGCCGTAGACGAACATCGGCGTGTCGTCCTTCGACGGCGCCGACATGATGACCTTCTTCGCGCCGGCGGCAAGGTGTTTGCTGGCCGTCGCCTTGTCGAGGAACAGGCCGGTGGATTCGATGACAACGTCGGCACCGACCTCGTTCCATTTCAGCTCGGCGGGATCCTTCACCGCGGTCAGGCGGATCTTTTTGCCGTTGACCACCAGCGTGTTGCCGGAAACCGAGATCTCGCCCTTGAATTTGCCGTGCACTGAATCATGGCGCAGCATGTAGGCAAGATAATCCGGCTCGAGCAGATCATTGATGCCGACCACTTCGATGTCGGGAAAATCCTGCACCGCTGCACGAAACACCATCCGTCCGATACGCCCAAACCCGTTGATGCCGACCTTGATTGCCATGACGCCCCCGCTGAAATCCGGTTGATTGGAAAGTTACAACACGCTGCGCACCGCCGCGGCGACAGCGTCGCCGGTGATGCCGAAAAATTTGTAGAGTTCTCCCGCCGGCGCCGATTCGCCATAACGATCAATGCCGATGACCTTGCCCTCCAGACCGACGTACTTGCGCCAGTAATCGGTAACCCCCGCCTCGACGGCGACGCGCGGAATCCCGCGCGGCAGCACCGCTTCTCGCCAGGCCGCATCCTGGCGGTCGAATACCTGGGTGCAGGGCATCGACACCACGCGCACCGCAATGCCGTCTGCCGCCAGCGCCTGCTGCGCCGCCAGCGCCAGCGCGACTTCGGATCCGGTGGCAATGATCACCGCGCGCGGGGCGCCATCCGCCTCGGACAGTACATAAGCGCCGCGGCCCACTGCAGCCAGCTGTTCCGTGCTGCGATTCTGGAAATTGAGGTTCTGCCGCGACAGCAGCAGGCTGGTCGGGCCGTCATTGCGTTCAATCGCCGCCGCCCAGGCCACCGCCGTTTCGACCGTGTCGCAGGGCCGCCATACGTCCATGTTCGGCAGCAGGCGCAGCGTCGCGGCATGTTCCACCGGCTGGTGGGTCGGACCATCTTCCCCGAGTCCGATCGAATCATGGGTGAACACGCAGACCACGCGCTGTTTCATCAGCGCCGCCATGCGCAAGGCGTTGCGCGCGTAATCCGAGAACACCAGGAAAGTGGCGTGGTACGGGATCAGGCCGCCGTGCAGCGCGATGCCGTTGCAGATCGCGGCCATGCCGAATTCACGCACGCCGAAATAAAGGTAATTGCCGCCGGTGGCCGCACTGACGCCTTTCGATCCGGACCACAGTGTCAGGTTGGAGCCGGCAAGGTCAGCCGAACCGCCGATCAGTTCCGGCAATGCCGGCGCGTAAGCCTCGATCGCGTTCTGCGAGGCCTTGCGCGTGGCAATGGTCTCGGCCTTCTGCACGGTCTGCGTGATGAAGGCATCACGTTTCTGCGTCCAGTCGGCCGGCAGTTCTCCCGCCATGCAGCGCCTGAATTCAGCAGCCGTTTCCGGATGGGCTGCGGCATAGGCGGCGAAACGCTGGTTCCATTCGGCTTCTATTGCGGCGCCCTTGTCCCGCGCATTCCAGTCGGCGCGCACCCCTTCCGGAATCTCGAAGGGCGGATGCGGCCAGCCGATGGCTTCGCGGGTGGCGGCAATTTCCTCGGCGCCCAGCGGCGCGCCATGGGCGCCGCCGGTGTTCTGTTTTTTCGGCGAGCCCTTGCCGATGACGGTCTTGCAGCAGATCAGCGTCGGGCGCCCGGTTTCCTGCTGCGCCTGGCGGATTGCCGCATCGACGGCGTCGGCATCGTGGCCATCGACGCCATAAATGACGTTCCAGCCGTAGGCCGCGAATCGCTGCGGGACATTATCCGTAAACCATTGTTTTATATTGCCTTTTTCGGAATCTATGGAAATCCCGTTATCGTCGTACAAGGCAATCAGCTTGTGCAGTTTGAGTGTGCCGGCCAAGGCACAGGCTTCGTGCGAGATGCCTTCCATCAGGCAACCGTCGCCAAGGAAGACATAAGTGCGGTGATCGACAATGGCATGGCCGTTGCGATTAAAACGGTCGGCCAGCACACGCTCGGCAATGGCCATGCCCACCGCGTTGGCGATGCCCTGGCCCAGGGGACCGGTGGTGGTCTCGACGCCGGGGGTGACGCCATGCTCGGGATGGCCGGCGGTCTTCGAATGCAGCTGGCGGAATCGTTTCAGTTCATCAATCGGCAGGTCGTAGCCGGTGAGATGCAGCAGCGCGTAGAGCAACATCGAGCCATGGCCGTTGGACAGCACGAAGCGGTCGCGGTCCGGCCATTGCGGGTTGGCGGGATTGTGGCGGAGGTTGCGGCGCCACAGTGCCTCGGCGATCTCGGCCATGCCCATCGGCATGCCGGGGTGGCCGGAGTTGGCCTGCTGCACGGCGTCCATGGCCAGCGCGCGCAGCGCATTTGCCAGCTCGGGTCGGGAACTCATGGCTTGCAATCCTGGAGTGGGAAAACGGCGTCGCGGAAAGCCGCAATTATAGCGGCTGCACCGCGGCGGGGGCGAGAGCCCCGGCTGCGGCGCTTACTCGTCGTTCCTGCGCGAGGTCTTGACGCCGAGGTGCTTCAGCTTGCGGTAGAGGTGCGTGCGTTCGAGGCCGACAACATCCGCGACACGGCTGATGTTGCCGCCTTCCCGCGCCAGGTGGTACTCGAAATAGATGCGCTCGAACGCGTCACGCGCATCGCGCAAGGGGGCATCGAGCTGCAGGGATGCCGAGGCATTGGGTGTCGCCGCCTGCGGCAGCGCACGCTGTGTTTCCTCGAGCGTGATCTGCTCGCCGGCGGCCGTATTGGCCAGGGTCTGCACCACGCTGCGCAGTTCGGAAAAATTGCCCGGCCAGTCATGGGTGCGCAGCGCGTTGAGTGCGGCGACGCTGAAATGGCGGGGAGGCACCAGTTTCTGCTCGACAAAATCCTTGAGCATCGCGCCGGCGAGTTCGGGAATGTCATCACGCTGGTCGCGCAGCTGCGGCAGGCGGATCATGGTGGCGCCCAGCAGCTGGAAAACCCGGTCATCGAATTGTCCCGCGGCGACCAGCTCCGACAGCATGCGGGTGGCAGCGCACACCACGCGGGTGTTGTAACGCTCGGCCTGGGACAGCAGCACCAGCAGGCCGCGCTGCTCGAGTTTGCTGAATTCGGCGACATCACGCACGAACAGGGTCCCGCCGCGCGCAGCCTGCAGCAGGTCCAGCGGCGCTTCCACGGTCTGCGACCCCTGGTCAACAACATGCCATGGCATGTTGGGCACATGCAGGACGCGGGCGCAGGCCTCGAAGGCACAGCCCGGCGCCCCCTGCAGCAGCACCGGACTGCGGCTGCCGGCGATGCGCTCCAGCCGCTGTTTGAGCTCCTGCACCACGGGCGTACGTCCAAGCACCGCCAGTCCGGCTGCGGAAGGCAGCTGGCGCTCGCTGCGGGTGATGGCGCGGCCGACGGTGGCCAGCAACTTCTGCAGCGCGATCGGTTTTTCCAGGAAATCGGAGGCGCCGATGCGGGTGGCCTCGACCGCGGTATCGATGGTGCCATGTCCGGACATCATCACCACCGGCATGGTCAGCTGGCCGCTGCCCGCCCATTCCTTCAGCAGTGTGATGCCGTCGGTATCCGGCATCCAGATGTCGAGCAGGACCAGGTCCGGCCGGGTCTGGCTGCGGAAGGCGCGGGCCGCGCTTGCATTTTCGGCGAGCTGCACATCGTAACCCTCGTCGGAGAGGATTTCGGAGAGCAGTTCGCGAATGCCGATTTCGTCGTCTACTACCAGTATCTGTCGCATGGTCTGATTGGCCTGTTACGCCGCGGAACGCTCGCCGGCGCCCTCCGCCGCCGGCAGCAGGATCGCCACACGAGCGCCGCGCGGTGCGACGTTGGTGATGGTGACCTCGCCACGGTGCTCGTCGACGATCTTGCGCACGATCGACAGGCCGAGGCCGGTGCCGCGGGGTTTGGTTGTCACATAAGGTTCGAATGCACGTTTCATCAGATGTTCCGGAAAGCCGCTGCCGTTGTCGGTCACCGACAGCTCGGCGCCCCCGTTGCGCGCCACGGTGGCGATTTCTATGAACGGCGCGTCGGTTCCGGCCAGCGCGTCCTGCGCATTCTGCAGCAGGTTGTGGATGAGCGGAAGTTCCGTCGCAAGATTGAGCCGCATGCTGGAGCCCAGCGATTCGTAGAGGGTCAGCACTTCGCGCACCAGGCCGTTGAGATCCAGCGGTCGCAGGGCAGGTTCGGGCGTGCGCGCATACTGGCCGAAGGCGTCAACCATGCGCTTGAGGGCGGCCACCTGGCTGACGATGGTCTGCGTCGAGCGGGCGAGGATTTCGGCATCGGCAGCGCCAAGCTTGGGTGCGAGCTTGAACTGGATGCGTTCGGCGGACAGCTGGATCGGCGTCAGCGGGTTCTTGATTTCATGTGCCAGACGGCGCGCCACTTCGGCCCAGGCGGCATCACGCTGCGCCTGCAGCAGGTGGGTGACATCATCGAAAACCACGATCAGTCCGGCATCGCCGCCTGCGCCAAAACGCGTGCCGCGCAGCAACAGCACCTGGGTGCCGTCCTTCAGCTCGCGCTCGACCTGGCGCTGCCACTCTGCAGACTCGGCAAGCCCGAAAGCCCCGGCGACGGCCTCGGCCAGTGGCGCCAGCGTCGGATCCACGGCGCCCCAGTCCCCGATGCCGGTGCCAAGCAGGGGATCCGATGCAGTACCGAGAATCTGCGCCGCGCTGGGATTCGCCGAACGCAGGCGCAAGGCGCCGTCAAAAGTCAGAACCCCGGCCGACAGATTGGCAAGTACGCTTTCGAGATAGGCCTTGGCATGCGCCACCTGGGCCTGGTTGCGCTCCACCCGTGCCTGCGCTTCCGCCAGCTGCAGGGTCATGCTGTTGAATGACTGCGTCAGTTGACCGAGTTCGTCACGGCTGGCGACTGCCGCCCGCCTGCTGAAATCGCCCTGCGCGACCGCACGCGTGCCTTCGACCAGTGCCGACAGCGGCGCCGACAACCGGCTCGACAGCAGGAACGCTATGCCGAGGGAGGACAGCAGTGCGAGCAGCAGCGTCAGGGTCAGGGTAATCGCGTACAGCCGCTTCAGCCCGCGGCGCGACAACTGCAGTTCCTGGTATTCCCGGTAACCGGTCTGCACGATCTCCGCATCACGCGCGAGGTGGGCAGGAACCTGCTGCAGCAGCTGCAGTACGCGGCTTTCCTCGGTGACCGACATCGGATTGACCGGCACCAGTGCCCGGAGATACAGCCCGCGTTCCGGGATGGCCTCGATCACGCTGTACGGTTGCTGCAGGCGAAGCTGGCGCATCGCGGCCGGCCCCGGCGGTTCAGGCACTATGCCGCTGCGCTCGTTGCCGGAGAAGCCGATGACCCTGCCGCGCGTGGTGTACAGGGTGGCCTCTTCGACCGCAGCCTGTTCACGCAGGGCGTTCAGTGCCGTGACATGTTCGGTTTCCGGCCTGGTCGACAATGCAAGTGCCATGGCATCGGCCTTGGCTGTCAGTTCCTTCAGGCGTCCTTCCAGCGTGCCGCGGCCGAGGTTCAGCCCGCTTTCAAGGGCGCTGTCCAGGCGCACTTCGAACCAGGATTCGATGCTCTGCGACACGAACTGCACGGACACGCCGTAAATCAGCGCACCGGGCAGCACGGCCATCAGGGCAAACATCATCACCAGCCGCAGCGTCAGCTTGGCGCCGAACACGCCGGCCTTGAGCCGCCGGCGCAGGTTGACCAGCTGGTAGACCAGCATGCCTGCGAGCAGCAGCGCGATCACCAGGTTGACCACCAGCAACGGCGCGTAATAGGCGGAGAACAGCGCAGTGTTTGCGCTGACCGAAGCCAGCAGGAAAGTCGCTGCGACGCCGAGCGCGACGCACAGCAGCAGCAGGTAACGCATCACGGCGCCGGAGCGTGGCAGATTTCCGGCGGCGCCTGTCATGGCGTCACCGTCCAGCGGTACCACTCGGAGCCGAGGCTCCATTCACGTGAACCCAGCGCGTTCAGGTTGAACGGCTTGGGCAGCTGCGAGGTGTCGAGCCGCAGTCGCAGGCCTGCGGTATAGGTGGTGCCCTTGCTGAGGGAGCCGGGCTCGGGTTCTTCGCGCCGGCGCACCTTGCTCATGACCTGCAGCGCTTCCCTGAGCGTCGGAAAGTTCTGGTAAAACGCGCCGATGCCGATGCGGTACTGGCGCGTCAGCGCACTGTAGGACAGGCGGTACTGCTGTTCCCGCACCATGGCGCGGTCGTTGAACCAGTACCAGCGCGGCCTCACCAGTTCGAATTCGAGCGTGAAGTACAGCGGAATGCCCTTGTTCAGCGCATCCTCCAGAGGAGCCGACAGAATGACATCGATATCGGCGTCGAGCACATAGTGGTCATCCACGGCGGTGAACGAGGCGCTGCGCACGTCGATGCCGTGGGGCTGGGCGGCAAACGCCGCCGATGCCGCCAGCAGCAGCACCAGCAACAATGCCCCGAGGTCAGATCTTTTCCAGAAGTGCGTAATAGAAACCGTCATGCGCGGCATCAGGAAAAAGTTGGCCCTCAATCTGTTTGATGCCGTCGGCGGGCAACATCAAGGGCATCAGCCGCGCATCGGCATGGCGGGCAAGAAACTGTTCGACCTGCAGGCCGTTTTCTTCGCGGAACAGGGAACAGCTTGCATACAGCAATTTACCACCTCCGCGCAGCAACTGCCAAAGCGTGTCGAGGATGCGCGCCTGCCGTTTCGTCAGTGTCGCGATATCCCCGGGTTTGCGCAGCCATTTGATGTCCGGATGGCGGCGCACCACGCCGGATGCGGTGCATGGGACATCGGCAAGTATGCGATCAAAGGTACCCGAATCGCGCCAGGCTTCAGGCTGTTCGGCATCGGCCTGCAGCAGCTGTGCCGTCAGCGACAGCCGCTGCAGGTTTTCCGCAACGCGCTGCAGCCGTTCCCCGTCGATGTCTGCGGCCAGCAGGTCGATGTCGGCCAGTTCCAGCAGGTGCGCCGCTTTGCCCCCGGGTGCGGCACAGGCGTCGAGTACGCGCATGCCGGCGCTCACGTCGAGAAGCCCGGCGGCCAGTTGGGCACCGGCATCCTGCACCGAGACCAGACCGTCGGCAAACCCGGGCAATTGCGCCACCGGCCGCGGTTTGGCCACGATCACGCCGTCATGACCGACCGGCTGTGCCGCGATGTCTTGCTGGGCAAGTCGTTCCAGGTAGGCGTCCCGGCTGGTTTGCCGTCGATTGACCCGCAAGGTCAATGGCGGGCGCAAATTGCCGGCCTCCAGCATTTCGCGCCAGTGTTCGGGATAATCCGCTGCGAGTTTGCCGATCCACCATGACGGATAGGAGTAGCGGCCTTCCTCTGTCGATGCCGCAAGGGCCTCGAGGTCGTCACGCCGGCGCAGGTAATTGCGCAGCACCGCATTGACCAGCCCGCGGGCCTGCGGATGGCCGAGCTGGCTGCAGGCCGTTACCGCATGATCAACAATCGCGTGTGCGCTGGCCCTGGTATGGCCGAGCTGGTACAGCGCGACGCGCAACAGGTCCCGCACCGGCGCATCGGCCAGCGGCTTTTGCAGCAGTTGTGCGGATATCGCGTCCAGCCTGCCCAGGTGGCGCAACACGCCATACACGAGATCCTGCACGGCGCCGCGCTGCTGGGATGTCAGCGCCGGTTCACTGCGCCACACCGCGGTCAGCTGGGCATCCAGACTGCGCCCGCTGATGACCCGCGTTACCGCGCCTGCGGCCAGACACTGGATTTGTTCCATGGTCAATACGCCGGTGACGGTTTATCCGCCGAGGCGGACACCCGTAATTGAAGGCAATCCGGCAAGAAACGCCTGCGCGGCCAGTCGTCGGCCGCCGGCACGCTGCAGTTCCAGCAAGCGCAGGCTGCCCGCGCCGGTTGCCACCCGCAATACGCCGGCGTCAGCTTGCAGCACGGTTCCCGGCCCGGCACCGGCGACAGTGTCAGCGACTGCTTCGGCTTGCCAGATTTTCAGCGGCTGCCCGTCATACAGCGTATGAGCCCCGGGTACCGGATTGAATGCGCGGATCATCCGGTCGATTTCCACTGCTGGCCTTGTCCAGTCTATTGCAGCCTCCGCCCTGGTGATTTTCGCCGCATAGCATGACTCCGCCGGATTCTGGGGTTCAGGCGCCAGCGGCATCTCCCGCAACGCACGTACGATCAGCCGCGCACCGGCTTCGGCAAGCTTGTCATGCAGTGAATTCGTGGTATCCCGGTCGTCGATCGCGATTTTGGTCTTCAGCAGCATCGCGCCGGTGTCCAGACCCTCGTCCATCTGCATGATGGTGACACCGGTTTCGCGGTCTCCGGCGAGGATTGCGCGCTGGATCGGCGCGGCACCACGCCAGCGCGGCAGCAGCGAGGCATGGATATTCAGGCATCCCAGCCGTGGCATCGCCAGCAGGCGGGAGGGGATCATCAGTCCGTAGGCAGCAACCACCATGACATCGGCATCCAGCTGCCCGATTTGCGCAATCACGGAATCGTCTTTGAGGCTCGGCGGCTGGGCCAGAACGAGTTGCCGTGCAAGGGCAAGCTGCTTGACGGCGGAAGGCTGCGATCTAAGGCCGCGGCCGGCCGGCCGGTCCGGCTGTGTCAGCACCAGCGGCACCCGATGTCCGGCATCGAGCAGCGCCGCCAGCGCCGTCGCCGCAAAAGCGGGCGTTCCTGCGAATATGACGTTCAAGCTTGCCCGTGTCCGGTGGTTGCCGGACTACATTGCCTGCCGTTGCTGCTTGTGCAGTTTGGCGGCAATACGTTTCTGTTTGAGTTGCGACAGTTTTTCGACAAAAACACGGCCGACCAGATGATCCATCTCATGCTGGATGCACACCGCGAGCAGGCCGTCGGCCTCAATGGTGCGTGACCGGCCATCCCCGTCCAGCGCCGAAACCGTGATTTTTGCGGCACGGGTCACTTTTTCGTAGATCCCGGGCACCGAAAGACAACCTTCTTCACATTCTTCTTCGCCTTCGGCGCTTATGATCTCCGGGTTGATGAGGACCTGCAGCTGGTCGCGGGTTTCGGAAATGTCGATGACGATGACACGCTGGTGGACATCGACCTGTGTTGCAGCAAGACCGATTCCGGGCGCAGCGTACATGGTATCAGCCATGTCTTTGATTAATTTACGTATTTTGTCATCGACCCGTGCCACAGGGGCAGCCACTTTATGCAGTCGCGGATCGGGGTAGTGCAATATCGGCAGTAAAGCCATGAAAAACTTGCCTATTTAATCAGCTAGATGCAGAATTTAAACCAAACTCTTACGTATCGGCGGCGGCTGCCTCAGCCAGCGCCGGCGACACGCACACAAGGTGGGGTTCCACATGCGAAAAGCAATTATATCCCTGATTTTGTTGATAACTCCGGTGTCCGGCGCGTATGCCGCCGAGGCCGCTGCGATCAAAGACGCGGCACCTGACCGGTATGTTGTGCAAAAAGGAGACACGCTGTGGGGCATTTCCGGGCGTTATCTGAAGGAACCCTGGCGCTGGCCCGAGTTGTGGAAAATGAACCAGGAACAGGTCAAGAACCCCCACCTGATTTATCCCGGCGACGTCATTGTGCTGGATCGCAGCAGCGGCGAAGCGCAGCTGAAGCTGGTCCAGCTTGAAACCACCCGTCTGGAGCCCCGGGTGCGCAGCGAACCCAGCGCGCGCAGCGCCGTCCCCAGCATCCCGCCTTCGGTCATCGAACCCTTCCTTTCAAAACCGCTGGTAGTCAGCGCCACTGAACTCGACAGCGCACCACGCATCGTGGCCACCGCCGAGAGCCGCGTCACGCTGGGCGCCGGAGACCGGGCGTTCGTGCGCGGCATCACCAAGGACAAGGGCAACCAGTGGCAGATTTTCCGCCGCGGTGATCCGCTGATTGATCCCGAAACAAAGGAAGTGCTGGGATACGAGGCGACTTACCTAGGCGATGCCCAGGTCAGCCAGCATGGCGAAGTGGCAACCATCAACATTGTCCGTTCTGTCCAGGAAATCTACCAGGACGACCGGCTGGTGCCGCTGGGCAAGCAGACCCCGGTGTTCGCCTATGTGCCGCATCCTCCGAAAAAGCCGGTCAAGGCGCGCATCGTGTCGGCCTACGGCAGCCTGCAGGAAACCGGCCCGCTGTCGATCGTTGCGCTGTCCAAGGGCAGCAGGGACGGGCTGGACGTCGGCACCGTGCTGGCGATCGAACGCAGCCAGACCAGCGCGCGTTACAGTCAACGAACGGAACCGCTGTTCGGCCGCTCCGGAATCAGCGGCAGCGATTCGCCGCGTGTCTATTACAGCCAGCCACTGCCGCCACGCGACACGCTGCTGGCGCGGGGCGAAGCGGTCACGCGTGAAAACATCGCGCAACTGCCCGATGAACGTTACGGACTGGTGATGGTGTTCCGCACCTTTGACCGAGCTTCATTCGCACTGGTCATGGAAGCCAGCCGCCCGGTTGCCGTGTCCGATTTCGTCACCAACCCCTGATTCCCGGGAGCACCCGGCTCCCGCCATCTGACGCCGGCTCCGCAACCACGGTGCCCCATGGCCATTCCCGCGGATCTTGAGGCTTGGCTGCGCCTGAGCCTGCTGCCGGGCCTGGGCCACCAGTCACTGCGCAGGCTGCTGGTCGCGCTGGGTACCCCCGATGCCGTTCTTGCTGCCAGCCAGGGCACCTTGCGTGCCCTCGTCAATGAAAAAATGGCTGCAGCCATCAGCAACGGCGGCGCGGATCCGTCGTCATGGAGCGGCGTCGGACAATGGCTGGAAAATCCCCTCAACCGCATAGTCACACTGGCCGATGCGGAGTATCCGAAAGCCTTGCTGGAAATCCCGGATCCGCCATCACTGCTTTATGTGAAGGGCCGCCTTGATCTGCTGAACCACCGGGGATTCGCGATTGTCGGCAGCCGCAATGCGACGGCGCAGGGACTTGCCAATGCGGAAGCCTTCGCCACCGCCCTCAGCAACGCCGGACTGACCATCACCAGCGGTCTGGCACTGGGCATCGATGCCGCAGCACATCGCGGGGGACTCGCGGGCAGCAGTTCAACGATTGCCGTAATTGGCACCGGTCTGGACGTGGTGTACCCCGCGCGCAATCGTGACCTTGCGCACCGCATCGCTGAAAGCGGAACTCTTGTTTCGGAGTTTCCGCTGGGCACCCCGGCTCTCGCCGCCAATTTCCCCCGGCGCAATCGCCTGATCTGCGGGTTGTCCGGCGGCTGCCTGGTGGTCGAGGCTGCGATTTCCAGCGGTTCGCTGATCACGGCCCGGCTTGCGGCGGATCAGGGCCGGGAGGTTTTTGCAATCCCGGGTTCGATACATTCGCCACTGGCGAAGGGTTGCCATGCATTGATCAAGCAGGGCGCAAAGCTGGTCGAATCGGCACAGGACGTGCTGGAGGAACTGGGCATGCAGCCTGCGCCGCATAAAGATTCAGCGGCGAATGCTGCACCAGTGGAGGATCATCCCCTGTTCAAGCACCTCGGCTTTGAGCCGGTGGACCTGGACACGTTGCAACAACGCAGCGGCCTGGCCATCGGCGACATCAATACGGCCCTGACCGCACTCGAATTGGCAGGCGCCGTCGAAAGCCTGCCCGGAGGCCGCTGGCAACGGCTGTTCTGAACCCGGCTTGCGCTGGTCCGGGATTGTTCTTATCATCGGGCGCTCTTTTTCAAGCCCCTGCCGTCCAGGGGTCCCTGCAGCGGCATTAGCGCCGCACTTTCAACGGGTTACATGGCGAAAACGCTCATCATCGCGGAAAAACCCTCGGTTGCCGGCGACATCGCCCGCGTCCTTGGCGGCTTCACCAAACATGCCGAGTACTTCGAGAACGACCAGTACGTGGTGTCGTCCGCGGTCGGTCATTTGCTGGAAATTGCCGCGCCGGAAGAGTTCGAGGTCAAGCGCGGCAAATGGTCGTTCGCCAATCTGCCGGTCATTCCGCCCCACTTCGACCTCAACCCGATCGCCAAAAGCGAAGCACGGCTTAAAGTGCTGGCAAAACTGATCAAGCGCAAGGATGTCACTGCGCTGATCAACGCCTGTGACGCCGGACGTGAAGGCGAACTGATTTTCCGCTACATCGAGCAGGCGACCAAGACAAACAAGCCGGTATCGCGGCTGTGGCTGCAATCCATGACTCCGGCGGCAATCCGGGAAGGTTTTGAGCACCTGCGTTCCGACGACGAGATGAAACCCCTGGCAGACGCCGCGCGCAGCCGCAGCGAAGCTGACTGGCTGGTCGGCATCAACGGCACGCGTGCGATGACCGCCTTCAACAGCAAGGGTGGAGGTTTCTACCTGACCACTGTCGGTCGCGTGCAAACGCCGACGCTGATGATCGTGGTGGACCGTGAACAGAAGATCCGCAAGTTCGTGCCCCGTGATTACTGGGAAGTGCGCGCGAGCTTCGGCGCCAGGGCGGGCGAATACGAGGGCCGCTGGTTTGATCCGGCATTCAAGCGTGATGAAAATGACGCGGAGAAGAAGGACAGCCGGCTCTGGAACAAGGTTGCCGCAGAAAAAATAGCGGAAGCGTGCCGCGGCAAACCCGGCACAGTCACCGAAGAATCCAAGCCGTCCTCGCAGCTGTCGCCGATGCTGTTTGACCTGACATCGCTGCAGCGGGAAGCCAATGGACGCTTCGGCTTCTCGGCCAAAACCACTCTTTCGATTGCCCAGGAGCTCTACGAAAGACACAAGGCGCTGACTTATCCGCGGACGGATTCCCGTCATCTGCCGGAGGATTACCAGGCCACCGTCAAGACCACGCTGGAGGCGCTTGCCGGAGAGCCGGGACTGGGCCCCTTTGCAAAAGAGATCATCAAGGGCAAGTGGATCAAGCCCAACAAGCGGATTTTCGACAACAGCAAGATCTCGGATCACTTCGCGATCATCCCCACACCGCAGCCGCCGAAAAACCTGAACGAGGTGCAACAGAAAATTTATGACCTCGTGGTCCGCCGCTTCATGGCGGTGTTCTTTCCCGCGGCAGAGTATCTGGTCACCACCCGCATCACCGAGGTCGCCACACACAAGTTCAAGACCGAGGGCAAGATACTGGTGAAGCCGGGCTGGCTGGCGATCTACGGCAAGGACGAACAGCAGGAAAGTGCCAATCTGCCCGTGGTGGCCAAGGGCGAGAAACCGCAGGCGAGCGCGGTCGATGTCATTGCGCTGGCGACACGTCCTCCCGCCCGTTATTCGGAAGCGACGCTGCTGAGCGCGATGGAAGGCGCCGGCAAGCTGATAGACGACGACGAGCTGCGCGAAGCGATGGCGCAGAAAGGCCTCGGCACGCCGGCTACCCGCGCCGCGATCATCGAGCGGTTGATTGCCGAAAAGTACGTGGTACGCGAGGGCCGGGAGCTGATCCCGACGGCCAAGGCATTCCAGCTGATGACTCTGCTCAACGGGCTCGGCGTCAACGAATTGACCCAGCCGGAGCTCACGGGAGAGTGGGAATACAAGCTGCTGCAGATGGAGCGCGGCAAGCTGAAGCGGGAAACCTTCATGAAGGAGATTTCCCGCATCACCGAACGCATCGTCAAACGCGCCAAGGAGTACGACAGCGAAACCATTCCCGGCGACTATGCGACGCTGAAGACGCCTTGCCCGCACTGCGGCGGCACGGTCAAGGAAAATTACCGCCGATTCGCCTGCGAGGCCTGTGAATTTTCAATCTCGAAAACGCCCGGTGGCCGCCAGTTCGAACTCGATGAAGTTGAGACGCTGCTGGGTGAACGCACAATCGGTCCGCTGCAGGGGTTCCGCTCGAAGATGGGCCGGCCGTTTGCGGCGATCCTGCGCATCGTCGCGGACAAGGAAAACAACAACCTGAAGCTGGAGTTCGATTTTGGCCAGAACTCCGGGGATGATGAACCCGAGGAAGTCGATTTCAGCGGCCAGCAGGCGCTGGGTGCATGCCCGAAATGCAAGGGACAAGTCTTTGAACACGGCATGAACTACGTGTGCGAGAACACGCCGAGGAAAAAATGCGACTTCCGTTCCGGCAAGGTGATCCTGCGCCAGGAAATACAGCGTGCCCAGATGGAAAAGCTGCTGTCATCGGGCCGCACCGACCTGCTCGACGGTTTCGTCTCCAACCGCAACGGCCGCCGTTTCAAGGCTTTCCTCGTCAAGCAGCCTGACGGCAAGATCGGTTTTGAGTTTGCCCCCCGCGCAAGCAAGCCGGAAGCGGATAAAGCCGGTGTAACGGCACCTGCAGAGAAAAAACGTGCAACGCGGCGAAAATCATGAATTTAATTTAAAAACAAACACTTATACATAAAAAAGGCCGCGATTAGCGGCCTTTTTTATCATTGGCGCAAGTCAGATATCGAGGTTGCGCACACCCAGCGCGTTGGTTTCGATGAAGTTGCGGCGGGGTTCCACGGCGTCTCCCATCAGGGTCGTGAATATCTCGTCGGCACCGATCGCATCCTCGATCTGCGTCCGCAGCAGGCGCCGCGTTTTCGGATTCATCGTGGTGTCCCACAACTGCTCCGGATTCATTTCACCCAGACCCTTGTAACGCTGGATGCCGATGCCACGCTGGACCTCGGCGAGCACCCAGTCGATCGCCTCGCGGAACTCACGCACCGGGTGCATATGCTCCCCGCGCTTGATATAGGCACCATCGCCGAGCAGGCCGTGCAGCATCTGTGCCGTTTTCCTGATTTGCGCATAGTCACCGCTGTGCAGGAAATCCGCGTCGATCATGGTATTGCGTGCGACACCATGTTGGGTGCGGGATATGCGCAGGATATGGGATTCGCTTTTTTCATCGAATACCGCCTCGACCCTGACATTCCTTGCATCTCCGTAAAGTCCGGCCAGGGCCTTCGCGCTTTTCTGGGCCGCAGCTTCGTCGCTGACGTCGAGAGTCACCGGATTGTTGAGCAGGGCATGCAGCGCCTCGGAGTCAATCAGCCGGCTCTCGCGTTCGATCACCGCTTCCGCCAGCAGGTAATGCTTGGCCACCTCCTCCAGGGCATCCTTTGACAGCGGTTGCGCACCGGCACTGGTATGCAGTTCGGCTTCGGCCAGCGCCTGCTTGAGCAGGTACTGTTTCAGCTCGTGCTCGTCCTTCAGGTAACGCTCCTGCTTGCCGTGCTTGACCTTGTACAGCGGCGGCTGCGCAATATAGATGTGTCCGCGCTCGACCAGCTCGGGCATCTGGCGGTAGAAAAATGTCAACAGCAGGGTGCGGATGTGGGAGCCATCGACATCCGCGTCGGTCATGATGATGATGCGGTGGTAACGCAGCTTGTCCGGGTTGTATTCGTCCTTGCCGATTCCCGTGCCGAGCACGCTGATCAGGGTGGTGATCTCGGTCGAGGAGATCAGCTTGTCAAAACGCGCCTTTTCGACATTCAGGATCTTGCCTCGCAACGGCAGGATCGCCTGGTTCTTGCGATCGCGGCCCTGCTTGGCCGAGCCGCCGGCCGAATCACCCTCGACCAGGTAAAGCTCGCACTGCGCCGGATCACGCTCCTGGCAATCCGCAAGTTTCCCGGAAAGCCCGAATGAATCGAGCACGCCCTTGCGCCGGGTGAGCTCGCGCGCCTTGCGCGCCGCCTCCCTGGCCCTGGCGGCGTCGACAATCTTGCCGCAGATGATTTTGGCGTCGTTCGGTTTCTCGAGCAGGAACTCCATCAGTTTCTGCGCGACAACCTCCTCCACCACAGGCCGCACTTCGGAGGAAACCAGCTTGTCCTTGGTCTGTGACGAAAACTTGGGTTCGGGCACCTTCACCGACAGTACCGCGGTAAGCCCTTCCTTCATGTCGTCACCGCTGGTTTCGACCTTGGCTTTTTTCGCCAGCTCGTTCGATTCGATGTACTGGTTCAGCGTCCGGGTCATTGCCGCACGAAGCCCGGTCAGGTGGGTGCCGCCATCACGCTGCGGAATGTTGTTGGTGAAACACTGCATCGACTCCTGGTAGGAATCGTTCCATTGCATTGCGACCTCGACGGTGATTCCGTCCTTGCTGCCTTCGATGTGGAAAACATTGGGATGCAGGACCGATTTCGCGCGGTTCATGTATTCAACGAAACCCTTGACCCCGCCGCTGAATGCAAATTTTTCTTCCTTGCCGCTGCGCTGGTCGGTCAGCGTGATTTTCACGCCATGATTCAGAAACGACAGTTCGCGCAGGCGCTTGGCCAGGATTTCATAGTGGAAGTCGACGTTTCCGAAAATCTCCTTGCTGGCCAGAAAATGCACTTCCGTGCCGCGCCGTTCGCTTTTTCCGGTCACCTTCAGCGGGGCAACGGCTTCACCCATGCGGAATTCCATCGAGTGCATCCTGCCGTCACGGCGGATAGTCAGGCGCAGCCACTCCGACAGTGCATTCACCACGGAGACACCCACGCCATGCAGGCCGCCGGAAATCTTGTAGGAATTGCTGTCGAATTTTCCGCCGGCGTGGAGTTCCGTCATCACCACTTCGGCAGTCGAGCGCTTTTCTTCGTCATCCGGATGGATGTCGGTAGGAATGCCGCGGCCGTTGTCGGCCACGCTGATCGAATTGTCCGGATGAATGACAATGGTTATTTCGTCGCAATGTCCGGCTAGGGCTTCATCAATTGCATTGTCGACCACTTCGAACACCATGTGATGCAGACCAGTACCGTCACTGGTATCACCGATGTACATGCCGGGACGCTTGCGTACCGCCTCGAGACCCTTCAATACCTTGATGCTGTCGGCACCGTAATCGCTGGACGCCTTCTGTTCCTTGTCGCTCATTTTTCTCTGTTCTTTCAGGTTCTATATTCGCATCGGCATGACGACATAACGGAAATCATCCCGTCCGGGCAGTGTTACCAGCATGCTGCTGTTGGCGTCGCCGAAGGAGCAGATGACATTGCCGGGCGGCACGTTGTTGAGCACGTCAAGAAGGTAGGTCACGTTGAACCCGACATCAAGCGGCTCTCCGGTAAACACGATTTCCATCTCTTCCTGCGCTTCTTCCTGTTCGTTGTTGCTGCAGGAAATGCGAAGACTGTCCTTGGTGAGCATCCATCGCACACCACGGAATTTTTCGTTGGAAAGAATGGCCGCGCGCTGAAGCGCACGCTGCAACTCATCGCGGTCCAGCGTTATCTCCTTCTCGTAGTTCGAAGGGATGACCCGCTGGTAATCAGGAAACTTTCCGTCAATGACCTTGGTGGTGAGATCCACGTCGCCGAACTTGAAACGGACCTGGTTGGCGTAAATCGCAACTTCCAGTGCCTCATCGCCATCTGTCAGTTGCCGTGCCAGCTCGAGTATGGCCTTGCGGGGGAGTATGACTTCGACCTTGTCCTGGGTTTCTGCGAGTTCGGTGACTGCGTAGGCCAGACGGTGACCGTCTGTGGCAACGACACGGAGTTGTTTGCCGTCGGTCACCAGCAGCAGGCCATTGAGATAGTAACGAATGTCCTGCTGCGCCATGGCGTACTGGACAAGCGCGAGCAATTTTCGTGCGGCGCCCTGGGATATCGTAAACCTGCTTTGCGGTGTTCCCGGGTCGGCCAATACCGGAAAGTCGGCTGAGGGGAGCGTTTGCAGGTTGAAACGGCTTTTTCCGGCCTTGACCTGCAGGCGGTTGTTGGTGTTTTCCAGCGAGACATCGCTGCCGTCGGGCAGTGCTCGGAGGATATCCACGAGTTTTCGTGCGGAAACCGTGATTGCCTGGGTTTCACCTGTCTTTTTTTCAAGGACGCAGGATGTAGCGATCTGGAGTTCGAGATCGGTTGCAACAAAACGCAAATCGTCGCCGCTGCGTTCAATCAGCACGTTTGAAAGTATCGGCAAGGTGTGGCGTCGCTCCACGATGCCGGTAACCGCCTGCAGCGGTTTCAACAGGGAATCACGCGGTAATTGAACGAGTTTCATATTGGTTTTATTTCTTGATTGGAATAATAGTAGCTAATAGAGGGAGTGCAATTCTGTTGAAACATCGATGTTCCCTTTGATTTTATGCACGGAACCTCTATTTCCGTTTTGTGAATTCCTTGTGGATATGCCGGTGAACGACGGGGATGAAAATGCCGTTGTTTCCCGTTTCGGGTTGTTATGCACAATGTCTGCACAGCCCATCAACTGCGCAATACCTTCATCAACGACGCGATATCCGTCGTCATTTCGTTGCTGCTGTTCCGTAACTGTGCAATCTTGCGGCAGGCATGCAGCACCGTTGTATGGTCACGTCCGCCAAAGGCTTCACCAATGTCAGGCAGGCTCATCTGGGTGAGTTCCTTGGCCAGCGCCATGGCAACCTGCCGCGGCCGTGCAACATTGCGGGTCCGCTTCTTGGAATACATTTCCGATACCTTGATCTTGTAATAATCGGCCACAGTACGCTGGATGTTTTCAATGCTGACCTGCCGGCTTTGTGACGCCAGGATGTCCCGCAGGGCTTCGCGGGCGAGATCGACATCAATCGGCTGTCCCGTAAAGCGGGAGTAGGCAAGCACCCGTTTCAGCGCACCCTCGAGTTCCCGGATGTTGGACTGGATGTGCTTGGCGATGAAAAATGCGACGTTTTCATCGAGATCGAGGCCGTCAGCTGCGGCTTTCTTGAGCAGGATGGCAACACGCATTTCCAGTTCTGGCGGCTCCACGGCGACAGTCAGTCCCCATCCGAAGCGCGAAATCAGCCGGCTTTCCATGCCTGAAATTTCACGGGGAAAGGTGTCACAGGTGATGATGACCTGCTTGTGGGCCTCGACCAGGGCGTTGAATGCGTAGAAAAACTCTTCCTGCGTCCGGTTCTTGCCGCTGAAAAACTGGATATCGTCAATCAGCAGCAGGTCGAGTGAATGGTAGTAACGCTTGAAATCGTCAAAGGCCTTGTGCTGATAGGCCCTCACGACATCGGATACGTACTGCTCGGCATGGATATACCGGATTTTGCTTTCCGGCGCATGGGTGCGCAGATGATTGCCTATGGCGTGGATCAGATGGGTTTTACCGAGCCCGACACCGCCGTACACGAAAAGCGGGTTATAGGCGGAACCGGGTTTTTCCGCGACCTGGCGCGCTGCGGCCCTGGCAAGATCATTCGCCTTGCCGGTAACAAAGGTGTCAAAAGTGAAGGCCGGGTTAAGGCGGGAGACATCACGTACTACCGGTGTTGCCGCCGCGGGCCGGGCCGGGCTTTCGGTTTGTGCCTTGCCGGCCACCGGCGACGCCGCTGCGGTTTTCTCGGATATCACGAGGTCCACGGAGGCGTTTTCGCCGAGGCGTTCGCGGGCAATGTCGAGGATTCTCGCGTGGAAACGATCGCGCACCCAGCGCTGGACAAACCGGTTGGGAGCTGTGACGGTGACCGTCAGGCCCGAAATATTGCATTGGAGCGGCTGAATCCAGGTGACGAATTGCTGCTGCCCGAGCTCTTTTGCAAAAAATGCCAGACAGTGTTGCCAGAAATCGTTCATTCGTCCCTATCGGGTGAAGCGGCCACGTGGATGCCGTAACGGGATGGAGGGGAAATTTGACCCCCGATTTTACCCGTTATTGCCATCCCCGCCAAAGCCGCCGGGGCTTTTCCGTGAGGTTTCGGATCCCTGAGTGGGGTGGCGGGTACGTTGACATGATTACCTCGTACGATGTCTAATAATGGGTTTCCCCGAAACCATTTTCAGGACAGATCATGAAGCGCACCTATCAACCGTCGAAAACGCGACGCCAGCGTACGCATGGATTCCGTGTGCGCATGAAAACGCGCGGCGGCCGCGCTGTCATCCGTGCGCGCCGTGCCAAAGGGCGGGCCCGTCTCAGCGTTTGACCAACCCCGGGTTTGCAGCCGCAACAAGCCGGGCCGTTTGACGGGTCCGGCGCAGTTTGAAGCGGTGCTTGCAGCTGGTCGTCGTTCGGGCAGCCGCTGCTTCCTTGCCAGAGCCATTCCGAATGCCGGTTGTGGCGCCCGATTGGGATTGATTGTCGGCAAAAAGGCCGCACCGCGGGCGGTGGATCGCAACCGCGTCAAACGGCTGGTCAGGATCGTTCACCGCCAGTTTCTGCAACAACTCGACGCGCAGGATGTGGTGGTGCAGTTGCGGAGCAGCCCCCGTGGCCGCGACAACGCGGCACTGTTGAAGGAACTTCAGGATTTGTTGCGCGGACTGCTGGTTCAAGCCGGATAACCGCGGTTCTCGACAAAGAAAAGACGCTTATGGACTCACAACGGCTGGTTCTCTTCTTTGTGTTCACCATGTCGGTGTTCCTGCTCTACGAATCCTGGCAGCGCGACCAGCAATCCGCGACGCGTGCGATTGCGCCGGCTGCCATTGCGCCGACTCCGACGCCTTCTGCGGCCCCACCTTCCGTTGACCCGTCTGTTCCCGCGCCGGCAGCAACGTTGACTCCGGCACCTGCCGCACCTGCTCCGGTTAATGCCGCCAGCCGCGGCCAGGTGATCAAGGTGGAAACCGACCTTTACCGGGCCGAGATCAGCACGGCCGGCGGCGACCTGGTCCGGCTGGAGTTGCTGAAACATGGCGGAACCCTGGATCGCTCCAGGGAGTTCGTGTTGTTCGAGCGCAGCGCTGATCGTGTCTACATTGCGCAGTCAGGCTTGATCGGCAGCAACCTGCCAAATCATCAAAGCACGTATACGGCAAATGCCGGCGAATACCGCCTTGGCGATTCGGCATCCGTACTGGAGATCCGGCTGGAGGCTACAGGGGGTGTAAAAGCATCCAAGACCTACCGTTTCAGCCGCAACAGCTACGTCATAGACATTGTTCATGAGGTTACCAATACGGCGGCTGAGCCGGTAACGGCCCATGCCTATTTCCAGCTGGTTCGGGATTCAAAGCCGCCGGAGGGCGATTCGGCCATGGTGCCGACCTACACCGGTGTTGCGGTTTACACCGACAAGGAAAAATTCCAGAAGGTTGCGTTTGGCGACATCGAAAGCGGCAAGGTGCCCTATCCCAAGACCGCCAACGACGGCTGGATCGGCATGCTCCAGCACTATTTCCTCGGGGCCTGGCTGCCAAAGGATGGGGCCCCGCGCGAGTACTACACGCGGCAGGTGCCGCAAGGGCTGTACGCCGCCGGCGTGATCATTCCCGGCGGAACGCTGGCTCCGGGCGCCACCGCGACACTGGCAATGCCGCTGTATGCGGGGCCCCAGGAGCAGGAGAAGCTGGCAGCGCTGTCGAAGGGCCTTGATCTCGCGGTTGATTACGGCTGGCTGACAGTCATTGCGGCGCCGCTGTTCTGGGTCCTGCAGTGGATCCACGGCTGGGCCGGCAACTGGGGGGTGGCGATCATCATCCTGACCATCCTGATCAAGCTGATTTTCTATCCGTTGTCGGAAGCGAGCTACCGCTCGATGGCGAAGATGCGCGTTGTCGCGCCGAAGATGCAGCGCCTGAAGGAACAGTACGGCAATGACCGCCAGCGCATGCAGCAGGCGATGATGGAGCTGTACAAGACCGAGAAAATCAATCCGCTGGGCGGCTGCCTGCCGATCCTGGTGCAGATACCGGTATTCATCGCGCTGTACTGGGTGTTGCTTGCGAGCGTTGAGATGCGCCAGGCGCCGTTCGCGCTGTGGATCAAGGATCTCTCGGTACCGGATCCCTGGTTCATCCTGCCGATCCTGATGGGCGCGACGATGATCATCCAGACCCGTCTCAACCCGGAACCGCCGGATCCGGTGCAGGCCAAGGTCATGAAGATCATGCCGATCGCGTTCAGCATTTTCTTCTTCTTCTTTCCCGCGGGACTGGTGCTGTACTGGCTGGTCAACAACATCCTGTCGATTGCCCAGCAATGGCATATCAACCAGGTGCTCGAGCGCGCGGCAAAGCAGTCCAAGCCGAAGTCCTGAGCGCCGCATTTTGCCGCGGCGCTATACTCGCCGCGCATGATGCGCCGTGACACCATTGCTGCGATTGCCACTGCGCCGGGGCGGGGCGGTGTCGGCATCGTGCGCGTCTCCGGCGCCGGCCTGCTGCAATTTGCCGCGGGGCTGACATCGCGCAGGCCGGTTGCCCGGCGAGCAGTATTCACGCCGTTTCTGGATGCCGCCGGCGCCGCCATCGACGACGGGCTGCTGCTGTATTTCGCCGCGCCGCATTCTTATACCGGCGAGGATGTGCTGGAGCTGCAGGGCCATGGCGGACCGGTGGTGATGCGCCAGCTGCTGCAGCGTTGTCTTGAACTGGGCGCTCGCCTGGCGCGGCCCGGCGAATTCACGGAACGTGCTTATCTCAACGGCCGTATGGATCTGGCCCAGGCCGAAGGCGTCGCCGACCTGATCGAAGCCTCGACGACAACCGCCGCCCGCGCCGCCCTGCGCTCCTTGCATGGTGATTTTTCCAAATTAATACAAGTACTTACGGATAAAATCATCACCCTGCGCATGTTGCTTGAAGCGACCTTGGATTTTCCGGAGGAGGAAGTCGAGTTCCTGACCGCAGGCCGGGCAGCCGAAAAGCTGGCGGATATTCGTGAAGAACTGGCGGCCACGCTGGCAGCAACCCGGCAGGGGAGCCTGCTGCGCGACGGTGTTCAGGCCGTCCTGATTGGCGCACCCAATGTCGGCAAGTCGAGTCTGCTGAACCGCTTTGCCGGGGAGGAGGTGGCGATTGTCACCGACACGCCGGGAACCACCCGCGATGCGCTGCGCGAGCAGATCGATATCGACGGCATGCCGGTGCATATCATCGATACCGCGGGCCTGCGTGAAACCACGGATGCGGTGGAACGGATTGGCATCGACCGCAGCTGGGCGGTTGTGGCGAAGGCCGACCTGGCGCTGCTGGTCTGCGATGCCCGAGAGGCCGACGACGGTGCGGTGCAAGCGATAGTCGGGCGTTTGCCGCCGGACTTGCCGCGGATCCGCATTTTCAACAAGATCGACTTGGCCGGGCAGCCGCCGCGACGCGAACGCGGCGCCGGGGAAGAACGGATCTGGTTGTCGGCCAAAACCGGCGCGGGGCTGGATCTGCTGAAAAAAGCGATCTGGGACCAGGCCGGCTGGCAGCCGTCGGGGGAGGGCCTGTTCACCGCCCGGGCGCGCCATGTCGAGGCCTTGCTCATCGCGCAGCGTCACCTGACCACCGCCGCGGAGTTGCCCCGGCAACTCGAACTGTATGCCGAAGAATTACGGCTGGCGCATGAGGCGCTGGGGGCGATTACCGGCGAGTTCACGCCTGACGATCTGCTGGGCGAAATCTTTTCCAGGTTCTGCATCGGCAAATAGCCCGACCCGGAGGTTTCACGTGGAACCTTCGGCATCTGGTGTCAGGTCGGTCGACGGCTGTTTCACGTGAAACACAGGCTGCCGCGGCTTTCGCCGGTCCAGTAACTGGGCTATCATGCGCGCCCGGCTTCGAGTCCTTTCGGCAACCGTGGTCCCGGCGGCGTAAATATGACGCAATTCCCTGAAAAATTTGACGTAATCGTCATCGGTGGCGGCCACGCCGGCACCGAGGCCGCGCTCGCCAGTGCGCGCATGGGCTGCCGCACACTGCTGTTGACCCACAGCATCGAGACGCTGGGCCAGATGTCCTGTAATCCCTCGATCGGCGGCATCGGCAAGGGCCACCTGGTCAAGGAAGTCGACGCGCTGGGCGGGGCGATGGCGGCGGCGACCGACGAGGCCGGCATCCAGTTTCGCATCCTCAATTCACGCAAGGGTCCGGCGGTGCGGGCGACCCGGGCCCAGGCCGATCGCGTCCTTTATCGCCAGGCCATCCGCAGCCGTATCGAAAACCAGCCGAATCTGAGCGTGTTCCAGCAGGCGGTCGACGACCTGATCGTGCAGGGCGATCGGGTGACCGGCGTGGTGACCCAGATCGGCCTGCGCTTCGAGGCGCGGGCCGTGGTGCTGACCGCAGGGACCTTCCTCTCCGGCCTGATCCACGTCGGCCTGCAGAACTACCAGGGCGGCCGCGCCGGCGACCCGCCATCGGTCAGCCTGGCGGCGCGCCTGCGCGAACTGAAGTTGCCGGTGGGGCGCCTGAAAACCGGGACGCCGCCGCGCATCGATGGTCGCAGCATCGACTTCAGTGTGATGATCGAGCAGCCCGGCGATGATCCGGCGCCGGTATTTTCCTTCCTCGGCCGGCGCGAGCAGCATCCGCGACAGCTGCCGTGCTGGATCACCCACACCAACGAACGCACCCACGAGGCGATCCGCGGCGGGCTCGACCGTTCGCCGATGTTCACCGGCGTCATCGAAGGCGTAGGACCGCGCTACTGTCCGTCGATTGAAGACAAAATCCACCGTTTCGCCGACAAGGCCTCGCACCAGATATTCCTCGAGCCCGAGGGCCTGACGGTGCACGAGTATTACCCCAACGGCATTTCCACCAGCCTGCCTTTCGATGTGCAGCTGGCGGTGGTGCGCTCGATCCAGGGGCTGGAGCGGGCGCATATCACGCGGCCCGGTTATGCGATCGAATACGATTATTTTGATCCGCGCGGACTCAAGGCCTCGCTGGAAACCCGGGCGATCGGCGGCCTGTTTTTTGCCGGCCAGATCAACGGCACCACGGGGTACGAGGAAGCGGCGGCCCAGGGTCTGCTGGCGGGCATCAATGCCGGCTTGCAAGTCAGCGGGCGCGAAGCCTGGTCGCCGACCCGCGACCAGGCCTACCTCGGTGTGCTGGTCGATGACCTGATCACCCGCGGCGTGTCCGAGCCCTACCGCATGTTCACCAGCCGCGCCGAATACCGGCTGTCCCTGCGCGAGGACAATGCCGATCTGCGGCTGACCGAAATCGGCCGCCGTCTCGGCATCGTCGATGACCGGCGCTGGGAAACCTTCGAACGCAAGCGTGAAGCGATTGCCCGCGAACAGGAACGGCTGAAATCGACCTGGGTCCATCCCCGGCAGCTTACAGAACAACAAGCCATTGATTTTATTGGTAAAAATATAGAACGTGAGTATTCACTGTCGGATCTGCTGCGCCGCCCGGAAGTGAGTTATGCCAGTCTGATGGCTGTGCCCGGTGCCGGTCCCGGCGTCGACGATCCGCAGGTTGCGGAACAGGTGGAAATCCAGGCCAAGTACCAGGGCTATATCGAACGCCAGCGCGCCGAGATCGAGCACCGTGCGCATCAGGACGAATTGCGCCTGCCGGCTGACCTCGACTACGCGCAGGTGCGCGGTCTGTCGATCGAGGTCCAGCAGAAGCTGAACCGCGCCCGGCCGGAAACCGTCGGCCAGGCTTCGCGCATTTCGGGCGTCACGCCGGCGGCGATCTCGGTGCTGCTGGTGCATCTCAAACGCATTTCCGCCGTCCTGCAGAAAAGCGCATGAACCTCGCGGACTCACTGGCCGCGGGCATCCGGGCGCTCGGCCTGGACATTGCCGCGGGCGCGCAGCAGCGCATGCTCGATTACCTCGCGCTGATCCAGAAATGGAACAAGGCCTACAACCTGACCGCGGTGCGTGAGCCGCAGAAAATGCTGACGCATCATCTGCTCGATTCGCTGGCCGTGCTGCCGCACCTGCGTGGGCCGCGGGTGCTCGATGTCGGCACCGGCGCCGGACTGCCCGGCATTCCGCTGGCGCTGGCGCGTCCGGACTGGCAATTCACGCTGCTCGACTCGAACCACAAGAAAACGACATTCCTGCGCCAGGCGGTCATCGAGTTGCAGCTGGGCAACGTCGAGGTGACCTGTGCGCGCGTCGAATCCTGGGCTGCGCCGCAGTCCTTCGATACCGTGGTGTCGCGCGCGTTTTCGGATGTCGCGGAATTCATCGCCCTCGCCGGGCGGCTGTGTGCAAAGGATGGCGTCGTGATTGCAATGAAAGGGGTTTATCCGCACGAGGAACTGGCGCAGCTGCCGCAGGCCTTCCGCCTCTGCGGCGTCGTGCCGCTGCAGGTGCCGGGCCTCGGCGCCGAGCGCCATGCCGCGCTGCTGCAACCGGCGGAGGCGGCATGACCCGCATCATCGCCATCACCAACCAGAAGGGCGGCGTCGGCAAGACCACGACCGGCGTCAACCTGGCGGCCAGCCTCGCGGCGACCCAGCGCCGTGTGCTGCTGGCGGATCTCGATCCGCAGGGCAATGCGACCATGGGCAGCGGCATCGACAAGCGCGCGCTGGAAGCCACGGTGTACCAGGTGCTGCTCGGAGAAAAAACGGTTGCCGATGTGCGCCAGCGTGCGCAGGCCGGCTACGACGTGCTGCCGGCCAACCGCGAACTCGCCGGCGCCGAAATCGAACTGATCGAGATCGAGCAGCGCGAAACGCGCCTGAAAGACGCGCTGACCGCCGTTGCTGCCGAATATGATTTCATCCTGATCGACTGTCCGCCGGCACTGAACCTGCTGACCGTCAACGGCCTCACTGCAGCACAGGCGGTGATGATCCCGATGCAGTGCGAGTACTACGCGCTGGAAGGATTGTCGGATCTCGTCGGCACCATCAAGCGCGTGCGCGCCCATCTCAATCCCTCGCTCGAAATCGAGGGTCTGCTGCGCACCATGTACGACCCGCGCAATACCCTGGCGCAACAGGTTTCGGCGCAGCTGCTGCAGCACTTCGGCGACAAGGTGTATCGCACGGTGATTCCGCGCAACGTGCGCCTGGCCGAAGCGCCCAGTCACGGGCTGCCGGCGCTGGAATTCGATCGCAGCTCCAAGGGGGCACAGGCCTATCTGGCGCTGGCCGGTGAAATGCTCAACCGGTCATCTACATAAGTATTTGTTTATAAAGGATTTTTATGGTCAAGCCAAAAGGACTGGGGCGCGGCCTCGATGCCTTGCTGGGTGGCGGTGACAATGCCGCGCCGCGCGCTGCTGCCACGGGTGACGCGGTGACCACGTTGCCGGTCGCGGCGCTGCAGCCAGGCAAATACCAGCCGCGCACGCACATGGACCAGGAGGCGCTTGATGCGCTGGCGGCCTCGATCAAGGCGCAGGGCGTGATGCAGCCGATCCTGGTGCGTCCGGTCGGTGACGGAAAACATGAAATCATCGCCGGCGAGCGGCGTTGGCGCGCAGCACGGATTGCCGGACTTTCCAGCGTGCCGGTGCTGGTGCGCGCCGTGCCCGATCAACAGGCACTGGCGGTGGCGTTGATCGAAAACATCCAGCGTGAAGACCTCAATGCGCTGGAGGAAGCCGTCGGCATCGAGCGCCTGATCCGGGAATTTGCGCTGACACACCAGGCCGTGGCTGAAGCCATCGGCAAGTCACGGGCCGCGGTGACCAACCTGCTGCGCCTGCTTGAATTGGCGCCGCCGGTGAAAAGCCTGCTTGGCGAAGGCCGCATTGAAATGGGCCATGCCCGCGCACTGCTGGCGTTGCCGGTGGAGCGCCAGATCGCCCTGGCGAGGGAGGCCGCGGAACAGGGCTGGTCGGTGCGTGAGGTTGAACGCAGGGTAGCCACGGCAGTTACAAGCAAGTCGGCCGTGCGCCGGTCCCTGCGCCAGGATCGTGATGTGGCCCGACTGGAGGACGAGGTTTCCGCACGCCTGGGCACTCCGGTAAAAATCAAAAGCGGCGGACGCAAAGGCAGCGGCCAATTGGTCATCACCTATCGCTCCCTGGATCAACTGGATGTCCTGCTGGCCAAGCTGAAATAGGATTTGACCGAGAACAAAATTGACGGCAACAAGCGGCGGGCAGTAAAATTGAAAGATTTCTATCCCTAGATATTGCGGTGCGGCAGCGCGTTTTAACCGAGAGCGGTTCGGATTCCGGTTGCGGCGCTGCGGAAAAAGGGGTGGCCTTGTGACGATGGTAGCCAGAGTCATGGTTTTGCAACTGGTGCTGTCGATCATGGTTG
>LNFM01003479.1_pt1 | contig 36186 bp, 31 predicted proteins | sample 596031 | NCBI WGS metagenome assembly LNFM01 (sample SAMN04254537, study PRJNA301005) | activated carbon metagenome | isolation source: dual media filters at the Ann Arbor, Michigan drinking water treatment plant | place: USA: Ann Arbor | reverse complement strand
TCCTACATGAGCTATGCGCTGGGCAAGCTCGGCATCCGCAACATCCTCGTCGACGCGGTTGCCGGCATGGGGGCGGAGCAGGCGAGCTTCATGACGCCCCGCGACGCCGTCCTCTCCGTCAGTTTCAGCCCCTATGCCAGCGAGACGGTGACACTGACTAATGCCGCCAAAAGCCGCGGCACGCGCATCGTGGCCATCACCGATTCGGTGTTCTCGCCGATTGCGCCGCCCGCCGACGTGGTCATCGAGATCGTCGAGGCCAATTTCGAGGGCTTCCGCTCGATGGCGGTCACCATGGCGGTGGCGATGACGCTGGCCGTGTCCATCGCCGCGCGCCGCGCCGAGCGCGCCTGAACCTCAGATCGGCGGTGGCGGGGGCGGGCTGTCGCCCGCGCCAAGCACCTGCTGGTCGAAATCGACGATCGAGCCGGTCATCATGCCGCTTTCGTCGCTGGCGAGGAAGGCGATGGCGCGCGCCACCTCGTCGGTCTTGAGCAGGCGGCCGAACGGCTTCTCGGCTTCGGCGCCGGCAAGCCAGCCGTCCTCTGCGCCGTGATAGGTCTTCATGATGCGGTCTTCGCCCGGCGTGTCCATATGGCCGATGGTCAGCCCGTTGACCCGTATATGATGGCGCATGACGCTGTAGGCGACGTTTTTGGTCAGCGTGATCAGGGCGCCTTTCGAGGCACTATAGGCGGTGATGAAGCTCTGTCCGCCATGCCCCGACATCGAGATGATGTTGACGATCGAACCCCGGATGCGCTCCCGCTTCATGATCTTCAGCGCGTGCTGCATCAGGAAGAACGGCGCGCGGACATTGACCGCAAACATCGTGTCGAAGAGGGCGGGATCGGTATCCCAGATCGTGCCCCGGTCGGTAATCCCGGCCGAGTTGACCAGGATGTCGACGCGCCCGAACGCGCTGTCCGCCGCCTGCATGACCTCGGCGGGCGCCTCCTGTCGCGACAGGTCGGCGGCGACGAAGACCGTCCGTACGCCCTTCGCCTCGAGCGCGGCCCGCACTGCCTTGCCGCGCGCGGCGTTGCGTCCGGTGATGACCAGGCCGGCGATGCCGCGATCGGCGAACAGATGCGCGGTGGCCTCGCCGAGACCCTGCGTGGCGCCGGTGATGACGGCCACCTGGCCGTCGAGCGAGAGATTGGAAACGGAGGCGGTGTCGCGCATGATCAGGCCACCTTCACGGGCTTGCCGGTGTCGAGCGAGGCCTGGGCCGCGTCGGCGAGCATCTGCGCCTGCAGCCCGTCCTGCCCGCTGGGCGAGGGCGCTGTTCCGCTCTCGACCGCCTCGATGAAGGCGTCGACCTCGTTGCGATAGGCTGCCGCGTAGCGTTCGAGGAAGAAGTTCTGCACCGGATCGGCGACGATCCCGCCGGCCCCTGCAAAACGCACCGTCGTCTCGTGGATGTTTCCGGCCGAAAGCATGCCCTTCGAGCCGTGCACCTCGACGCGCTGGTCATAGCCATAGGTTGCGCGGCGCGAGTTGGAGATCTGGCAGATCTTGCCGCTGGCCGTCTTCAGGATGACGGCTGCCGTGTCGACGTCGCCCGCTTGGCCGATTTCCGGATCGACCAGCGAGGAGCCGACGGCATAGACCTCGATCGGGTCCTCGCCCAGGAGGAAGCGCGCCATGTCGAAATCATGGATCATCATGTCCCGGAACAGGCCGCCCGAGCGCGCGATGTAGGAGACCGGCGGCGGGCCGGGATCACGCGAGATCACCGTCACGAGTTCGATCTCGCCGACGGCGCCGTCGGCGATCCGGCTGCGCAGCGCCGCGAAATTCGGATCGAAGCGCCGGTTGAATCCGATCATCAGCGGAATGCCCGCCTTGCCCACGCGATCGAGCGTCTTGCGGATGCGCGCCGAGCTCAGGTCGACCGGCTTTTCGCACAGCACGGCTTTGCCTTCGGCCGCGGCCCGGTCGATATAGTCGGCATGCGTGTCGGTTGGCGTCGCGATCAGCACCGCGTCGATCGATCGGTCGGCCAGGATCTCGTCGATCCCGCGCACCGGTGCGCCGGTCGCATCCGAGAGCGCGGCGGCACCCTCCGGCATCGGATCCGCGATGGCGGCGAGCCGCGCGCGTTTCGAACCGGCGATCGTCCGGCCATGAATCTGGCCGATGCGTCCGGCCCCGAGCAATGCTATGGAAATCACGGTCGCATCCCTTCCCCATTCCGAATAAAAACAGAATGTATATTCCATATTGACTTGTCAATGGAATTTCTGTTTCATATTTCTGCTCGTAAGCCCGTCTCGGCCGGCGCGAACGGCGGCGTGCTCCGTCGCAGCAGAAACAATCCAGGAGGCAGCGGCGATGCCGGCTGATACCACGACGCTCGACGTCATCACAATCGGTCGCGCCTCCGTCGACCTCTATGGCCAACAGATCGGCTCCCGGCTGGAGGACATCGCCAGTTTCGCCAAGTCTGTCGGCGGCTGCCCCGCCAACATCGCCATCGGCACGGCCCGCCTGGGCCTGCGCTCGGCGTTGCTGACGCGCGTCGGCGGCGAGCAGATGGGACGCTTCATCCGCGAGCAGATGGTGCGCGAAGGCGTCAGCGTCGAAGGCATTGCCACCGATCCGGATCGGCTGACGGCGCTGGTGCTGCTGTCCGTCGAGGAGGAGGGCGTGTCGCCCATGATCTTCGTGCGCACCGACTGCGCCGACATGGCGCTGGACGAGGGCGACGTCGACGAGACCTTCATCGCCTCGGCGCGCGCAGTGGTCGTCACGGGCACGCATTTCTCGCGGCCGAACAGCGAGGCGGCGCAGCGCAAGGCGATCCGCATCGCCAAGGCCAACGGCCGCAAGGTCGTCTTCGACATCGACTACCGGCCGAACCTGTGGGGCCTTGCCGGCCACGCCGAGGGCTTCGAACGCTACGTGAAATCGGACCGCGTCTCCTCCACGCTGAAGTCGATCCTCCCGGATTGCGACCTCATCGTCGGCACCGAGGAAGAGATCATGATCGCCTCGGGTGCCGACGATGTGCTCGCGGCGCTGAAGGCGATCCGCACAGTCTCGGCGGCGACCATCGTGCTCAAGCGCGGCGCCATGGGCTGCATCGTCTATGACGGCGAGATCAGCGACGACCTGGAGGCCGGCATCGTCGGCCGGGGGTTCCCGATCGAGATCTACAACGTGCTCGGCGCCGGCGACGCTTTCATGTCAGGCCTGCTGCGCGGCTGGCTTGGCGGCGAGAGCCTGCAGACGGCCGCCACCTGGGCCAATGCCTGCGGCGCCTTTGCCGTGTCGCGCCTGCTCTGCGCGCCGGAATATCCGAGCTTCGAGGAACTCAGCTACTTCCTCGCCCATGGCAGCCCGCACCGCGCGCTGCGCAAGGACGAGGCGATCAACCATATCCACTGGGCCACCAACCGGCGCCGCGACATCCCCTCCATGATGGCGCTCGCCATCGACCATCGCATCCAGATGGAAGAGGTGGCGCGCCAGGCCGGCGCCTCGCCGGAACGCATCGGCCAGTTCAAGGTGCTGGCGGTCAAGGCCGCGGCACGCGTTGCGGCCGGCCGGCCGGGCTACGGCATGCTGATCGACGAGAAGCATGGCCGTGACGCCATGTTCGAGTACGCCCGCCATCCCTTCTCCTGGCTCGGCCGCCCCGTCGAACTGCCGGGGTCGCGTCCGCTGCGCTTCGAGTTCGGCCAGGACATCGGTTCGCAGCTCGTCGAATGGCCCGTCGACCATTGCATCAAGTGCCTGTGCTTCTATCATCCCGACGATCCCGAGGCGCTGAAGACTGAGCAGCAGCAAAAACTGCGCGCGCTGTTCGAGGCGGCGCGCAAGGTCGGCCGCGAGCTGCTCATCGAGATCATCGCCGGCAAGCACGGCACGCTTGCCGAGGACACGATCCCGCGCGCGCTGGAGGAGCTTTATGCGCTCGGCATCAAGCCCGACTGGTGGAAGCTCGAGCCGCAGGCCTCGATCTCCGCGTGGCTGGCCATCCAGGCGGTCATCCGCAAGCACGATCCCTGGTGCCGCGGCGTCGTGCTGCTTGGTCTGGAGGCGCCGCAGGAGGAACTGGAGCGCGCCTTCGCGGCCACCGCCGGCATCGATGTCGTCAAGGGTTTCGCTGTCGGCCGAACCATCTTCGTCGAGCCCGCCGAACGCTGGTTGGCCGGCGAGATCGACGACGAGGCGGCCATTGCCGCCATGGCGGACCGCTTCGGCAGGCTGACGGAAGCCTGGCTTGCGGCGCGCGGCGCGATAGCGGCATAGTCGAAGAAAACAGCTCGGCCCGGGAGGAAGACGCATGACCACGACAATCCGGCTGACCATGGCGCAGGCGCTGACGCGTTTCCTGACGCGGCAGATGACCGAGATCGACGGCCGGACCGTGCCGATCTTCGGCGGCGTCTGGGCGATTTTCGGCCACGGCAATGTCGCGGCCATCGGCGAGGCGCTCTACCAGGTTCGCGACGAACTGCCGACCTGGCGCGCGCACAACGAGCAGGCGATGGCGCATTCGGCGATCGCTTTTGCCAAGGCGAGCTTTCGCCGCCGCATGATGGTGGCGACCTCCTCGATCGGCCCGGGCGCCACGAACATGGTCACCGCGGCAGCCCTCGCCCATGTCAACCGCATCCCGGTCCTGCTGCTGCCGGGCGACGTCTTTGCCAACCGCACGCCCGACCCGGTTCTGCAGCAGGTGGAGGACTGGGGCGACGGCACGGTCTCGGCCAACGACGCCTTCCGCCCGGTCTCGCGCTATTTCGACCGCATCACGCGGCCCGAGCAGATCATTCCAGCGCTCAGCCGCGCCATGCAGGTGCTCACCGATCCCGCCGAATGCGGCCCGGTGACGCTCAGCCTCTGCCAGGACGTGCAGGCCGAAGCCTTCGACTATCCCGAGGACTTCTTCGAGCAGCGCGTCTGGATCCCGCGCCGCCCGCCGCCCGACGCGCGCGAGCTCGACGCAGCGGTCGCGCTCCTCGCGGCGGCCGAAAAGCCCGTGATCATCGCCGGCGGCGGCGTGCTCTATTCCGAGGCGACGGATGCGCTGCGCGCCTTCGCCGAAAGGCACGGCATTCCGGTCATGGAGACGAATTCGGGCAAGTCGAGCCTGCCGCACGACCATCCGCTCAACATGGGCTCGGTCGGCGTCACCGGTTCGTCGGCCTCGAACCTTCTTGCCGAGCAGGCCGATGTGGTGCTTGCCGTCGGCTCGCGCCTGCAGGATTTCACCACCGGTTCCTGGGCCCTGTTCAAGGCCGAGGGCGTCAGGATCGTCGGTCTCAACACGCAACCCTTCGACGCGGGAAAACACCGCTCGCAGACGCTCGTCGCGGATGCGCGGGCAGGCCTCGAAGCTCTGGAGAGAAGACTTGGCGACTGGAAGTCGCCCGCAAGCTGGGTCGCTGCCGCAAAGGCCGCCAAGACCGACTGGCTGGCTGCCGCAAAGCTCGTCACCGACCCGTCCAATGCGCTTCCGTCGGACGCGCAGGTCATCGGCGCGGTTGCGCGTGCGCGCGCCTCGCAGGCCACGCTGGTATGCGCCTCGGGCGGCCTGCCGGGTGAACTGCACAAGCTGTGGCCGGCTGGCGCGCCGGGCAGCTACCACATGGAATACGGCTTCTCGACCATGGGCTACGAGATCGCCGGCGGACTCGGCGTCAAGATGGCCAGACCGGACGACGACGTCATCGTCATGCTCGGCGACGGCAGCTACATGATGATGAATTCCGAGATCGCCACATCCGTGATGATCGGCCTGAAGCTGACCATCGTGGTGCTCGACAATCGCGGCTTCGGCTGCATCAACCGGCTGCAGATGGCGACCGGCGGCGCCAACTTCAACAATCTGCTGAAGGACGCCAGGCACGAGGTCCTGCCCGACATCGACTTCGCCATGCACGCCGCATCCATGGGCGCCTGGACGAGGAAGGTGGCCTCCGTCGGCGAACTCGAGACCGCGCTGGACGAGGCGCGCGGCATCGAGCGCACCACGGTGCTGGTCATCGACACGGACCCGCTGATTTCGACCGATGCAGGCGGCCACTGGTGGGATGTCGCCGTGCCGGAAGTCTCTGTCCGGCCGAGCGTCAACGCCGCCCGCAAGACCTATGAAGACGCAATCCAGGCCAAGCGCCTCTGATCGGAGCATCTGACGTGAAAGCGAAACTCGGCATGTCCCCCATCGCATGGTGGAACGATGATCTCGCCGAACTCTCGGACGACGTCTCGCTGGAGGAATGCCTGGCGCAGTCGCGCTCTGCGGGCTTCACCGGCATGGAAATGGGCCGCCGGTTCCCGAGCGATCCCGACATCATGCTGCCGATCCTGAGACAGGCCGACGTGACTTTGTGCGGCGGCTGGTTTTCGGGCACGCTCGTCGACGATGACCTTGCGAGCAACAAGGCCCGCATCCAGCCGATGATCGACCTGTTCAAGGCCGTCGCCGCACCCTGCATCGTCTATGGCGAGGTCGGCCGCTCGATCCAGGGCGATCGCGGCAAGCCGCTCGCCAGCAAGCCGAGGCTGTCCGACGATGAGATGAAGGCCTATGCGGGCCGCGTGACCGCCTTTGGCGAATGGTGCGCGGAGCAGGGCATGCCGCTCTCCTATCATCACCACATGGCGGCCGTGGTCGAGACCGAGGCCGAGCTCGACGCCTTCATGCGCCATTCCGGGGAAGGCATTCCGCTCCTTCTCGACGCGGGCCATCTCGCCTTTGCCGGCGGCGACGTGCTGCGCGCCATCGACAATCATCACGCCCGCATCAACCACGTCCATGTGAAGGACATCCGCCGTCCGGTGGTCGACGGCCTCGATCGCACGAAGCAGTCGTTCCTGGATGCCGTCGCGCTCGGCGCCTTCACGGTGCCGGGCGACGGCTCGCTGGATTTCGGCGCCATCGTGCGGCGCTTTGCCGACCATGGCTACGAGGGCTGGTTCGTGGTCGAGGCCGAACAGGACCCCAGGAAGAATCCACCTCTCACAATGGCGCAGGTCGGCTATAAGGAACTCATGCGGGTCATGACGGCCGCCGGCTATACGGTCGAGACACAGGGATTTCCGAATGCATGAATGCTGCGGCCGAGAGCGGCCTGACAACAATGCTGCGAAGCCGGGGGCAGCCTCGTGAAGGACCGCGAGCATCCCTTCTTCCGGCCGCTCTGGCGCCGCGTCGCCATCGTTGCCGTCTGCGCGATCTGGACCGGGATCGAATACTACAATGGCGACCAGTTCTGGGTGACCATTACCTTCGGCATGACGCTCTATGCGGCGTGGAGCTACCTCTGGGCCTACAATCCGCGCGAGCCTGCCGCGCCCGAGACGCCGCCGCCCGTGGACGAGAAGAAGGAATAGCACCCGTGTCGAAGCTGCTCCTGAAGGCGAAGCCGGGCACCGGGCTCGTCGCCAAGGTCACGCCAGCCAGCGCCGGCTGGTCCTATGTCGGTTTTGCCCTGCATCGCCTGAAGGCCGGCAAGACGCTTTCGGAAACGACCGGCGGCGACGAGGTCTGCCTCGTTCTGGTCACGGGCAAGGCGAGCGCCGGCGCCGGCGGCACCTCCTTCGGCACGATCGGCGAGCGCATGTCGCCCTTCGCCGGCAAGCCGTGGGCGGTCTATGTCCCGCAGGGTTCGGACTGGACCGTGACGGCCGAGACCGATGTGGAGCTTGCCGTCTGCTCGGCGCCGGGGCTCGGCGGCGGCCTGCCGCCACGCCTGATCGCACCCGACAGCCGCGGCCAGGAAACCCGCGGCAAGGGCACCAACACGCGCTACGTCACCAACATCCTGCCGGAGAACGAGCCTGCCGACGCGCTTTTGGTGGTCGAGGTCATCACGCCAGGCGGCCACACCTCGTCCTACCCGCCGCACAAGCACGACCGCGACGCGCTGCCGGCGGAATCCTATCTGGAGGAGACCTACTACCACCGCTTCAACCCGCCGCAGGGCTTCGGCTTCCAGCGCGTCTACACCGACGATCGCTCGCTCGACGAGACGATGGCGATCGAGGATGGCGACGTCGTGCTGGTTCCGAAAGGCTATCACCCTGTAGCGGCCTGCCACGGCTACGACATTTACTATCTCAACGTGATGGCGGGACCGAAGCGCACCTGGAAGTTCCACAATGCACCCGAGCACGAATGGCTGATGAAGGCCTGACGCGGGAGCCTGCCTTCCGAAATGCCGCGTGGGTCTGTGCCGGGATTCTTGCTCCTGTCACGCGGCTCGCGTAACGCAGGCAGCCCCTGCGAGGATTTCATGCGCTACGCCATCTATTTCACGCCGCCACAGGACCATCCACTGACCCGCGCTGCCGCGCGCTGGCTTGGCCGCGACGCATTCGACGGCGCCATTGCCCCGCCCGAAGCAGCGGGCGACCTGTCTCCCGAGGAGATCGCGTTCCACACCGCATCGGCCCGGCGCTACGGTTTTCATGCCACGCTCAAGGCGCCCTTCGTGCTGGCGGAAACCGAGACCGAAACGCGGCTCGACGCGGCGCTTGCCGCCTATGCAGCCGCCGCCCGTCCCTTCACGATCGGGCGGCTCGTGCTGGCCCAGCTCGACGGATTCTTCGCGCTGGTGCCGGCGGAAGCAAGCCCGGAGCTGCAGGACTTCGCCGGCGATGTCGTGCACACCTTCGATGGCTTCCGCGCGCCGCTGACCGACGCCGACATGGCGCGTCGCAACCCCGACGCGCTGTCTCCAGCGGAATTCACCAACCTGACGCGCTGGGGCTACCCCTATGTCTTCGATCAGTTCCGCTTCCACATGACGCTGACCGGGCGCGCCTCGGGCAACGACGCCCGGCGGCTGCGTGCGGCGCTGGACGAGCGTTTCGATCCGCTGATCGCGGCGCCGTTTGCGATCGACGGCCTGGCGCTCTTCATCGAGCCGGAGCCGGGCGCGCCTTTCGTCGTGCGCTCCTATCACGCTTTCCGCGGACCGTCGGACCGGTAGGCGGCCATACCCGAGGCGCCGTGGTCTACTGATCGATGCGCAGCAGATGGTTGTCCCAGACGAAGTCCGGCTCGCTGACCTCTTTGCCCGCGTCATCGACCAGGAGCCCGGCTCCCGTCGAAGCGAGATATCCGGCATGGTCGGGTGCCAGCCCGCAGACCTCGACGAGCGTCCTGGCCGCCACCACCCGTCCTGTCCCGGCATCGAGGATCGCGAGTCTGTTGCCCTGCGGAGACGAGACAGCGACGGTTCCGGCTGCCCGGTTGGACGCGACAGATCCGACATAGTTGCGGAAGCCGGACAGCACGTCGTCCGGCATGTCGATGAGCCGCACCGTCTCGCCCGGTCTGGCAAGGCCGACCAGCGCCGGCCGCTCCGTGGCAGGGCCTTCATGCTGGCAGCCGAACCACACGCCGCCGTCGCCCGCCACGTCCATATGCCGGATCGAGAGCTGGTGCAGCCCTGCCGGCAGTTCGTGCCTCTCGACCAGCCCGCCCGTCAGACGGTCGACGAACACCAGCGAGGGCTTCATGGTCGCGATGTTGAGTTTCGCCCGGCCGAAATCCGGATGCGTCTCGATCCCGCCATTGGCGATGGCCAGCGTGCGCCCGTCGTCGTGCAGCAGCATCTCGTGCGGCCCCACGCCATGCGTCGCAAATTCTCCGATGCGGGCAAAGCCATCCGTCGCATCGTAGATGCCGACCATCCCGGCCGCGTTGTCGAAATCATTCTCGGTGGCATAGAGCAGCCGTCCGTCCGGCGAGAACACGCCGTGTCCGTAGAAGTGCCGGCCCTCGACGCTGGCAATCGTCACCGGCTCGGTCGCGCCGGTGTGATCGAAGACGACGGCGAACGTTCCCGGCTGGCGCGCGAACACCACGGAACGGCGCGACACCGGATCGAACGTCACGTCGTGGCCACGATCGGGCAGCGCAATGCGGTGCAGGAGCTTGCCCTGTTCCGACAGCACGGCCGCGCCGAAACTGCCGTCGCGCTGCTGGAATGCGGTCGCGAAAACGGCGTCCGTCGCCCGCGCTTCCGCCTGTGCCGCAGGCGCCAGACTCGCCAGAAAGCCCGCGCCGGCGGCCTTCAGGAAGTGCCGGCGGTCGATCAGCTTGCGCATCACTCAGTCGCCATCCAGCGAGGAAAAGCCGGCCGTCACGCCGAATTCCGCGGAAAGCCGCATGCCGAACAGGTCCGAAAGGCTCGACGTGACGACGCGGAGGTAATCCAGCTTTCCGCGCGCCGCAGGCGCCTGCAGCACCTCCGCCACCGGCCCATCGGCTGCCTTGGCCGCGCCGATGGCGTTTGCGAATTCGAAGCCAATCGACTCCGCGATCCAGTTCGAGGTCGTGGGCAGTTCGGCGGCCAGCCCAGACGCATCGAACAGCGCCTGTAAGGCAGAGATATTGGCGCCGAGCGCCGGCACGGTCTGTGCCGAGCGCCAGAACAGCGCCTGGCGCGGCTTGTCGTCGGCCGCCTGCTGCCCGAGGAATCCGTTGAGCCGGACGTCGCGCACCAGCTCCAGCCCGTTGACGAAGACGTCGAGCAACTCGCCAAGCGCTTCCGTGTCGTCGCGGTAGAGCGCGTTGTTCGGACCCGGATTGGCCCAGGCGGCGGCGATCCCGTCCGGCGCCTGCCATCCCTGCTCGATCTCGCCTGCCATGCGGTCGAGATTTTCCGCCACCGCCGCGCCATAGGCGCAGCGATAGGAGCCTGGCGCCATGGCGAGGTCGTCCGCGCCGGTTCCGTGCAGAACGAATTCGAGCGCGCCGAGCCCCTGCATTGCGACGCTTTTGCCGGCAAGCGTGTCGGCATCGCTTGCCGTCGTGTCGCCCTGTGCCATTGCCGCCTGAACCTGCTTCAGCCCGGTGCCCTTGCGGTCCGGCCAGAACAGGATGCGCTCCTGCCGGTTCTCTTCCGTCACAGGTCCGAAGCGGATGATTTCTGCCGTCGACCAGGCCTGCACCGTGTCGCGGAACGCGTTCCGCGCGGCATCCAGCGCGTCCGCCGATGGCGCCGCACACAGATCGTCGACGGCATCGCCCAGCCTGGCGGTGCTTGCGTGGAAGCGGGCATAGGCGGGCAGGATGAAGCCGGCGATGGAACGTTCCACCAGCGGTTTTGCCGCCGGCGTGGCGGCGGCCTCCCCCGAAGCGAGCGAGAGCATCACCAGAGCCGAGGCGACGATGGCGCGCAGCATCACAGCGACTCCAGGAAGCGGATCAGCGCGTCGCGGTCGGCCGCGTCGAGCTCGGCGAAGCGGTTGCGCGCGGCCTTCGCCTCGCCGCCATGCCACAGGATCGCCTCCGTCAGGTTGCGGGCGCGGCCGTCATGCAGGAAGAACGTATGGCCGTTGACGATCTCGGTCAGGCCGATGCCCCACAGCGGCGGCGTGCGCCACTCGCTGCCGGTCGCGTCGCCCACCTGCTGGCCGTCGGCCAGCCCGTCCCCCATGTCGTGCAGCAACAGGTCGGAATAGGGCCAGATCAGCTGGAAGGCCTGCGCTTTGTCGGGCGCGTCCCGGCGCGTCACGAATTTCGGCGTGTGGCAGGAGGCGCAGCCGCTCTCGTAGAACAGCTTCTTGCCGGCCAGCACCTGCCCGTCGTCTGGCTTGCGCCGCGCCGGCACGGCGAGGTTCTGTGCGTAGAAGGTGACGAAATCCATCACCGGGTCCGGCGCCTCGACGCTGCCCAGCCTCTCCTGCACGCCATTCGGCATCGCCAGGCACGCGCTCTGCGCGTCGGTACAGTCGCCCCAATGTCTGGGTACTTCCGGCGTCGATATGCCGATATCCCCGGCGAACGCGTCGGCCGACTGCTGGCGCACGGAGGCCGTCTGCGCCTTCCAGCCGAAACGCCCCAGCGCGATCTCGCCCGTCGACGGATCGCGCACCAGCGACGCCTTGCCGGAAATGCCATCATGGTCGGCATCGTCCGCGTCGGCATGGGCAAGAATATCGGCCGGGTGGATCTGCTCGATCAGCCCCAGCCCGATCATCTGCGGCGTCACGCGCGGCGACAGCGTGGTCGCCGGGTCGAGCGGACCCTGCGCCAGATCGGAAACGCCGTAGCTCGGCCTGCGCAGCGACAGCGTGGTGCCGTCCTTCAGCGTGACCGGCATCTCGGTGTAGTCGATGGTCATCCTGCCTTCGCCGGCCAGCCCCGGCACGGCGAGATCCTGCAGCTGCCCGCCATAGACGGGGTCGGGAAAGTTGAGCACGGCGCGGCTTGCGATGGCGGCGCGCTCCGCGTCCGTCGACGCCGTGCGGGCCAGCCGCAGGAACATCGACGTCGCATCGGCGCCGCCTTCCGGCGGATGGCCGCGCCCGTCCTTCAGGTGGCAGCTCTGGCACGCCCGCGCATTGAACAGCGGCCCCAGCCCGTCGGAGGCCTGGGTCGAGGACGGCGACGACACCCAGAGCTTGCGGAACAGGCCGTTGCCGAGCTTGAACGTGCCTTCCTGCTCGAAGCTGACATTGGCCGAGGAATGCGAGAAGGCATCCTGGTTGACACGCTTCTTCGACGTCGCCGCGCCGCCGGGCAGCAGCTCGAAAGGCTCCGCCTTCGAGAAGTCCCTCGTCGGCGCGGTGATCGCCGTGACGCGGGCCTGATCGGCTGGCGTCAGGTCGGCGCGGGTGGTGGGGAGGGTGGAGTCGCCGGCAGAAATAGCCAAGGGTGCAGCCAGATAAGTCAAAATGGCAAAGGCGGCAGCCATTCGACGGAGAGGTGGAGAGTTTTCACGCCCCCCTCTGGCCTGCCGGCCATCTCCCCCACAAGGGGGGAGATCAGGCGCGTCGGCGGAGAGACTAATCTCCCCCCTTGTGGGGGAGATGGCCGGCAGGCCAGAGGGGGGCAACATAGGGCGCCACGAAAAACGCGGGTGCCCCAGGCCGATGCGGCGCGCGAAAAACCCTAGGCGCCGCATCGTCTCATGCCTTTAGTGAGCCTCGTCGGCTGAAGCCGCGTTGAGCAGCCCGTATTTTTCCTCGCCGATCGAGGCGAGCAGGTCGAGCTGTGTCTCGAGGAAATCGATATGGCCTTCCTCGTCCTTCAGGAGCTCCTCGAAGAGCTCCATCGTCACATAGTCGCCGAGGTCATGACAGATCTCGCGCGACCGCTTGTAGGAGGTGCGGGCGTCATACTCGCCGGCAAGGTCCGATTCGAGCACTTCCTTCACGTTCTCGCCGATGCGCAGCGCGCCGACCGTCTGCAGGTTCGGGTGTCCCTCGAGGAAGATGATGCGCGCGATGATCTTGTCGGCGTGGTGCATCTCCTCGATCGACTCGGCGCGCTCCTTCTTGGCGAGCTTCTGGTAGCCCCAGTCGTCGAGCAGGCGATAGTGCAGCCAGTACTGGTTGACCGCGCCGAGCTCGAGGAAAAGCGCCTCGTTAAGCCGCTCGATGACCTGCTTTTCGCCCTTCATGGCTTCTTCTCCCGTATTCGGCCCGCAGTCCTCGGACGCGGTCCAGGTGTGAAACGACATCCACTCCGTTCGCCTCCGAACGGAGATGGTAGCTTTCGGTGACCCGAATGATCGTTTCCACCACATTTGGGAAGCAGCCGCAACAACGGCCGCGCTTCTGGAGCCAGTGATAGACCTTGGCCGGCACGATGAGACCCCAGGGGTCCCTCTCCAGCAATTGATGGATAGCCTCTTCGATCTCCTTCTCGGTGATGATGTTGCAATGACAGACGAGCATGGTTCACTCTGGACCGGCTGAGGCCGCGCCTTCAAGCGCGTCCTGTTGGCTTGGGCGTCCATCGATAGTCTACTGGAAGACCTTGTCGGGCGCATCGAGGCTGTCCGAGCCTTCGAAGGCGATCGAATCCAGCTTCAGGACCGTCACGGCGCGTTCGATCGACTTCGTCTGGTCGACCAGCGCGTCGATGGCTGCCTGGACGGCCGCATTGCCCTCGGCATTGCCTTCGCCGATCTGCTGGTCATAGGCCTCGCCGGCCACGGCGCGCGCCTGCATCGCTTCCATCGCCGCCACCGTCGCGGCGAGCTTGGCCGACAGTTCGGCGTCGATGGCCGGGTCGGCCGCCTTCACCAGCGCCTGCACCGAGGCACCCTCCACGACGCTGCCGTCGATGCGCGTATACGTGCCCAGATAGGCGTCGCGAATGCCGACCGCATCGTAGAGATGCGAGATATGGGTGTTGTCGGAGAAGCAGTCATGCTCCTCTTCCGGATCGTGCAGCAGAAGGCCGAGCTTCATGCGCTCGCCGGCGAGTTCGCCGTAGGACAGCGAGCCCATGCCGGTCAGGATGACGCCGATTCCGGCCTTCGCGTCGCCGTCAAGCAGCGTCTTGCGCGCCGCGCCGTCCGCCGTCCAGTTGCCCACCATCTCGGTGAGATCGCTCACCAGCAGCTCGGATGCCGCCTTCAGGTACTGCGCGCGCCGCTCGCAGTTACCGCCCGTGCAGTTGGCCGTGTCGTAGTCCGTGTGCGGACGCGCGCCGGCGCCCGCCTTGGTTCCGTTCAGGTCCTGCCCCCAGAGCAGGAACTCGATGGCGTGATAGCCCGTCGCCACATTGGCCTCGATATCGCCGGCTTCCTGCAGCGTGCCGGACAGGAATGCCGGCGTGATGCTGGAGGCATCGACCTTGGCACCATTGATCTCGATGGCGGGGTTGGCGATGACATTGGCGGTGTAGAGCGTGTTCTCGTCGGACTCGGCGCCATAGCTCGTGTCGACATAGTCGATCAGGCCTTCGTCGAGCGGCCAGGCGTTCACGCGGCCTTCCCAGTCGTCCACGATCGCATTGCCGAAGCGATAGACTTCGGTCTGCTGGTAGGGAATGCGCGCAGCCTTCCAGGCATCGCGCGCAGCCGCAAGCGTCTCGACGGAAGGCTTTGCGATCAGCGCGTCGACGGCCGCGTTCAGCGACTTGGCCGTCGTCAGGGAATCCTCGAACTTCGCGAGCGCGATGTCGGAATAGGTCGTCAGCACCGCCTTGGCGTCGGTGTCGGCCTTTGCGGGCAGCACGAAGATCGCCGCGGTCAGCGCGGCGGTGGCGGCAATCGCCACGAACCTGCCCGTGCGCCAGGTCGATGAGGTCGCTGAAGTCATGTCGTGTCTCCCTGTCGATCTCGCCGCGCAAGCGCGGTGCATTGTGTACGTGCCGGGATCGTGAACGGTCGGTGTTCCGGGAAGGCGGGTCCTTGCCAGGACCGTGGCTCGGTGGCCGCAAACATCGCGGTCACCGCGCATCGGCGCAGTCAGGCAAGCGGTAGACCGCATCCTCCAATCGCACAGGTTCAAGGCCCGAACATCAAAGGCAATGGCGAACACGCCACGGCGCCATAAAGCCCCCCGGCAGCTCAAAAGTCAATCAGTTTGGCGACGCAATAATGAAAAAAAGACTTGAAATCAATATGTTAGAACTATTCTAAACTAGTCAACTTATTGCTTTTGCTCGATTCATGGTGGCGCCACGGAGGCGGCGCCCGGCCGTCGGCTTGACAGGGCGCCGCGCGAAATGCGACGCCACGCCGCGTTCAGCTCGGATGGAAATATGAAAGACGGGGTCGTGATTGTCGGCGCGGGGCATGCCGGCGTGCAGGCGGCCGCCAGCCTGCGCGAGGAGGGGTTCGACGGCCCTGTCATCCTCGTCGGCGACGAGAATGATCTGCCCTATCACAAGCCGCCTTTGTCGAAGGCCTTCATCAAGGATCGGCAGGCGGAGCCCCAGATCCTGCGCAGCGAAGGCTTCTACGCCGGTGCCGGAATCGAATTGCGGCTCGGCAAGCGCGCCACCCGGATCGATCGGCAGGCCCGCCGGCTCGAACTCGAAGACGGCAGCATGATCGACTTTTCCCATCTCATCCTGGCGACCGGCTCCCGCCCCCGGACACTCAGCCTCCCCGGCAGCGACCTTTCCGGCGTCGTGTCGCTGCGCTCGCTCGGCGACGCGCGCATCATCCGGGATCTGGCGCATGCGGTCGAGGACGTCGTCATCCTCGGCGGCGGTTTCATCGGGCTGGAAGTCGCGGCGACGCTTTCGCAGGCGGGCAGGCGCGTCACCGTTCTGGAGGCGCAGGAGCGCCTGCTCGGCCGCGTCGTGGCGCCGGAAATCTCGGCCCATGTCGGCGCACGTCTGGCGGCATCGGGCGTCGCCATCATGACGGGCGTCGCGGTCGACGGCTTCGACGGCGCAGCCGGCGGCGTCGAGGCGGTGCGCCTGTCGGACGGGCGAAGCATCGCCGCCGGCCTGGTGATCGTCGGCATCGGCGTCATCCCCAACCTGGAACTGGCGCGCACCGCGGATCTCGGCGCTGCAAGCGGCATCCCCGTCGATCTCCAGATGCGCAGCGCCGTTCCCGAAATCCTCGCCATCGGCGACCTTGCCACCTACCGCCACTGGTCGACCGGCGCGGATGTCCGGCTGGAATCGGTGCAGAACGCGCATGACCAGGCCAAGCTTGCCGCCCGCAGCGTCACCGGCCACGCCGACGCATTCCAGAGCGTGCCGTGGTTCTGGTCCGACATCGGCGACATGAAGCTGCAGATGGTCGGTCTTCCCACCGGCAGCGACGATGCCGTGCTGGTCGGAGACCCCGCCGACAATCGCTTCGCGCTGTTCCGCTACAGGGGCCAGAAGCTGGTCTCGATCGAGACGGTCAACCGCCCCGGCGACCACATGCTCGGCCGCAAGATGCTGGCCGCCGGCTTCTCGCCGGACCGCAACACGCTCGAAGGCGGCGACCTCAAGGCGACGTTTGCCGCCTGGCAGGCGGCGGCCGGACTGGGGAGCGACCGATGAGCCTGCCCGTCGCCTCCGCCTGGTACGAAACGACGCGCATCGACGCCGCAATCACCCACATCACCGAGCCGTTCGCCAATCCCTATATCCGCGCCAACATCTGGCATTGTCGTGGACGCGACGCCGACCTGCTGGTCGACACCGGCATGGGCCTCGCGCCCCTGTCGCCACACATTGCCACGGGCGGCCGCCCGCTCGTCGTGGTCGCCACGCATATCCACGTCGACCATGTCGGCGCGCTGCACGAATTTGCCGAGCGCTGGGGTCCGGCGCGCACCGCCGCCGCCTTCGCGACGATGCATGACGGCGCGACGCTCGCGCACATGTTCCGGCAACTCGACGAGCCTGTCTCGCGCCTGCCAAGCGCCGGCTGGACGGCCTCGGACTATCGCATCGCGCCCGCGCCGCTGACGCGCGCACTCGCCGAGGGCGACGTCGTCGACCTCGGCGACCGGAAATTCCGGGTGCTGGAACTGCCCGGCCACTCGCATGACTCGATCGGCCTTTTCGACGAGGCCGACGGCACGTTCTTCAGCGGCGACGCCATCTATGACGACGAATTGATCGACGATCTCCCGGATTCCGACCATGCCGCCTACCGCCGCACCATGGAGCGGCTGAAGCTGCTTCCGGTGCGGATGGCCCATGGCGGCCACGGGCCGAGCTTTGGCGGGCGGCGGCTGAAGGTCATCGCCGATGCCTATCTGGCGGGAAACCCGGCCTGATGGCGATCAGGCTGCCTTGGCATAGGTGACCTTCCACGGTTCAAACCCGCGTTGAAAGCAGCTATGGGAGAACCATATCGCCCACAAGTCCGCGCAAGAGGGAGGAAGCATGGCATCGACACCGCCCGTCTGCGATTTCGGCTGGCCCGCCATCGATGCGACGCTGCCGGGCGTCGACGGCAGGACGCACCGTCTGTTCGACCTCGCCGGCCCCAACGGCCTCGTGATCGCCTTCATCTGCAACCACTGCCCCTATGTCCGGGCGGTCATCGACCGCATCGTGCGCGACGCCGCCGACCTTGCGCGGCACGGCGTCGGCTTCGTTGCCATCAGTTCGAACGACGCGGAGGCCTATCCCGCCGATTCCTTCGACAACATGGCCGCTTTCGCCAAAACCCACCACTTCGGCTTTCCCTATCTGCATGACGCCGACCAGGCGATAGCGCGCGCCTACGGCGCCGCCTGCACGCCGGATTTCTTTGGCTTCAATGGCGATTTGAAGCTGCAGTATCGCGGCCGGCTCGACGCCTCGCGCAAGGAGGTCGGGCCTCCCGACCTGCGCCGCGACCTCTACGAGGCCATGCTGCAGATCGCCCGCACGGGCGAAGGCCCGCGTGACCAGATCGCCTCGATCGGCTGCTCGATCAAATGGAAGGACGCTGCGTGACCTCGACGGCAACCACTCTGAAGCGGCCGCGCGCGGTCCTGTTCGATCTCGACGGCACGCTGATCGACTCGGCGCCCGACCTTGCCGCTTCCGTCAACATCGTGCTCGGCCTGCACGGCTTCGTGCCGCTCGCCCTGCCGGCGGTGATCGCCATGATCGGCAACGGCATCCGCAAGCTCGTGGAGCGCGCCTTTGCCGCCAGCGGCGTCGCGTTGTCGCTAGCCGAACTCGATGCGGCCTATGACGAGATGATGGCGGTCTATGGCGGCCACCTCACCGTGGCCACGACGCTCAACGACGGCGCCCGCGACACCATGGTGGCGCTCGCTGGCGCCGGCATCGCGCTTGGGGTCGTCACCAACAAGCCGCAGCGCCTGACCGAGACCATCCTCGACCATTTCCATCTGTCGGATCTGGTGGGTGCCGTGGTGGGCGGCGACGCCGGCTTCGAGCGCAAGCCCGCCCCCGACATGCTGGAGGCGGCACTGGCGCGGCTGGGCGTGGCGAAAGGCGGGTCGATCATGGTCGGCGACAGCCGCGCCGACGTCGAATCGGCCAAGGCAGCCGGTATTCCGGCCGTTGTCGTGCGCGGCGGCTACACCACTGTCCTGGCTGATGACCTCGGCGCCGACAGGGTGATCGATCGCCTGCCGGACCTTTTGGCGTTGCTGGGCGCGGCGGAACCCCTCACGGGCTGATCACGGCCTCGTGTCCCTCCGTTCCGCCGGGGATCGATTCCAGCAGCGTGCGGCGGGCCGATGTCAGATGGCGGCGACAGGCCGCCTCCACGGCGGCGGCCTCGCCCGACTTCAGCGCCGCGATGTAGTCGAGATGCTCGCGCACGGCCACCGCGTTGCGGGCCCGCTCGTCCGTCTTGTTCCACTGATAGTGGTAGTGGAAGATCATCGCGATGACGTCGTAGAAATCGACGATGAAGCGGTTGCGCGAGGCATTGTGGATCAGCCTGTGGAACCGCTCGTCGAGTTCCGAGAATTCGCCGAAGCGCGTGTCGATGGCGTCCGCCAGCACATGGTGCTCGGCCTCCATGGCCTCGAGTTCCGCCCACGCCGGATTGCCGGCCGGAAGCCCCGCGAAAGCCAGCGCCGAGCGCATCTCGAAAATCTCGCGGATTTCCGTCAGCTCGAGCGCAAAGGCGCGGGTAAAACCCTTCAGCACCCAGTGGCTGTTGCGCCGCTTCTCGATCAGCCCGAAGCGTCCGAAGCGGATCAGGAATTCGCGCACGCTGGTGGTGCCGACACCGATCTCGCGCGCCAGTTCCAGCTCGTTGATCTGCATGCCGGCCTGCGCGCCCTCGGCCAGCAGCCTGCGCATGAAACTGCGCTCGATGATCTGCGAAAGCGTGTCCGTCTCGCCGTCGGGAAAATAGTCGCTGTCCTGCGGATCGCGCAGCACGAGCTTGCTGCGCTTGTTCCACTCGATCAGTCCGGTTTCCGAAAGGCGCGTCAGTATGGAGCGCACGGTGGTGCGGCTCACCCCGAGCGCGGCGCCGAGATCGGGCTCGGATGGCAGTGTCCGGTTGCCGCTGATCAGGCGCAGGCACCGGTTGTACGCTTCCTTGTAGACATTGTTGTTCTTGGACATTTCCCTCCCCGCATGCGCCGCTTGCCAGGCGCCGTGGCGTCGGGGTGCGGTGCTTCGTCTCGTGCCTGGCAATTGACGTGTAAATGTTTTTTCAGGATAAAAGACATTAATGGGAGGAGTTCCCATGTCAACCGCAATACACACGCGGCGGTCGGGTTCGCAACCAGTCCAGCCAGTTCCGGCGCATGCCTTTGCCCGCGCGAGACGCGGTATTCCCATGAACGCCCGAAAATGCGCGCGGCAGATCCAAACAGAATGAACATTCTGAATTGACTATCGGTAGAATAAATGTTTCATTTCTGCCGAGCGCATCGGACGCGTCGCTGGCTCTGCCTTGCGCGGCCGTGCGGAATAGACTAACAAAATGCCGCGTCTGTTTTTTATAGATAAAGTTCGGATCGGTCGCGCCTGTCCATTCCAGACTTTTCACCCATCCAAAAGGCGACTTAGGGAGGAAGCCACATGAAATTCGTATCCAGCATTCTCAGCCGCCGGAGCTTCATTGCTCTGGCAACGGTCTCCATGCTCGCGGGCATGGCGCCCTCGACGCCGGTCTTCGCGCAGGAAGTCACCATTCCGATCATCGTCAAGGACACGACCTCCTTCTACTGGCAGATCGTGCTCGCCGGCGCGCGCAAGGCCGGCAAAGACCTCGGCGTCAACGTTCCGGAACTCGGCGCCCAGGCTGAAACCGACGTCAACGGCCAGATCTCGATCCTCGAGAACGCCGTTGCCGGCAACCCGGCAGCCATCGTCATCTCGCCGACCGAAGCCAAGGCGCTCGGCAAGCCGATCGACGAGGCGGCCACCAAGGTCAAGATCATCGGCATCGACTCCGGCGCCGACTCCAAGGCCTTCACCTCGTTCCTGACCACCGACAACGTTCAGGGCGGCCGCGTCGCTGCCGACGGTCTGGCCGAGGCCATCGGCGCCGCCAATGGCGGCAAGGTCGAGGGCAAGGTCGCGCTCATCACCGCGCTTCCGGGTGCCGGCTCGCTCGAGCAGCGCCGCGAAGGCTTCATGGAGCAGATCAAGGCCAAGTATCCCGGCCTCGAACTGATCTCCGACAAGTACGCCGACGGCCAGGCCACGACCGGTCTCAACATCGCGACCGACCTGATCACCGCCAACCCGGACCTCAAGGGCATCTTCGCCTCCAACCTGATCATGGCGCAGGGCGTCGGTCAGGCGATCGCCGAGAACAACCTTGCCGGCAAGGTCGCGCTGGTCGGCTTCGACTCCGACGAGAAGCTCATCAAGTTCCTCTCGGACGGCGTGATCTCCGCTCTCGTCGTGCAGGACCCCTACCGGATGGGCTACGACGGCATCAAGACCGCGCTCGCCGCCTCGAAGGGCGAGAAGGTCGAAGAGTTCGTCGACACCGGCGCCAACCTCGTGACCAAGGCCAACATGGCCGACCCCAAGATCGACGCGCTTCTCAACCCGAAGCTCGATTGATTTCCTGACCAACAGGCCTTCCGGCGCCCAGCCGGAAGGCCGCCTTCTCACGCGCCTTCCGCCACGCGCCGCCCGGCACGGGCGGATTCGATATCGGTTGGTTTTCGCGACGCTTTCGCTACTCTGAATTCCCAGGCGCTCGACAAGAAGCGCGGTGTCGATCGGGAGGTACGCCATGACGCAATCGGTACTGCAAGCCCGCCCCGCACCGGGTGCTCAGCCGGGCGAGACCATCCTTGAACTGCGCGGCCTCGAAAAGCGCTATCCCGGCACGCATGCTCTCAAGCCCGTCGATCTGGCCTTCCGGGCCGGCGAGATCCACGCCATCGTCGGCGAGAACGGCGCCGGCAAGTCGACCCTCATCAAGCTTCTGACCGGCGTCATGCCGCGCACCTCGGGCGAGGTCCTGTGGCAGGGCAAGCCTGTTGCGCTGGCCACGCCGCACGAGGCGATGGACCTCGGCATCAACGCCGTGCACCAGGAGGTCGTGCTCTGCCGCCACCTCACGGTTGCCGCCAACATGTTCCTCGGCGAGGAAAAGAGCCGCTTCGGCATCCTGCAGCAGGGCGCCATGGTGCGCGAGGCGCAGAAGATCATCGACGACCTCGGCTTCGACCTGCCGGCCAACGTCATGCTCGGCGACCTGACCATCGGCCAGCAGCAGCTCATCGCGGCGGCCCGCGCCACGGTGCGCGGCACGCGCTTCCTCATCTTCGACGAGCCGACGGCCTATCTCACGCGCAAGGAGGCCGACCAGCTTTTTGCGCTGATCCGCCGCCTCAAGGCGCAGGGCGTCACCATCGTCTACATCAGCCATCGCATGGAGGAAGTCTTCGAACTGGCGGACCGGGTCACCGTGCTGCGCGACGGCACCTATGTCGGCACGCGCGACATCGCCGAGACCAACGATGCCGAGCTGGTCAAGATGATGATCAACCGGTCCATCGAGCAGATCTACCACAAGGAGACATTCCCCTTCGGCCCGACCATTCTCGAAGCCAGAAACCTGTCCGGCCAAGGCTTCGAAGACGTCTCGATGAGCGTGCGCTCCGGCGAGATCGTCGGTCTCTACGGATTGATCGGCGCGGGCCGCAGCGAGTTCGTCACCACGCTCTATGGCCGCCATCCGATCGCGTCCGGCAGCGTGCTGTGGGACGGCAAGCCGGTCGACATCCGCTCCGAGCACGATGCCATCCGTCTCGGCATGGCGCTGGCGCCGGAGAGCCGCCGCGACCAGGGCCTGTGCCTCAACCTGTCGGTCGGGCTGAACCTCAACCTGCCGATCTACAAGCGCATCAGCCGCAACCTCCTGATCTCGCGCGCCCAGGAAGCGGAACAGGCGGAGCGCCAGATCGGCGGCCTCAGGATCAAGACGCCGAACCGCCACGCACTCGCCTCCAGCCTGTCGGGCGGCAACCAGCAGAAGATCGTCATCGGCAAATGGCTCAACCACGGCGCCAGGCTCTTCATTTTCGACGAGCCGACGGTCGGCGTCGACGTCGGCACCAAGGCGGAGATCTACCGGCTGTTTTCCGACCTGCTGCGCCAGGGCGCCGGGATCATCCTGATCTCGTCCTATCTGCCGGAGGTCTACGAGCTGGCCGACACGCTGCATGTCTTCCGGCGCGGGAAACTGGTGGCCAGCCACGGCTTCCACGACGCCAGCCACGAGGACGTCCTGACTCAAGCGATCGGCTGAGCCGGCAAAGAAAACACGGGGAGACGAATCATGAGCACCGAACCGGCGCCGATCGAGAAGCCGAAGCGCAACTACAACATCCTGTTCGGCCTGACGCTGCTGGCGCTCCTGGTGCTGCTCTGGGTGATCCTGTCCTTCGCCACGACGAGCTTCGCCACCGGCAACAACATCTCCAACCTGCTGCGCCAGGGCTCGATGATCGCGATCCTCGCCGTCGGCCAGACCTTCGTCATCATCACCGGCGGTATCGACCTGTCGGTCGGCGCGGTGGTCGGCTTCTGCACCGTCGTCACCGCCATGATGATCAATGCCGGATTTCCGGTATGGGTTGCCATCCTTGCCACGCTCCTCACCGGCGTCGCGATCGGCATCTTCCACGGCTTCGGCATCGTCAAGATGGGCCTGCCGCCCTTCATCATCACGCTGGCGACGCTCACCTCGCTGCGCGGCATCGGCCTCCTGATCACCAACGGCAACTCGATCTCGATCAACAACGACGCGTTCCAGGAGTTCTCGCGCAACTCCTTCATCGGCGTGCCGAACCTGTTCTGGATGGTCATTCTTGTCGGCGTGCCCGCCTTCATCCTCCTGCATCACAGCCGGTGGGGCCGTTATCTCTTCGCGGTCGGATCCAATGCCGAAGCCGCGCGGCTGTCGGGCGTCAACGTCCAGCGCACCATCTACATGGCCTACATGCTGTCCGGCCTGTGCGCCGCCTTCGTCGGCGTGCTGCTCGCCTCGCGCATCGGCATCGGCAACCCGACGCAGGCCGAGGGCTGGGAGCTGCAATCGATCGCTTCCTCCGTCATCGGCGGCACCTCGCTGTTCGGCGCGGTGGGCTCCGTGCATGGCCCCCTGCTCGGCGCCTTCATCCTGGCGACGATCAACAACGGCGCCAACCTGCTCAACGTCAATTCCTTCTGGCAGCGCATCATCACCGGCGTCCTGATCATCGTCATCGTCTATTTCGACGGTCTGAGGCGGCGCGGCGGAAAGTAGGGTTGTGCGTCCTTCGAGGCTCCCCTTCGACTGGTCGCCGCTTCGCGGCTCCCGCTTAGGGTCTCACCTCAGGATGAGGACCGATCTGCACGCTAGCTCTGCCTCCGTGCTTCGCAAAGTTCGGACCGGGGAAGCGCTGACAACTCGATGACGGGACGCGTCGCAGAGCGGTCCTCATCCTGAGGTGCGAGCCCGCTGGGTGGGAAACGGAATTGTTCTGACGTCGATGGGCGAGCCTCGAAGGACGCACGACCAGGAAAGATCGAAGAGAAGCAACCATGAAAGCTGTCATCTGCCGCGCTCCCGGCGAACTCGCGCTCGCCGACGTGCCGCCTCCCGGCGCCCCGCCTGCCGGCTGGGCGCTGGTCTCGGTCAGCCATGTCGGCATATGCGGCACGGACTACCACATCTTCGAGGGCAAGCACCCGTTCCTGCAGTATCCCCGCATCATGGGCCACGAAGTGTCCGGTGTGGTCGCGGCGATAGGCGACGGCGTCGACCTCGCGATCGGCACGGCGGTCGTCGTCAATCCATATCTCTCCTGCGGCACCTGCATCGCCTGCCGCCACGACAAGCCGAACTGCTGCATGTCGATCGCCGTGCTCGGCGTGCATCGCGACGGCGCCATGTGCGAGGAAATCCTGGTACCCGCGGGCAATCTTTACCCGGCAAACGGACTGTCGCTCGAAGCGGCCGCCACCGTCGAGTTCCTGGCCATCGGCGCGCACGCGGTGCGGCGCTCGCTTGCCGGCAAGGGCACGCGCACGCTGGTCATCGGCGCCGGCCCGATCGGGCTCGGCACCGCGCTGTTTGCGCGCATCGCCGGCCACGACGTCACGCTTCTCGACATGAGCCGCGAGCGCCTCGATTTTGCGTCGCGCGACCTCGGCTTTACCGCCACGATCGGACCGGAGGCGCCCGTTGCCGACAGTGTGAAGGCCGCGACATCAGCCGAAGGCTTCGACCGCGTCTTCGACGCCACGGGCAACACCGCCTCGATCCAGGCCGCCTTCGCCCATGTCGCGCATGGCGGCGCGCTGGTGCTGGTCAGCGTCGTCAAGGACGCCATCACCTTCTCCGACCCGGAATTCCACAAGCGCGAGATGATGCTGATCGGCAGCCGTAACGCGACGCGCATCGATTTCGACCACGTCTCCGCCTCGATCCGCGCCGGCCATGTGCCGCTCGACAGGCTCGTCACGCACCGCACGACGCTCGCCGACACGCCGCGCGACCTCGCGCGCTGGGCGCACGAGAAGACGGGGCTGATCAAGGCCGTCATCGAGATCGGCGGTTAAGGCACGACGCCTCCGCCTCCCTCCTCACAAGGGGGAGGGGGTCGTCAGCGGTGCTCGTTCACACGATCCCGCCGCCGCCGCCCGCCACGGCCGGCCGTTCGGCCGCCACCTTCTGTCGGTAGCCGGCGCGGCGATAGGCCGAGACCGGGTCGATGGCCCCGCCGGACTGCAGCCTGGCCATCGCCAGGATCGGCGCGACATCGGTGCGATAGGCCTCTTTCAGCGTCTGCGTCGCCATCAGCGCGTCATTGTCCCGCTGGAAGCCCTCCAGCGCCTTGCGGTCGACCAGCAGTGCGGCCGCATAGGCGCGCTGCACCTCGACGGCCGACAGCATCAGGCTCTCGATCGGGTCGGTGACATTGTGGCTCTGGTCGAGCATGTGCGCGGGATCAAAGCCCTCCGCCTTGTTCAGCTCGGCATCCACCAGCTCGTTGAACACCAGGAACAGCCGGTAGGGATCGATCGACCCGGCATCGAGATCGTCGTCGCCATATTTCGAATCGTTGAAGTGGAAGCCGCCGAGTTTCTTGAATTGGATCAGCCGGGCAACGATCATCTCGATGTTGACGTTGGGCGCATGGTGACCGAGATCGACCAGGCAATAGGCCTTTGGCCCGAGCTCGCTGGCGATGATGTAGTTGGTGCCCCAGTCCTGCACGACCGTGGAATAGAACGCCGGCTCGTACATCTTGTGTTCTGAAAACAGCCGCCAGTCGTCCGGCAGCTCGGCATAGATCGCCTTCATCGCATCGAGGTAATGCTCGAACTGGCGCGTGAAGTTGACCTGGCCGGGGAAGTTGGAGCCGTCGCCGATCCACACCGTCAGCGCCTTGGAGCCCACCGTCCTGCCGATCTCGATGCATTCCAGATTGTGCTCGATCGCCTGTTGCCGCGTCCCGGCATCCGCATGCGACAGCGAGCCGAACTTGTAGGAGCGCTTCTGGTCGCGCGCGTCCGAAAACGTGTTCGAGTTCATCGCATCGAAGCCGAGGCCGAACCGCGACGCCGCCTGCTTCAGCCGCTGCGGATCGGCCTTGTCCCACGGGATGTGCAGCGAGACATTGGGCGTCGCCCGCGTCAGCTGCTGGATGACCGCGCAGTCCTCGATCTTGTCAAAAATGTCGCGCGGCTCGCCCGGCCCCGGGAAACGGGCAAAGCGCGTCCCCCCGGTGCCCACACCCCAGGACGGCGTCGCGACATGGAAGGCCGCCACCTTGTCGCGGATCGCGTCGATGGCCACGCCGCGCCGGTCGAGCTGTTCGCCGAGATGCGCATAGTCGCGCTCCAGCGCGCTCTTGCGTGCGTCATTGTCCTTGTCGACGACATCGGCTGCGATGATGGTTTCGGTCATGGTGTCCTCCCTGGTGCGTCCTTCGAGGCTCGCTCCGCTCGCACCTCAGGATGAGGACGGTAGCGGTGGTTGTCCCCGAACCCCGTCGCTATTGATTGCCCTGGCCTGCTTCGCTGCTCGAACTCCCTCATCCTGAGGTGCGAGCGGAGCGAGCCTCGAAGGGCTACCGCGTAAAACTCTGCGCGTTGCCGGCGTCGACATTGATGATGTTGCCGGTCGACTTGGCCGACATGTCGGATGCCAGGAAATAGATCGCCTCGGCGATGTCTTCGGGAAATACCGAACGCTTCAGCATCGAGCGCTGGCGATACATCTCCTCGAGCCCCTCCTTGTCGGTCTTGTAGGTCGACGCGCGCTGCTCGAGCCATTCGCCCGCCCAGATCTTGGAGCCGCGCAGCACCGCGTCCGGATTGACCACGTTGACGCGGATCTGCGCCTCCGCGCCCTCCAGCGCCAGGCAGCGCGCGAGATGGATCTCGGCGGCCTTGGCGGTGCAGTAGGCAGCCGCGTTGGGCGAGGCGGCAAGGCCGTTCTTGGAGGCGACGAAGACGACATTGCCGCCGATCTTCTGGGCACGGAACATCTTGAAGGCCTCGCGGCTGACCAGGAAATAGCCCGTGGACAGGATGTCCATGTTCTTGTTCCACAGCGCAAGCGTCGTCTCCTCGATCGGCGCCGAAGAGGCAAGGCCGGCGTTGGACACCAGGATGTCGATGCCGCCAAAAGCCACCGCCGCATCGGCAAATCCGTCGATGACGGCCTGTTCGTCGGTGACGTTGAGCATCACGCCGTGCACGACATCCGCGCCGAAGGTCTTGCCCATCTCGGCCACCGCGGTGTCGAGCGCCGCCGCGTCGATGTCGGCCAACACGACGCAGGCGCCCTCCGACAGGAGACGCTGCGCGGTTGCCCGGCCTATGCCGCCCGCCCCGCCCGTCACCAGCGCGACGCGCCCGGCCAGCGGCTTGGGTTTTGGCATACGCTGCAGCTTGGCTTCTTCCAGCACCCAGTATTCGATGTCGAAGGCTTCCTGCTCGGGCAGGCCCATATAGTCCGAAACGCTCGACGCGCCGCGCATCACGTTGATGGCGTTGACGTAGAACTCGCCCGAAATGCGCGCCGTCGCCTTGTCCTTGGCAAAGGTGATCATGCCGACGCCCGGCACCAGATAGACCACCGCGTTGGGGTCGCGCATCGGCGGGCTTTCGGGCCGCTTGCAACGCTCGTAATAGGCGGCGTGGCCCTGTCGGTAGGCCTCGAGGCTCGCCGGCAGTTCGGCCAGCGTCCTGTCGAGATCGGGTGCCGCCGGATCGAAATCGACCACCAGCGGAGAGATCTTGGTGCGCAGGAAGTGGTCGGGACAGCTCGTGCCGAGTGCGGCCAGCTTCTCCATGTCACGCGCCGCGATGAATTCCAGCACCGCGTCCTGGTCGTCGAAATGGCCGACCTTGCGCTCCGATGCCGAGATCATGCCCCGGATCGCCGGCATCAGCCGCGTCGCGACCGCCCGCCGCTCGGCTGCGTCGAGCGTCTTGCGCAACGCCCCGCCGAACACCGGCTTGCCCGCCGACCGCGCATCGAACCAGGCCATGGCGGTATTGATGATGCGGATCGTCGTCGCATAGCATTCCTTGGCCGTGTCGCCCCAGGTGAACAGCCCGTGGCTTTCCAGCACCAGCCCGGTTGCATTCGGGTTCTCGCGGCAAAAAGTCTCCAGCCACAGGCCGAGCTCGAAGCCGGGCCTCTTCCACGGCAGCCAGCCGATCTCGCCGCCAAAGATCTCCTGCGTCAGCGCCTTGCTGTTCCTTGCCGCCGCGATCGCGATGATCGCGTCGGGATGCATGTGGTCGACATGCTTCCTCGGCACATAGGCATGCAGCGGCGTGTCGATCGAGGCCGCGCGCGGGTTGAGGTTGAAGGTGCAGTGCGGCAGGTACCCCACCATCTCGTCCTCGAAGGCGACGCCGCGATAGATCCCCTTCAGCGCTTCGAGCTTCTCCATGGTGAGCGTGGCGAAACCGTCGAGCTTGATCGTGCCGATATCACCGCCCGACCCCTTCACCCACAAAACCTCGACCGGCTTGCCGGTCAGCGGATCCGTCTCCATCACCTTGGCCGACGTGTTGCCGCCGCCGTAATTGGTGATGCGCTTGTCGGAGCCGAGCAGGTTGGAGCGGTAGAGCAGCCGGCCGGATTCGGTCATGGCGGCGGCGGTGTCGTCGTTCCACAGATTGGCGAGTTGTGTCGCGGCCATGGCCTCTGCCCCCTTGGATTTCGCGGCGGAAACTATGGTGCTATTCGCTCACGGTCAATCGCGAAATCGAGCGACTTTGAGCGTTTGCGCTGCAGCATGGAATGCTGCGATGCAATACGCTCAAATTCGTTGACGATTTTGAGCGAGCGTGCATTGATGTGATCGATTTCCTTCGATGGGTGACTGCATTCAGATGCACGAAAAGGACCGCCGATCCGCGATACTGGGGGCGATGGCCGGCAGGCCCGTCGTTCCGGTGCGCGAACTCGTGCGGCTGACCGGTGCCTCCAGCGCGACGCTGCGGCGCGATCTCGCCCGGCTGGAGGAGGACGGGCTGGTCCGACGCGTGCATGGCGGCATTTCCGAGCCCGAGCAGAACCTGCCGGCGACGCTCGGCGCGCCGACCTTCAGTTCGCAGCGCGTCAAGAACGCGGACAAGAAGCGCGCCATCGCGGCGGCTGCCTGTGCGCTCTGCGAGGACGGCGAGTCGATCATCATCAATGCCGGCACCACCACCTTTGCCATGGTCGACTTCCTGCGCGATCGCCGGCTCAACATCCTGACCAATTCGTTTCCCATCGCTGAGGCGCTGATGCGCGGCAGCGACAACCGCATCACGCTGCCGGGCGGCGAAGTCTATCGCGAACAGGGCATCATCCTGTCGCCTTTCGAGGACGACACGATCCAGAACCTGCACGCCACCGCCATGTTCATGAGCGCGGCCGCCATCACGCCGCTCGGCGTCGTCGAGGCCGATCCGCTCGTGGCGCGCGCCGAGGCCAAGCTGCTCAAGCGCGCCGACCGGCTGATCGTGCTGGCCGATTCGACGAAATTCGAGCCGCGGGGAAGTCTTGTGGTCTGTCCGCTGTCGCGGGTATCGACGTTGGTCACGGATGACGGTATCAGCGAGGCGGCATTGGCCATGCTGGAAGGCGCGGGGCTGACGGTCGTCATCGCCCCGGTCGCCAGGGAGATCGCATCCGCCGCATAGCGCGGCGGACGGTGGGGTCGGCGCAAGCCGTCCCGAATGGACGTAAACTGGAACTGGCAGGGAGGAATTTGCCATGAAGACAACACGCCGTACTGTACTGCAGCTCGCCGGAGGCGCCGCTTTCGCGCTTGCCGCGCCGGCTATCATCACCACGCGCGCTTTCGCCGCCAACAAGCGCATCGCGATGATCGTGAAGAACCTCGGCAACAGCTACTTCGACGCCTGCGCCAATGGCGCCAACGAAGCCGCCAAGGAACTCGGCGGCATCGACATCATCTACACGGCGTCCGCCAAGCCGACGGCCGAAGAGCAGATCGCTGTCATCGACGCCCAGATCGCCCAGAAGGTCGACGGCATCATCGTTTCGGCCAATGACGCCGACGCGCTCGTTTCGATCGGCAAGAAGGCCGCCGATCGCGGCATCAAGGTGATGTCCTTCGACTCGGCCATCGCGCCGGCCGGCCGCCTCGTCCACCTCTCCGCCTCGTCGACCCCGCTGATCGGCGCCAAGCAGGTGCAAATGATCGCCAAGACGCTCGGCAACAAGGGCGAGGTCGCCATCCTGTCGGCCGCTTCCACCATGACCAACCAGAACTCCTGGATCGAGGCCATGAAGGAAGAGTGGAAGAAGCCGGAATACGCGGAAATGCCGCTCGTCGCGACCGTCTACGGCGACGACCAGGACGACAAGAGCTATCGCGAGATGCAGGGCCTGGTGAAGGCGTATCCGAATCTGAAGGGCGTCATCTCGCCCACCACGATCGGCATCCGCTCGGGCGCCAAGGCCATCGTCGACGGCGGCCTCACCGGCAAGGTCTTCATCACCGGCCTCGGCCTGCCTTCGGAAATGAAGGACTACGTGCTGGCCGGCGCGTGCGACACCTTCGCCATCTGGAACCCGGTCGAATACGGCTACTCCGCCACCATGATCATGGCGGCGATCCTCAACGGCAGCGAGACGGCCGAAGGCACCAAGATCTCCATGGGCAAGAAGGGCGAGACCACGGTTGGCCCGGATGGCGAAGCCGTCATGGGCGAGCCCTTCGAGTTCAACAAGGCGAACGTCGAGGAATTCGCCAAGATCTTCTGATCTTTCTTACCTTCCCTTCTCCCCTTGTGGGAGAAGGCTCATCCGACCTCGCCGTCGCTTCGCTCGGCTCGGCCACCTTCTCCCACAAGGGGAGAAGGCAAGGCCGCCGTCTCCTCCAAATGCGGCCTTCCATGTCCGAACCCATCCTCACTTTGTCCGGCATTTCCAAGAGCTTTCCCGGCGTCCGGGCGCTCCACGATGTCAGTCTCTCGCTTGCCGCGGGCCGCGTCACGGCCATCATCGGCGAGAACGGCGCGGGCAAGTCGACCATCGTCAAGACCCTGACCGGCATCTACCGGCCCGACGCGGGCGAGATTCGTGTCGCGGGCCAACTCAGGTCCTTTTCCTCGCCGCGCGATTCCTGGGCGGCCGGCATTGCCGCCATCCACCAGGAAACCGTGATGTTCGACGAGCTCTCGGTCGCCGAAAACATCTTCATGGGCCACATGCCGACCGGCACGGCCCGTCTGGTCGACTGGGCAGAAATGCGCGCCAGGGCGGCGGCGCTCCTCAAGCGCATCGACGCGGAGATTCCACCCGAGCTCCCGCTCAAGCGGCTGTCGGTGGCCCAGAAACATCTGGTCGAGATCGCGCGCGCACTGTCGCACGAGGCGCAGGTCGTCATCATGGACGAGCCGACGGCCGCCCTTTCGGCCAATGAGATCGATGATCTGTTCCGCATCGTCGACCAGCTCAAGGCCGAGGGCCGCTCGATCGTCTTCATCAGCCACAAATTCGATGAGATTTTTCGCATCGCCGACGATTTCGTCTGCCTGCGCGACGGCGAGAAGGTGGGCGAGGGGCCGGTCTCCTCCGTCACCGAGCCGCAGCTCGTGCGCATGATGGTCGGCCGTCCGGTCGACCAGGTCTTTCCCAAGCGCGACGTGCCGATCGGGGACGTGGTGCTGAAAGTCGAAAACCTGTCCAACGCCACCGAATATGCCGACGTCTCCTTCGAGCTTCGCCGCGGCGAAATTCTCGGCCTCTATGGCCTCGTCGGTGCCGGCCGCACGGAATCCATGCAGGGCCTGTTCGGCATATCGCCGCCGACACGCGGCACGATCACGCTGAATGGCAAGCCGCTTTCGGTCCGTTCACCGGCCGACGCGATCGCAGCCGGCATTTCCTACGTGCCGGAAGACCGGCAGGAACAAGGCGCCATCCTGTCGCTCGGCATCCGCGAGAACGTGACGCTGGCCAACCTGTTCACCCATGTGCGCGGCCTGTTCCTGTCGCGCCCCTCCGAGCAGGCCGAAACCCGCATGCTGGGCAGGCGGCTGTCGGTCAAGGCGGCCAACTGGGAGCAGCGCCTGTCGGAACTCTCCGGCGGCAACCAGCAGAAGGTGGTCATCGCCAAATGGCTGGCGACGCGGCCAAAGATCATCGTCCTCGACGAGCCGACCAAGGGCATCGACGTCGGCTCGAAGGCCGCCGTGCACGACTTCATCGGTGAACTCGCCGGCGAGGGCCTCGCCGTCGTGCTCATCACCTCCGAACTGCCCGAGGTCATGGGCCTCGCCGACCGGGTCATCGTCATGAAGGAAGGCCGCATCGTCGACGAGTTCAAGCGCGGCGCCTGGAGCGCCGAGGCCATCGTCGGCGCCGCCACCGGCGCCGCCAGGGAGGCCGCGTGATGGTGAGACGCAGCGGTTCCCTCGCGCCGCTTTGCAGCGGCCATGGACGACGCATCGTACGACCTCGGTATCGTCATCCTCGGGCTTGTCCCGAGGATCTGCAAGGTTGGACGCATTGGGCAATGAACACAGCTGAAGTCGGGAAGATGGCAGATCCTCGGGACAAGCCCGAGGATGACGGCCGGAAAAAATTGCCCCGCACGAAGGCTTCAATGTGGCTGGACGTCTCCCCATGACCGCCATCCTCAAATCCCGCGAGTTCATCCTCGCACTCGCCCTTCTGGTCACGGTTTTCGCCATCGGCGCCTATCAGCCGGTCTTTCTCGAATGGCAGAATCTCGGCGACATGCTGACCGAGACGTCCGTCCTGTTCATGATGGCGCTGGCGCAGATGGTGGTCATCCTGACCCGCGGCATCGACCTGTCGGTCGCAGCCAACCTCGCTTTGTCGGGCATGATCGCGGCACTCGTCAGCCAGTACTATCCGGAGGTCCCGCTTGTCCTGATGATCCTGAGCGGCGTCCTCGTCGGCCTTCTGCTCGGCATGCTGAACGGCGCGCTCATCGCCTATCTCGGCATCCCCGCCATCGTCGTCACGCTGGGCACGCTGGCCGTCTTCCGCGGCATGATCATCATCATCGCCAAGGGCGACCAGGTGAACGCGTCGGAAATGGGCAGGGCCTTCCAGGCCTTCCCGAAGGAACACTTCCTCGGCCTCTCCAGCCCGGTCTGGATCGCCATCGTCGTCTCGCTCATGTTCTGGGTCTTCCTCAACCTGACGCGCTCCGGCCGCGGCCTCTATGCGGTGGGCGGCAATCCGGTGGCGGCGCGCTATTGCGGCATCGACCAGCGCGTGCAGGAACTGATGGCCTACGCCATATCGGGCGCGGTCGCCGGCCTGTGCGGCTATCTCTGGGTCGCGCGCTACGGCGTGGCCTATTCGGAAATCGCCAATGGCTACGAGCTGACCGTCATCGCGGCCTGCGTCATCGGCGGCGTATCGATCGGCGGCGGCGTCGGAACCGTGGCCGGTACGCTTCTCGGCGCCCTCTTCCTCGGCATCATCATGACCGCGCTGCCCGTCATGCAGATCTCGCCCTTCTGGCAGATGGCCATCTCCGGCACGGCGATCCTCGCCGCCGTCGTCATCAATGCACGCGCCGAACGGCGCCCGGACAAGCTCATCCTGCCCGAAGCGCGGCGTCTGCGGGGAGCCGGCACATGAACGCGCCCGTCCCTCCTCCTGCCGAGAACCGCTACACGGTCCTCGACGCCCCGCCGTTCCGCCTGCGCGACCTGCTGCTGCGCTGGGAGGTCATCCTAGTCATCCTCCTGGTGCTGACCATCGTCGTCAACACCATGGTCTCGCCCTACTTCCTCGACGTCTTCAACCTCGCCGACGCGACCTTCAACTTCTCGGAAAAGGCGATCATTGCGCTCGCCATGGCGCTCCTGATCCTCGTGCGCCAGATCGACCTGTCGGTCGCCGCCATCGTCGCCCTGTCGGCCATGACCATCGGCTATGCGGCGGAGGCGGGCTTCGGGCCGATGAGCCTGTTTGCCGTCGGCATTCTCGTCGGCCTCGGCTGCGGCGTCTTCAACGGCATCCTGGTCACCTGGGCCGGCCTGCCGTCGATCGTCGTCACCATCGGCACCATGTCGCTGTTTCGCGGCCTGACCCAGGTCATCCTCGGCGACCAGGCCAAGACCAAGTATCCGCCCGAATTCCTCGAACTCGGCCAGAGCTACTTCATCAAGATGAAGGAGACGAGCGTCCCCTGGCTGTTCATCCCGCCTGTGCCGCTCTCCTTCCTGATCTTCCTCGGCCTCGCGGTGATTTTTGGCCTCGTCCTGCACAAGACGGCGCTCGGCCGGCAGCTCTTTGCCATTGGCTCCAATCCCGTTGCCGCGCGCTTCTCCGGCGTGCCGGTCGACCGGCTGAAGTTCATGCTCTTCGTGCTCGCCGGCATGCTGTCGGGGCTTGCCGGCGCGCTGCTCACCGCCCGTCTCGGCTCGATGCGCTCCAACATCGGCATAGGCTGGGAGCTCGACATCGTCACGATGGTCATCCTCGGCGGCGTGTCGATCGCCGGCGGCGTCGGCTCGATCATCGGCGTGGTGCTGGCGGTTCTGGTGCTCGGACTCGTCACCTTCGGCATGTCGCTCAACAACATCCCGGGCCAGGTGGTCAGCGTCTATATCGGCGCGCTGCTGATTGCCGTCATCGCCATTCCGCGCATCGCCGAAAAGCTGCATCTGCGGCCGGCGTCGCACAGGTGACGCCATGGAAAAATACGCCTTCCGCATGCAGCTCAATCCGGGCATGGAAGCCGAATACCGCAGGCGCCACGACGCGATCTGGCCGGAACTCGTCGTCCTCTTGAAGGACGCCGGCGTCTCCGACTATTCGATCCATCTCGACCGCGAGACCAACGCGCTGTTCGGCGTGTTGTGGCGGCGCAACGACCACGGTATGGCGGCCCTGCCGTCGCATCCCGTCATGCAGCGCTGGTGGGCACACATGGCCGACATCATGGCGACGAAGCCGGATAACGAACCCGTCGCCGTGCCGCTCGAAACCGTGTTTCACATGGAATGACGGTTTTCGGCGGTATCCTCACCCCCACCCCTTACCCCTCCCCACAAGGGGGAGGGGGTTCTGAGATGTCGCGTGCCTCCCCATGTTTGTCGTTTGATGGGGAAGTCGCAACGCCGATGACTCCCTCCCCCTTGTGGGGAGGGGTAAGGGGTGGGGGTGCGCAGCCGCTCCTCCGAGGACGCCTCGGCACATGACAGCACCCCGCCACGTCGCCGTCATCGACATCGGCAAGACCAACGCCAAGCTCGCGCTGGTCGATCTCGCCACGCTCACCGAATCCGACGTGCGAAAAATGCCCAACCGGGCGCTAAGCGGCGGACCCTACCCGCATTTCGACACCGAGGCGCTGTGGGCCTTCATCCTCGACGGGCTTGCGGCAATCGCTGCGAGCCGTCGCATCGACGCCATCTCCATCACCACCCATGGCGTCGCCGCGGCCCTCGTCGACGGGGCGGGCGCGCTTGCCCTGCCGGTCCTGGACTACGAGCATGACGGACCGGCATCCGAGGCTGGCGCCTATAACGCGGCGCGGCCGCCCTTCGCGCAAACCGGCACGCCGCGCCTTCCGGTCGGGCTCAACCTCGCCGCCCAGTTTTACTGGCAGCAGGCGGCATTTCCGGACGATTTCGCGCGCGTCAAAAGGATCCTGCTCTATCCGCAATACTGGGCCTGGCGGCTGACCGGGATCGCCAGCGCAGAAGTCACTTCGCTCGGCTGCCACACCGACCTGTGGAACCCGGCCGCGCATGACTACTCCACCCTGGTCGACGGTCGGGGCTGGCGAACACTCTTTCCGCGGATCCGCCGCGCGGCCAACCGCCTGGGCTCGATCCTGCCCGCGATCGCCGCGCGAACCGGACTGCCGGCGGACACGCCGGTCTGTTGTGGCATCCACGATTCCAACGCGTCGCTCCTGCCGCATCTCCTGGCGCGCAAGGCGCCCTTCGCTGTGGTGTCCACCGGCACCTGGGTCATCGCCATGGCGGTCGGCGCGCGCGCCAAGAAACTCGACCCGTCGCGCGACACGCTGATCAACGTCAACGCCCTTGGCGACCCCGTCCCGTCGGCGCGCTTCATGGGTGGCCGCGAATTCTCGGCG
>LNFM01005559.1_pt1 | contig 36194 bp, 34 predicted proteins | sample 596031 | NCBI WGS metagenome assembly LNFM01 (sample SAMN04254537, study PRJNA301005) | activated carbon metagenome | isolation source: dual media filters at the Ann Arbor, Michigan drinking water treatment plant | place: USA: Ann Arbor | reverse complement strand
TCCCGTCGCCGAGTGACCCGCTGCTACAAGCCATCGACGATCGCCGTGAGCGTCTCGGTGACCTACGGCGCGACTCCGCTCCCTCCGCCGCCGATTCAGTGAACGGCGCGTCGGGATGTCTCGGCCGCTTTGCTGACTGAACCCGTGTCCGGGCGCCATCCTATGCTCGGATCGTGAAGCCACGACACCAGCGCTAACGCCGGGACCAGCCGGGGTGGAAGCGGCAGTCGGGCTCGACGAGCAAATCGTCCCAGGTCGTCGTCGGACACACGCCATTTTGCGGCGCACCGGCGGACGTGCCCGACGGGGCCGGGGCGCCTTCTTTTCTGACGAGCTCCAAAGGAGCTTCTAGGGCGTACCAAACGCGGGATGACTGCTGGGATCTCACGGGCTATTCAGAGCGCGCGGGCACTGATAAGCGCTTCGGCGATGCGACTGTTGCAGAAAGAATCGCGGCAGCGGGAGGACCATCGGTCGCTCTCGGGCGAAGCTCGCTACGCGACTGGCCGGCAGGCGTAGGAGCAACCCCAAATAGGCCGACTCCTGCGGTCAACAAGCATGGCATTACTGCCGGTGCCAGCGGCGTCCTATTGAGTCGCTGAAGAGTTGTGGGCGCTACCTGGCCGACGGCGGGGGGTCCGGGCCGGCGCTGCTGGCGCGCGCTTGGACCCGCTGCAGCATCGACCAGAGCTGCTTGGCGGCCGGCCCGGTCAGGTCTGCCTGCTCGAGAGGAGCCGTCACGGCCTCGTCGGCGTACTGTGCGGAGGAGATCGTCGGGGCGGGGCTCGCGACTCGGTCGGCCTGACCCGCGGCCTTGAGCTGCGCTCGCTCCGCGCGACGGCGATCGGCCCGGCTGGCGCGCTCGTCCTTCATGGCCGCCACCTTCTGGGTGACGGCACGGGTGCGCACATAGGCGAGCTCCACGACGCGTACGGCGCCGCGGCCGTAGCCGCGCGCCTCAGGATCGGGAAGCGTCCAGTCGCGGATGACGCCGGCGCTCACGGCGTCACGCCGGGCGCGCCACTCCGTCCACCGGGAGACGCCCATGCGCGCAGCGAGCGCGGCCGGGCGTACCTCACCGCGCGAGCGCCAGGGCCCGAGGGCGAGCTGGGCGACCACGAACCAGCTCAGCACGTTCGCTGCCCGACGGCCGCTGAGGCCAGACTCGGCGAGCGCTGCGATAAGGGCTCCTCCAACCGCTACGAAACGCTCGTTGGCGAGGGTCTCGACCTCCGCTCTGCGGGCGATGTCGTTCACGAGCGGGCGGAGCTGACGACAAGGGAGGCCGGCCGAGTGGTGACCCTTCGCAATGGGCGATACTCTTGAAGCACTGAGTGAGCTTTCGTAGGGAGCGACCCGGGGCTGGCACCCCGGGTCGCGTCGTTTCAGGGCGAGAGCCCGAGCGCGGTGGTGGGCGAGCCCGGAGATCGGGTGCGCGTAGCTCCGCTGGATCGGGGAAGCGCGTGTCTCCCCCCGTCTCCCTACGACCGACAAACTTCCCTGCACGCGATGGTGAGACCGGCGGCTCTTTGGGGAGACGCCAGATTCCCGAGATTATGCATTTCGAAGGGGTTCCATGGCCGCCGACAACTACATCTTCACCATGTACCGCCTGCGGCGGACGCACCCGCCGGACAAGGTGGTCCTCGACAACGTCTCGCTGTCGTTCATGCCGGGGGCGAAAATCGGCGTGCTCGGCGGCAACGGCGCCGGCAAGTCGACGCTGCTGCGGATCATGGCCCAGATCGACAAGGACTTCTCCGGTGACGCGGTGCTCGCCCCGGGGGCGACCGTCGGGCTGCTCCCCCAGGAGCCCGACCTCGACCCGACGAAGGACGTCCGCGGCAACGTCGAGGAGGGCGCCGCGGAGACGGTCGCGCTGCTGCGGCGGTTCGAGGACATCGGGGCGCGTCTCGGCGAGATGGAGCCCGACGAGATGGAGAAGGCCCTCGAGGAGTACGGCGAGCTGCAGGAGCAGATCGACAAGCTCGACGCGTGGGACCTCGACCGCAAGCTCGACGTGGCGATGGACGCCCTGCGGGTGCCGCCCGGCGACCAGGACGTCACGACCCTGTCGGGTGGCGAGCGGCGCCGGGTGGCGCTCTGCCGCCTGCTCCTCTCCCAGCCCGACCTGCTTCTCCTCGACGAGCCCACCAACCACCTCGACGCCGAGTCGGTGGCGTGGCTGGAGCGGCACCTCGAGGAGTACCCGGGCACCGTCGTCGCCGTCACCCATGACCGGTACTTCCTCGACAACGTCGCCGGCTGGATCCTCGAGCTCGACCGCGGCCGGGGCATCCCGTGGCAGGGCAACTACTCGTCGTGGCTCGACCAGAAGCGCATCCGCCTGGAGCACGAGGAGAAGACGGAGTCGGCCCGCCAGAAGGCCCTCGCCCGCGAGCTGGAGTGGGTGCGGAGCTCCCCGAAGGCCCGTCAGGCGAAGAGCAAGGCGCGTATCGCGAACTACGAGAAGCTCGTGGCGGAGGAGGGCGACCGCCGGCAGCGCACCGTCGAGATCCGCATCCCCGCCCCGCCGCGCCTCGGCGACCTGGTGCTGGAGGCGACGAATCTCAGCAAGGGCTTCGGCGACCGGCTGCTGATCGACGACCTGTCGTTCACGGTGCCGCCGGGCGCGATCGTCGGGGTGATCGGGGCGAACGGCGCCGGCAAGACGACGCTGTTCCGCATGATCTCCGGCCAGGAGCAGCCCGACGGGGGCTCCATCCGCCTCGCCGAGGCCGTGAAGCTCGCCTACGTCGACCAGTCGCGCGACGACCTCGACCCGACGCGGACGGTGTGGCAGGAGGTCTCGGACGACCAGGACATCATCAAGCTCGGCGGCACCGAGGAGATGAACTCGCGGCAGTACGTCGCGTCGTTCAACTTCAAGGGCGGCGACCAGCAGAAGCCCGTCGGCCAGCTCTCCGGCGGTGAGCGCAACCGCGTGCACCTCGCGAAGCTCCTCGCCGGCGGCGGCAACCTGCTGCTCCTCGACGAGCCGACGAACGACCTCGACGTCGACACCCTCCGCGCCCTGGAGGAGGCCATCGTCGCGTGGTCGGGCTGCGCGATGATCACCTCGCACGACCGCTGGTTCCTCGACCGGGTCGCGACGCACATCCTGGCGTTCGAGGGCGACAGCCAGGTGACGTGGTTCGAGGGCAACTTCCAGGAGTACGAGGACCACCGCCGCCGCACCCTCGGCGAGGAGGCCACCCGCCCCCACCGCATCACCTACCGGAAGCTGCACGCCCCCGGCTGATCCCGCTTGTCTGTGCGTGACACGCAATGTATTTTGCGTGTCATGCACAGTCAAGCCGTGGGGCTCCCCATCTTCCGCTCGGACGGGCAGGCGCGCCTTCTCTCGGCGCTCGTCCTCGACGAGACCGGGACGTGGCGGTCCCTGAGCGAGCTGGGCCGCCTCACCGACCTCGCCCCGTCGTCCGTGATGCGCGAGATCGACCGCCTCGAGGCGGCGGGGCTGGTGGAGACCGAGCGGGTGGGCAACGTCCGCCGGGTCCGTGCCGACCGCGGATCCCGCTTCCACGCCGAGCTGCGCGGGCTGCTGCTGAAGGCCTTCGGCCCCGAGCCCGTCCTCCGCGCCGCGCTGGCCTCTGTCCCGGGCGTCCGCCAGGCGTACCTGTTCGGGTCCTGGGCGCGGCGCCGGCGGGGTCCCGGCGACTCCGTGGAGGAGCCAGGCGACCTGGATGTGCTCGTCGTCGGCGATCCGCGACCCGACGACGTCTATCGCGCCTGCGCGGCGGCGGAGGGGCAGCTCCACCTCGCCATCGACCCCGTCATCGTGAGCGAGGAGCAGTGGAGCGGTGCTGCGGAGACGGCGTCGATGCGTGGTTTCCTGGCCGCCGTCCGGGCCGACGCCCCGATCGCCCTCCTGGGTGACGAGCCGCGGTGAGCGTCGACGACCTGATCGCGTCACGGCGCCTGGAACGCGTTCCGGCCGATCCGGCGGCGGCCCGGGAACGGCTGGAGACCTGCCGCCGGCACCTCCGCTCCGCGAGTCTCGTCGCCGAGGAGGACCCGGATGCGGCATACGTTCTGCTCTACGACGCCGCACGGAAGGCCGCCGCCGCGCACATGCTCGCCGCGGATCTGCGGGCCCGCAATGCGCCGGGAGCCCACGAGGCCACCGCGCGCTACGCCGCCCTCGCACTCGACATCGCCGCGGCGGGGGAGCTCGATCGGATGCGCCGGTTCCGGAACAGGATCGAGTACGGCACGACGCGCTTCTCACCGACACAGGTCGCCGGGGATCTGGCGCATGCGACGGAGATCGTGGAATCCGTCGGGCGCGCCCTGACGGGCCCGCCGTGATCCCGCCGGGACGCCGAGCGGACGCGGTGGCGACCGCGTCCGTCGCGCGGGCACGTGGGCGGGGGTGCGCGCGCGGTGGGTGCGGCCCCGCTGCGGTAGGCTCTCCTGTCGGACTGCCGACCGCCCCGAGGAGACCGAAGTGAGCCCAGCGCCCGATCCCTTTTCCGCCCGCGACACGCTCGAGGCGGGCGGGCGCTCCCACGTCATCTACCGCCTGGACGCGGTGCGGCCGGACCTGGCGCGGACGCCGTACACCATCAAGGTGCTGCTGGAGTCCGTGCTGCGCAACTGCGGCCGCGGCTTCGTGACCGAGGACGACGTCCGGTACCTCGCCGGGTGGACGCCCCGCTCCGGCCTCACCGGTGAGGTCCCGTTCCTCCCCGCCCGCGTGGTGATGCAGGACTTCACCGGCGTCCCCTGCGTCGTCGACCTCGCCGCGATGCGCGACGCGATGAGCGCCCTCGGCGGCGACCCGAGCCTCATCAACCCGCTCGTCCCCGCCGACCTCGTCATCGACCACTCCGTGCAGGTCGACCGGTTCGGCACCCACGCCGCCTTCGCGCAGAACGTCGAGCGCGAGTACGAGCGCAACCAGGAGCGCTACATGCTCCTGCGGTGGGCGCAGCAGGCGTTCCGCGACTTCCGCGCCGTGCCGCCCGGCACCGGCATCGTGCACCAGGTCAACCTCGAGTTCCTCTCACCCGTCGTCCAGACCCGCGAGGTCGACGGCGAGCTGCAGGCGTTCCCCGACACCCTCGTCGGCACCGACTCCCACACCACCATGATCAACGGCGTGGGCGTGCTCGGCTTCGGCGTCGGCGGCATCGAGGCCGAGGCCGTTCTGCTCGGCCAGCCGCTCTCGCAGCCGACCCCCACCGTCATCGGCCTGAAGCTCACGGGCCGCCTCGGCCCCGGCACCACCGCGACCGACCTGGTGCTGACCGTCACCGAGATGCTCCGCAACCACGGCGTCGTCGGCAAGTTCGTCGAGCTCTACGGCGCCGGCCTCTCCGGCCTGACCCTCGCCGACCGGGCGACCATCTCCAACATGTCGCCCGAGTTCGGCGCGACGGCGACGATGTTCCCCATCGACGACGAGACGCTGCGGTACATGGACACCACCGGCCGTCCCGCCGACGTCATCGCCCTCACCGAGGCGTACGCGAAGGCCCAGGGCATCTGGCGCACCGACGACGACCCGGACCCCGAGTTCGACGAGACCCTCGAGCTCGACCTCGCCACCATCGTCCCGAGCCTCGCCGGCCCCCGCCGGCCCCAGGACCGGGTCGAGCTCGGCGCCGTCGCCGGCGAGTTCCGCGGCCACTTCGCCGACGGCCTCGTCCAGAACGGCGCCGGCCCGCACTACGAGCCCGTCGAGGTCACCGTCGAGGGCGAGACCTTCCCCCTCCAGACCGGCTCCGTCGCGATCGCCGCGATCACGTCGTGCACCAACACGTCGAACCCGTCGGTGATGATCGGCGCCGGCCTCCTCGCGAAGAAGGCCGTCGAGAAGGGCCTCACCACCCCGCCGTGGGTGAAGACCAGCCTCGCGCCGGGCAGCCGCGCCGTCACCGGGTACCTCGACCGCGCCGGCCTCACCGACTACCTCGACCAGCTCCGCTTCGACCTGGTCGGCTACGGCTGCACCACCTGCATCGGCAACTCCGGCCCCCTCGCCGCGCCGATCGACGCGGCAATCGAGGAGAACGGCCTCGTCGCCGCGGCCGTCCTGTCGGGCAACCGCAACTTCGAGGGCCGCATCCACCCGAACGTCCGGGCGAGCTACCTCGCCTCGCCGCCCCTCGTCGTGGCCTACGCCCTCGCCGGCCGGGTCGACATCGACCTGACCACCGAGCCGCTCGGCGAGGGCAGCGACGGCCCCGTCTACCTCGCGGACATCTGGCCGAGCCAGGAGGAGGTCGCCGAGGCGCTGGGCGGCGCGGTCGACCGCAAGCTCTTCGAGGAGAGCTACGCCACCGTCTTCGAGGGCGACGAGCGCTGGCGCGCGCTGCCGGTGCCGGAGGGCCAGACGTACGCCTGGGACTCCGACTCCACCTACGTGCAGCTCCCGCCGTTCTTCAGCTCCATCACCCCCGAGCCGCCCGCGGTGACCGACATCGTCGGCGCCCGCGCGCTCGCGATGCTGGGCGACTCGATCACGACCGACCACATCTCGCCGGCCGGCGTGATCCCGGTCAGCTCCCCCGCCGGCAAGTACCTCACCGAGAACGGCGTGGACCCCCGCGACTTCAACAGCTTCGGCTCGCGGCGCGGGAACCACGAGGTGATGATGCGCGGCACCTTCGGCAACATCCGCCTCCGCAACCAGCTCGCCGGCGGCAAGGAGGGCAACTGGACCGAGTACCTGCCCACCGGTGAGATCACGTCGATCTACGACGCGTCCATGGCCTACCAGGCCTCCGGCACGCCGCTGATCGTGATGGCGGGGGCGCTCTACGGCAACGGGTCGAGCCGCGACTGGGCCGCCAAGGGCACCCTGCTGCTCGGGGTCCGCGCCGTCATCGCGAAGTCGTTCGAGCGCATCCACCGCGGCAACCTCGTCGGGATGGGCGTCCTGCCGCTCCAGTTCCTGGAGGGCGAGGGCCACGAGGAGCTCGGCCTCACCGGACGCGAGACCTTCGCGCTCACCGGCCTCGCGACGCTCGCGCCGCGCGACACCGTCACCATCGAGTACACCCGCGAGGACGGCACCAGCGGCTCCTTCCAGGCCCTCGCGCGCATCGACGGGCCGACGGAGCTGAACTACATCCACAACGGCGGCATCCTGCCGACCGTGCTGCGGCGCCTCTACAAGGAGAGCACCGCCTCCTAGCGCCCCCTCCCCCCGGGGCCGTCACGGCCCAGGGGGGAGCGCACCGCCGGCTCAGGCGACCGGCGCCCCGCCGGGTCGCCGGTAGCCGATGCCCCGGCCCGCCTCGAGCGCCGCGAGGGTCTCCTCCACGGTCAGCAGCACCGTCGTCTCGACCGACGCGAGGGCGCCACCCGCCGTGATCGCCAGCACGACGCCGGCCATCGCGACGTTGTCCGGCGCCTCGAACACCGCGTAGCCATCGAACTCGCCGAACCCGTACCAGAAGCCGTGGAGGCTGCCACCGACCTCCTCGATGTACGCCCGGGCCGCATCGCGACGGTCCTCCGGGTCCTGCATCAGCCGCGCCCAGGTCTCGGGCGTGTAGGCGAAGCGCATGAGGTAGACGGACATGCCACGTCCCCCGGATCGGTGGTGGTGTCCGAACCTAACCCCGGGGCCCTGCCGCGGGCCACTCCGGATCGGGTGTGCCCCGTCGCCCTCGTCTAGCCGAAGCGCCCCGTGATGTAGTCCTGGGTGCGCTTGTCGGAGGGTGCCGTGAAGATCTTCTGGGTCTCGTCGTGCTCCACCAGGACCCCGTAGCGCTGGCCCTTGTCGAGGCCCGCGACGGTGAAGAAGCCGGTCTTGTGGGAGACGCGCGCGGCCTGCTGCATGTTGTGGGTGACGATCACGATCGTGTAGTCGCGGACCAGGTCCTTCATCAGGTCCTCGATCGCGAGCGTCGAGATCGGGTCGAGGGCCGAGCAGGGCTCGTCCATCAGGATGACCTCGGGCTCGACGGCGATCGCCCGGGCGATGCAGAGACGCTGCTGCTGGCCACCGGAGAGCGCGAAGGCGTCCTGCTTCAGCTTGTCCTTCACCTCGTCCCACAACGCGGCCTTCCGCAGCACCTCCTCGACCTTGTCGTCGCCGGCCTTCTGGCCGTTGACCTTGAGACCGAAGGTGAGGTTGTCGCGGATCGACTTCGGGAACGGGTTCGGCTTCTGGAACACCATCCCGATGCGCCGGCGCACGTCCACGGGGTCGATGTCGCTCGCGTAGAGGTCCTGCCCGTGGAACTCGAGGCGCCCGTCGATGCGGGTGCCCGGGATGAGGTCGTTCATCCGGTTCAGGCACCGCAGGAACGTGGACTTGCCACACCCCGACGGGCCGATCAGCGCGGTGATCTCGTTGCGGCGCACCTTGAGGTCGACACCCTCGAGCGCCTTGAACTTCCCGTAGTGGAAGTCGAGGCCCTTCGCCTCGAACACCACCTCCTGGGAGCTCGTCGAGGCGGGCGTGGTGGTGACCTGCGGGGTGGTCGTCAGCTGGTCCTCGGGGCGCTCCGGAGGGGACGTCACGGAACGGACAGTGGTGTCGTTGGACACGGCGGAGTCACTCCTTACCAGCGTCGGCTGAACTTGTTGCGCAGGAAGATGGCGACCAGGTTCATCACCACGAGGGTACCGAGGAGGACGATGATGCCAGCCGCGGCGAGATCCTGGAACGCCTGTTGCGGCTCGCCCGCCCAGAAGAAGATCTGCAGGGGCATCGCGAGGAGGGGGGTGTCGTTCGCCTCCAACGGGTTGAGGCTCGGAACCTGGGTGGCGAAGACGACGCCACCCACCACGATCAGGGGAGCGGACTCGCCGATCGCCCGCGACATGGCGAGGATCGTGCCGGTCAGCATTCCGGGGACGGCCGCCGGGAAGACCTGCCGGGACACGGCCTGCCACCGGGTCGCACCGAGCGCCATGGCGCCCTGCTCGATGGAGACCGGGACCGCCTTCACCGCCTCGCGGCTGGCGATGATGATGATCGGCAGCACGAGCAGCGCCAGGGTGAGCGCGCCGGCGAGCATGTTCTTCTGCAGGCCGACGATGGACACGAAGATCGCGAGGCCGAGCAGGCCGTAGATGATCGACGGGACGGCGGCCAGGTTCGAGATGTTGACGTCGATGGCGCGGTTGATCGGGGGGCCGACCCGTGCCCAGGCGAAGGCGAACCGGCTCCGCGCGGTGGCGATGAGCATCCGGGGCCCCGTGGCGCCCGAGGCCCGCATCTCCATCAGCCGGCGTTCGCGGTGCAGGGCCGCGGACGTCAGCTGGTCGCGGCTGATGGAGGCGAACTTCTCCAGGTAGAGCGCCGCGGCGAAGCCGATCGGGACGGCGATCGCGAAGGTGATCAGCATCATGATGAACGTGACGCGGATCGAGGAGTTGAAGCCGGCGCGTTCGGGGTTCGTCGAGGTCGGCGACGTGAGGAAGTCCCAGGTGAGGACCGGGAGGCCCTGGACCAGGATCGACACGAGCAGCCACGTGAGCGCGCCGAGGAGGATCAGCACCGCGCTGAGGATGGCGCCGAAGAAGATGGCGTCCGCCGGGCGGATCTTCTTCTTGGCGAGCGGCCGGGGGGCGGCGAGGTCGCGCGGCAGACTGGGGTTCCGGGTGGCCATGCGCGTCCCTACTGGTAGACGGTGCGGAAGCGGCGGACGAAGCGCACGGCGACGAGGTTGATCACCAGCGTCACGATGAACAACAGGATCCCGACCGCGAAGATCGACTGGTAGGTCGCGCTGCCGCGGGTGGCCTCACCCTGGGACACCTGCACGATGTAGGCGGTGATCGTCTGCATCGGGGCCGTCGGGTCGGACGTCAGGTTGGGCTGCGTGCCCGCCGCCAGCGTCACGGCCATGGTCTCGCCGACCGCGCGCGAGAGCCCCAGCACGATGCCGGCGGTGATGCCGGAGAGCGCCGCCGGGAACACGATGCGGGTCGAGACGTGCCGCCGGGTCGCCCCGACGCCGTAGGCGCCCTCGCGCATCGCGTTCGGGACGGCGCGCATGGCGTCCTCGGAGAGGGAGCTGATGAGCGGGGTGATCAGGATCCCCACCACGATGCCCGCGCCGAGGGCGCTGAACAGCTGGGTCTCGGCCACGACCCCGATGTCCTGGAGGACCGGGATGAGCGACTCCAGCGCGAAGAAGCCGAGAACGATGGTCGGCATGCCGGCCAGCAGCTCCAGCACCGGCTTGACCGCCCGCCGCACCCGCTCGGGCGCGTACTCGGAGAGGTAGATCGCCGAGCCGAGGCCGAGGGGGATGGCCACCACCGCGGCGATGCCCGCGATGTAGAGGGAGGCGACCAGCAGCGGCAGGACGCCGAAGGCGTCGTTCACCGGCTGCCAGGTGGTGCCCGTCAGGAAGTCCCAGACCGAGACGTTCCCGTCGGTGAAGAAGGGGATCCCCTCGTCGAGGAGGGTGTAGACGATCCCGATCGTGATGAAGACCGAGATGATCGCGGCGGCCGCCAGGAGCAGGAGGAACACCTGCTCCAGGGGGCGCCGGCGACGGCGCCGGAGGACCGCCGGGCCCGGCGGTGTGGGGGTGTCGGCGGTCCTCACGGCGCGATCCTACTCGGCCGCCGGAATGAGGCCGAGGGCCTCGTCCAGCGAGTCCTGCGGGGCGGGCACGTACTGGGTCTGCTCGGCGAGCGAGACGGCGTTCTCGAGGTAGTACCGCACGAACCCGGCGACCTCGGGACGGGTCAGCGCGTCGTCCTTCACGTAGATGAAGAGCGGCCGCGACAGCGGGTAGTCACCGGCGGTGATCGTCTCGGGGGTGGGCTCCACGCCGTTGACCGTGAAGGCCTTGAGCGTGTCGGCGTTCTCCTCGAAGTAGGTGAAGCCGAAGTAACCGAGGCCGGCCTCGGCGCTCTGCACCGCGCGGACCACGACGTTGTCGTCCTCGGAGGCCGTGTAGTCCTGCCGGGGCGTGACGGTCTCACCGGCGGCGTCCTCGCCGAGGACCTCCTCGTTGAAGAAGTCGTAGGTGCCGGACTGCGAGCCGGGGCCGGCGAGCGCCAGCGGAGCGTCGGTGAAGGTGCCGCCCGGGATGTCGCTCCAATTGTCGATGTTCGAGTCCGGCTCCCAGATGGCCTTGAGCTGGTCGATCGTGATGTCGTCGGAGCCGACGTCCACGTTCGCGCCGGTGACGATGGTGATGCCGTCGGAGGCGACCCGCAGCTCCTGGTAGGCGACGCCGCCGGCCTCGCAGGCCGCGACCTCGTCGTCCGCGATGGAGCGGGACGCGTTGGAGATGTCGGTCTCGCCGGCGCAGAAGCGCTCGAACCCACCGCCGGTACCGGACGTGCCGACCGTGATGTTGACGTCGCCGTTGTCGGCGGCGAAGGCCTCGGCCGCGGCCGACGAGAGGGGGGCGACGGTCGAGGAACCGTCGATCAGGATGTCGCCCGACAGGCTGGCGGCGTCGCCGCCCGACGTGGCCGAGCCCTCGTCGTCGTCGTCGCCGCAGCCGGCGGCGACGAGCGAGCTCAGGGCGAGCACCGCTGATGCGGTGATCAGGGCGATCCGGCGTCCACGTGCCATACGTCGTCACTCCTTGGAGAGGGGGCGGGGACCCTGCGGTCGGCAGGGGCCCCGGGGGGACCGCGGCGACGCTACGACAAGGGTCGCGGAGCGCAGGTGACGTTCCGGTGACTCCGTGGTGAACAACCTGTGAACGCGGCCGATGGAGTACGTGCCTAGACTCGCGGTACGACAGGAGGAGACGTCGATGGCGGATGTGCAGCGCACGGCGGGACGGATCGGACGGGCCCTGGCCCGACGTGGCCGCGCCGCGGCCTCACGGACGGCGCGGACCGCGACGATCGCGACGGCGAGCGCCCGGGCGGTCGGGCCCGCGGGGGTCCCCGCGCTCGCGCGGCGGGCGACCCACCTCGTCGGCGCCCGGGGGTTCGGGTTCGACGAGGCCTACACCCTCGGCCTGCTCGACCCGGCGGTGGACGACGACGCCATCGACGCGGCGGTCTCCAAGAGCGAGATGATCGCCGCCCAGGCGCGCCTCAACCCGAACGAGTTCTGGTACCTCACCGAGGACAAGGCGATCTTCTACCGCCTCGCCGAGCAGCTCGGCGTGCGGGTGCCGGCCCTCTACGGGATCCTCTGCGAGTCGGGGCCCGGCTGGTCGCACACCGGCGAGGTGCTCGCCGACGCGGCCGACTGGGAGCGCTTCCTGGTCGGCGACGCCCTCCCCGACACCTTCGTGATCAAGCCGGCGCGGGGCTACTACGGCCTCGGCGTCCACGTGATCGAGCGGCGCGCCGACGGCACCCTCCACGAGCTCGGCCGGGGCGACGTCGACGCCGGCGTGCTCTGCCGGGAGATCGTCGCCGACCCCCAGTTCCACGTCTACGTGGTGCAGGAGCGGCTCGACAACCACCCCGACATGCCCGGTGGACGCAGCGCCCTGCAGACCGCCCGGATCGCGACGCTGGTCGAGCGCGACGGCGGCGTCCGGGTGATCAACGCGTTCTTCAAGACGGCGCTCGACGGGTCGGCGATCGACAACTTCCGCCTCGGCGCGACCGGGAACTACTCGAGCGTCGTGAACGTCGCGGACGGGACGTTCGCGAACGTCATCGGCGCCGGGGAGGGGGGCGTCCTGACCGAGGTCACGCCGCCCGAGGGCGTCAACGCCCCCCGGGTCGGTGAGCGGCTGCTGATGTGGGACGAGTGCTGCGCCCTCGTGGCCGCCGCCGCGCCCCACTTCCTGCCGATGCGGTGCATCGGGTGGGACGTCGCCGTGACACCCGCCGGCCCCGTGATCATCGAGGCCAACATGTGGTGGGACCCCGTCGGCTCGCAGCGGTCGATCCGTGAGGCTCTGGAGATCATGCGCCGGGCCTGAGAGAGTGGCCCGGCACGAGGGGGCTCGCGCGCGGAGGACGCTTCCGGAGAGGGGCGCGTCGTGGGTGCGGTTGCGAAGGCGGGATCGAAGGTGGCCCACGCCGTGGCCTGGCGGGCGAGGACCGCGCGCGATCACGTCACGCGGACGATCGAGATCGCACGGGTCACGCGCCGGGCGCACGGAGCCGGCCCCGTCGCCGTCGGTTCGCGCGCCCTCGAGATGTCGCGCCGGGGCTTCACCTTCGACGAGGCGTTCGCGCTCGGACTGCTCGATCCCGACCGGCCGGCCGCGGAGGTCGACGACCAGCTGAGCAAGCGGCGCCTCATCGGCATCCAGTCGCGGCTCAACCCCAACGAGCTCTGGTACCTCACCGAGGACAAGGCGGTCTTCTACCGCCTGGCGGAGGCCCTCGGGCTGCCGGTGCCGCGGCTCCACGCCGTCCTCTGCCAGTCGGGGCCGGGCGTCACCCGGGACGGGGCGGTCCTCGCGGGACCCGACGACTGGGCCCGGTACCTCGCGACCGAGGCGCCGGAGGAGTTCGTCGTGAAGCCCTCGCGGGGGTACCACGGGCTCGGCGTGCGGGTCGTGACCCGCCGCCCCGACGGCGCGCTCGACGTGCTCGGCGCCGGGCCGACGACCGTGACCCGGCTCTGCGGGGAGCTCGCACGCGACCACCAGTTCCACGTCCACGTCGTGCAGGAGCGGCTGCGCGACCACCCCGACCTCCCCGGCGACGGCACCGCGCTGCAGACGCTGCGCATCGTCACGTTCATCGCCCGCGACGGCACCGTCGACGTCGTGAACGGGCAGTTCCGCATCGCCGTCCCCGGCAACGCGGTCGACAACTTCTCGAACGGCGAGACGGGGAACGTCCTCGCGGTCATCGACCTGCGCGACGGGACGATGGGCGCGATCCTCCGCGCCGGCCCGCACCGCGAGTTCCTGCTGACGCCGGCGGGTGAGTGGCCGGGGGGGCCGCCCGTGGGCGCCCGCCTCCCCTGCTGGGACGAGGTCGTCGCGGCCGTCACGTCGGCGGCGCCGCACTTCCTGCCCAACCGCTCCATCGGGTGGGACGTGGCGATCACCGCCGACGGACCGCGGATCGTGGAGGCGAACATCTGGTGGGACCCCCCGAGCCCCGAGCCGGGGGCGGCGGCGCTCGCCGAGCGGATGCGGACCGCCTGAGCGACGGGGCGCCGCCCCGCGGGGCCCGCGGTGGGATGATGGGCGGGTGCCCCCCATCGCCGGCATGGCCGACGGCGCCCCCTCCGACGCCGTCCGCCGCATCCTGCGGGACCACCGGCGCCTCGCCGTGGTCGGCCTGTCGCCCCGTCCCGACCGGCCGAGCCACCGGGCGATGGTGCACATGCAGGCCAACGGCTACGTGATCACGCCGGTGAACCCCCGGTGCGACGAGGTGCTCGGCAACCCGTGCGTCCCGTCGCTCGAGGCGGCCGCGGAGCAGGGCCCGCTGGGGATCGTGAACGTCTTCCGCCGCCCCGAGGACGTGCCGCCGATCGTCGACGAGGCGATCCGCCTCGGCGCCGAGGTGATCTGGCTGCAGCTCGGCATCACCGAGCCGGCGTCCGCGGCGCGCGCCCGTGCCGCCGGCCTCGAGGTGGTGCAGGACCGCTGCATCAAGATGGAGCACTGCCGCTACTTCGGGGGGTTGAACGTGGTGGGCCGGCGGCGCGCGCCCGTGAGCGCGACCGGCGATGACGGGGGCCGGGAGTTCGGCTTCGACACGCGGGCGCTGCACGCCGGGCAGCGCGTCGACGCCGAGACCGGCTCGCGCGCCGTCCCCATCCACCAGACCGCCGCGTACGTCTTCGAGGACGCCGACCACGCGGCCGACCTGTTCGACCTGAACCGCTTCGGCAACATCTACACGCGGCTGATGAACCCGACGACCGCGGTGTTCGAGGAGCGCATGGCGAGTCTCGAGGGGGGCGTCGGGGCGCTCGCGACGTCCAGCGGGCTCGCCGCCCAGGCCGTCGCGATCATGACCCTCCTCGACGCGGGCGACCACATCGTCGCCTCGCGGCACCTGTACGGCGGCAGCCACAACCAGCTCGCCATGACGCTGAGCCGGTTCGGCGTCACGACGACGTTCGTGGACCCCGCCGACCCCGCCGCGTGGCGCGGCGCGGTCACCCCGCGGACGCGGCTGCTCTACGGCGAGACCATCGGCAACCCCCGGCTCGACGTCCTCGACATCGCGATGGTCGCCGAGGTCGCGGGCGAACACGGTCTGCCGCTGCTGGTCGACAACACGTTCGCGACGCCGTACCTCTGCCGGCCGTTCGAGCACGGGGCGCACCTCGTGAGCCACTCCGCCACGAAGTGGATCTGCGGGCACGGCACCACCATCGGCGGTGTCCTCGTGGACGGCGGTACGTTCCCGTGGGAGGACGGCATGTTCCCCGGCCTCGTGGAGCCGAGCCCCGGCTACCGGGGCCTGCGGTACGCGGAGACGTTCGGGAACTTCGCGTTCGTGATGAAGGCGCGCGTCGAGACGATGCGCGACCTCGGGCCGGTCATCTCCCCCTTCAACGCGTTCCTGCTGCTGCAGGGCCTCGAGACGTTGTCGCTGCGGATGGACCGGCACGTCGCCTCGGCGGCCGCCGTCGCCGAGTTCCTCGCCGGCCACCCCGGCGTGACGTGGGTGGCCTACCCGGGGGCGCCGGGGGGGCCGGAGGCGGAGCGCGCCGCCCGCTACCTCCCGCTCGGGGCGGGCGCGGTCGTGACGTTCGGCGTCCGCGGCGGCCGGGAGGCGGGGCGCCGCCTGATCGAGGCGTGCGACCTCTGCTCGCACCTCGCCAACGTCGGCGACGCGAAGACCCTCGTCATCCACCCCGCCTCGACCACCCACCGGCGCCTCGACGAGGAGGGCCTCGCCCTCGCCGGGGTCGGCGACGACATGGTGCGCGTGTCGGTGGGGCTCGAGACGCTCGACGACATCATCTGGGACCTCGACCGCGCCATCACGGCAGCGACCTCGGCGGCCTAGGAGCGCAGGACCGTCAGCGGCACGCGGCGGGGACCCGGCGGCGCCGTCCACGGACGCAGGGCGGCGACCGCGACGGCCGCCACGACCCCGAGAGCCGACGCCGCGAGCGCGACGGCGCCGGCGCCCGCCGCGACCGGCGCGCCCGCGATCACACCTCCGACCAGCAGGCCGAGGCCGGACACGAACGCGAGCCCCTCGCACCAGGCGAGCGCCGGCGGAGCGAGCAGGGCCACCGGCGGCGGCGCCCCTCCGCCGCGCCGGGCGCCGGCGAACCGGGCGACCCAGCACATGGTCGGGACCATGATCAGGATGTGCCCGGCGGTCACGCCCGCCGCCAGCCCGACCAGCCCCAGCAGGCCCGCGGGCACGGCCGCGTCGACCGGGTCCCGCAGGACCACGACCAGGACGAGCGCGAACACCGCGACGAGGCCCGTCGCGAGGTGCAGGACGGCCACGGGCGGACGGCGCCGTCCGCGCCGGACCGCGCCGGACAGGTAGGCGGCGAAGAGGCCGACCGCGACGGCCAGCAGCACCACGCCGACGATGCCGGCCGTGCGGTCGGCGAGCGCCAGGCCGGCGACCAGCGACGCGACGCCGGTGTGCCAGACGGCGATCGCAGCCCGCGCGAGACCGACGCGGTGGACCTTGGCGACCAGCATCATCGGCGCCATCCGGGTGGCCATCGCCAGGATCAGCCCGCCCGCCCAACCGAGGCCCGCCATCGTCAGGTGGACGCCGATGGCCCGGGTGCGGTCGATGCCGACCCCGCCCCACCGGCGCTCGGCCGTCATCAGGAGGCCGAGGACGAGGACCCCGAGCAGCCACCCCGCGGCCGTGACCAACCCGGCGAGGGGCTCGGGCCACGAGCCCCGGCGCCCGCGCGCGACGCGGACGACACCGGCGAGCAACCAGCCGACGCCCGCCGTCACGACGACGCCGCCCACGGCCTCCAGCGCCGCCGATCCGCCGGCCAGCCCCGCGGCAAGCAGGGCGCCACCCGCCCAGATCAGCAGTCCGGCCCCCGCGTGCGGCCGCCCCGTGGACATGTTCGGCGCCAGGTGCAGCAGGGCCCCGGCGATCGCCGTGGTCACGAAGCAGAGTCCGACGAGATGCGCGGCCGCCAGCGCGGCCGGCGTGTACCAGAGCCCGCGCGCCAGGTCGCCCGACGCCGCCACGAGGGCGAGGGCGCCGGCGAGCCAGCCGAGCGCGGCGAGCCCGAGCAGGCCGACCGGGCGGTGGGTGAGCAGCAGCCGCACGGGCTACACGAGACCGAGCGCGAGCATCGCGTCGGCGACGGCGATGAAGCCCGCGATGTTCGCCCCGGCGACGTAGTCGCCCGGCGAGCCGTACTCCTCCGCGGTCGCGGCGCAGCGCTCGTGGATGCCGCGCATGATCTCCTCGAGCCGCGCCTCGGTGTACTCGAAGGTCCACGAGTCCCGCGACGCGTTCTGCTGCATCTCGAGCGCCGACGTGGCGACGCCGCCGGCGTTGGCCGCCTTGCCCGGGGCGAACAGCACGCCCGCGCCGGTCAGCAACCGCACGGCCTCGGGGGTCGTCGGCATGTTGGCGCCCTCCGCCACGGCGATGCAGCCGCCCTCGATCAGGCGGGCGGCATCCGGTCCGGTGATCTCGTTCTGCGTCGCGCAGGGCAGTGCGATCTCGCACGGCACCTCCCAGACCGACCCGCCGTCGACGTGCCGCGCGCCCGGTCGCCGGTCCGCGTAGTCGCTCACCCGCCCCCGCTCGCGCTCCTTGACCTGTCGCAGGAGACCGATGTCGAGCCCGCCGTCGTCGACGACGTACCCGCCGGAGTCGGAGCACGCCACGACGTCGGCGCCGAGTCGCTGCGCCCGCTCGGCCGCGTAGATGGCCACGTTCCCCGAGCCCGAGACCACGACCCGGCGCCCCGACATCGAGCGCCCGGTGGCCTTCAGCATCTCCTCGGTGAACACCGCGACGCCGTATCCGGTGGCCTCCCGGCGCACCTGCGCGCCGCCGACGCCGATGCCCTTGCCGGTCAGCACGCCCGACTCGTAGCGATTGGTGATCCGCTTGTACTGCCCGAACATGTAGCCGATCTCGCGCTCGCCCACGCCGATGTCGCCCGCCGGAACGTCGGTGTGCTCGCCCAGGTGCCGGTGCAGCTCGGTCATGAACGACTGGCAGAACCGCATGACCTCGCCGTCGCTGCGCCCCCGCGGGTCGAAGTCGGACCCGCCCTTGCCACCGCCGATCGGCAGGCCGCTGAGCGCGTTCTTGAAGACCTGCTCGAAGCCGAGGAACTTGATGACCCCCGCATAGACGGAGGGGTGGAAGCGGATGCCGCCCTTGTACGGGCCGAGCGCGCTGTTGAACTCGACGCGGAAGCCGCGGTTGATGCGCACGGCACCGGCGTCGTCGACCCACGGCACCCGGAAGATGATCTGCCGCTCGGGCTCGCAGAGGCGCTCGAGGATCGCGGCCTCGACGTACTCGGGGTGCTTCGCGACAACCGGGCCGAGGCTCTCCAGCACCTCCTCGACGGCCTGGTGGAACTCGGACTCGCCGGGGTTGCGCGCGAGCACCTGGCAGTGGACGGCGGCGAGCCGCTCGTCGAGGGGCCGGCGGGTGGAGTCGGGCATGGGAGCGCTCCTCGGGGGGGTCGGTGTGTGCGCGGTCGGGGTCATCGCGGCTCCAGGCCGGTCACCAGGACGCGGCATCCCGCGGTGCGGGGGTCCTTCGGCTCGAAGACGGCGAGCTCCGCGTCGTCGTCGACGCGCTCCAGGGCGCCGCGGACGAGGCCGCGGTGCAGCGCGCAGATCAGGTGCCCGCCCTCCGCCAGGACCGCCTCCTTGAAGGGGCAGGCGCGCAGGCGCACGTCCATCTCACCCGCGCGGCGCCCCCCTTCGGAGGTGACCTCCTCGGGCGCGAACCCGAGACCGGCGAACGACGCCGAGAGGGCCTCCGGCGGAGCGTCGCGGGCGACGAGCCCCCGCCCCTGCTCCCAGCCGAAGGCCTCGATCCCGTCCTCGTCGGTGCCGGCGCGGCGCACCAGCTCGAGCAGCAGACGCACCAGCTCGCGGTGGCCGACGGCCGCCACCGCCTGCGGGGCGGCGAGGGCGTAGCGCGCGCTGGGGCGCCCGCGCCGGCCCGTCGGCGCGGAGGGGGCCGCCACCACCACGCCGGCCCGCTGCAGCACGTCGAGGTGCTGCCGGACCGCGTTCTGATGGAGGCCGACGCGGGAGGCCAGATCGGCCACCGTCAACCCCTCGTCGGCCGCCCCGAGGGCCTCGGCCACCGCCCGCCGGGACGGGTGTGCCAGGGCCCCCGCCTCCTCGGGCGTCATCGCGGTGGAATGCTCCACTGATTTTTTCCTTGTTTGACTAGACGAAATACTCGCGTCGTGATTTACTCTAGCCGATAACAGAGAAAAAGGAGACGGGTCCCGAGGGACCCCTCACAGGAGGCGGCGACGATGACCCGGCACGACAGGCTCGACCGGCCCCGGAGCGCGATGCCCCTGACGATCGTGAGCGCGATCGGTGCCTGCGCCCTCACGGCCTTCGCGCTCACCGCGGGGATCCGCGCCGCCGACGGCGGCACCGCCCGGGCCGCCGCCCCGGAGGTCCCGGCCGCCTCCGCGCCGGCGCCCGCGCACGACACGCACGCGACGGCCGACCCCGCCGCGACGGCTGTGGTCGCCGAGGCCTCGGCCCCCAGGAACACGATGAGCGCCGACACGCCGGCCTACGTCGATCAGCGCGTGCACACGGTGCATTTCGACATGACCGAGAAGGTCGTCGAGATCGCCCCCGGCACGGTCGTGAAGGTCTGGACCTTCGGCGACCGGGTGCCTGGCCCCGTCGTCCGCGTCCGGGTCGGTGACACGGTGAAGGCCTCGATCACCAACAAGACCAAGATGCCGCACTCGATCGACTTCCACGCGGCCCGCATCGCGCCGAACCGTGCGTTCCGCGACGTCGCCCCCGGCGAGACCTTCGGCTTCGAGTTCGAGGCCACGACGCCCGGCGTCTTCATGTACCACTGCGGCACGGCCCCGGTCGTCCACCACATCGCCAACGGCATGTACGGGATGATCATCGTCGAGCCCGAGGGCGGGCTCCCCCCGGTCGACCGCGAGCTGGCGTTCGTCCAGTCCGACTTCTACGTCTCGGACACCCCCGGCGCCCCCGCCGACGACGAGCGCCTGATGAGCGGCATCCCCGACGTCGTCGCCTTCAACGGCTACGCCGGCCAGTACAAGGACGCGCCGATCGTCGTCGAGGAGGACGAGACCATCCGCGCCTTCGTCCTCGCCGCCGGCCCGAACACCTGGAGCGCGTTCCACGTCGTCGGCACGATCTTCGACCGCGCCTGGCAGGACGGGAACCCCGCCAACGAGGAGCTCGGCAACCAGACGCTCAACCTGGCGGCCTCGCAGGGGTCGATCGCCGAGTTCCGTCTCGACGAGGAGGGGATCTACCCCTTCGTCACCCACGACTTCACGAACGCCACCAAGGGCGCGGTCGGCCTCCTGCGCACGTCGGGCGCGCAGGGCTCCATGAGCCACTGAGCGCAGGAGGCCCCCGGCCGCGCGGCGTCCGCCGCGCGGCCGCCGCCCGTCACGGTGGCACCGGGAGTCACCCCCGGGGGCGCTCCCCGCGGCCGGACCGCTCGGCGGCCTCGGCGACGCGGCGGGCCCGCGTGTCGGCGCTTCGCCTGGACGATCCACTCGAGCGTCGCCCGCTTCACCGACCGCGGGAACGCGTCCCAGTGGGCACGCGCCGCGGGGTCGGCGTCGAGCGCGGCCCGCAGCTCGTCCGGCTCGATGAGGTCCTCGACGTCGTCGAGCAGCGTCCACGACCCGTCGGCGACGGCCGCGTCGATCCTCGCCTGGCCCGCGGCTTGCATCAGCCCCGCCGCGCGGAGGCGTGCGATCCGCTCCTTGTTGGGCCGCGACCACCCGCTGCCGGGCTTGCGGGGCGTGTAGAGCAACGACGACCGGTCCTCGTCGATCCCGCGGCCGAGGCTGTCGACCCAGCCGACGCAGAGCGCCTCCTCGACGCCCTCCCCGTAGGGCAGCCGCGGGCGCCCGCTCGCCACCTTCCACGTCACGAGCCAGACACCCGTCGCCGTGGCGTGGTTCGCGGCGAGCCAGGCGCGCCACTCCTCACGCGTCTCGGCGTGGAACCGCTCCAGGTCGTCGAGGGCGCCCATCAGGTGAACTCCTCCCAGCTCACGTCGACACCCGCAAGGGTGAGCGCCCCGGCGACGAGGGGGATCAGCACGGGCTGGTGGATCAGGTAGATCGGGAGGGCGTGGCGGCCGGGCAGGCCGGCGGCGCCCGCCCACCGCGGCTCGGGGAGGCGCCGGCCCCACGCGCCGCGGCGGCCGGCGGGGTAGAGGGCGAGCCCGGCGGCGAGGCCGAGGAGGGCGGGCGCGAGCCAGGGCAGCAGGGGGTACCAGTCGACGCCGGCGCCCCCGACGGCGGGCACCCCGAGCACCAGCAGCCCCGGCACCTCGGACGCGGGCAGCTCCCGCACCCAGAGCCCGCCGGCGAGCACCGCGAGGCCGAGCAGGGCGTTCCACCGGCCGAGCGGCACCAGCAGCGGCAGGATCACCATGGCCGCGGCGATGCAGTGCAGGATCCCGAAGCGGACGTAGTCGTCGCCGAGGGCGACGCGGGTCACCACGGTCACGAGCAGCGCGGCCGCCGCCACCTGGCCGGCGCGGCGGAGGTGGCGGCGGTACAGGGTCCCGCCCGACAGGCCGCGGGCGCGGGCCCGCCCGTTGGAGATGGACAGGCTGACACCGACCACGAACAGGAACGTCGAGCCGCACGCCACCTGCAGGGCCCGCCAGCCGCCGCTGAACGGGTCGATGTCGACGTCGGGGCCGAGCAGGTCGACGTCGTAGGCGACGTGGTAGGCCACCATCATCACGATGGCGACGGTCCGCAGCGCGTCGACCTCCCAGAGCCGCCCGCCGCCGGTCGCCGGGGCGGGGGCGTTCACGCCTCGTCGCCGAGCACCAGCCGGGCGAGCGGGCCGATGAGGTCCGGTCCCGCGACGATCAACCCGCCGGGCGACAGCTCGCGCACCCGCGCCCCCGACTCGCGCGCCACGAGCTCCCCGGCCGCCCGGTCCCAGGGGTTCAACCCGGTCTCGTAGTAGCCGTCGAGCCGGCCGGCGGCGACCCAGCACAGGTCGAGGGCCGCCGACCCGAGGCGCCGCACGTCGCGCACCGCGGGCAGCACCCGGGTCAGGCGCCCGGCCTGCACGGCCCGCTCGGCGGAGCGGTAGCTGAACCCGGTGCCGACGAGCGCCTCACCGAGCGACCGCCCCGGCGTCACCGCGAGCACCCGGCCACCCATGCGCGCCCCTCCGCCGCGGACGGCGGTGAACGTCTCACCCCGGGAGGGGTCGTGGACGACGCCCGCGACGGCGCCCTCCGCGTCGGCGGCGGCGATGCTGACGCTCCACTGGGGGACGCCCCACAGGTAGTTGATCGTGCCGTCGAGGGGGTCGACGACCCAGGTGATCCCCGTGCTCCCCTCCCCGCCGCCGCCCTCCTCGGCGAGGATGCCGTCGCCGGGGCGCGCCGCACGGATCGTCGCGATGACGAGCGCCTCCGCGTCGCGGTCGGCGTCGCTCACGAGGTCGGTGCCGCTCGACTTCGCGGAGATGCCGCCGGCCACCTCGCCGGCGCGGGCGAGCAGCAGGTCGCCCGCGGCGCGCGCCGCCGCGAGGGCCACCGTCAGGAGCTCCGCGCTCACGCCAGGTGCTCCGCGACGGCGGGGAGCACCCGTCCGGGCGCCTCGAGGTGGGGGAAGTGGCCGACGCCCTCGAGGCGCAGCAGGCGCCCGTGCGGGAGGGCGGCGGCCAACGCGTCGGCCCCGGCGGGGCGGGTGACGCGGTCACGGGTGCCCGACACCACCAGCGCCGGCGCCGCGACGGAGGGGGCGAGCGGGCGCAGGTCGATCGCCAGGGCGCTCGCCGCCCAGTCGGTCATCGCCCGGACGTCCGCCCGGGCGAGCCGTGCCGTCGCGTCGTCCAGCAGCTCCGCCATGACCGGGTCACCCGCGAGGGCCGCCGGGTCGGCGATGACGTCGAGGAACGCCGCGCGGCGGCGCGCGGGGCTGCGGCGCATGTGGGCGATCGCCAGGCGGGCCAGGGGGCGGCCGACGAGCGGCAGCCGCAGGACGTCGGTGACGCTGCGGGGGCGCAGACGGCGGGGGCGGGGGAGCACCCACGGCGAGATCAGGGCGAGCCGGCCGATGCGGGCGGGCCGCGCCGCGGCGGCGATCATCGCCACCTGGGTGCCGAGGGAGTGCGCGACGATGCCGGCGGGGCGCAGGGCGTCGAGCAGCGGGACGAGCGCGTCGGCGAGCGCCGCCGGGGTGGTGCGGCGCAACCGGGGGGACGCCCCCGACCCGGGGAGGTCGACCATCACGGCGCGCATCCCGGCGTCGGCGAGGGCGCCGGGCAGCGGTCCCCAGCCCTCCTTGAAGCCGTTGAGGCCGTGGACCAGGAGCACCGGGGGGCCCTGGCCGACCTCGATCGTCGCGACTGCGCCCACCCCGGGGACGATACGGCGTCGGGTGGGGTACCCTGACCCTGTGAGCATCGAGCTGGAACTCGTCGCGCCGCGCGGCTACTGCGCTGGGGTGGAGCGCGCCATCCAGACCGTCGAGCGGGTCCTCGAGGAGATGGGGGCGCCGGTCTACGTCCGCGGGGAGATCGTGCACAACACGCACGTCGTCTCGACCCTGCGTGAGAAGGGCGCGGTCTTCGTGGAGCGCGCGACCGAGGTGCCGGAGGGCGCGACGATCATCCTCTCGGCCCACGGCGTCTCCCCCGAGGTGCACCGCGTCTGCCGGGAGCGGAACCTGCGCGTCATCGACGCCACGTGCCCGCTCGTCTCGAAGGTCCACGCCGAGGTGCGCCGCTACGCCGGGCGTGGCGCGACGGTGCTGCTCGTCGGGCACGCCGACCACGAGGAGGTCGTCGGCACCCGCGGCGAGGCCCCGGACGCCGTGATCGTGGTCGAGGACGTCGCCGGCGCCGAGGCCGTCGAGGTGCCCGACCCCGAGCGCGTCGCGCTCACCACCCAGACGACGCTGTCGATCGACGACACCGCCGCGATCGTGGACGTGCTGAAGCGTCGCTTCCCCGCGCTCGCGGGACCGAAGTCCAGCGACATCTGCTACGCCACGCAGAACCGCCAGGACGCCGTCCGCGCGGTGGTCGGCGAGGGCGCCGACCTCGTCCTCGTGGTCGGCTCGCGCAACTCGTCGAACTCGAACCGGATGGTCGAGGTCGCCCGCTCCTCGGGCGCCGCCTCGTACCTCATCGACAACGTCGGCGAGCTCGACCCCGCATGGCTGGAGGGCACGCACCGCGTCGCCCTCACCGCCGGCGCCTCGGCCCCGGAGGTGCTGGTGCAGGAGGTCGCGTCGGCGCTCGTCGCGTCGGGGTACCTGCGCGGCGGCGAGGAGCTGCCGTCCGCCGAGGGCGTCTTCTTCCGCCTCCCCGTCGAGGTCCGCCCCCGCACCTAGGGTCCCCGCGGGCGCTCCCGGGGCGATCCCGGTGTTGCCGAACGCTCAGTTGGCGTTGCAGAACGGCCGATCCCTGTTGAGGCAACCCCGCGTGCGCCTCAGAGTGCGCGGGCGACCCCGATGCCCCCGCCCTCCCCCGCCACGCGGATCGCCGTCGCGGCCGCCTCCCTGCTCCTCCTGCTCGCCGCCGTCACCGGCGCCGCGGCCGCGCCGTCGATCTCCGGCACCCGCGCGGAGGTCGAGCAGCTCGGGCGGCAGGTGGCGGAGCTCGACATCGCCATCGGCCAGGCCGTCGCCGCACAGAACGCGGCGATCGACCGGCTGGAGGAGGCGCAGAGCACCCTCGCCGTGACGCGTGGCGAGCTGTCGGGCGCCCGCCGCGACCTGGAACGCTCCCGCGGCCTGCTGCGCGACCGGATCGTGTCGCTCTACGTGGAGGGCACCCCCACGTTCGCCGAGGTGCTCCTGACGAGCGGCAGCCTGGCCGACGCGCAGGAGGCGACCGACCTCATCGACCAGATCGCCCGTGGCGACGCGAGCGCCGTCGCCGGCGTGCGCGTCCGCCGCGCGCGCCTCGAGACGCTCGAGGAGCAGCAGATCTCGGCGGAGGCCGTCCGGCGGCGGGAGCTGGCGGCGTCCGAGGACCGCCGCGCCGAGCTCGACGCCGCCCTCGCGGGCCGCCGCGCCGTGCTCGACGAGGCGCGGGCGGAGCTGCGGCGCCTGGTGAAGGAGGAGAAGGAGCGCAGGGCGCGCCTCGCCGCCCTCGAGAAGGCGCGGCGGGCGGCCCTCACGTCGATGCCGTACGCCGGGTCGACCGCGATCCCGGGGGCGCTGCCCGCCGGGGACTTCCTCTTCCCGGTCGCCGGCCCGACGACGTTCACGAACGACTGGATGTACCCCCGGGCCGGCGGGCGGTCGCACCAGGGGATCGACCTCTTCGCGGCACGCGGCACCCCGGTCGTCGCCGTCGCCGACGGCTCCCTCTTCAACGTCGGCTACAACGGCCTCGGCGGGTGGCGGCTCTGGGTGCGTGACACCTCGGGCAACGCCTTCTACTACGCCCACCTGTCGGCGTACTCGCCCGCGGCGGTGGAGGGCGCGAGCGTCGCGCGTGGCACCGTCCTCGGCTACGTCGGCGACACCGGCGACGCCCGGGGCACCCCGAACCACCTGCACTTCGAGATCCACCCCGGCGGCGGTGGACCGGTGCCCCCCTACCCCATCGTCACCGGCTGGCCGCGCGCCGGCTGACCGGCGCGGGCCCTACCCCTCGGGCGGCCCGAGGACCGTGGGACCCTCGATCCGCAGGTCCGGGGTGACGGAGGCGTTCAGCTCGGCGGCGTCGAGGGCGCGGCGCGGGTCGATCTCCAGGTCGACGGGCTCCCCGTCCGGACCGGTCGGCACCACGACCCCGGCCGCCGTGAGCCACCGCGCGTAGAGGCGGTTGAGGTCGCGTCGCGCCGTCGCCGGCGAGTCGGAGCCCTCCGCGTTCTTGATCGGGGAGAACTCGTCCTCGCGGGCGGCCTCGACGGTGACGGTCCGCTCCGCCGCCGGCAGGGCGTCGAAGAGGAACGTCTCGAACTTGACGGCGTTCGGCGCGTCGGGCTCCACGGGCCGGCCGTCGGCGTCGACGTGGGGGACCTTCTTCAGGGCGTGGTGGTACGGCAGGTCGAGGCCGCTGCGGGTGAGCGACGACGCGAAGGCGACGTCGACGCAGTGGACCGCGATCGAGCCGGCCCAGTAGACGAGCTCGCCGTCGTCGTCGCGCTCCTGCGCCAGCTCGTCGGGGAGGTCGCTGTACTCGACGACACCGGCTCGCCCGTCGATGCGGGCGATGACGCCCATCTTCTCCTCGGGCGCCACCTTGCGGACGACGACCGACGACATGTCGGCGGCCTCCAGGAAGTGGTGGCCGAGGAACTCGGGGCGGCAGACCCGCGCGAGGGGGTTGTCGACCTGGAAGGTGAACATGGTGCGGATGCCGGCGGCGGCCATCTCGTCGAGGGCGCCGCTGCGGCGCAGCGCCGACAGCAGGCCCCCGTGGCCGTCGGGCGACAGGGCGAGCCGGTCGGCCTGCTCCAGCAGGATCCGCCCTGTCGCGCGGTCGACGGCGGGCAGCGTGCCCTGCACCACCAGGCGCACGGAGGCGGGGTCGAGGCCGAACCATCCGGCCTCTTCGAACGCGGCGCGGGTGGCGTCGTCGTTCTGCGGCGAGGTGAGGACGTACCAGGGCAGGTCGGTGTCGTAGCGGGACCGCAGCGCGGCGATCTTCGCGGCGTGGTGCGCGAAGAGGGTGCGGCCGCTGACGGGGGCGAACGGGAACAGCCCCTTCGGCCCGTCGAACCCGAGGCGGGTGCCCTGGCCGCCGGCGAGCAGCACGGCCGCGACGCCGCCGGCGCGGAGGAGGTCCTCGCCGGCGGTCCGGGCCCGCGCCTCGCGCTGCCGGTCGGCGTCGTCGCGGGGCAGCGCGATCAGCGTCTCGGGGGCGGGGGGTGCGATCTCCCCGAGGTCATGTGTCCCGTCGCCGGACCGCAGCTCCTCGACGAGCCGCGTCACGAGCGGCAGGTCGAGGGCCTCGATCTCGGCGCGGAGGTTGTCGCGCGCCGGCCCCTGCAGGCGGTCGAGCGCCTCGGCCAGGTGCCCCTGACCGGCGTCGCGGAGGCGGTCGCCGAGGCTCATGCGCCCGGGCGGAGCGCCACCTTCGTGACGCCGTCGACGCGCCCCGCCATCATCCGGTAGCCCTCGGCCGCCTCGGCGAGCGGGAGGGTGTGGGACAGCATCGGCGCGGGGTCGAGCTTCCCGGACTCCACCAGCCCGAGCAGCTCCGGGAAGTAGCGCTTGCCCGGCACGAGGCCGCCGGTCACCGAGATGTTGCGCAGGAACTGGTCGAACCAGTTCACGTTCGGCGTCTTGCCCATGAAGTGGTCCATGCCGAGGCACGCGATGGTGCCGCCGGGGCGCACCGTGGCGTGGGCGGTGGCCATGGAGCCGGGACCGGAGATCGAATCGATGACGACGTGCGCGCCCTCGCCGGAGGTGTGCTCCATGACGAGCTCCTTGATCTCGTCGTCGTCGCGCGAGTCGATGACCAGGGTCGCGCCCAGCTCGGTCGCGGTCTCGAGGCGGCCGGCGTGGTGGCCGAGGCAGACGATCCGCTCGGCGCCCTTCGCGCGTGCGCCGTGCACGCCGGCGAGGCCGACGGCCCCGTCGCCGATGACGACGACCGACTGCCCGGCCGACGCGCCGGCGGCGGTGAGGCCGTGCCAGCCGGTGGACATCACGTCGACCAGCGGCAGCAGGCTCCGTTCGCGGTCCTCGCCGCGCAGCGACTCCGGCATCGCGTGGAGGGTGGTGTCGGCGAGCGGGACCCGCATCAGCTCCGACTGGGCGCCCTGCACGGAGCCGCCGTGCTGCCAGGTGCGCGGCGCCCACCCGAACAGGGACCACCGGACGCACGACGACGCGAGGCCCTCCCGGCACCAGGTGCACTCGCCGCAGGCGACGGAGCACGACGACAGCACGCGGTCGCCGGGGGCGACGGCGGTGACGTCCGCGCCGACGGCCTCGACGGTGCCGATGAACTCGTGCCCGAGGCGCGAGCCGGGTGCGAAGCCGAAGGCCTCACCGGCGTTGTAGATGTGGAGGTCCGACCCGCAGATGCCGGCCATCGTCACGCGCACGACGGCGTCGGTCGGCTCCTGGATGGAGGCGTCCGGCACCTCTTCGACACGTACGTCGTTCAGCCCCTGGAAGGTCAGTCCGCGCATCGATCCCCCGCTCGACGGTGATGTCGGCGCAGGATACCCGGGTGGCGGCGCCACTTCGTTACCATCGTCGCGTGGAGCCACCGCCGCACGCCGGGCTCGCCGAGCGTTTCCGCCAGGACCCCGCCCGGGCGCGGGTCGTGGTGGCGGTCGCGACGGAGCTGCGCTCGGGGATGCACTGCCGGACGACGGCGCGCGGCCACGTGACGGAGGCCGACGAGCCGCGCTCGGTGGATGGCACCGACACGGCGCAGAGCCCCGTCGAGCTGCTGCTGACGAGCTTCGCGACCTGCCAGGCGGTGACGTACCGCCTCTGGGCCGACGAGCTGGGGATCCCCCTCGACCGCGTCGGGGTGGATCTGGAGGGCGACCTCGACCTGCGGGGCTTCATCGGGCTCGCCGACGACGTGCCCGCCGGCTACTCCGCGATCCGCGTCCGCGTGACGCTTGAGGGGCCCGCGGGCGCGGACCGGTACCGGGAGCTCGCGGACGCCGTCGACCGCCACTGCCCCGTCACCGACGTGCTGGTGCGGCCCGTCCCGGTCACGCGGGAGCTCGTTCTCCCCTCGTGACCCGTCGCTAGCTGATCAGCTTGCGGGTCATGAAGGCGATCCCGACCCGCCACGTGATCCCCGCGAACACGACGAGCACGGCGACGTGCAGCACGTCGACGGCGCCCTCCCAGCCGAAGACGGCGTGGCGGACCAGCTCGACCAGGTGGTACAGCGGGTTGAACTGGGCCAGCGTCTGCGCCCACTCGGGGAGCTGGTCGAGCGGGAAGAACGTGCCCGCCACCAGGAACAGCGGCGTCAGCACCGCGCTGATGACGTAGTTGAAGTTCTCGATCGACGTCATCCGGCCGGCGATGGCGATGCCGAAGCCCGCCCACCCGAACCCGGCGAGGCACGCGATGAACGGGACGGTCAGCATCCCCCAGCTCGGGTCGAGGCCGAACACCATCGCCACCAGCATCGGCGTGCAGCCGTAGACGCCGGCGCGAATCGCGATCCACAGCATCTCCGCGGTCACGAGCTCCTCGGTGTCGACCGGGGCCGCGAGGATCGCGTCGTACGTGTGCTGGAACTGGTACTTCACGAACACGCCGAACATCGCGGGGAACGCCGACGAGAAGAGGACGGCGGTCGCGACGGTGCCCGTGCCGACGAACTCGACGTAGTCGTAGCCGCCGACCGTCGAGACCAGCGACCCGAAGCCGAAGCCGAAGGCGAGCAGGTAGATGGTCGGCTCGACGGTCGACGAGAAGGTCGTGGAGCGCCAGTGCGACGTGAAGTTGATGACCTCGCGGACCATCACGCCGGCGAGGGCGGGGCTCTCGAGGCGGCGCAGGCGCCGGCGCGGGGCGGGGCGGGTCGTCACGCGATCTCCTCGCCGGTGAGCAGCACGAACACGTCCTCGAGGGTCGCGGCGCGGCGGTGCCCGTCGGGCAGGGGACGGCCGTTGGCGCGTTCGAGCGCCAGCACCGAGATCGACGTGCCCGTGCGGCGCGTCCGCAGGCCCGCGGCGGCGGCCTCGTGCTCGACCTCGCGCAGGCGTGGGGGCGGCCCGTAGACCTCGATCGCCTCGGCCCCGGCGTGCTCGCGGACGAGCGTCGCAGGGGGTCCGGAGGCGACGGCGCGGCCGTGCGACATGATCGTGACGGTGTCGGCGAGGCGCTCGGCCTCCTCGATGTAGTGCGTCGACATCAGGATCGAGACGCCCTCCGACCGCAGCGCGCCGATCAGCGCCCACAGCTCCTGGCGCACCTGGGGGTCGAGGCCGACGGTGGGTTCGTCGAGCAGGATCAGCGACGGGCGGTGGACGAGGGCGCGGGCGATGAGGAGGCGCCGCCGCATGCCGCCCGAGAGGGCCTCGACGCGGTCGCCCCGGCGGTCGGAGAGGTTCGCGATGCCGAGCGCCCGGTCGATCGCCGCCCTCCGGTCGGCGCGGGGCACCCGGTAGAGGTAGGAGAAGACGAGCAGGTTCTGCTCGACGGTGAGCGTCGTGTCGAGGTTGTCGAGCTGGGGCACGACGCCGCACTCGGCCCGCGCCTGCTTCGACTCGGCCGGCAGGCGGTACCCGAGCACCTCCAGCTCGCCCTCGTCGGCGATCGACTGCGCCGTCAGCAGCTTCATCGTCGTCGACTTGCCGGCGCCGTTCGGCCCGAGCAGGCCGACGCAGGAGCCGGCCGGCACCTCCAGGTCGAACCCGTCCACGGCCGTGATCCGCCCGAAGCGCTTCACGACGCCGCGCACGCTGATCGCGGGCGCCACCGTCGACCCGTCAGTCGTCGTCGAGCACCCCCGCGCGGCCGAACGCGTCGCGGGCCCCCATCACGAGCCCGACGAAGAACGGGCCGAACTCCCCGTACCGCGCGCTGACCTCGTCGAAGCGCATCTCGTAGACGATCTCCTTGATCGTCACGGCGTCGTCGGCGAGGAGGGTCACGCCCCACTCCCAGTCGTCGATGCCCGTCGCCCCGGTGATGAGCTGCAGCACGCGCCCGGCGTAGCGGCGGCCGACCCGCGCGTGGCCCTGCATCAGCTCGCGGCGCTCGTCGAACGGCAGCGAGTACCAGTTCGCGCCCTCGGCCCGCCGCTTCGACATCGGGTAGAACGCGATCAGGGCGCGCTCCGGCAGCCGGGGGTGGAGGCGGGCGTCGTTGTAGGCGGCCATCCGCGCGGTCCAGGCGGCGAGGCGCCCCTCGACGTCGCCCTCGCCGTCGGCCTCCAGGCGCGCGCGCTCCTGCTCCTCGGTGCTGGTGTACTCGCTCAGCTCCGTCAGCGACACGAACGAGTACGCGCAGTCGAAGGGGCCGCGGAGGACCTCCTTCGTGAACCGGTCGAGCGCGTCGAGGTCGGGGCCGAGGGCCATCAGGCCGACGTCGGCGCTCGCGCCGAGGACCGACGACGCGATCACCTGCTGGTCCTCGACCGCCGAGAAGCGGGCGATCGCCTCGAGCACCTCGTCACCGCCGGGCTCGTCGGGCAGCGCGTGCAGCATCAGGTGGACCACACCCCAGCCGACGGACGGACGGACCTCACCCACGCCGGTCAGCGACCCGCGAAGCGGTACAGCGTGCCGTTGGCGAGCACGTAGAGGTCACCGTTGAGGCCCTCGCCGAACGAGGTGACGTTGGAGAGGGAGACGCCGAGGCGCCGGGTCTCGTCGCGCACGCCGCCCGGACGCGGCCCCGCCCGCATGCTCCAGACGCGGCCCGTGCAGAAGTCGGCGTAGACGTAGCGGCCGCGCAGCCCGGGGGCGCGGGAGCCGCGGTAGACGTAGCCGCCGGTGACCGAGCAGCCGGCCGAGTGGGTGTACTGCGCAACGGGAGCGATCGGCGCGGAGCCGCTGACGGACCCGCCGCCGGGGAAGCGCGCGCGGCCCTCGAAGGCGTTCCAGCCGAAGTTCGCGCCGTTCGCCCGCCCGCGCGGCCGGTAGTCGATCTCCTCGATGGCGTTCTGGCCGACGTCGCCGATCCAGATGTCGCCGCGGGCGCGGTCGAACGAGAAGCGCCACGGGTTGCGGAGGCCGTAGGAGTAGACCTCGGGCGCGCCGCCGCCGTCCGCGAAGGGGTTGTCGGCGGGGATGCCGTAGGGGCGGCCGCCGGTGCGGGCGTCCACGTCGATCCGGAGGATCTTGCCGAGCAGCGAGGAGCGGTCCTGGCCGTTGCCCTCGGGGTCGCCGCCGCTGCCGCCGTCGCCGGTGGCGACGTGGAGCATGCCGTCGGGGCCGAACGCGAGGTGGCCCCCGTTGTGGTTCGCGTACGGCTGGTCGATGCGCAACAGGATGCGGCCGGAGGTCCGGGCCCGCGTCGCCGACGCGCGGCGGTACTCCGCGACGCGGGTGTCACCCGACGGCTCCGTGTAGTTCACGAAGAAACGCCCGTTGCGTGCGTAGCCGGGGTGGAAGGCGAGGCCCAGCAGGCCGCGCTCGCCGCCGGAGCTGATCTGCCGCGAGATGTCGAGGAAGGACCCCGGCAGCAGGCGGCCGCGCTCGATGATGCGGATGCGTCCGCTCTGCTGGACCACGAACAGGCGGTCCTTCTGGCCGGGGGCGCCGGTCACGTAGACGGCGTCGCCGAGCCCGGCGCGCACGCGGGCCAGGCGGTAGGCCCCGGTCTGCTGCTCACCCGCCGCGGCGGCGGGCGTGTCGCCCTCCGTCACCGGGGCGGACGCGTCGGCGGGGGCGTCGTCACTTCCGCAGGCCGCGAGGGACATGACGCCCGCGGCGAGGAGGGCGGCGATCGGCAGGCGTCGGATCATGGACCGCACGCTAGCGCACGTCCGTTCGACCGCGCGGGGACCGGGGCGTCACCGCGGCGCGGCGGCGACCCGGGCGGTGTCAGGCGGCGGTGACCGGGTCGATCGCGGGCTGCACGGCACGGCTCACCGTGACGGGCAGGAGGCGCACGAACGCGTTCAGCTCCGCGGCGGGGGCACCCTCCGCGAGACCCGTGACGAGGCGCTGCAGGACTGCCTCCTCACGAGGGCCGAGCTCTCCGGCCACGGGCACCAGGGCGTCGGTGAGACGCTGGGCCACATCGGGGTCGAGGACCTTGAAGGCCTCGGTGAGCTGCGCGGGGATCTCGTCGGCCATGCCGCGCATTATCGCACAGGTGGCGGACGCCGTGCCGTTGCATCTCGCGGAGGGCCGGGAGGGAACGGCCTGCCGGCCGCCAAGTGCCCCACCGGACACCCGAGGAGGCAGCGGTGCAGTGGTGGATGGCGGGTCTGGCGCTCTCGGCCCTGGTCGGGCTCGCGGCACGTGACATCGGCAGGCCGGGGGCGGCGTCGCCGGCGGCCCTGCTGCTGCTGCGCGCGGTCGGCGGGATGGGCCTCGTCGCGATGGCGGCCCTGAGCCTGCGCGCCGGGTCGCCCGAGGGCGCGGCGGTGGCCGCGGTCGCGGCGTTCCCCCTGCTCATCGGCCTCACGGGCGGCATCGTGCGGGCGCGGCCCGAGCGCCGTCCGGCGCCGGTCACCCTGCCCCGGCCCGCCCCCGCGCGGCAGGGGTCCGAGGCGCCGGCCGCGGAGCGCCGGGCCGCCTGACCCCCGCTCAGAGCCTGAATCCGCCGTATCTCGCGGCGGATTCAGGCTAGGCGCCGGGGACCGTGCGCCGGTCCGCGCCGCCGCGGGGACGCAGCACCCATCGCGCGATGCGCTCGGCGACCGGCTGGTGGCGCTGCGACGGCATCGACCAGCGGATCTCCCCGGTGCGGGCGAGGGCGACGTGCACGAGCGCGATCGCCTCCGCGAGGTCGACGGGGACCGGGCCGAGGCCGATCTGCTCCATCGGCGCGAAGAGCTCGCGCCGCAGCCGCGGCTCGATCAGGTCGGGCAGGAAGAAGGCGTCCTTGACGGCGCCGCCGAGGTCGTCGAGGTCGATGAGCACCACCAGCGGCGACACCCGGCCGTCCTCCTTGGCGACGGTGATCACCACCTGCTGCTGGTCGGGGGCGTCGATCGGCGACGTCGCCCACGCCGCCGACGGTCCCGCCTCGAGCAGCCCGGCCACGGCGGGGCGCGGCGCCCGGCCCGGGCGTCCCCCGGCCTCCCGGGCGGCGGCCGCCGCGGCGGGGGGCAGCACGACCGACAGCGCGAGGCAGGCGTCGCGGCCGTCGTCGCCGGCGGCGGCCAGTGACGCCAGCACCGCCGCCAGGTCGCCGTCGGGGATCGTGGCCGCCAGGTCCTCCGCCAGCGCCTCGACGAGGTAGGAGCGGCCGGGGGCGACGACGGCGCGCGCGATACGGGCGGCGGCGTCGGCGTCGAGACCCGCCCGGGCCCCGTCCAGCGCGGGACGCACCCGCAGGAACGCGGCCTGCGCGTCGAGGTCTCCCGCGATGTCGCCGAGGCACGCGGCCACGTCGGTGCCGGGCTCGGCGTGCGCGAGCCCCGACTCGGCCCACCGGCGCGCGCTGACCTCGTCGCCGGAGCGGTAGGCGATCAGCGCGGCCTCGTACCAGTTCTCCGGGTCGGCCTCGGCCAGCGCGGAGCGGATCACGTCGAGCGCCTCGTGGGCGCGCCCGGCGCGCGCCAGCACCCGCGCCAGGTGGCGGCGGGCGGCGGGGACGCGCTCCGGGAGGTGGCGCGCGAGCACCGCCACGAGCCGGGCCTGCGCCGCGGCGGCGGCCGCGGTCTGCTCGCCGGCGAGCAGGTCGGCCACCTCGGCCTCGAGGGCGTCGACCTCCTCCTCGGTGAGGCTCGCCCAGCGCGTGCCCGCCGGGCCGGCCCACCCGAGGTGGACCTCGTACCCCGCGTCGGCGAGGGCGCGCGACAGCGGGCGGCCGGCCGTGCGGAGCGCCGCCGGGTCGGCGGCGGCGACGGCGGCGACGGCGGTCGCGAGGTGGGTGATCGGCGGCGCGGCGGGACGTCCGGGACCGGGCAGGCGCGCCGCGACGGCGGCGGCGAGCGCCGCCTCGTCGGCGGGCCGGGCCGCCGGGGCGGGGACGCGCGACACGGCCACCCGGCGGTCGACGGGGTCCTCGATGCGGACGAGGACGGTGTCGCCCTCGCGGGCGCCGGCGGGCAGGCGCAGCGCCGGGTCGACGCCGAGCAGCGCCAGCGGGGCGAGGTCGGGCTCGACGTCCACGGCGCCCGCGGCGGCGGCCGCGGCGTCGACCTCGACCACCAGCTCCACCCCGGTGAGCGCCTGCGCCACGCTCGCGAGGCGCCCGTCGGCCAGCCAGAGCACCCGCGGGTCGTCGCGCACGGCACGCCGGACGGCCGCGGCGGGATCCCTCGCACGGGTCGCGCCCCGCCGCGCCAGGGTGTCCCCCAGGCGGTCGGCGCCGAGGGGTCCCCCGGCGAGCAGCGACACCACGGAGTCGGCGATTCGACCCATGCGCCCAGGATAGCGACGGTCCCGGTCGCGCCCCGGGACGGGCGCTGGCATCATGGCCCCCGTGCCGCGCCCGTCCCGCACGCGCCGAGGCGCCACGTGATCCCGATCCCGGCCGCCGCCGTCGCGGCGATGGCGGCCATCGGCGGCTTCCAGCAGTTCGCCGAGGACGCCGCCGCCTACGGGTACTGGGCCGTCCTGCTCGTGGTCGCCGGCGACGGGGTGTTCCCGATCCTGCCGGGCGAGACCGCGATCGTCGCCGCGGCGGTCCTCGCCGCCGACGGCACCCTGAGCCTCCCCCTGGTGATCCTCGCCGGGACGGCGGGCGCGATCATCGGCGACTCCGCCGCGTACTGGATCGGCCGGGCGGGGGGCGGGAAGATCAAGCGTTTCGTGACCAAGGTCGCCGGCGCCGACCGGCTCGAGGCGGCCGAGCGGATGGTGGCCCGCCAGGGCCCGGCGCTCGTCTTCGTGGGGCGTTTCCTGCCGGGCATCCGGATCGCGATCAACCTCTCGTGCGGCGCCGGGCAGATGGACTACCGGCGCTTCCTGCTCTTCGACACGCTCGGCGCGTTCTTCTGGGCGAGCCAGGCCGCCCTGCTCGGCTACTTCGCGGGCAAGGCGTTCGCCGACCAGCTCTGGGTGGCGTTCGTGGTGGCGTTCGCGGTCACCGGCGCGGTGGCCCTGTTCGTCACCGTCAAGGAGCGCAAGCGGGTCAAGCGCGAGCGCGCCGAGGCCGAGGCCGAGCGCTCCGCGGCCGGGACGGCGGCCACCCCCGAGGCGTAGCGCGGAGGGGCACGGATCCACGGGCGTTGTGAGTTTTCTGTTGAGTCGACCCCCCGGAACCGGAGCTTCTCTCAGGTTCTCGGCCCCTCCCGCCGATAGTGGAGGTTGCGGCTCCCGAGACAGCCGCCCACAATCGTGTCCATGCCAGGGATGGTTGACATTGGTGGATTCGTCTCAACGCACACCGGGCGGCGCGGGACCCCGGCGCGCCACGGGACCGCCTGAGGTGGTCGTCGGGCACCAGGCCGGTGGGGGCGTCCGCAGCCCCGGCGGCCGTGCGGTGCCCCGCATCGGCGGGCCCCGCCTCCTGTCGGTCTCGGCCGCGGCACGCCTGCTGGGCGTCAGCTCCTCCTCGCTGCGTGCGTGGGCGGCCGCGGGACGCGTGCCCTGCGTGCGCACCCCCGGGGGCCACCGCC
>LNFM01005271.1_pt1 | contig 36196 bp, 31 predicted proteins | sample 596031 | NCBI WGS metagenome assembly LNFM01 (sample SAMN04254537, study PRJNA301005) | activated carbon metagenome | isolation source: dual media filters at the Ann Arbor, Michigan drinking water treatment plant | place: USA: Ann Arbor | reverse complement strand
GATCCCGACGCCGACCGTCCCTATGTTGCCGTTCCGGCCGAATAAGGAACAACGATAATGACAAACACCACCAAAACCGGAATGTTCAGCCACAAGAAACTCGAACGCAATGTCACGTTGCTTGGGCTTTGCGCTCTCGGTGCTGTCGCCATCGGCGGGATCGTCGAAATTGCGCCGCTCTTTTGGATCGACTCCACGGTCGAAAAGGTTGAGGGGATGCGGCCTTACACCCCGCTCGAGCTGACCGGCCGCAACGTCTATATTCGCGAAGGCTGCTATCTTTGCCACAGCCAGATGATCCGCCCGTTCCGCGACGAGGTCGAGCGTTATGGCCCCTACAGCCTCGCCGCCGAAAGCATGTACGACCATCCATTCCAATGGGGCTCGAAACGGACAGGACCCGATCTTGCACGGGTCGGCGGGCGCTACTCGGACGAATGGCACCGCGCGCATTTGAAGAACCCGCGCAGCGTCGTGCCCGAATCGATCATGCCGCCTTATGCGTTCCTGGCCGAACGCGAGGTCAAGGTTGGCGATATGTCGGACCATTTGACTGCATTGTCGCGCGTTGGCGTTCCGTACACCGAAGAAGCTATCAAAGAGGCCGATGCCGACCTGATCGCGCAAGCCGACCCCAATGCGAATAGCGATGCGCTGAAGGCACGCTACCCCAAGGCGCAGGCGCGCGATTATGATGGCGACCCGACCAAGGTCACCGAGATGGACGCGGTAGTTGCCTATCTTCAGATGCTCGGCACTTTGGTCGATCACCAGAAGGCCAAAGCGTATGAGCAGCCGCGATGAACTATAACGATCTTCGCCACTTCGCCGACAGCTGGGGTCTGGTCGCGATGGGGATATTGTTCCTCATTCTGATTCTGTGGCCATTCCGCAAGGGGGCATCCAGGCGAAACCACGACGCAGCGCACATCATATTCAGGGATGACGAAAATGACTGACAACAAAAGGATTGATGCGCCGACGGGCACGCAGACAGTCGGCCATGAATGGGATGGCATCGAGGAACTCGATACGCCAATGCCGCGCTGGTGGGTTATTTCCTTCTGGGGCACGATTGTGTGGGCGTTGGGCTATATCGTGCTGTATCCCGCTATCCCCATGCTTAACAGCGCTACGCCCGGCATCTGGAACTGGTCGAGCCGCGGGCAGTTCGAGCAGGAGATGAAGGCCGAAACATTGCGCCGTGCACCGATCACGAGCGCGCTTGCCGCGATTCCCGTTGAACAACTTGCGGGCGATGAACGGCTGTACCAGGCTGCCGTCGAAGGCGGTCGCGCCGCTTTCAAGGTGCATTGTGTGCAGTGCCATGGTTCGGGTGCAGCAGGCTCTGTCGGTTACCCCAACCTCAACGATGACGACTGGCTGTGGGGCGGCGATATGCCCGCGATCCATTACACGCTGACGAATGGCATCAGGCAGCCCGACCATGACGAAACCCGCTTCTCGCAGATGCCGGCTTTTGCGGGTGTGTTGAGCAACGGCGAAATCGATGCGGTGACATCTTATGTCCGCTCGCTGTCTGGCCTTGAAAAGGCGAGCGCGAAGTCGGCCAGCGGTGCTACGTTGTTTTCCAACAATTGCGCGTCATGCCACGGTGTCGATGGCAAGGGCTTACGCGAATTCGGTGCGCCGAACCTGACTGATGGCATTTGGCTATATGGCGGAGACAAAGCAAGCCTGACGACAACCGTCAACAATGCGCGCTATGGCGTGATGCCACGCTGGAACAATCGCCTCGACCCGGTGACAATCAAGATGCTGGCAGCCTATGTCCATTCGCTCGGCGGCGGCGAAGCCAATCCTGCGCCGGCGGCAACACCGGCACCCGACCCGGCAAAGGTCGCCGCCAATGTCCAACCTTAACGACCTCACCGGCCCAAACCAGCCGCTCTACCAGGCACGCAAAGGCGTCTATCCCAAGGCAGTCGATGGATTTTTCCGCCGGCTGAAATGGGGTATCATGGCGGTCACGCTGGCGATCTATTATATCACGCCGTGGATACGCTGGGATCGCGGCCAATATGCGCCCGATCAGGCGGTGCTCGTCGATCTTGCCAATCGGCGCTTCTACATGTTCCAGATCGAAATCTGGCCACATGAATTTTATTATGTCGTCGGACTTTTGGTCATGGCGGGCATCGGGCTGTTTCTGGTGACCAGCGCAGTGGGCCGCGCTTGGTGCGGCTATGCCTGTCCGCAGACCGTGTGGACCGACCTGTTCCAGCATGTCGAGCGTTACATTGATGGCGACCGCAACGCGCAGATCCGGCTTGAAAAGGCCTCGTGGGGACCACAGAAAATTGCCAAACGTCTTAGCAAATGGTCGGTGTGGCTATTCATCGCCTTCTGGACCGGCGGCGCGTGGATCATGTATTTTGCCGATGCGCCGACTTTGGTCCGCGAATTCTGGTCGGGCGAGGCGGCACCCGTTGCTTATGCGACCGTTGGCATTTTGACTGCGACAACCTTCATCTTCGGCGGTTTCATGCGCGAGCAGGTGTGCATCTATATGTGCCCATGGCCGCGCATCCAGACAGCGATGATGGACGAAAAGTCGCTGCTGGTGACCTATAAGGACTGGCGCGGCGAACAACGCGGCAGCTTGAAAGCCGCGCAAGCCAACCCGACTGCGTTCGGCGACTGTATCGATTGCAACCAGTGCGTCGCGGTGTGCCCGACAGGTATCGACATCCGAGAAGGGCCGCAAATCGGCTGCATCACCTGCGCTTTGTGTATTGACGCCTGCGACACTGTTATGGCGCAAATCGGCAAGCCGCGCGGGTTGATCGATTACTGCACCTTGGACGATGCCGAGGTTGAAAAGGCGGGCGGCACCGGCCACCCCGCGTTGAAAACGCTCTTTCGTCCGCGCACGCTCATTTATTTCGGAATTTGGGCAAGTATTGGCCTTGCGATGTTGTTCACATTGGGTCAGCGCACGCGGCTTGATCTCGCGGCACAGCGCGACCGAAATCCAGTCTATGTCCGCCTGTCCGACGGCTCAATCCGCAACAATTACACGCTCAACATACGCAATATGGAAACACGGCCGCGTATCGTCGATGTCTATATTGAGGGGTTACCCGGCGCAGTTATCTGGACGCCCGAAGGCAAGCGCGAATTCGCCAAACAGAATGTCAATTTCGCGGTTGCCCCCGATGCCGTCCACAAGGTCCGTCTGTTTATCGCTGCACCTGCCGAAGGGCCTGTACGCACCGAATTCACGATTAACACGAGGGCGCGCACCGGTGACGAGCGCGGCGACAGAGATGAAGTCGTGTTCGAAAGGCCAGAGGCAGTAAAATGAAAATACTCACCAACGGCAAGTTCACCGGCTGGCACATGACCGCAATTCTTGTCGTGTTTTTCGGCATTGTGATGGCGGTGAATTTCTACATGGCGCGCATGGCGATTGGCTCCTTTGGTGGAACGGTTGTTGATAACAGCTATGTCGCCAGCCAGAATTACAACCGCTGGCTCGCCGCCGCCGACAAGCAGGACAAGCTTGGCTGGAAGGTCAAGACGACGATGACCGACGATCGCTTTGTTGTTATTGATGTTCAACAGAACGGCCAGCCCTTGCAAGGCGTCACCGCCATCGGCGATGCGTTGCATCCCTTGGGCCGCGCGGTCGGTCAGCCGCTGGCGTTCAAGGCGATGCCCGATGGCACGCTCAAATCGACCACTGCGCTACCCGCCGGGCGCTGGAATGTGCAGATTTCGCTGCGCAAAAGCGCCGATATCTATCGCTTTGTCGAACAGCTCTAGTGACAGCAACGACCCCCAACCGCGCGCCTGTCGAACTGCCGATATCGGATTTTGCCGTGCCCGGAATGCGCTGCGCCGGGTGCATTTCGAAACTGGAGAGCGGGCTGGCGCTGCAAACCGGCATTGTTAACGCGCGAGTCAATTTTACCGCCAAGCGCGTTAGCATCACGCATCTGCCCGAAATGACGATGCCGCAACTGCTTGATGCGATATCCGGAATCGGTTTCGAGGCGGTAGCGATTTCTGAAAGCAGTGGCGACGCTGATAATAAGGAAGCCAAGCGCCTTCTTAAGGCGATGGCGGTCGCCGGCTTTGCGATGATGAATATCATGCTGCTTTCAGTGTCGGTCTGGTCAGGCGCGACCGGTGTGACGCGTGATCTGTTCCACTGGCTCTCGGCGCTCATCGCCTTGCCGACGGTCGCGTATTCAGGCCAGCCCTTTTTCCGCTCGGCATGGGGTGCGCTGCGCAAAGGCCGGACCAACATGGACGTGCCGATTTCGATCGGCGTGATCATTACCACCGCGCTCAGCCTCTATGAAACCTTTAACCATGGCCAGCATGCCTATTTTGACGGCGTGGTGATGTTGCTATTCTTCCTGCTGACCGGTCGCTGGCTCGACGCGGTTATGCGCGACCGCGCGCGAGACGGGGTGAGTGCTTTGCTCAAGCAGACTGCGGCGGGCGCGATGGTGTTACAACCGGATGGTGAGACAGCGTGGATCGATGCGAAGGCATTGGGACCGAACATGGTCATGCTTGTCGCGGCTGGCGAGCGGCTGGCAGCCGATGGTATAGTGACAGAAGGCATCAGCAGTTTCGATCTGTCGCTACTCACCGGCGAAACTACCGCGCAATCCGTCGTCATCGGCAGCATTGTGCACGCAGGCACGCTGAACCTCGACGCGCCGGTGCATGTCCGCGTGACCGCAGCAGGGGCGGACACCGCGATTGCGGATATCGCTCGGTTAATGGAGCAGGCGTCGCAAGGAAAATCGCTTTATGTCCGCGTCGCCGACCGCGCCGCGCGGCTTTATGCGCCAGCCGTGCACACACTCGCTGCGCTGAGCTTTCTCGGCTGGATGGTGGCCGGAGCCGGATGGCATGAAAGCCTGCTGGTCGCGGTCGCGGTGCTGATCATCACCTGCCCCTGCGCGCTCGGCCTCGCGGTTCCTGCCGCACAGATCGTTGTGGCCGGAGCGCTAATGCGCGCTGGCATTTTGGTGAAAGACGGCAGCGCGCTCGAACGCCTCGCCGAGGTTGATCTGGCGATGTTCGACAAGACCGGCACCCTCACCATGGGGCGGCCCACCCCTACCAATCTAACGGACGCAAATGGCGAGCAGAAATCGGTTCTTCTGGCCTTGGCGCGGGCAAGCCGTCATCCCTTGTCCGAGGGGATCAGGCGCACGTTGGAAGCAGAAGGCGTTGCCGCCGCGAAAATCGAGCAGGTCCGCGAAGTAGCTGGCGCTGGTGTTTTCGCCACCGCCAATGGCTGCGCGGTATCGCTTGGCCGTCCCAATACGGAAATATCGCATGAAGGCCTTGCTTCGGAATTGCAAATCGAGGGCCAGCCATCATTCGCTGTTCATTTCTCCGACCAGATACGTCCCCAAGCAGCGGCGACGCTGGCCGAGCTTCAAGGTCTCGGTTTGACTTCGTCGATCATATCAGGCGACCGCGCGGAGTCGGTCGCACCGGTGGCCCGCGCCTTGGGCATCACCGCGCAAACGTCAATGCTGCCGCAAGAGAAACTCGACGCCATCGCCCGGCAAAAGGCGGCGGGGCATAAGGTACTGATGGTCGGCGACGGGCTGAACGATGGCCCGGCACTTGCCGCCGGTTATGCCTCGATAGCCCCTGCGTCTGCCAGCGATGCAGGCCAGAATGCCGCCGATGTCGTCTTCATGGGCGACGCATTGAGCCCAGTTGCAACCGCGATCCGCGCTGCGCGCCGAACTCAGCACATCGTTCGGCAGAATTTCATTCTGGCAATTGGCTATAATGTGCTCGCCGTCCCGCTGGCAATTGCTGGCTATGTCACGCCGCTGATTGCGGCAGCCGCCATGTCGGGTTCTTCGCTGGTCGTGGTCGCCAACGCGCTTCGCCTGAAGAATGCAGCGAAATGACCGGGCTCGCTCTGCTTATCCCGGTTGCGCTAGGCCTTGGCCTATTAGGCCTCGCAGGCTTTTTCTGGTCGATCAAAAACGGCCAGTTTGATGATGCCGATGGCGCGGCGTTGCGGATATTGATCGACGAAGAGGACGAGCTATGAAGCGGCTAGCGTCCTTGCTCGCAATCACGATATTGGTCGTTCCGCCCGCGCCTGCAACAGCCAAATCGATAATGGTCGGCGTCTGCGGCGAAGGCGATGTGCGCATCTCGATCCAGGTAAAAGCGCCACTACCTGGCGAAGGCAGCGATCATAATTGCTGCAAAAAGGGTTGCCATGCCGCCAATGAGCGCAAGAAAAAGGCCGATGGCACCACCGACGACGGTTGTTGCTGACTTAAAAAGAGCGGCGCCTCTCCCCCAAGAAGCGCCGCCCGTGGCGTGACGTTTTCGCTGACTCTCTCTAGAAGCGGAAACCCAGGCCAACCCCGAAAACAATCGGATCGAGACTGATCTTCACGCGCTGCGTGCCGATGGCCGTGGTTGCCAGTCGCGCGGTCGTGTCGATGTCGATATATTTGACATCGAAGTTGAGGAACATCTTCTCGTTCAGATCAATGTCGATCCCGGCCTGCGCTGCCCAACCGAAGCTGTCCTTCAAATTGACCTCGGTTTGCCCGACGGCCGCCTCGAGACCGGCGGAGGGCTTCTCCGAATAGAACATCGTGTAGTTCACACCCGCGCCGACATAGGGACGCACCTTGGCTTCAGGCGCAAAATGATATTGCACGGTCAACGTCGGCGGCAAGACCCAGGTCGACGCTAGCTTGCCAATACCACCGGTCGTGCCTGTCTTGCCTGACGCATTATGCTTGGTGGTCGCGGCGATCAATTCGAGTCCGATATTGTTAGTCACCATATGCGTGATGTCGACTTCGGGCATGATGCTGTTGTTGACCTTCACCTCTTCGGTCGGAAAGGTCGGTAATATCCCGCCCGAGCTTTCGGTTGGCGCAACCATGATGGCACGTACGCGAACAAAGGTGTCGCCAGCTTCAGCAAAGGCCGGGGCGGCAAAGGCGCTCGCTACAACTGCGATTGGCAACAGGCTGTACTTCAACAATTTCATTACTTTATCCTTTGGGAAGTGGTTGATTATTTCTTGCAGGTACTAAAGCCAAAAGGCAGATACGCAGGGCACCAACGAAAAATGCCTGTGAAGAGCGGGATGATTCCTATCCAGCCCCATGCTGTTTTGGGTCCGACAAACACCATCGCGATCAGGATTACGCCAAGGCTAACCCGGATCATACGGTCGAAACTTCCAACATTTGCGGTGCTAATATTCGTTGCTCCTGTGTGATTGGCTTACAGGGGCAGTTACGAGCCGGGCCCACACATAACATTGATCTCAAGCAAGAAACGGCTTGATCAGGATCAAAGACTCGTCGGTTGAAGCACGACTAACAAGGTGCGCATGTGGCCTTATTATCCCGAACTGCTCACCGGTAATGTGCCGCGCTATACAAGCTATCCAACAGCTGTAGAATTTCACGAAGGCGTTGGCGGTCCGGAGCTATTAAAAGCGTTGGATGCTATCGGCCTTGATGAGCCGATCTCGCTTTATGTCCACATTCCATATTGCCAGCAAATCTGTTGGTACTGCGGTTGTAACACCGGAGCGGCCAGCAAAACCCAACGGCTGACATCGTATCTTGAGGCTTTGGAGGCAGAAATCGCCTTGATCGCGGGCAAGTTAGGTGGACGCGGCAAGGTCAGGAACATTGCCTTTGGCGGCGGCAGCCCCAACGCGATTGCACCGGTGGAATTCGTCCGGCTGGTCGACCGGATATTTACCACCTTTTCTTGTGACAGACCCAATATTTCGGTTGAACTAGATCCGCGCATCTTCAACCCCGAATGGGCTCCAACGCTGGCGCATTGCGGCGTGTCGCGCGTGAGCCTTGGTGTGCAGAGTTTTTCGGAAGACATCCAGCGAGCGATTGGCCGAATCCAGCCGTTGGAAATGATAAAGGACTGCATGAAGCAGCTTCGCGACGTTGGAATCGACTCGGTAAATTTTGACCTGATGTATGGACTGCCGGGCCAAAGCATCGACGATCTAAGCGAAACGCTCGATACTGCAATCGCGCTGCAACCCAGCCGGATCGCCTTGTTCGGCTATGCCCATATGCCACAACTGTTCCCGCGCCAGCGCCGAATAGATGACACCAATTTGCCGGGGTCCTCCGACCGCTTTGCGATGGCGGAGCTGGGATATCGCCAACTAACCTGGGCGGGATATAAAGCCATCGGATTTGATCACTTCGCTTTACCAAAGGACAGTCTATCACGCGCCGCAGCCCAAGGCTCGCTGCACCGCAATTTTCAAGGCTATACAGACGATGACTGCCCTACAATGATCGGTCTTGGCGCAAGTGCGATCAGCAATTTTCCGGCCGCGATCATCCAGAATGAAAAGAATCCGGGCCGGTACCGGATGCTGGCACTGGCGGCGCAGCCCACTGCTTCAAGAGGCTTAAGCCGAACAGCCGATGACCAGCAGCGAGCACATTTTATCGAAAAACTTCTATGTACCGGAAATACCGGGCCCATCTCGGCACCCATATTCAAGACCGCGAGAACCGCTCTGCAAATCTTTATCGATCGGGGCCTTGCGCGCGTCGAATCGGGTGCAATCATTGTTGAAAACAACGGCTTGGCCTATTCGCGCATGATTGCCTCGGTGCTTGACAAATACCGGCAGCTCGACAGCAAAAAATTCAGCAATGCCGTGTAGCCGATAATATTCTGTCGCCTTGTATCGGTTCAGTCTTCGCCCTCGAGATTTACCGGCTTACCCAGAATTGCGCCGACGTAAATTCGCTGAACGAACACAAAAACGACAATCGTCAACGGTGCTGCGAGAAGAACACCTAGAAAACCAAAAAGCAAACCGGCGGCCAGCACAGCGAACAACAGCACCGCGGGCGGAATGTCGACCGCATGTTTCTGGATCATCGGCTGCAGAAAATTCCCCTGCAGTTGCTGGATGCCGAGAAACAGAACCAGCGTCCATAACGCGGTCATCGGGGAAACGGTGAAGGCTAGGAGCACCGCGGGGACTCCTGCTATGACTGGCCCCACCATCGGAATGACATCGAGCAGTCCGGCAATGATCGCAAGCCCGCCTGCCGCCGGCACACCTAATAATGCGAGCCCAAGCCAAGTCAACGCGGCAACGACCAGCGATGAAACCGCCTGCCCCACCATCCAGCCGCGCAAACCAACGCGCGTCTCGTCCAATGTCTGCGCCACAACAGGTTCGGCCTTCGCAGGAATTAGCATGAGCAGGCCGTTGCGGTATGTCGTAGGATTGCTCGCCAGAAATATTGCAGCGACGAGGACCAGTACAAAATCGGCAACGCCGCTACTCGCCGCCAACGCATAGCCGCCCGCTTGCGACGCGAGTTTGGAAATATCCTCGCTACCAAGCTCGGCCAGCGCCTTCACCCGCTCGCCAAGACCGTACCGGTTCAGAAATCCTTCGATGCCCTGTATGGCCTTAGGGAGCGTCTCGCGAATGGTTTCAAATTCGCGGCTTAGTTGCGTTCCGAATAATGCAAAGGCGCTGACAAAAAGCGCGATCAATCCAATAATCGACAGCGCAAGCGCGATCCCGCGGCGCATCCGCGTCACTCGGAACAGCCAACTCGCTAGCGCGTCAAATACCGACGCGATGACGACAGCTGCGAACACCAGCATGAAAAAGCGGCTCAACTCGATGACTAACCAGCACAGGCCGACAATCGAAAGTACGATCAATGTGTTGATCGCAATCTTTCCTGTGCCATCGCGTGTCGCCGGTACTCTTATTTCTTTGCGCTGTGCAGACGCTGCGTTGCGATTGTCCGGATTGTCCATTTTCCATCTCTAACGCAGTCAATTGCCCACGAAAAGGCCCGTATTCGATTGCATAAATGATCAATTATTACGCTGAGTCATGGTTTTGCGTTATTCAAGATGCTATCAGACAGTCCCAACGGACAAAGGTATCAGCGATATGGAACGGGCGGCACAAATTAAGGTAGTTGGCGGACCAGAAGCCATTGGCTGGATCGACGTCGAACTGCCCCCTCCTGCGCCCGGAGACGTCAGGATGCGCAATGTGGTGGTCGGCCTGAACTTTATTGATACCTATCATCGCAGCGGCCTTTACCCGCTAGCTTTGCCGAGCGGACTAGGGCTTGAGGCTGCGGGCGTGATTGAGGCCTTGGGCGAGGGCGTCGAGGATTGGCGCGTTGGCGACCGCGTCTGCTGCTTCGGCCCGTCGCTGGGTGCCTATGCCACTGCGCGCAATATTCCGGCGGCGTGTCTGTTCATCATTCCTGACGACATCAGCGACGAGACTGCGGCTGCGGGAATATTGTCGAACGCTGCGCTAAGGTGCAGCCCACCTGGGATGTCCTGGTACATGCAGCCGCGGGCGGGGTCGGCCTGATGCTGGTACAATGGCTCAAACATGTCGGGGCAAATGTCATCGGCACGGTCAGCACCGACGAGAAAGCAGCGCTCGCCCGCGCAGCAGGCGCCGATCATGTAATCTTATACGGAAAGGAAGACGTGGCAAAACAGGTCCGCCTGCTGACCAAGAACAAGGGCGTAGAAGTCGTATTTGACGGCGTCGGCAGAGCAACCTGGGAAGCCTCGCTGGACAGTGCGCGGCGGCGCGGCATGATCGTCAGCTATGGCAATGCGGATGCACCGGTCAGCGGGGTCAATCTGGGCGTGCTTGCGCAGAAAGGGTCGCTGTACAGCACTCGCCCAACGCTGTTCGACTATTATCATCATGCCGCCGAGCGAGCAGCAGGCAGCGAATATGTGTTCGACATGTTCCGCCAAGGCATCATCAATGTGAATATTGGCCAGCGCTACAGGCTAGAGGACGCAGCGCAGGCGCATGCCGATCTGGAAGGACGCAACACCACTGGTTCGACGGTATTGATAGTCTAGGCTAAAGTCGTCTGCTCAGGCCGACCAAGCCAACCCCCTACCGGAATTCTGGTTTCCGCTTCTGCACGAACGCCTCCGACCCTTCGGCAAAGTCGGGCATGTCGAAAGCATCAGCAAATATCCGTTTGGTGTCGGCATCATCATCGGTCTGGCCATCGAGGACGCGGCGTACGAAGCGCTTCATTTCGTGCATGCTGTGTGCGCTGTTGGCCGCGATCTGCTGAGCAAGCGGGGTTGCGTTGTCATCGATCAGTTCGAGCAATCCCATGGCAAGTGCTTCATGTGCGGCAAAAAGCTCGCCAGAATATAGAATCCGCTTCGCCTGCCCCGGTCCGACCAGATCGATCAGCAATTTGATGTCGTGTAACGGATAAACAAGGCCAAGCTTGGCCGGCGTTATCCCGATGCGCGATTGCGCCGTTGCCACGCGGATGTCGCAGGCAATCGCGATCCCGCATCCGCCGCCGACGCAGTCGCCGTCGATAAAGGCTATCGTCGGTTTGGCCAACCGCGCCAGTTCATGCTGCGTGCGGTTGATTGCCGCCTGATTTGCCAAGCGCCACGTGGCATCGTCCTTGTGCGCCATCATCTCGCCAATGTCCGCGCCTGCACAAAACATGCCCGGACTGGCCGATTGCACCACAACTACTCGGATAGCCTTGTCGATCAACGCCGTGCCCAAAAGGACTGGAAACTGCTCCCACATTGCCTGATTGAAAGCGTTTCGCTTTTCCGGCCTGTCGATCAGGATTCGCCCGATAGGGCCGTCGCGTTCGAGCCGAAGAGTCACGTGAAGTGCAGCCGCCGGTATTTCCCGCGGAAATAGAGCAATGGATCGCGGCGGGGTTCGAAGCTTGCTTTTTCCACCTGCCCGACGAGCAGGAAATGGTCGCCAGCTTCATGGAGCGTGTGCCGCCTGCATTCGAAAATGCCAAGCGAACTGGGCAGGATCGGCGCACCATATTCGCCGACCTCCCAACGCGTTCCGGCAAAACGGTCTTCGCCTTTGCCCGCGAAAAGGTTCGACACCGGCTGCTGACCGATCTGCAACACATTGACGGCGAAACTGTCGGCTGATCGCAGCGTCTCCGCACTGCCGGCATTGTTGGCGATGCACACCAAAAGCAAAGGCGGATCGAGCGACACGCTGGTGAAACTGTTCGCGGTCAGGCCGATCGGCTTGCCATCGGCATCATGCGCGGTGATAATTGTGACGCCGGTCGCAAAACAGCCCATGGCATCGCGCAAGGTACGCGCGTCCGAGCCTGAGCGATATTCAGGAATAAAGCGCGGCTGTTTGCGTTCGAGGAAATCGATCAGCAGCCCGTTGAACGCCTCAGTCCGTTCGGCGACCACGAGCAAGCCGCCACCGTCGACATCAATGGCTTCGGCGTTGGGAAATGCCGATGTAAAGCTGTCAGCGACGTCGGCTAAGCCAGAACCTCCCAGTGCGCCCCTGATGACCAAAACCGGAATATTAATGTGCGGAACCGCTGTTTCGAGCCGTGTATCAACACCGTCCGACTGGAAAATATCGAACAATCTGCCGTCATAATCGGGCTTGGCGAGCCCCTGACCCAAGGCTGCCGATAGCGCCTCGGCGGAAGCGCGGACGGTTTCGGCATCGGCATGGGCTGGCGGGTCGACTAAAATCAGACCTGAGGCTAAAGTCGCCGCGTCTTCCGCCAGCGCCGCTGTCGCTATCCAGCCACTATGCGTTGCCGCAACGACCACCGGGCGAGTTCGCATCTGGCCAAGCACAGCACGCAGATCTTCGACATAGGCGCCGAAATCATAGCGCGCGTCGGATGGCCAGTCGCTTCCGCCATGTCCGCGCATGTCGACGTTGATAACATGCCGTCCGGCTTGTTCGAGGCCGACCGCGACACTCTCCCAAACCTTACGCGTCTGACCAAAGCCATGAAGCAATATGATAGCTGGATCATCGCCCGAACCGATATCGTCGGCTTCCAGCCGGATGCCGGCAAAGCCTTTGAACGCGCGGACATATCTCATCGTCATTTATGGGTTTCCCAAATTCTGTCCAGCGGTGTCACTATCACTCTGGTACACCAATTCCGTCAAGCGCGGTCAGTCGAAATCACCGCCATCGTGATCCGCGAAATGCAGACAAGTTTGCCCGCCTCATCGGTAATGCGGATCGACCAGATTTGCGTTGTGCGGCCAATCGATTCGGCGCGCGCCACCGCAAAAACATCGCCTTCCTTGACCGGGCGAATATGGTTGGCATTGATCTCCATTCCGACGGTCGCAAATTTGCTACGATCAACGGTCATCGCTGCGCCGACCGAACCGATGGTTTCGGCCAGCACGACCGACGCGCCGCCGTGCAAGCGCCCATAGGGCTGCTTGGTGCGGTCGGTCACGGGCATACGCGCCTTGATCCAGTCATCGCCATATTCGATGAATTCGATGCCGAGATAGCCCGGCATACATTGGCCGCCATTTGCCGTCAGCGAAGCCAGATCAAGCGCGTCGTCAAACCAGATTTTTTTCATGTACAGCAATTAGCCCGCCAAACGGCTATTGCAACCTAGTCTTTTGCGAGTCCAAGCGCGGTTACGACATCGGCCCAACTAACCAGTTTGAAATTTTGGGTGGCGGGAAGATTATCGCCATCCTGCACAACAAACAGCCCACTCGGAAATTCCGAACCGAAATCGCCGAGCATCAGCTCTATGCCATCGGTTTCCTGAACGCCGTCGATTGCACCGCCGCCGATGCGGAATCGCCCGACATAGCTAGCTGCGGGCAATTTATAGACCGCATAGGCATTGTCACCCTGGCTCGACACGATGACATAGCCACCATCAGCGCCTGAAGGTGCCAGCGCCACGCCTTCGGCGTCCATGACGATTTCCTTGCCATCGGCCTTGGCGAGCGCGGTTGCGGTGACGGGACCATCGGGAGAAGCGTCGAATTTCCAAAGGCCGACATCTTCCTCAGCGACATATACCACGCCGGTGCGGTCATCGACGACGCAGCCTTCAGACTGGGTGCCAAGCTTCATGCTGCGCACGACTTTGCCAGTCGGTATAGCGCCGCTGGTATCGATCGCCACCTGATCGATCCGGCCGTCCTTAAGGACAAGAAAGCCAAATAGCGCCTTGTCCGAGGCACGCTGCCATAGGCACATGCCATAGGCTTCGCCGGGACCTACGGCTATCGAGCCCAGCGGGACCAACTGCTTGGCGTCGGTATCGAGCTTGAACATCGCCATTTTCGCATTGAGCAAATCCTGCCGGTCGCTCGCCGCCACCAGCACGCCAACGCTGCCACCGATATCGCGTAAATCGACATTGTTCAGGCGAGGCGACGGCTCCGAATGCAGTTTCGTGCCCAAAAGGTCGTAAACATGGATCGACGATTTCTTGTCGGTCGCGACAATCAGGCTTGCCGCCGGATTGGCTGCATTGCGCCAGATGGCGGGATCGTCAGCCGCATCGTCGAGCGTGCCAACTGGCGCGGTCTCGACCTTGGCGGTGACGCTCGCGGTCGGAAGAGGGCTCATCACCGGCTGCGGCGTAGCGCAACCAGTGATGAACAATGGTAAGAGCAAGAGTGCTGAACGCATCAGAAGGTGAACCGGATTCCCCCATTGTAACGACGCCCGAAGCGTTCATATTCAATGGTGTACTGACCATTGCGAACAGTTGGAACGCCACTGACTGCCAAGATGTTAGATGGATCCGAATAACGACGACCCGGATTGTTCAGCAGGTTCGACGCATCGAAGTAGATTTCAAACCCATCGAAAACTTCATAACGCGCCGAAAAATCAAGCTCGTCATCATCGGCCCAATATGTATCGCCTGCGTCGGAATTGGTGTCGCCAAAACCGTCTGCCCAAGTGGTACGATTCTGATATTGCAGACGAAGCGACAGGCCGTATTTTTCATAATAAGCGCCGACATTATAAGACACTTGTGAAGTCCCCGGCAGGACGACTTCGCGAACAGGCGTTGCAACTGTGATAATTTGCGTAGCTCCTGAACCGGTTACGTTAAGTACTTCAGGCTTTGTTACTTTGCTATCATTATAGGTGGCGTTGGCTGTAATCCCGAACCCTCCCATCCAATCCGGGAGACCAAGATCGGCCGTATATGGCTCGAGCTGAAACTGAACAGCAGCTTCAAATCCGAATATTCGGCCCTTGCCGCCATTGGTGATGCCGCTGAAAGCATAGCCGGAACGGTCGATGCCGTTGGTGTCGAGCGCATTCGATCCGAACGTCCGGCGCGCTGTATACAGTACGTCTTCCACCCTTTTGTAGAATGCTCCGACCATGAAATAGCCCTGCGGTTGGACATAATATTCATAATAAGCATCGATGCCGTAAGCGCGTTCTGGCTTTACCGCCGGATTGCCGCCCGATATCCGTTGATCGGTATCGTTGACAACGACGTTCGGGCGGAGCTGGTCATAATCTGCGCGTGCTGCACCGCTGGTAAAGCCGACACGCAATTTCTGATCGTCCTGCACGTCGAAATTGATGTGCAGGCTCGGGAAAGCCAGCGTCGTGCTGCTCTCGGCTTCGATTTCGCCGGTCACGCCGGGAATTGTCGCCAATGAGCGTCCCCGGTTGGACACTTTCTCAACGCGTACCCCGCCGACAAAGCTGCCCCAGTCATATTTGCTGTTCGCCATCACATAACCAGCAAGTATCCGTTCGCGGACATTATAGTGGTTAGCGGACACAGGAGCAAAGCCTTGGACTGTCTTGGCACGTTCGAGATAGTCGCGCATAGCGTCGAGATTGAAATATCGGAATGTGTATCCCAACGGTATTTCTCCCTTAAAAGGGATATCGAGCGAGAATGGCAAATAGGTCGTGCCAATACCAGCAGCAGTGAATTGGGCCGCCGTGTTCAGCACCAGATTACGTTCGCGGTTAATCTTGGTTCGTTGGTCGTATTGAATGCCGGCACGGATGGTGGTTTCACCGCCAAACATCGAGGTGTTATACGAAAACTCACCTTTAAACGTATAGGCTGTCGTCGGGTCAACAGCATCAAGCGAAGTAAAAGACGACAAGGGCTTAGTGAAGTTGTCGATAGCCGTCACCGGTGTGCCCGCCTGAAAACGTGTTGGGCCGCTCAATTGGTTCGTCGTGAACAATTGTACCCGCGCCAACTCAAGATTAGTGAAGTCGTAGGCAACCGTCGGGCGCAGCGTGCGCGTCGAAGGGCTGTCCCAGCGGGTTTCGCCAACAACCGAGCGGTCATCGATCGACTTGGTGTAATTGGCCGCCCATTTAAAGCCCCAGCTTTCACCAAACTGGTGTTTGCCTTCGATCGTGTTGGTGAACACCGACTGGCGGAATGCGCGCAATGTTGATCGCTGGTTGATATCGATGCCGTAAACGGTGCCGGCAAATGCACTATTCACGCAAGCATCGGCATAAGCCGACGTAGTCGGTGTCGACGTTCCGCCAGTGCAAGCGGCGGTGTTGGCAACGAGGTCTACCTGGCGATCGTCGAAGTCGAAGATATAATTGTCACGAGCTTCGTCATCGGTGAAGATCGTGTATAGCGACCGCACCGAAATGGTATTGTCGGCATCGGGACGGAAATCGACACGGCCGGAGACGGAGTAGTTTTTACGGGTAAGGCGGTACAGCTTGTTTTCTGTCTCGCGCGCCCAAAAGCGCGAAGCAAAGCCAGGGCGGCGGTCGCCCGAAACCTGCTCCCAGTCGATCTCGTAATTGTCGGTAATCATGTTGCGTTCGTAATAGCTGCCTGAAATCAGAACACCGATTTCACCCATATTGGTATCGAACTTGTTGGACACCGTCAGCGACCCCTCATATTCGCCGCGCTTGCCAAGCTCGGTCTGGCCGGCACCAAGTTTGCCCGATATGCGCAACCCATCATAATCGAGTGCAGAGCGTGTGATAATGTTAACGTTGCCGGAAATGGTTTCCCCAGGCATGTCGGGCGTCACGGCCTTCGACACCACAATCTGGGAAGCCAGCGCCGAAGGAATCGAATCGAACCGTGCGTCGCGGCCTTCCGGGCTGACAACGTTGATTCCGTCAAACGACAAGGTGGTCCAATTGTTAGGCGCGCCGCGCAGAGATATATACCGCGCCTGACCTTGGTCACGCTCGACAGCAACGCCTGGAAGCCGCCCGGCGGCCTGAGCAATATTCTGGTCAGGCAAGCGGCCAACCGAGTCCGAAGCAACGACGGTTACCAGCGAGTCCGAATTTTTCTGGATCTGCAAAGCAGCGGCTTCGGATTCGGCAATTGGCCGTGAGCCGGTTACGACAATCGCATCTTCTTCTGATGCCGCCTCGTCTACCGGCGCCGTCTGCGCGAAGGCCATATTGGGCAAAAACGCAAGCATGGCTGCCCCTGCCAGCATAGATGCTTTTAAAACAGGCAATGAGCTATTGTAACGATTTTGCATGTGAATACCCCCTGGTGTGCAAACGATGTCTGCGCGCGCATTAGGCAGGGGTTGTGACTCGTCCGCTTATCAGCGATGACAAATTGGCGACAATGATGTTACAGTTCTTGCATGCCTTTGCCGCAAAAGCGCAATGTTTTCATGGCACCGCGCATCAATCGTTGAAGAAGGAAAATTTTTGTGAAGCCCGTGCCCGGTACCAACAGGCTGCAAGCCAGAAAAACCCCCGCCGACGCACGTTATTTCAACCGCGAACTTTCCTGGCTCAAATTCAACGAACGCGTGCTCGAAGAGGCTGCAAATCCGGCACATCCGCTGCTTGAACGGCTTCGTTTCCTGTCGATTTCAGGCACCAATCTTGACGAGTTTTTCATGGTCCGCGTCGCCGGTCTACGCGGACAGCAACAGCGCAAGATCGAGGAGCTATCGATTGACGGTCGCACACCGTCCGAACAGCTTGCCGCAACCGTGGCGGCCGCAGATGCGCTGATGGCGCAACAACAAAAACTGTGGAAAAAACTGTTGAAAGAACTCGCGACCGAGGGAATCAAGGTCGTCGAACCCGCCGCGATCGGCAAAACCCACGAAGCCGAGGTCGAGCGCTATTTCCGCGAGCAGGTGCTGCCTGTACTTACTCCGCAAGCGCTTGACCCTGCCCACCCCTTTCCATTTATACCGAACCAGGGCATCAGCCTGATTTTCGACATGCGCCGAAAGGATGACGGCGAAGTCGTTCGCCAATTGGTGATGATCCCGTCGTCATTGCGACGCTTCATCCGCTTGCCAGGCAACGGTACGCGCTTCATCACCATTGAAGATTTGATCAAGCATTTCGTCGGGCAGATGTTTCCTGATTATCTGCTAATCGCGGCAGGCGCGTTCCGCGTTATCCGTGACAGCGATATCGAGGTCGAAGAAGAGGCCGAGGACCTTGTTCGCTATTTCCGCAGCGCGATCAAACGGCGGCGGCGCGGCAAGATCATTCGGCTGAAGCTCGAAAAAGGCCTGCCGTTCGAACTCTCCACGCTTATCCGGACCGAATTGGGTGCGGGGTCTTCGCTCGTCGCCGAAACCGTCGGCTTTCTGGGTATCGGCGATTTGGCGCAACTGGTCGAGGAAGACCGCCCCGCGCTTAAATTCCCGCCTTATAGCCCACGCTTTCCCGAGCGGATATTGGAGCATGACGGCGACTGTTTCGCCGCGATCCGGCAAAAAGACATCGTCATTCATCACCCCTATGAAAGCTTCGACGTGGTGCTTGCCTTCCTGCAACAGGCGGCGCTCGATCCCGATGTTGTCGCCATCAAGCAGACGCTGTATCGCGCAGGCAAGCAATCCGCTGTCATCCGCGCGCTATGCGAAGCCGCGGAAATGGGCAAATCGGTAACCGCGATTGTCGAGCTGAAGGCGCGGTTCGATGAAGAGCAGAATCTGCACTGGGCCTCGCAGCTCGAGAATAGCGGCGTTCAGGTCGTCTACGGTTTCGTCGACATGAAGACCCACGCCAAAATCTCGCTCGTTGTCCGGCGCGAGGCCGATGGTTTCCGGACCTATTGTCACCTTGGCACTGGCAATTACCACCCGATTACCGCCAAGGTTTATACCGACATCAGCTTCTTCACCGCCGACCCGCGTGTCGGCCACGATGCCGGGCAGATTTTTAATTACATCACCGGCTATATCCCGCCGAGCGATTTGCAGATATTGACGATGAGCCCGCTTGGTTTGCGCGAAAAGGTCATGGCATTGATCGACCAGGAAATCGCCAATGTCGCTGCGGGCAAGCCCGGTGCAGTCTGGGCGAAGCTCAATTCACTGGTCGACAAACCGGTCATCGACAAGCTTTACGAAGCCAGCGAGGCGGGCGTCGAAATCGACCTCGTGGTGCGCGGGATTTGCTGTCTGCGTCCGGGCGTCAAGGGCATGTCGTCGCGTATTCGCGTAAAGTCTGTGGTGGGTCGCTTTCTTGAGCATAGCCGCATCTGGGCGATGGGTAATGGCGCGGACCTCCCCAATCCCCATGCCAAGGTCTTTATCTCGTCTGCCGACTGGATGTCGCGCAATTTCGACCGCCGCGTTGAATATATGCTGCCCATCGAAAACCCTACGGTGCACGACCAAATTCTCGATCAGGTTATGGTTGCAAACCTGCTCGACAACCAGCAAAGCTGGATGCTTCGGTCGGACGGCCGGTACGAAAGGGTTAAAGCTGGCGATATGCCATTCAATTTGCACCATTATTTCATGACAAATGCTTCGCTTTCGGGGCGGGGTGGCGCGTTGGCCGACGACAAGAAGGTGCCGACGCTGAACCTAGTCCGGCGGAGATGAAATCGATCCGTCAGGCCGTAATCGATATCGGCTCCAATACAGTCCGTTTGGTCGTCTATGCCGGCCTGCCGCGCGCGCCGATGCCGATTTACAACGAGAAAAGCCGCGTTGCACTCGGTGCCTGCCTAGCGGGTGATGGAATCATCAGTCCTACAACGATGAAGAAGGCGCTTGCTGCACTGGCACGGTTTGAGACGCTGGCGCGGTCGATGAAGGTCGACACACTGCGCGTGGTTGCAACCGCCGCGACGCGCGAGGCCAAAAACGGCCATAAATTGGTTGAGGGCGCCGCAGCTTTGGGTATCCGCGTCGATGTGCTCGATGGCGAAACCGAGGCGACGGCTGCGGGCTTGGGTGTGCTCAGTGATAATCCGAACGCCAATGGTTATGTGGGAGATCTGGGCGGAGGCAGTTTGGAATTGATCCGCGTCGCCGATGGCCGGCTTGGCGAACGGGTTTCATTACCGCTGGGCACTTTGCGTCACGCCGTCTTCAAAGGCAAAAATACCAAGCAGATCACGCAAATGCTCCGCGACGATATCGCGGCGCTCAAGGGCGAGGATGGCTTTCCCATCGAACCCGGTCTGCCCTTTTACATGATCGGCGGTTCGTGGCGCTCTTTCGCGCGGTTGCACATGCACGATGTCGGCTATCCGCTGACTATTCTCTCCAATTACCAGATGCCGCCCGAGGCACCGACCCGGCTGATGCCGCTGGTCAACGACGCCGCGGCGCTGGCGCAATCCAAAGTTGTTGCCACTGCCCGCCTTGCCGCCCTGCCAGGTGCTACCGCATTGCTCGCAGGCGTCGTCCGCTTGCTTGAACCGTCCGAGCTGGTAACCAGCATCTATGGCCTGCGCGAAGGGTTGCTGTTCGACCAGCTATCCGAAGCCGAGCGGATGCAGGACCCATTGATTGCCGCGACGCGTTTCGAGGGCGAGCGGCTAGCCCGCTTTCCGTTCCACGGTGATGCGCTAGCTGACTGGATTGCACCGGTCTTTGCGGGACAAAGCGAGGGCGATGCGCGGTTATGCCGCGCCGCATGCTTGTTGTCCGACAGCGTGTGGAATGTGAACCCCGAATATCGCGCCGACCATGCGCTCGACCTTGCCCTCGACGGCAGTTGGCCGGGTGTCGTCGCCAGCGACCGCGCCGTTATCGCAGCCGCCTTGTGGACGGTCCATGCCGGCAAACGGACCCTGCCCGAAATGCTGGGCAATTTGGCTAAGCCCGGTGCACTGGCTCAGGCCGTCGTTTGGGGGCTGGCGATCCGGCTCGCGCAACGGCTCGACGGCGGCACCGGCGGGGCGCTCGCCGACAGCCGCATTGAGGGCGACGATGAGATTCTGAAACTGCGGCTGAGCCGGCAGGCAGTGCGGTTGCAATCGAACTCGGTGCAGCGCCGGTTGCAGGCCTTGGGTGAGGCGCTGGGTTATGGGCGGGTGGAGATAGTCAGCTGAATATATGGCGACTGTACAAAATCTATCGTCATCCTGAACTTGTTTCAGGATAACAACCGGCGGTATTGCGTTTTTCCCAAACAAGGTCGGGATTACGATTTGCGGGTGATCATCCCATCGGGTACAATATTTCCTTGGTCACCTTGTGCACCGCGGTCATGACTTCGGCACTCAACTTCAGGTCAATCGCTGCAAATATTTCGTCCAACTGATCCTCGCGGCTGACCCCGACAATCGTCGAAGCGACAAAGTCATTCTGCTTTGACCACGCGGTCGCCAGCGTCACCGGCGACATCCCGGCGTCGGCCGCAATATCCAGTATCCGCGCGGTCGATTCCAATGCTCGCGGCCCTGCAAAACGCTGCGCCATTTCAATTTGCCGCGAACCTTCCATCCCCAGATAACGCGAGAAACGTGCGCCGTCAGGTCTCGCGCCGTCGAGATATTTGCCTGAAAGTACCCCTCCGCCTAGCGGCGAATAGGGCAACAGCGAAACACCCTCCTGACGGCAGACCTGCTTCAGCTCGTCCTCAAACCGGCGGTTGTTGATCGAATAGTTATTCTGGACCGTGTGATAGCGGGCCGTACCCAGCCGCTCCGATGTCGCGATGCTTTTCATCAGGCCAAAGCTGGTCTCGTTCGAGCAACCCAGTACGCGGACCTTGCCTGCCCTTACCAGTTCGTCGAGCGTCTCCATCGTTTCGTCATAAGCCGTATCATGGTCGGGCCAGTGGGTCTGGTACAAGTCGATGTAATCCGTCTGCAGACGGCGCAGGCTATCCTCGACCGCGACTGTGATATTGTGCCGGTCAAGCGCGGTCATCCCGCCGCGCTTGGGCGATTTGAACCAGCTATGGCTCGGTCCTGAAACCTTGGTCGCCATGATGATCGCATCGCGGTTCTTGCCCTTCATCCAGCGCCCGACAATGTCCTCCGTGCGGCCAACCCATTTGATATCAGGTGGCACCGGATAGCCCTCTGCCGTGTCGAAAAAGTTGATGCCCATATCCAGGCATCTGTCGAGAATGCGGTGCGCTTCGGCCTCTTCGGTTTGCGAGCCAAATGTCATCGTCCCCATGCAGATGTCGGACACATAGATGGCACTTTTGCCGAGGCGGCGATTTTCCATTACATTCTCCCTAATATTGTCCAGCGGCGCCGACGACGAGGAACGCCAAGGCTGCAAGCAACCCGGCCATCCGGTTCGACCGGAAATGTCCGAGCGCATTGCTGCCGTCGGCCTTAAGTGAAACCAGTTGAAGCATCAGATGAAGCGCAACTGGCGCAAGCGCAATCAAAGCCTGTTTTTCAGGCCGGATGCTCCAGATCGCCATGCCCCAGCCAAAAATCGCCAGTGCATAAAAAGTCGCGACCCCGGACCGGATATTGCCTCCCAAACGCAGCGCGCTCGACTTGATCCCGACCATCGCGTCATCCTCGCGGTCCTGCATAGCGTAGATCGTATCGTAGCCGATTACCCAGGCGACGGTTCCCGCATATAACCACCACATCGCCGCATCGAGGCTGCCCGTGATCGCGACCCAGCCAACCAATGCGCCCCAACTGAACACCAGCCCAAGACAGACCTGCGGCCACCAGGTAATGCGTTTCATGAACGGATAGGCTGCAACCAAGGCCAAGCTGCCAACCGCAACCAACTGAGCCTCCCACCTCAGTTGCAGCAACACCAATAGGCCAACAGCTGCCAGTGCCAGCAACCAAACCCATGCCGCCTTCAGTCCAACCGCGCCACTTGGCAGAGGCCGCGACGCGGTGCGGGCCACCTGCGCGTCGAGGTCGCGATCAACGATGTCGTTATAGACGCACCCCGCGCCGCGCATGACAATCGCCCCGAGCAACATCCACAGCGCCAAATCCCAACGCGCAATCAGTCCGCCCGATAGCGCCAGCCCGAATACACAAGGCCAGAATAACAGCCACCAGCCTATCGGCCGGTCAAACCGCGCGAGCAAGACAAAGCCGCGAAGCTTGGCCGGGAGCAGGCCCATGAAGCCGCTATATTCGCTGTCGGGAACGATTTTGGTGGTCACGGCGACGCTGTGCACAAAAATCTTTCCCTCGTCATCCTGAACTTGTTTTAGGATGACAAAATACCTTCGCGTGTCATCCTGAAAAAAAGTTCAGGATGACGAAACCGGAATTTTTATCTAGTTCCATACTTATGCCCGCAACCCCCACTTGGCCACCGAAATCCACCCCACGCCTGTTCGTAGAGCAGCTGCTGGCCGAGGGCGCACAGGTCCAAATCGCGGGAAACAGCGCGCATTATCTGCTCGGCGTGATGCGCCTAAAGGAGGGCGCGCCAGTCAAATTGTTTGACGATATCTCGGGCGAATATCTGGCCACGGTGTCAAACGCCGGCAAACGCGACCTCGTCCTGAAGGTCGAAACCAAATTGCGCGAGCGCGAGAGCGTGCCCGACCTCTGGCTGGTGCAGGCACTCATCAAAAAGGACCGGTTCGATTGGATTGCCGAAAAAGCCTGCGAGCTCGGCGCCGCGCGCTTTGTCCCGGTGCTGACCGCGCGCTGCGTCGTTGACAAAGTCAAAGAGGACCGGCTGCGCGCGCAAATGATCGAAGCAGCCGAGCAATGCGAACGCACCGCTTTGCCCGAAATCGCGCCGCTGACCAAGCTCGATGCATTGCTCAAAAACTGGCCGGAAGGCCGCACACTCTATTTTTGCGACGAGCGCGGCGGTGAGCAATTTGCGCCGATTAGCGGCCCTGCCGCAGTTCTGATAGGCCCTGAGGGCGGCTTTACCGACGAAGAGAACGCTTCAATTTGGGCGCATTCGGCGGCGAAGGCCGTGTCGCTAGGCCCGCGCATTTTGCGCGCGGATACAGCGGCGGTGGCTGCTTTATCTGTCTGGATGGCTGCTGCGGGCGACTGGAATTAGTCGATACGCCCGGTAAATGTGAACGAGAAGCTGCTTGGCCCAGACCCGGTTGCAGCCGCCATAGTGCCGGATGGCTGAAACCGCAGACCAGTGATGGCACTATTATAGCCTGAACCCAAAGGTGTGCCATATGGTGCGCCGCCACTCCCGGCGCTTGAATAGGTGACCATCGACGCTTGATTGAATGCGGCTAGTCCGCTGTTCCCCAGATTCATCGTAATTGGCGTTGAAGCGTCCATCGTAAATTCGGGCGGGAACGGGTCGGTAATAATGATGCTGTTGGCGTCGACCGCAAGATTGCCGGTATTCTGCACAGTGATCGTATATTGAATGCGGGCGCCGCTTATCGCCTTGGGATTGCTGGCGCTCACCCCATCGGACAACACTGCCGATGTCTTGGTGACCAGCAACGTCGCATTGCCTGCCCGGCGTGTGTTGGTAATCGTACAAGTGATGACATCGCCCAACACTGGGGTAATATTTCCCGGTACCGTTGTTGGAAAGCTCGTCGTCACGCCGTTCGTTGCATTGGTGCACGCGAGCGCCCTAGTATATTGTATCAAGCTGCCCGGACCCGACATGATTTCGTCAAGCGAATAGGCTGTGCCTGCGTTCACCTGCGCCAGCGCCGTGTCGCCGCCGGTGACCGTCGCGCCAGTGCCGGTGGTTGTCGACGACGCGACGAGGGTTGCCCCCTGATTGATGCGAACCGTGAACTGGTCAGTATTGAACTGCCGTCCACCCGCACCCAACGCCTTGCGCAACCTTATATGGGGAAACGCCGCATTGGTGAAAGTGCATTGAACCGCGTCGCCGAATTGCAGCGCGCCGAAATTATAGGAAGTTGTCGACAGATTGTTCGGCAAGGGCGTCGAGCTGGCTGTGCCATTTATGCAGTTTAGTCGGCTGCTATATTGGTTAATCGCACTAACGCTGCCTGCGGCCATGGCCTCGGTCAGTGTCAAAGGAATGCCCGACGCAAGCGAAACCGCCGCTGCAGTAAATGGCCCGTTGCCGGTGCCCGTTGTCGTCCCGGTGGCCAATGTGGTGCCAGAAGACGTTGCCGCTATGCGAAAAGTGAATTGGTCGGCGGCGTTGATGCGCGCGCCGGTAATCTGCTTTGTCAGGCGAATCGAGGCAAATCGCACCGCAAACATCATGCCTTGAAGACCAGAGCCTGTCATGCTCGCGGTCACGGTGGTCGGGCTGTTGGTGCCAACAATGAAGCCGCCGACATTTCCCCCTTGGCCGCCGCCGGTCGTTGTAAACGTGTTAGTGCCGATTCCGGCCGACGTGGGATATTGATTTCCGCTGATCGGATTGACCCGGTCAAGCTCAACCCAGCCGCCGCCGTTCGTGCCGAAGACAATCTGTTCGGTGCCATCGGTTGATTCCGCGTCTGCCGCCACAAAGGCGTAAGCGGTCACTGCAGGAGCGCCGGGCGGCGGCGTGATCAGGATCGAAGATATCGTGAAATTCACCGTAGATCCGTTATTCGCCATATATAATATGGGACGACCGGGAATTCCCAGAAATGCGGAATTTCCGACTGCAGCCCCGGTCCATGACGGCGCTGCGGTGGAGATTGCAGCCGTTGCTGCAGTGCTGGTCGCCCTCAAATTGAGCGATAAAACCGAGCCGTCGGATAACGTGAACGAGAAATTCTGCCCCGCTCCCGACCGTGCGGTAGCGTCATTATATGTCGCAAAATCTAGCCAGCAATAAGTTTGCCATCCCGCAGGCGCGGTCCCCTGCGATGTGGCAGCAGAACAGCTTTGCGCATAAGCTGGTACAGCCAGCCCCATAAAAATGACCGCTAGCCAGATCATCCGCCAAAACAGGCGAATTAGGGGGTTCAATTTCCACATCCGCTCGCACGCGTAATGAAATAAGGTAAACAGCGGGTAACGAAGATAAATCGTAATCGCAGAATTTACGTCTGACCACACTCAATCCTGCGCTTTGTTCTGGTTAATCGCCGATTTAAGAAAATTAAACCAAAACCGTGTAATCGCTAATCTGTGGACCGGATAAGACATTTGCGTGATCGAACAGGGACCGTCAGCCCATCGATAGGCTGGTGGTGTGCCTTGCTGCTGCTCGCCTTCGCGTTGCTGCCAGTGCCCGCTCACGCCCAATTGCGATCGCTCCAAAATGCATCTTTTGAATCGAACGACCCGCTGGGACCAGGCGCACCGAATTTCGAGATTATCACCAATGGCTCTGTCATTGGCTGGGACTCAACGACCGGCGAAATCGAGCTATGGGACAGCAATTTCAACGGCGTGCCAGCCTATGACGGCAATGTGTTTGCCGAAATGAACGCCAATGTAAACGGCACGTTGTACCAGAATATCTGCCTCATTACCGGCGAACCGATCAGTTGGACATTTGCCCACCGCGCGCGCGTCGGCGGTGCCTCGACACAGACCGCCCGGTTTCAGGTCGCGAACAGCAGCGGCACAGTACTGCAAACGCTTGCCAATCAGGCATCGACAACCGCCAATCAGATCTGGAACGTCAATACCGGAACAACAACCTACACCGGCGCCTCAGGGCTTCAGCGCGTGCAGTTCAACACGCTTGATGCGGGCTCCTTCGGGAATTTCCTCGATGGCATTGAATTGAGGCTACGGCCATTTCTGCAACTCTCGGCTGCAACCGGATCGGGCGTTGAATCGATCCCGAACGCCAATATTCCCGCCATCAGGATAACCGGACTTGTGACCACCCCAATTACCGCCAACATTACCGTCACCGGCGGCACGGCGACGCTCGGAACCGATTACAGCACGCCAAGCGGTACTGCGAACTTCACGGTGACGATCCCGGCTGGCGTTTATAGCAACGCAGCAATTCCGCTTGGCATCAATGTGATCGATGACAGCGCGCTTGAGGCGAGCGAAACCATCACGCTATCGCTGACCACCGGAGCCAATTATACCGTTGGGCACACAGTCACATGTGGTTCTGCGGCGCAAACCACCACCACCTATACCATCACCGACAATGACTCGCGGATGACGCTGCGCAAGCAATGGACAAACGCGATGGTAGGTGACGACGCGACCATAACGTTATCGCGCCTGGCGTCGGTGATCGACACTTTGAATTCAGATGCGGGCGCGGCAAACGAGCTCGACACCGACCCGACACCGACCCCGGCGATCTTTGGCGAGACGCTGACGCTGGCAGAGACACTGGCCGGCGGCAATGTCGGGGCCTATAGCGCTTCGGTTGCATGCACAGGCGCGGCCGACACGAACCTTACCAATGGTCTTACGATTGCAACCGGCGAGACCAATATCATTTGCACCTATACCAACAGCCGCGACACACGGCTCGCCGTGACCAAAATCAGCAGCATCACCGCTGACGGGGTGAGCGTTACTAACCCTAAGGCGGTTCCTGCCTCAACCGTCCGCTACTGCATCACCGTTACAAATACCGGGCCCGGGACAAGCACGTCGGTCGTTACAACCGACTTGCTTCCCGCATTTGTGACCTACGTTGCTGGCAGCATGCGATCGGGCACTAACTGCGCTTCGGCAGCCACCGTTGAAGACGACAATGCAACAGGCACCGATGAAAGCGATCCCTTCGGCGTATCGGTGACCGGATCTACAATTACCGGCGTTACCGCTTCGCTTGCCGCTAATGCGACCTTTGCGATGGCATTCAATGCCACAGTGAATTGACTCCAAACAGAAACGACATTGTCGCCTAATGTGTAAATACTAACCATCCTATTGATTCAGCTGTAAACTATCTAGCAATTGAATTAGGCAAGATTAACATTTTGCAGCTATTATCTCGGAGCTATGCAGCTTTTGGCATCTTTGCGGGCACTGGTTTTTGGAACCAAACTGTCGTGGGTCACGGCATCCTTACTGTTGTTTTTTGTGTCGATGCTCCAGCCGTCTGCGGCGTCCGCGCAAACCGTCAACCAGTATAGTAATGCGACCACCGGCACCATTACCGACAATAACTGCGGCACCGCAGGACAGATAACGCGCACCTTTGTCGTACCGACTGCTTATATTGTAGGCGACGTCAACATCGGTATCTTTGCCAGCCATACCTATCGAAGTGACCTTCGGATTACGCTGAGATCGCCTGCCGGAACCACCGGGACGGTGATGACATGGGCGGGCAATGTCCAATCCGGCGACAATCTTAATGACCTGTTCGACGATGAAGCGGCAGCAGCCATTGGAACGCATAATACGACAGTGACTGATCCGCTGGCACCGGTGCCGCCCCCTTATTCGCACAGTTTCCAGCCAAGCAACTCTCTCACGGCCTTTGACGGCCAAAATGCCGCGGGCACATGGACGCTGGTGGTATGTGACGCGGTGGCCGCGGATACAGGCCAGTTTCGCCGCGCCGATCTTTACATTACTTCTACCAGCCTGTCGGTCGTTAAAACGAGTTCAACGATAAGCGATGGAGTAAGTGGCGCGAACCCGAAATCGATACCCGGCGCGGTCACTCAGTTTTGTCTCCTCGTCACAAATGACGGCAACACAGAAACCGCGGCTTCAACCAATGTACAGGCGGTCGACATTGTCCCCGTGACCATGACCTATGTTGCGGGCAGCCTGTTCTCCGGCACGACCTGCGCTACCGCAACCACAGCGGAGGACGACAATGCCGCAGGCGCCGACGAAAGCGATCCGTTTGGAATTTCGGTTACAGGATCAACGGTAACCGGAATTACCACATCATTGGCCGCAGGCGGTACTTTTGCCATAGTGTTTCGTGCGACCGTCAACTGACGCACTAAATTCGCTGGCATAAAGACGGTTACATTTATACACCGCCGGCATGAGCACAAAAACAGTTTTGAATCGCAACGATCCTGTGATCGAAACACGCGATCAGCTTATCGCGGCCATTGCCAAGGGCGAAAAGCCCAAGGACCGTTGGCGCATCGGCACCGAACATGAAAAATTCGTCTATTGCCGCGACGATTATCATGCGCCGTCCTATGAAGAACCCGGCGGCATACGCGATATGCTGATGGCGATGACCGAATTCGGTTGGGAACCGGTTTACGAAGGCGGCAATGTCATCGCGCTGAAAGGCGTTGACGGCGCAGTCAGTCTTGAGCCTGCGGGCCAGCTCGAACTTTCGGGCGCGCCGCTGGAGAACCTGCATCAGACCTGTGCCGAAACCGGTCGGCATTTGAAGCAGGTCAAGGCGATTGGCGACAAGACCGGCAAGGGATTTCTCGGACTTGGGCTGTGGCCGGACAAGGCACGCGCCGAGCTGCCGATTATGCCCAAAGGCCGGTACGAAATCATGCTCCGCCACATGCCGCGCGTCGGCAGCATGGGCCTCGACATGATGCTGCGCACCTGCACCATTCAGGTCAATCTAGATTATTCTTCCGAAGCCGATATGGCGCATAAATTCCGCACGTCGTTGGCGCTGCAGCCGCTGGCGACTGCGTTATTTGCAAACTCGCCTTTTCTCGAAGGCAAGCCGAACGGGTTTCTATCTTACCGAAGCCATATCTGGTCCGACACCGACCCGCAGCGCACGGGGATGCTGCCTTTCGTGTTCGACGAGAGCTTCGGCTACGAGCGCTATGTCGATTACATGCTCAATGTGCCGATGTATTTCGTCTACCGCGACGGCAAATATATCGATGCATCGGGGCTCGATTTCAAAGATTTTTTGAAGGGCGAACTCGCAGTACTGCCCGGCGAAAAACCGTCGGTGGCCGACTGGGAAGACCATATGTCCACTGCCTTTCCCGAAGTGCGGCTCAAAAGTTTCCTTGAAATGCGTGGAGCCGACGGCGGCCCGTGGAACCGGATTTGCGCTCTCCCTGCTTTCTGGGTTGGGCTTCTCTACGACCAAAATGCGCTCGACGCCGCATGGGACGAGGTTAAACATTGGACCATCGAACAGCGCGAGACATTGCGCAACGCGGTCCCTGCCCAAGCATTGAACGCGGCAATTCCGGGCGGCGGCAAGTTGCTCGATCTCGCAGGCCGCATTCTCGACATTTCGTCGGCTGGCCTTGCTGCGCGCAACGTTCTTAACAACAGTGGTGATAATGAAACCGGTTTCCTCGATCCGCTGCGCGAAATCGTCGCGTCGGGCAAAACCGTCGCCGAGCAAATGCTCGACAAATATCATGGCGAGTGGGGCGGCGACATTACCAAAGTCTATGATGAGATGAGCTTCTAGGTGCACAACTGCCACACGTGACATAAAAAGGTCACTTTTCTGCAATGCATTGTTGAACGCTTCCGCACCGCAGCATAAGTGCGTTTTCAGTCGCAACTTAACCTGCCGATTCTCATTTCCCAGTCGTCACCTCGGAGAAATTTTCATGCGCTCGATTCGCTCAACACTCACATCCAGCGTTGCGATTGCCGTCGCTTCAACCAGCCTGTTCATCGCTCCTGCCGCGTATGCGCAGGACGAAACCGCCGAAGATGGCTCCGGCCTCGGCGAAATCGTCGTCACCGCACAGCGCCGCGAAGAAAATCTGCAGGATGTGCCGTTGTCCGTAACCGCATTGCGCGGCGACAATCTCGACGCAGTGTCGGCAGGCGGTGTCGATATTCGTGGACTTTCGGGCCGCGTGCCGAGCTTGCTCGTCGAATCCTCGTTTGGACGCACCTTCCCTCGTTTCTACATCCGCGGCCTTGGCAATACCGATTTCGACTTCAACGCATCGCAGCCGGTTAGCCTGGTGTATGATGATGTCGTCCTCGAAAACCCAATTCTAAAAGGCTTCCCTATTTTCGATCTGGAACGGGTCGAAGTATTGCGCGGACCGCAAGGTACATTGTTCGGCCGCAACACGCCCGCAGGCATCGTCAAGTTCGATAGCGTGAAACCAAGCGACACGTTCGGAGGCTATGGCAAAATCTCGTATGGTCGCTTCAACGCCATAAACGCGCAAGGTGCGGTTGGAGGACCATTGGGCGAAAAGGTCAGTGTTCGGTTGTCGGGCCTGTATCAGCGCCAGGACGATTATGTCGACAACGCCACCCCCGCTGGAACGAACAAGGACGCGTTCGAAGGCTATGAAGAATATGCCGCACGGCTTCAGTTCCTGATCAAGCCGGGCGACGATCTAGACATATTGCTGACCGGCCAGTTTCGTTCGCTCGACGGCACCGCCCGCCTGTTCCGCGCCAACGTATTCACGCGCGGTCAGCAGGGCCTGAACGCCAATTACAACCGCTACCGCGTCTCGACCGATGGCAAGAACGAGCAGCGCGTCGATACCCAGAACGCCACTGCGCGCATCACTTATGACGCAGGTCCGGTTTCGTTCATTTCGGTGACCAGCTATTGGCAGGGCGATGCAACCTCGGTCGGCGATGTTGACGGCGGCTTTGGCGCAAACTTCCTGCCGCCCAATCTCTATGGCCCCGGCCAGATTCCCTTCACCGCCGAAACTCGCGACAGCGTTCCGAACCTGAAGCAGTTCACTCAGGAGTTCCGCATCGCCAGCAACGGCAATGGTCCGCTCAGCTATCAAGCAGGCGTCTTCTATTTTGATGAAGATCTGGAAATCGTATCGGACAATTATTCGACACTAGGCGACCCCAACAACGCGCCTGATGGCGTGAACATACGCGTTTCGCAGAAGCAGAACAGCAAGGCTTATGGTGTATTCGGTTCGCTGACCTATCAGCTTAGCGACCAGTTCAGCGTCACCGGCGGCATCCGTTATAATGACGACAAGCGCCGTTTTGTTGCCGTGCGCAGCCGCGATACGCAGTTCCCCGGCTTCCTGCAAAATCCGCTTGGCACGGTCACTCGCCGCGTCAGCGACAACAACATCACTTGGGACGCCAGCGCGACCTATGCCGCGACCGACGACGTTAACCTTTATGCCCGCGTGGCGCGTGGCTATCGCGCGCCGTCGATCCAGGGCCGTATCCTGTTCCCGCCGGCAACCGCAACACCGCTCGAAAGCGGCGTGACCATCGGCGATTCGGAAACAATCACCTCCTATGAAAGCGGCATCAAGTCGACCTTCCTCGACGGACGTGCGCGCTTCAACGTCAACGGTTTCTATTATGAACTGAAGAACGCGCAGTTGACCGCAGTGGGCGGCGGGGTGAACGCCAACCGTTTGATTAATGCCGACAAGGTACGCGGTTACGGGTTCGAGGCCGACCTCGAATTCAAGCCAGTGCCGGAATTACTCCTGACCGCTGGCGTAAGCTATAATAACACCAGCATCCGCGATGCAGGCTTGACCACAGCGGCTTGCGGTGCCGTCCGGGTGGACACCTTCCCGAACGTATCGCTCTGCACCCCGCTCGATCCGATCGTTGTGGCGGCAGCGCCGTTCTCGGCAGCGATCGTCAACATCAATGGCAACAGCCTGCCGCAAAGCCCGCGCTGGATTGCCAACTGGACTGCAAAATACGGCATCCCTGTCGGCGATGGCGAAATCTATGCCTTCACAGACTGGGCATATCGTTCGAAGATAAACTTCTTCCTGTATGAATCGGTCGAGTTTCAGGACAAGAGCATGCTAGAGGGCGGTTTGCGCGTGGGTTACAAGACGGACGCGTTCGACATTGCAGCGTTCGTCCGCAATATCACCAAGGACACGTCTGCGGTCGGCGGCATTGACTTCAACAACCTGACCGGTTTCGTCAACGAACCGCGTATCTGGGGCGTTGAAGCCGGGTTTAAGTTCTAGTTCAGACTGTAAACGTCAAGAACGGGGCAGGTTTGCGAAAGCAGACTTGCCCCTTTCGCGTTACAGAGTGCAGGAGTTTAGCTCAGTTGGTAGAGCATCGGTCTCCAAAACCGAGGGTCGTGGGTTCGAGTCCCCCAACTCCTGCCATTTTCTTGACATTATAGCCGCCGGTTGCGACGCTTCGCTTTCTTTTCGGAGAGGAAGAGATGACCAATTGGCAGGCAATGCTGAATGACGCTACGGCGTTGCGAGCGAAACGTGATGAATTCGACCGCGAAGGGTTTGTCCTGTTCGAGTCGGTTCTTGAACCTCAAATGCTGGACGACATCCGGGCAGCTCTCGCGCCTTATCTGGCCGCCGACATCGCTGGCCGTAACGATTTCGAAGGTCTGAAGACCAACCGAGTTTACGCCATGCTCGCCAAGGGGCGGATTTTTGCGGATCTTGCCAGCCACCCGCTGGCGCTTACTTTTGCCGAGGCCGCTCTGGGAAAGGAATGCCTGCTGTCGGCCTGCCTTGCGATCAACACCCATCCCGGCGAAACTGTTCAGCCGTGGCATTATGACGACAGCCATTACCGCCTGCCACGCCCGCGTGAATCGCTGGGGGTGAGCGCATTTTGGGCAATTGACGAGACCACAAAACTCAACGGCGCTACCGAGATTATTCCTGGCAGCCATCTCTGGCCCGAACAGAATTTGCCCGGCGGCAATACGCTGGCAACCTTTAGCGACAAACGGGTGCGCGATGTGGACGACGACCCTGGCGCGCGGTCCGACAGCATTCAGGTGACCATGAAACCGGGATCGCTGATGCTTGCCAAAGGCACGCTATGGCATCGCGGAGGCGCGAACCGGTCGGATGAGACGCGCATGATCATCACCCCCCAATATTGCCCGGGTTGGACCCGGCAGCTGGAAAATATGGCTTTGGCGGTCCCGCCTGCAATCGCAGCAACATTGCCCGAACGCGCACGGCAACTGATCGGCTATTCAATCCATCCACCGTTTATGGGCTATGTCGACGGCATGCACCCGGGCAGAGTGCTTGCAAACGTTTAGTGCGCTTTTGCTGGCCAGACCTTATGATGCACAAAAACTATTATCGCACCGAGCGCCAGTCCGAACACGCCGCATAAAGCGGCATCGACGACCCAGGCCAGAGCGCCTTCGTGCAGGCCGACAAACTCAGCTGGATGAATGCCAAAACCATGGACAATAATCTGGCCGCCGACCCAAAGCATCGCCGCAGTGCCGATTGTCGACAAAGCCGCCAGTAGCTTTGGCATGCCCTTCACCATCGCTCGGCCAATTGCCTTCGACCCGCCATTTTCTCGTTGCGCCATGTGCAAGCCGATATCGTCCATCTTCACGATCAGGCCGACAACACCGTAAACCGCAATAGTAATTGCGATGGCCACAAATGCCAAAGTCGCTGCCTCAAGCCAGATCGATGTCTCGGCCAAGCTTTTTACCTCATTAAGCGCAATCGCCATGATTTCGGCTGACAAAATGAAGTCGGTACGCACCGCACCCTTCACCATATTTTCTTCATGCTCGGCGCTGGTCAGTTCGGCGACCTCTTCGGCCAAACTCTCTTCTTCATGTGGCCTCAATTTCTCGATAACCTTTTCCGCGCCTTCGAAACAAAGATAGGCTCCACCGAGCATTAAAATCGGTGTTATCGCCCAAGGCAAAAACAGGCTGAGCAGCAATGCCACCGGCAGGATGATGACCAGCTTGTTGAAGAAAGATCCCTTTGCAATCCGCCAGATGATCGGCAGCTCGCGGTCGGGGGTAAATCCGGTCACATATTGCGGTGTGACAGCCGTATCATCGATAACAACGCCAGCCGCCTTGCTGCTTGCCTTGCCTGCAGCGGCGGCAACATCATCGACCGACGCGGCGGCGACTTTGGCAATGGTGGCAATATCGTCGAGAAGAGCGGCTAAACCGGATGGCATGGGGTTTCCCTGTCAAAATGGATTAACGCCGAGATAGCCGACGCGCGCCGACGGTCAAGGGGGAGAGATGAAGCACGCGGCTTCAAAATTTGCGGTTGAACGACACAAGATCGTTGTCGGGATCGCCAACGCCGGTGATCATCCCGCGCAGCATCTGACCCGCCATCATCGAAAACGTAATGCCGTTGCCGCCATAGCCCATCGCCGCATAGCAATTCTGCATGCGCGGGACTGGGCCAATAGTGGGCGTGCCGGTGGTTGAATCGCCGAATGACCCGCTCCAGCTATAATCGGCGGTCGGGTCGATCATCGGTAACAGTTTGCCAAGTTTTTCCACCAGCCGTTGGGTCTTGGCCTCGTTCAACGCATCGCGTTCATCGGCGTCCGAAATCTCGGCATCCTCGCCGCCACAGATGACGTGGCCTTCCGGTGTTGTGCGGATATACAGATACGGGTCCGCCGCCTCCCAGATGATGCATCCGGTCGGCCAGATTTTGCTCGGCTGAGGTTTAGTAGCGATCACCCAAGTCGAAATTATGCTGTTGCCCTTTTTTGGAATGCCTTTCAGCATTTCATAGCCGGTGGCGAACACCAACGACGCGCAATTTATCTCTGGACCGTCGCGTGTCGCCACGATTACGCCGGATTTCGAAGCCGACACATTGGTGACCTCAACCGGCGCATATAGTCTGGCACCCTTGGCAATCGCGGCATTGAGATAACCCACCGCCAGCAACCGGGGATCAGCCATGTAATTGTCGCGCCCGACAATCGCCGAACGGCCTTTGATGCCATATTGTTCAAGCACCGCCGCCGGTTTCAGAAAGCTGACCTCAAACCCCGCTCGCCGCCGCGCCTCAGCCTCGGCCTCCAGCCCAGCGGCGTCCAAAACATTACCCGACAGATAGAGCGAATCGCGTGTTGCCTGCTCGGCATCAATTCCCAAGGCCCGGGTTCGCTCGCGCAAGGCATCGACTGCGAGCCGCGACCGCCGCCACAGCCGCTCTGCCCGGTCGCGGCCAATGCGCTCCGATAGCACCGACAGCGGCGTATCGATCTCATATTGCAGCAATGCAGTTGAGGCAGGCGTCGACCCCTGCACCGCGCCGCGTCGGTCGACGATAACGACTTTCAACCCGGCTTCGCTCAACGATTCTGCAATAATCGCTCCGGAAATTCCGGCGCCTACAACTACGACATCGCACGAGATATTGCGCTTCAATTCGCTGCTCGGAAGCGATGGCAAACGCCGGTCGAGCCATAGCGGGCGCCCGGTGCGCAAGTCGCGTTTAACGGTTACTGTCATGAATGACCTCCCTTTGCCTCGCGTCAACCACAGTGGCCGCAAACGGTTCCATCGGGCGGACTGCCCGAGGTCAAAGCCCCTTGCCTTGGCCTCAATCTCTGGCTAAAGGCCTAGTCTTTCCGAAATCGGAACCTATATCGCTCTCGACCCCGCCGGTCGGAGCGCTGGCGGCTACCCATTTTGG